>Ga0209774_1000002_pt1 | contig 328323 bp, 275 predicted proteins | sample SaaInlV_150m_DNA_2_FD_184648 | JGI IMG/M metagenome (GOLD analysis project Ga0209774, IMG submission 184648) | Marine microbial communities from expanding oxygen minimum zones in the Saanich Inlet - SI037_S2LV_150m_DNA (SPAdes) (version 2) | ecosystem: Environmental > Aquatic > Marine >... | reverse complement strand
ATGGGAGTCATCGATTTGAATGGGATCATAAACGAAAGGATGGTGAGGTATTCCCGGTAGAAGTGCTTCTCACATCTGTCCCTCTCCCAGAAGGGCATTTTATCCATGTTGTATGGAGAGATATAACCTTAAAAAAACAGGATCAGATTAATCTGGAAAAAGCATTAGAGGATGCAAAACAGGGGGCAAAAATCAAATCACTATTCCTGGCAAATATTTCTCACGAAATCCGCACCCCCCTGAATTCAATTATTGGTTATGCGGATTTACTTAAAGAAATGCTCGACGATCGGGTCGGGGCAGATGAAAAAGAATTTTTTGATATAATAGACCGCAGTGGGCAACGATTAATCCGAACAGTACATGAAATCCTTGATATGTCACAGATGGATACCCAATCGTATAATCTAAATATTAATGAATTTGATTTAAGTCTAATTGTGCAACAGGCGATAACCGAATTAACCCCCAGAATAAAAGAAAAGAATTTAACAATTGATTTTTATTCTGAAATAAAAAATCCAATACTTGTTGCAGATGAGTATTGTATAACCCAGGCTGTCAGCAATATAATCGACAACGCCATAAAATATACAAATGAAGGTGGTTTAACAATCTGGATTGACGAAAATATTGAGAATACCATACTAGTAATAAAAGATACGGGGATTGGGATTTCAAAAGTGTATCTGAAACAGGTATTTGATATCTTTTCCCAGGAAAGTGCCGGATATTCAAGAAAATATGAAGGCCTTGGACTAGGACTGGCACTAACAAAGCGTTATTTAGAAGTGAATAATGCTGAAATAAATATTGATAGCATTAAAGGTGCCGGCACTAAGGTGACTATCACTTTTCCAAAGGAGGAAACATCATGAATAAACCCCACATTCTGATTGTTGAAGACGATGTGGATACACAAAGACTCATGAAAGTAATGTTGATGAAAGACTATCAACTAAGCTGTGCGGAGACATATTTTGGCGCGATGCATATATTGGAAGATAAAAATATTAATCTCATTTTAATGGATCTCTCCTTAAAAGGGGAAAAAGACGGTTTGCTTCTGACATCAGTAATTCGCAAAAACAAAAAATATCATAAAATTCCAATAATTGCAGTGACAGCGCATGCATTGGCAACCGATAAAGAAAGGGCTTTGAAAGCAGGATGTAATGATTATCTGGCAAAACCATTCAAAAAATATCAATTGGTTGACATTATAAAAATATATTTACCTGAATCGAATTGATTGAGATTGACAAATAATCGTTGTGTGCCTTTGAAAAGAAAAAATATTTTTCCTAGGGGAGGAACATGAGAACTTTATTCGCCTCCATGGTGATTTTAGCCAGTTTTTTAACTTCACAGAATATTACTTTTCAAAACCTTGATATTCCCGTTGAAATCAATGATGAAATCATAGAAAATCCATTTTTTGGTGGTTTTAATAAACCACGAATTCAATCGGTTGATTGGGATACTGATGGAGACCCGGATTTCTTCTTATTGGACGAAGATGGATTCTTGCGATTTTACCAAAATGAAGGAACGTCCACAACTCCTGAATTCAGAATCCAGACATCAAGATTTCAAGATCTGCCCCCAGCAGGTTGGTTTTACTTTAATGATTTTGACCAGGATGGCAATATTGACTACATGACCTCTCACCCGGAAGAATCGGGCCACTTACATTACTATCGAAATATCAACGGCGAGCTTAATCTTCTTGGAGAAGTTCATCAAACTGACGGATCTCCGGTAATCAATAATTCCTTTATGACACCCACATTTTCTGATATCGACAATGATAGCGACTCTGATTTTTTTACCGGTAATTATGCTGGCACTGTCACCTTTTATGAAAATGTCGGTTGGGATGATAATATTCCAGTTTTCCAGTTCATTTCGGCAACCTGGCAGAATATCAGCATCATTGGAAACCTCCGACATGGCGCCAGTGCCATACAGTTTATTGATCTGGACGGCGATGAAGATTTTGACTTGAGTTGGGGTGATTATTTCCATCAAAGCCTGTATATCATCTGGAATATTGGCAATGCTGAATTTCCGGTTATGGATATATTTAATGTGATTGAGTCCTTTCCCGAGGAAGATCCAGTGATAACCGCAGGACAAAATATGCCGGGTTTTGTGGATCTTGACGGTGATAATGATGCCGATCTAATTATATCTGTATTGTCTGGATCTTTTGGGAGCCAACTGGTGAATAATCTTTACTATTATGAAAATATCGGCAGTCAAAACAATCCTGTTTATGAATTTATCACCACTCATTTTCTTGGATCAATCGACTTGCTTACGGATACATCTCCTGAATTAGCGGATATTGATAATGACGGTGATCTGGATTTATTTATCGGTAATGGTTTTGAGCCAACATCATTCCCATGGACTGGACGTATTCATTTTCTGAGAAATCACGGAACCCAGACCCAACCTAACTTCATTGAAGAAAATCCCTCGTTTCTTGGGACAAACCTTGGAAATAATCTATCTCTTGATTTGGCTGACATTGACGCAGACGGCGATTTGGATGCTTTCATAGGCAATTCCAATGGTTTTATTTTGTTTTTCAGAAATACAGGAACGACAGAGAATTTTGAGTTCACAAACGAAGGAAACATCGAATCAATAGACCTTTCTGGACATAGCTCTCCTGCCCTGGCAGATCTGGACAATGACGGTGATTTGGATTTGATTTGCGGCGAAACATCAGGATTAATTACATTATCTGAAAATACTGGGACCGCCGAAATCTTTCAGTTCCAACCACCAGTATTATTACAAGAAGGTTTGTTTACTATCTCAAGATCGGCCCCCGAATTTGTTGATCTTGACGAAGATGGTGATCTCGATTTACTTACCGGGTCAGAATACAGCGGAATAGCCGTATATGAAAATACCGGCTCCACCTCAGATTATTACTTTACACAGGACTTGAATCTTGTCTTCCCTGAAACCGGCCTGAATACAACCTTGACCACAGGACATTTATCCCAATCGACGGGATTAGACATCCTGACAGGATTATCTACAGGGGGATTATATCATCTCTCCTTTGATGGCTGCGTCGATGGAGACATGAATGATGACGGTGCTATTGATGTATTGGATATTATTGCTCTGGTATCATTCATTTTGCTTTCAGAGGCGCTGCCTGAATTGGGAGATTGCACCGCCGACATGAATCAGGATCAACAAGTAGATATTCTGGACATCATAATTTTGGTTACCCAGATTTTGTCAGAGAATGGCATTATTTTATTTCATCCATAATCCTGAGAAAAAAACAGCCGCCGGATGCCCAAAGAAAAAAAAAGTACAATCGGATTTTATTACTACCTATTGCAGTGTTGATATTAAATTACAGTCTGACGGTCAGCTAAAATCAAACTTTTTACTTTTTAATAATCACATCATTCTTTTAATCAAGAGATGATGATAGCCGGAAATGGAGAGAACATGAATATCATTGGAGTTGTTTTACAGACAAATCTTGTGAACCTAGAGAATGTTCAAAAACATCTTGAGGGCATACCCGGTTGTAGCATCTTTAAAAAAGATAAGCTCGGAAGAATTATTGTCACGGTTGAAGAGAGTGCTTCAAAAGGAGAAGCTGAAATATTAATTGAGCTGCGATCGATACCACTGGTAAAAAATGCCGAGGTCTCCTTTATATCTGCAAGTGAACCCTTACAGACAATTACAAAAGACAAATCATCTCGAATAGTTTCAGCAGATTCATAGATTCAAAAATATGAACCTCAGTTTTAAATCATGTGTAGTGGATTGCTTTAAAAAACTACCCGATGTACCTGTAAAAGAGAATATAATCCAATGGTTTGGATTGTTAACTTCAATCGGGCTGATTTATCACATTAACACAGGCAACTAATTAGCTTTAAATCCATCAAAGGCCGCATAATTACATCAATGGATGATGTCAGTTATAATTACCATGTAAATAAAACAGGAGAATACAATGACAAAATTAAACCCTTTTACCGCCTCTATTCTTGCAATCAGTCTTTTTTCAAGTGTAGCATGTAACATGAATTGCGTGAGTGCCTCTGGTAATGTCATAAGCGAGACCAGGGATGTAGGGAGTTTTTCTGGAATCAGCTTTCGAAGCTCTGGGAAAATTCTATTAAAATCAGGTGGGTCGCAACCCATAAGCATCAAAAGCGATGATAATATAATGGCATTGTTAAAAACCGAAGTAAAAAATGGTACACTGGTAGTATACCTGGATGAATGTGTTACAGGAAGAAGAACGCTGGAAATTGAAGTTTTTATGGATAGGATCAAAGAATTGTCAATTTCGGGTTCTGGAGAAATTGTCGGATTGGATGAATTTAAAGGTGATGATGTAGAGCTCAATGTAAGTGGATCAGGGGATATACTTGTGAGCCTTGATGCGGACAATCTGGAAAGCAGTGTTTCTGGATCGGGAACCATCACCGTAACCGGGAAAGTGGATGAACATAAATTGCATATTAGTGGCTCCGGTGATATATATGCCAGAGATTTATCTTCAGAAACAGCATCGGCATTTATTAGCGGCTCCGGTTCATGCCAGATTCATGTAAGAGATGAACTTGATGCCCATATCAGTGGAAGCGGTACAGTGGAATATTCTGGCAGTCCAAAAGTGAAAAGCAGCATTTCAGGTTCTGGAAAAGTCCTCTCACGAGGCAATTAGAAATTGAGAAAAATCTTTCTAATCTGGTTGTTGGTTTTCCAGCTTCCAGTATTGCTTTCTGCAAAACCTGATAAAGGCGGAAATATAAAGATTGGCAGTGATTTGACTGTCGCAGAAGGCATAAAAACAGATCATGCCTTCTGCATTAGTGGCGATACAATGGTTTTTGGCAAAGTGAAAAATGAAGATATGGCAATTGGTTTTCAAAATGAAAGCCGGCACCATCAAATTACATATTGGCCCATTTGGAAAGCAGATTGAATAACTGACTTCCTATACTGTAACAAAATATCTTTACAGAAAATACGCTTTAACAAACTATTTAATTACCGACGTATTATTTTGAAGAAATTCTTTTATAATAAAGTGATACAAAAAGACACCAAACCCATATAATCCTGCTGTAATAAAAAATATTTGATGATAAAACATATCCATCCCGCGCAGGTACTGAAATATTTTTGCACTGACAAACCATGATGCACTCCAGAGAGTGGAATTTAGAGCGCTAAGCAACTCCTGATTTTTCTTTCCCACATATTGCATCGTCAATTCACTGGTAATAGGTGCAGCCATATGCATAAAAGGCTGACGGAAAAGATAGAAAATGACCGCCATTGCAAAGGCACCTTTCACAGCCGAATAAACTTCAGTCATACCAAGTCCAATCAGAAATAAGATGGCAATTGATTGAGTCATAAGTATTGCCACCCGGTAACCATATCGTCTCCGAACCGAGGGAACCAATAATGCTGAAAACACACCAAGAACGGATGCAGTACTTCCAAGCAGACCAAAATAATGAGAATCCAATTGAAAAACGGAAAAGAAAAATAAGTTAACAAAGGGAATTGTTAATCCTGCTCCAATTGCAATTAACAGCGTTGGTATGAGGGCTTTTAGAATAATAAACCAGTCATAATCATGACGAAAGGTTTTCAAATTATCCATAAATCGACCACTTTTTGAGAGGGGTGGTTTCTCCTTCAATCCGGGAGCCAAAAACATTGCCGGGATGCCAATGAAAAGAAACATTGTAAGAATATAATATTCACTGGATTGAATTGATATTTGATAAATGACCGGCTCTAAAGTCCTCAAAATTGCAATACCAACCCCGGCGGTGATAACAGCCAGTGACCATGAAGTAAAACTCAGCGAGATAGATTCAGAGAGTGTCTCGCCATCTCCATTGCGGAGAATAAATGGCAGGGCACAAACCTGCATCGTCATCAATCCGCATCCAGATATAAAAAACCCTGTTTTTATGAGGGGCTCGATTTGCAATCTGACCGAATTAACTATCAGCAAACCGGCCAAGGGCACGGCGATACTGGCGAAAAAAAAGAACGGTTTAAGTTTCTTTCCCTTTATGTAAACTCCAAGGGGAAAGGCAAACATAAATGAACCGAAGAATTGAAATGATGTAAAACCGGCAATCTGATGGTCTTCGAATCCAACTTTTCTCAAGTATATATTCATAATTAAAAAAAAGGAGGCAAAAACCGAATTGATTGACAGCTGAATCATGAATAAGCGCTTTACAGCAGCCGGAATCGCAAAATATGGATTTAATATATTATAAATTGTTTGCAAAAAGTATCAGAAAAAAATAACAGTTTTATGTAAAAATATCCACAACACATGATAAAAAATTATAATCATTTTGAACACAATTCTATGTATCTATTTAATTCTACCATGATAATTGATAAATTAATATCAAAATTCTATCTGCAGCATGGGCGGACCATCAATAAAATCATCAAAATACCCGCGTGAAATGGAAGCGTTTTTTTTGTAAATTCAATTACTATTTTAACAGAATTATTATCCATCCAAAGATTGACGTAGAATGTGATTGTAAACATTTGCGTTAAACATGATATGGGCGCCCCTCTAGGGTTTATCGCCACAATCATTTCAAAAACCATAATGATCAGGAGAAAGATATAGTGTCAGATTTAGTTGGAAAAACATGCGAAGCCTGTCGAATAGGCGCTCCCCAGGCCTCCAAACAGGAGGTGGATTCATTTATGAAAAAACTCTCAAATTGGCATTTGATAAATTCTGATGGTATAAATCAAATCATGCGAACATTTGACTTTCCCAATTTTGTAGATGCATTGTCCTTCACCAATTCAATAGGTGAAATATCAGAAGCTGAGGGTCATCACCCGGCAATCCTGACAGAATGGGGTAAAGTCACAATTACCTGGTGGTCGCATAAAATTGAAGGTCTCCATGTAAATGATTTCATCATGGCTGCAAAATCAGACCAAGTATTCGGGGAGTAGTATGACACGGATGACAATCGGAGTGGGTGGTTCAACCCAAAAAATCGAAATTCAAAGATTACAGTTGATTTCCCAATCTCTGTCATCAATTGCTGACATAAAACCGGGTGAGTACAAAGATAGAATCTTAAAAGCCCAAAGCATAATGAAGACGATTGATTTGGATGCCATTTACCTGAATGCAGGCACTAATATGTATTATTTCACTGGAACCCAGTGGCATGCAAGTGAACGGATGGTCGGTGCAATAATTCCACAAAATGGTCCAGTGACTTATTTATGTCCGTGGTTTGAAAAGAGTACCTTAAAAGATTTTATGTCAATACCCGGAAAAACGATTTGCTGGAACGAACATGAAAGTCCATACAAATTATTTGTCAACCTGTTATCTGATATTGGGATAAAATCAGGCAAAGTTGGCATGGATGAATCCACACCCTACTTTATTATTGATGGTGTTTCAAATGCCAGCCCAGATCTTCAATTAGTAAATGCCAAGGAGGTCACATCTTCTTGCCGAATGAAAAAATCAGAACATGAGATTGCGCTCTTGCAAAGGGCAAAAGATATCACTCTTGAAGTTCATAAAAGTGCTGCTGCAATACTAAAACCTGGAATTAATACTCTTGAAGTTTGCCAGTTTATAAACAAGGCGCACAAAGCAATGGGCATTGCGGAAGGTTCTTCATTTTGTATCGCTCTTTTTGGGGAGGCAACTGCTTATCCTCATGGGGTCAAGGACTCGCAAATATTAAAAGAGAATGACATGGTGCTGATCGATACCGGCTGTTTATTAAATGGTTATAATTCAGATATTACCCGAACCTATGTTTATGGAGAGGCCAGCACAAGACAGCGAGAGGTTTGGGATATTGAAAAAGAAGCCCAGGCATCTGCCTTCAAGGCGGCACAGATAGGGGAACCCTGTTCAAGTGTTGACAAAGCAGCCAGGAAAACATTGGAAAAATATGGTTTCGGGCCAGGATATAAAATTCCGGGGCTTCCCCATCGAACAGGACATGGCATTGGATTAGATATTCACGAATGGCCGTATCTGGTGATGAGCGATCATACATGCCTGGAGAAAGGCATGTGTTTCAGCAACGAGCCAATGATTTGTATACCAGGTGAATTTGGAGTTCGCCACGAAGATCATTTTTATATGACCGATGGCGGCCCGCGCTGGTTTACTCAACCGGCCCACTCAATTGATAACCCCTTTGGCCTGACAACGATAAAATAAGAAAAAAACGAGGTTAAGCTGTGATCCCCAATAAAATATTCTCCAGATTCAAGTGGGTTATTCCTGTATTTATAACCGTTCTTTTAGTATATGCACTTAATAATAAATTTGGCAATACCCCTCCTTTGGGAAAATTTCTGGATCCCTTTCATGGATACTTAGCATTGACAGGAAGCGATGAACTTCCTGAAAACGAGTTGCATTTTGAAAATTTGACGGATGAAGTGACTGTTATTTGGGATGATCACCGTATTCCACATATTTTTGCAGAGAACGATCATGATCTATTTTTTACCCAGGGTTATATCATGGCTATGGATCGATTGTGGCAGTTAGATTTCCAGGTTCGAGCCACAGCAGGCAGGATGTCCGAGATCATCGGTGAAAAAGCATTGGTATATGATTGGTTCCAAAGACGAATTGGACTGAAACATGGTGCGGAAAAATCTTTGATAGCAGCGGAGAATGATCCTGGGACAATAGCGGTACTTCAAGCCTATTCAGACGGCATCAATGCCTATATTGATCAGCTGCCACTAGATGAATATCCCATGGAATATAAAATATTAGATTATGCGCCTGAATATTTTTCACCGTTTAAAGTGGCGTTATTACTAAAAAATATGGCGTGGACACTCACCGGCAGAAGCAGCGATCTTCCCCTTACACGCACGTGGAATCAATTTGGCAGGGAAGCTGTGGACGAATTATTTCCTGTAATGCCCTATTTCTTGGACCCGATCATTTCAGAGCTTCCAAATGTGCCTGCTCCAAAGGTACAGGCGCCCGCCAACATTTATCAGGCAACAGCAGGGGAAGCAGATTTACCATTTAAACCAGATAAAAGAAATGGCAGCAATAACTGGGCAGTATCCGGCAAGCGAACGGCATCAGGCAATCCCATCATTGCCAATGATCCCCATCTCACATTAACCATCCCGGCGATATGGTATATCATGCATCTGTCAAGTCCCGAGAGAAATGTCATGGGTGTTACTATCCCCGGTGCACCAGGAATCATCAGCGGGTTTAATGATCAAATCGCCTGGGGTGTAACCAACGGCAATGATGATGTGATGGACTGGTATGATATACAATTCAAGGATAATCATAAAAATGAATATCTGTTTGATGGAGAATGGAAAAAAACAACGCGGAAAATAGAAGAGATTCGGATAAGAAATGGACCCACCTTTCAAGACACCATTATTTTTACCCATCACGGCCCTGTTGTGTGGGATAAAATTAACCAGGTTAAAGATTTTAGTATTGGCAATATGAGAAATCCGACAATGCAGATATCCACAGGCAGAGCATTGCGCTGGCGTGGACATGATGGAACAGAAGAAATCAGATCACTGCTTGGCATGGGGAAGGCTAAAACCTATCAGGAATGGGTGAAAAGCCTGGACTATTTTTCCTGCCCGGGACAGAACTTTGTTTTTGTCGATACCACTGGAAATATTGCTATGTGGCATGCTGGGCACCCACCGATGCGATGGCCAGAACAGGGTCGCTTTATCAGTGACGGAACCGATCCGATCTATGATTGGAAAGAATTTGTTCCCCTGGAACATATGCCTCACGAATTAAATCCACAAAGAGATTTTGTCAGCTCTGCTAACCAGAATCCATATGATTCAACTTATCCCCTGTATCTTTCTGATAATTACTGGATGTCATGGCGTGGATCCCGAATAAATGAATTGTTAAAAAAGACTAATGATGCCACCATACAGGATGTGGCACTGATCCAGATGGATAACGAAAGCCCAATGGCAAAACGGGCATTACCAGTGATGATTCGTGAATTGATGATGTCTGAATTGAATCCGGGCATGAAAGAAATTCTGGACTTGCTTTCTCAGTGGGACTTCAATCTTGATGGAAATTCCTGGGAAGCTTCGTTTTTTACTCTTTGGTTCAGCAAGCTTGAGGAATATACCTGGGCTGATGAGCTTGGTGAAAAATCTGTCGATCATAATTGGCCCAATTCAACAGAAATGATGGAAATTCTCGAAATGGATATAAATTCTCACTGGCTTGATAACATCCATACTGCAGAACGGGAAACATTAGAAATGCTGGTAATAAAGGCATTCAATTCAGCTCAAGCAGATTTGTCAAAAAAAATGGGCTCAGACCATACTGGTTGGAAGTGGCATGATTACCGCGGTACAAATATTCACCATCTGGCTAAAATCCCCGGATTTGGTGCAGAGCATTTAAAAACATCAGGCGGAAGAGGCGTGCCCAATGCGACACGGGAAACATTTGGTCCGTCATGGAGATATGCTGCAGAAATGGGAAATCCTGTCACAGCTATCGGCATCTATCCCGGCGGGCAGTCAGGATATCCCGGCAGTCGGCATTACGATGATTTTATTTCTAAATGGGTTCAGGGAGAATATTTATCTCTTCAATTTGAAAATACAGCCGATGAGATTGAAGGATATTCCGTGCAATTTAAAGGATTAAATCGATGAATGATGAAAAATATCAATCAGTAAATCCGTTTATGGTAATACTGCTGGCAGTAATAGTGAATATGGTGATACTTCCATTTACAAGCTGGTGGTTATTCGTTTTCCCTTCCTTTGCCTCAGGGTGGCTGTCAATTAATAGAAAATCAGCCACGATGAATGGGGGAACTGGCGCTATGATTCCATGGATCATACTAAATATGTATTACTATTTTTCAGGTGGATCACTAATAATGGAAAGGGTCAGCCACATGATGAACTTACATTCTACGGGGATTCTACTATCTGTTAGTATTTTGATTCCGCTTATACTTGGCGGTTTATCAGGCTTGTCAGGTTATTTGTATCGAACCAATATGAGCATTCAAAAGTAAATGAATATTTCGAGGGATATCAAATCTCGGCATTACATTATTGAATATTTTTATCAAATCCCGGAAAATATTCGAATGATGCTCACGGCAGTCTTCGGAGCTGCAATCGGTTTTGCCACCTATGAAATCATTTATTATTTTAATCCCATGGATAATAAAGCGACGACAAGCTGGATCATTGCTTTCACCTTAGGCGTTGCCCGCCAGCATGGTCTACACCGCTTAATCACATTTGAGCATTATTCACCATATTGGCGAAGTTTGGGCCGGGCATATATCATGTACTCAGCCAGTGCTTTTATTGGGTCGACAGTAAATTATATGTTGGTTCAGAATTTCGATATTCATCACCGAATGGCCTGGTTATGCTGTCTGGGTATTACTGCCTCGATAAGTTTAATTTTTTTAAAGAAACATGTTTTTATACCGGGATAATATTTCAATCTATTATTATTTTTAATTTATCGATTTGATCACAAAAATGACAATGAAAGTTTTTAGTTTAAAAAATATACCCAATTTCCTTTCAACGACCCGTATATTGGCATCACCTGTTTTGATGTACCTTATCTGGTCTGGTAATGAGTCTGTATTTACCTGGCTTTTAATAGCAAGCCTTGTCAGTGATTTCCTAGATGGCTATATTGCCCGAAGGTTTAAATTGGAATCTGCGCTGGGCGCCAGACTGGATTCAACTGGAGATATGGCCACTTACATTTGTGCAATTGTTGGAATCATACGCTTTCAAAGCGATGTAATTCTCCCCAATATTAATCTGTTAATAATTGTCATTGTGTTTTATGCACTTGAAGCTATTTATTCCCTTATTAAATATAAAAAAATTAGCAGCTTTCACACGGTTTTGACTAAGGTTACCGCCTATTCGCAGGGAATATTTATTATAACATTATTTGTTTTTGGATTTTATGTCCCATTCTTTTATTACGTGGTAGGGATCAGTATTATCGCCTATATTGAGGAAATGCTGATTATAACTATTTTACCTGAAAATCAATCCAACGTCGGCGGATTATTCCGTGTTCTCAAAAACAGGAAGACGATAAAATGAAATGGCTGACAATTTTAAATCCAGCAAGCAGCGGCAGAAGGACTGAAAAAAGGATTGATTATATTAAAGATAATCTTAGCAAGATATCAGAAAAAATGATTGTCACAACCCACCAGGGTCATGCAAAAGAGATAGCCCAAGAAGCAAAAGATTACGATGGCATTGCCGTTGCCGGTGGGGACGGGACGATTTTTGAAGTAATAAACGGTATGGATATCAAACGACAGGTGATTGGCATTCTTCCTGTTGGTACTGCAAATTGCCTGGCACGAGAATTTAAGATGAATAACTTGAAAGACGGTATAAAGGCTATCAAAGGAAGTCACACAGAGAAGATTGATATCTTGCATCTGAAATTTACTGATTCAGATGACAATCAAACGCAAGCCTATGCAACCATTACCCTCGGATTGGGATATCCGACAAATGTTGCAGAATTTGCGAATCAGAAATTAAAATTTATGGGAAACTTCTGTTATCCAGTAGCAGCACTAATAATTGCTTTCAAAAATGTGTCAAAATCATATTCAATCATGTTAAACGGCAACCAACCAGAAAAGAAAACCTTAAATGGTTTGATAATAAACAACTCACGTTTTGCCGGTAATTTTACTTTATTTCCAGATGCAAAAATAAAAGACGGACGATTTGAGGTGATGGAAACGAATGCAAACTTCTTTAGCCAGACATTGCACAATCTCTCCGTTTTTTCAGGAACATATTTTTATAATCCTGCCAATCAATTTTCTTCCAACTTAATGGAAATTATAACGGATGAACCTCATAACCTCATGGTGGATGGCGAGATATTTGAGAATATAACCAAGTTATCAATTGAAATGCTACCCAGATCATTAACCTGTCACACAAATGGAGTCTAGTGGGATGATTCTGAAAATTTTATTATATATTGAAGCCTATTTCATTATTGGCATCATTGCCATGTATGCCGGAAGTAAACATGCCTCCCGGGATGAAAAACGGGGTAGATGGATAAAGTTGATCGTCTATTTTTTTATTGTGCACTCTACTTTAGCAATAATTCTCGTGGAAGGCCCATATTTTATTATTTTAACCGCATTGGTCCTTCTAATTGGATTATTTGAAGTAATACATACGTTTTATAAATATTCTGTAAAACACGCCCAAAAAGAACAGATAAAAAGAATTTCAGCGATCTATATCATCACCGCCATTGGCATGACCTTCTTTTCTATGGAAACCGGGATGGAAATCATTCTATACGTTTATCTGATTGTTGGTGTATTTGACGGATATAGCCAATTAACCGGTCAGTTATTTGGCAAACATGCTCTGGCAAAAAAAATCAGTCCAAATAAAACTATTGAAGGATCAATTGGAGGCCTTATTATTGCCCTCCTTTCTGGGATACTTCTTCGCTCATTTCCGATGTTTTCAATGGCTGAAGCACTTGGTTTTACTGTGGTGATCTGTATTGGAGGACTATTTGGGGACCTTATGGCATCTTATGTAAAACGGCTGTATCAGATAAAGGATTTCAATAAAATTATCCCAGGTCATGGCGGCTTTCTTGATCGCTTTGATAGTTTCATCGGGGCTGGGGCGTTATATCAAGTGATAATCTGGCTTTTATAATCAGGCTGTTTCAAATAAAAATTGTGTAATATAAAAATAATTCTAAAAAAAAGGAATTTGAAATGTTAAAAAAACTTATTGTTGGATCAATATTGCTTTTCATGGCTACCCAGCCAGCCTGGGGGCAGTGACCTCTCTGAAGCAATCCAACGCTTCCGGTCGGAAGTGCAACAGAGGGTATAGGATTATATCAAGGGCAATGGTTGGCAGGAACCAATGTGTCATATTCAAGCCTGGAACCAACCGAAAATAGCTCAGAGGGACAAGTTGATTTTATCTCAACAAACATCTTTGGTATGTATGGTGTCTCAGACAAAATAAATCTAAGAGTCCGGCTACCATATATTTGGAGAAAAAATAAGTCTAATGGATCCACTGAAACCGTATCTGGAATTGGAGATATAAATTTTGGGTTACGAACGATCATTTCAAATAAAATTGTTGGACCCGGCAACAAGGTATTCCTTGATGCCAGTATTTATATACCAACCGCGGACTCATTTTCAGAAAATCCATTGGATGAGGATATGGATATGGACATGGGTAATGAATCCCATGATGATTTTGCAATGGGTACCGGCCAATACTCCGCAGCTTTGGGATTGGAATACTGGATGAGAAGTGAGTTCCCCTGGGTGATTGGTGTTTCAGGTGAATTGAGACAGCCCCTCAATACAAGCGATGGAGGATTCAAACCAGGTCGTAAAATGCGTGTAGATTTACATCTGATCCGTCAAAAGCCAATTATCAAACAAATTCATCCGTATATAAAATTTTCACTGCGACATGCAGACAAAAATCAATGGGATGGTGAAAAGAGCCCCAATAGTGGCGGTGTCTATTTGGATGGATTTGCTCAAATGGACTTTGAACTTAACGAGCGGGCATCGTTGATCTTATCGGCAGGTTTGCCAATTTGGGAAGATATCAATGGCAGCCAGCTGAGAGGTATTAGCGGTTCTGTTAGTCTGCGGGTTACCAAATAAATTGATCAATATGTGTGGGGGTGTGTAATTGCCCCCACATTTATTTAACTCAAATTTTGCTACTCAGCGGTTACTATTACCGCGCTCATCCTCCCCTGGATTTGACCATCACCAAAGCGTGATCTGATTGAGTTTGCAGCAACGGCTGTCACCCTTTCGAGACCACCAGGCTCTCGATCTTCAATCTCATTTCTTAAGGGCGTACCCTGACAAAAAGCAATAGCTGCCATGGTTGGATTTTTTGAATAACTGATGTCATCTTGCTGGATTAAATGACAACTATCAAAACCGGCGACATTTATTTCATTCTTTATTTCATCTGGATTTCCATGACCATAGGGTGTACGAGAGAGAAATTCAGGTGGGTTTTCCGGAAACAGGGCGGTAACTGCATCCATTACAGTATTGGCAAAATCATTTACTTCCAAGCCATTCCAAATACTAAAAAGAAATTTTCCACCTGGTTTTAAGACTCGGCGGATTTCCTGATAGCCATGGATGCGATCAGGGAAAAACATTGTGCTGAATTGACATACCACTGCATCAAAAGTTTCGTCGTCAAAAGGCAGCGCCATTACATCAGCCTGCTCCCAGGTTACTTCTCTACTTGTACCAATTTTTTCAGCGTGTTTTATCATCGCATCATTAAGGTCCGTTGAAGTAATCTGACATTGATCAGGCAGCACCTTTGAAAGTGCACGCGTAACAACACCGGTTCCACAGGCAACATCAAGAACGCAGTCGGGGTTCAAGCTTTTTGCACGAGAAGCGAGATCTTCTGCATAAGATTCAAAGATAAGAGGCACAAGAGTAGACTCGTAAAATGTTGCCACATCAACCGTGAATGAACTGTCTGACAATATTTTATTGGTAATATATTTATTCATATTTGCAGAGAATTCACATCATTAAGCAGTGTTTTATTTCAATCGGTGGGTTTTTGAAAATATGACTTAATTATACCGCCACTAGTCTTTTTTACCCAGGCCGAATACCCTTTTGATCGCATTGCATCAATTCCCGGGGCTGGAAGAAATGTTGTTATGAGTTCGATAATCTCTCCCGCTTTGACGGTTTTGGCACCTTTGAGAATAGCCACCAGAGTCATTTCATCCTTGTTTTCTACCTTATCTTCTTCAATCGACAAAGCTACTTTTTCAAGAGAGAACCAGCCTGGCTCTTCGCCAAAATATTCTTCATCATCGTATAATTCGTGACTTGGCGATTGCCCCACAGCTTTTCGAAGCTTTGCAATCAACTCAACAAGAGGCACGCCGCCAACTGATGAGATGTGTTTTAGGGTTGCTACTTTTGCCACGGTTTTTCTAAGAATGGGGTTTTTCAGTTTCTTGAAAGGTGCGGCAATACCAATCAAAACGTCTTCAAGTTCCGGATATGCTTCCAGTAATTCATGAACTGTTAGTGACGGGACAATTTCTAAACCCTTAATCATTGAGTCTCCTCAGTTGTGATTGTGACAATAGCGAATGACGAACACGTCATGTAGTCAGGAAATCAATGAATCTCATTCAGACAAATATTTTTATCTTCTGAAATTATTGATGTTGAATTTAAACAAACTATCACTGATTGGAAAACAATATAGTCACATAACAAGATGAAAAATCTAAAAAATAAATTTTATCCGGAATATATTTGACTATTGGATTGTCCAACATTTAAAGGAAAAAATGATTGAATCATAACGCACAAATTGAATCGATAAAAAATGGCAACAAGGATGCATTTAACAAACTTATTCTCCAACTGGAGCCCAAGGTTTCTGCTACCGTTTATGGTATGCTTGGCTTCTGTCAGGAAGCAGAAGATGTCGGGCAGGAAACATTTGTTAGATTATATAAATCCATGAGTCAGTTTAGAGGAGAAGCTAATATCGAAACATATGTAACCCGTATTGCAATTAACCTCTCCTTAAATGAACTGAAGCGCCGAAAACGCCGCTCGTTTCTATTTATTCGTCAGGATAAACAGGAATTAGAAAATTATATGTCGGGATCAGATGATCAAAAAAACCAGGAGACCAAAGAACTGGTTAATAATGCAATCAGTAAGTTAAAAGCAGGATTTAAATCTGTTGTCGTCTTGAGATTACTAAATGGATACTCTGTTAAGGAGACAGCAAAAATATTACAAATTCCACCGGGCACCGTATTGTCAAGACTGGCCAGGGCCCAAATAAAACTAAAAGAAATATTAACGCCACAAATGGAAAATAGACATGGATAAAAAAACATTAGAATTGCTCTATAAGTCTCTTGATGAACCATTAACTGAACTTGAGAAAAAATCACTCAATAAATTGAAGGAAAAGTTCCCCAGGCTCATCGAAGAAGAAAAACAGATATTAGCAATGAGGCAAAATCTAAAATCATCAAAAGTAGAATCATTTCCCCCTTATTTTGCCGAAAGGGTTATGAAAAAACTGGATCCTGCTGCGGGGAAACATCAGCAAATCGACTTCTTCGATGCACTGATGACGGCATTCCGGCCTGTTGCAATTGCCACCTCAATGGCCATCGTCGGCCTACTCATCTACAATTTTTCCACGGGAAATTTATCATCACTGGAAACGATCCTTGGCGTTCCCGAATTTAAAATTGAAAATATTGCTTACGCAATTCAATAAGGAGCAAACATGTTACAAGTACAAACCAAATCAACTTTCATTATCCTCATTGTATTATTAATAGGATTTTTGTTGGGAATTCTCTCGGCACGTTTTCTAATTAGTCATCGAATACATGATTTTCAGGGGATGCATCATAAAGAAGGATTTATCCATCTTTTTGAAGAAATGATAGACCCTCATGATGGTCAGGCAGATAAAGTAAGAATAATACTCGAATCACATTTTGACCGCTTTGCTGATATGGGGGCAGACCACATGATGGAAGTAAAGGTCATAATGGACTCTCTCCGCATTGAATTAGAACCATATCTCACCAGCGAGCAAATTGACAAATTGACTCAGCAATTTGATAGACCTGGTCGACCAGGAGGCCCACCAGGAAGAGGAAGACCGCCTCACGATCGATTAAAAAGGCTGCCGCATGGAGATCATAATCAATGATAGAAAATCAAATTAAAACCGATGACCTGGCGTTTTCAGCATGGCTGAGAATGAATGGTCATCCACTAATCAAATCAGATCGAAGCAGAATGAAAAGCATCTTTGTCTTTGATATACCGACAAAAGATGAAAACAAATTAAAAATAGAATTCATTAACAGCAGGTTCCTTTCATTCTATAATGAGATGAGAAATTTGAAGAAAATGCTGTAATAGGAGTAAAACAATGAAATACGCAATTATACTGATCGCATTTATAACCGGGACCATTTTGATTGGGCAGCATGGACATAGCCGCCACCCTCATCATCCGGATTTATCGCAGGATCAACAAAAGGAAATACAAGAAATGGTGGAAACCATGAAAGAGAATGGTGCCACAAAGCAGACAATTCAACAGGCTGTTGCAAATCAGTTTGAAAGCTGGGGATTAGAAGCACCTGAAAATTTTGGCAGGGGGCATCATACAGGCTTTGGCGGACCAGATTTTTCTGATCAACCTGAATTTATGAAAGACCTCAGCGACTCACAAAAAGAGGAGATTCATCAATTGGTGGCGACAAAACATGGCGAAGGAGCAGATCCTCACGAAGTGCATGATGCCGTTGGAAAATTGCTGGACTCATGGGGAATCGATAGACCTGACAGGGATAATAAGAGACAGGGAAAAGAAAAACGTCATGGGTTTCATGGCAGACATCAAGGACATCAAGATTTAAACAAATCGCAGGAGCAGGAATTACACGGTATGATTCGCAAGATGCATGATGAGGGTGCACCACGAAGTGAAATTCACCAGTCAGTTGGTGATCATCTGCAAAACTGGGGCATCGAACGATCGAATTTTGATGAGATCGATAACAGGCATAAGAAATTTCGTCAGGTGATGGATAAACTAAATGATGATCAAAAAGATATGGTTCATGAGTTGAAGAGAGATATGAGAGATAATGGATCAAGTCGAAAAGAAATTCATCTTGCCGTAAGAGAACTGGTGGCTGAGTGGGGTATTGAAGTAGGTGAAACAGAAGTTGGCGACACCGTTAATACTGAGGATGAGGCATCAGCACAGTTTAATGCACAAAATTATCCCAATCCCTTTAATCCGTCAACCCGGATCTCGTACACCTTGAACACACCGGGGAATGTGAGCGTTTCAATTTATGATGTTACAGGAAAAATGATTAATTCACTGGGGTCAGGGTATCAGTCTGCCGGATTGCATTCTACAAAATGGGATGGGAATAATCAGAATGGGCTGGCAGTTCCATCCGGAATGTACTACTATAAAATCCAGACAAATGAAGGAATGTTCACAGAAAGTATGCTGTTGCTGAAATAAGGATTTTAAAGTTTGAGGGGAGTCAAATTCGGCTCTCCTCAAATGTATCTATTTGTCGATTGATTCAGAAAAAAAGATAGAAAATGATGATGATGAAAAATAACAACTTTAAAAAGATGAAACGAATTCTAAATCTGGCTTTAATGATTATTGTATTCGTTGGCGTTATATCTGCGCAACCGGAATCAACAACAAAAATTATCGATACTATGCAGATATCCTGTTATGATGATAATGAGGAAATTTCCTGTCCTGAATTAAATGAAGCCTATTTTGGTCAGGATGCGCAGTATAGCGGTAGCCAGTTTTCATATATTGATAATGGCGATGGAACGGTAACAGATATAAACACAGGGTTGATGTGGCAACAGGACCATGGTACTAAAATGACTTATGATGATGCCGTTATTTTTTTGGAGTCATATGAGCTGGCCGATTATGATGATTGGCGGTTTCCCACCATAAAAGAACTTTATTCCCTTATCACTTTTAATGGCGTTGACCCAAGCGGTTATGACTTAGATGATACCTCGTTTTTAACCCCATTTATCGATACCCTGTACTTTCCATTTGAATATGGAGACACTGATAATGACGAGAGGGTTATCGATGCCCAATATTGGTCAGGGACTGAATATGTCAGTGAAACCATGAATGGGGATGACACTGTTTTTGGTGTGAATTTTGCCGATGGCAGAATAAAAGGATATCCAGCTGAGCCTATAGGTCCACCGGGTATGGAATTCTCGATGACTTCGTTTGTAAAGTTTGTAAGAGGAACAACAGATTATGACACAAATGAGTTTATTGATAATGAAGATGATACCATCACAGATCAATCTACAGACCTCATGTGGATGGCTGGTGATAGCGGTCATATGAATGCCGGTGCAGATGAAAATGGTGAATTGAATTGGGAACAGGCTCTCCAATGGGCGGAAAATCTGGAACACGCCGGATATAGCGATTGGCGACTTCCAAATGCAAAAGAGCTCCAAAGCATCGTGGATTACACCCGATCGCCGGCAACATCAGGATCTGCGGCAATTAATCCCGTATATGAGGTTTCTGAGATTACAGATGAAGGCGGTGAAACCAATTACCCTTTCTACTGGACGAGCACAACCCACAAAAGCTGGAACTCAGAACATGAAGGTGCCTCAGCGGTTTATGTGGCTTTTGGTGATGCACTTGGTTTTATGGAAATGCCGCCATTCTCTGGTAATTATCAACTACTTGACGTGCATGGCGCTGGCTCACAGCGAAGCGATCCAAAATCAGGCAATCCAGAGGACTATCCTTATGGGCATGGGCCACAAGGTGACGTCATTCGTATCTACAATTATGTGAGATGCGTCAGGGATATTACAGAACCTCAGATTAATGGAGATGTAAATGGGGACAATTCGCTTGATGTTCTGGATCTGGTACAGTTGGTTGGTTTTATATTAGGGGAAATAGAGTTCACACTTGATCAGCAGAATTTAGGCGATGCAAATAGCGATACTGTTATTGATGTGTTGGACATTGTGATTTTTGTAAACCTGATTTTAGGTGCCTAATTAAACAAAATTTTAAAAAAACACTTATTTTGAGCAAATTACAAATAAAATAAGTACCGATCAGCCAATACCACTTTCTTAAAACATTCCGAACCTGATAATTTCAATACGGTAATTGAGAAGTTTTCGCTCTCTTTGTAGCTATCAAACCCTAAAAATTGTATAGATTTGTCAACATATATCCTTAAACGAATTCTGCAAGGCATACCCGTGATATTGGGTGTGCTCACAATTTCATTCATTTTGATGTATATTGCTCCAGGTGATCCTGTCCTCGCCCTGGTTGGAGATTATTATGACGAAGATACCCTGGCTCAATTACGGCATCAGTTGGGCTTGGACAGATCCGCTATTACTCAGTACGGTATATTCATGAAACGGATTTTATCTGGCGATCTGGGTAATTCCTTTGTCACTCAGCGACCGGTTTTGGATGATATCCTTGAGAAAATTCCTTTTACCCTTCAGCTTGCAACTGCTGCAATGTTCATTGCCGTCGTTGTGGGTGTACTACTGGGAATTCTATCCGCCTTAAAAAAGGACACAATCTGGGATAAAGCCTCCATAATTATTTCGCTGGCCGGAGTTTCCGCCCCTGTATTCTGGGTTGCGCTCTTGCTCATTCTTTGGGTGGGTGTGTATCTGCAATGGCTTCCTCCTACTGGATATGGAGGATTGAAATTTCTAGTTCTACCTGCTATAGCACTTGGAACCCGATCCCTGGCTATGATGACCAGATTAACCCGTGCTTTTATGCTGGATACCATGAATGAAGATTACATCGTAACGGCAAGATCCAAAGGGCTTTCTGAACGTATCGTAATATTCAAGCATGCCATGAAAAATTTGGCGATCCCACTTATTACTATAATTGGTCTGGATTTTGGATCATACATGTCCGGAGCTGTACTCACAGAATCAATTTTTGGTTGGCCAGGTGTGGGCAGGTTTGCTCTTAATGCTATCATGAAACGTGATTTTCCGGCAATCCAGGGAAGCGTTTTGTTTATGGCCCTTATTTTCGTCGTGGTAAATATCATTGTCGATATCATTTATGCATGGGCAGATCCACGGGTTCGGGAAAGATTGGTTGACCGGTAGATGAATAAGAAACTTTATAGTCACCCCTTTATTATTACGGGTTTTGTTGTCGTTTTTCTTTTATGTATGATGGCCATTTTTGCACCCTTTTTTCAATCTCCCATCGTCCAGGATTTATCCAGTCGCCTTCAGTCCCCAGGGTCTGACAGTCATCTATTTGGGACTGACCATTTTGGAAGAGATATTTTAGCCCGTATCTTCTGGAGCGCCCGGATTTCTCTAAAAGTGGGAATTGTCGCCAGCACATTATCATTGGTGATTGGTGTTATACTGGGTATGGCTTCAGGTTATTTCGGTGGTAAGGTTGACACAATTATTATGAGATGCACTGATATTATGATGGGGTTCCCGGCACTACTTTTTCTCATTGCTATCAGTGCGGCATTCGAGCCGGGTATCGATACTGCTATGATTGCTATTGGCTGTGTATCATGGCCGTCTATTGCCCGATTGACCCGCGGACAGGTGCTTTCAGTCATGACCAGGGATTATATTCAAGCTGGAAAAGCCATGGGATATTCTCATATTAGAATTATATTGAACCATGTATTTCCCAATTGCATGGCACCGGTGATAGTTGCATTCTCACTTGGCATTTCCGGAGCGATAATGGCAGAAGCAAGTTTGTCATTTTTAGGTTTAGGTGTTCAACCGCCAAGTGCAAGTTGGGGAGCAATGATCAACGAAGGGAAAGATTTTTTAAGGGTGGCCCCATGGGAATCTATTTTTCCCGGCCTGGCTATAGCAATGGCAGTTCTTGGGTTTAATCTACTTGGAGAAGGTCTTCGCGATGTGTTGGATGTAAAATCGAAATCATAGAACGCGTATAGCTGTTCATTCTTAACCATCCACTAATTTCTCGTCACTAAAAACTTTATAAACTTTCTACTTTAAAACTTTCTACTCATATTCAGTCTGCCTAAATTTCCAGCATATTTGAAAGGAATAATTTTGGAAATTGAAAGAATGAACAAAGGGGAATGGGGTAAAATCCGCGCCTTTTTTGATATGAAAACCGAGGAAGGTTTTATCCTTAAGGGTTTCAAGCTTATAAATGGTACGAATGGCATGTTTGTAGGATTTCCCAGCCAGAAAGGTCAGGATGACCAATATTATGATACTATTTATGCAGACAAAGAATTAAAAGAACAGGTAAACCAGGCGGCGATGAAATATTATGGTGGTGATATTATGACCGACGGTTATGATCAATCCGGTGGTTTCAATCAGACGCCGCCAGCAAATGATGCCCCACCAGCTGATGATGCCGCATTTGATGACGATATACCATTCTAAACGCTTATCGGGTTTTTCATTTCCAATGGCAATAACCCAAAATAGTTACTCTGAAATACGCAGATTGGACAGGATCACATAGTAGCAGTACCGGTGAAAGAAAAATAGATTAATGTTAAAACCCATAATTATGGTAGGGCTGGGCGGATCGATTGGTGCTGTTTCAAGATATCTGACGTCGTTATACATCACAAAATTCACCGGCAATGGATTTCCATGGGCAACCCTTGGAGTTAATCTTGTTGGATGTCTGTTGATTGGCATAATTACCGGGATTATCCTTGATAAAGAATTTTCATGGCCGGTCCGGGAATTTTTAATCATTGGTATCCTGGGTGGATTCACTACTTTTTCTGCCTTTGGTATGGAAACGATTAATCTTATTCGCTCAGGATCCATGGGTGCAGCAGCTGGTTATGTGAGTATTAGTCTTTTGGCAGGGGTGGTTTTCGCAGGTGTTGGAATTCTGCTGTCACGTCAATTTATTTCAATGTAATAGACCGCCGGCAGTTTTGCTTAATATCTACTGATTTTCCTGCAGAATCTGATTCAATGAATTATATAGATCCCGATCAAGCATATACAGTATGCTTAATTCATTATTTGCTGACCTGAATTTATCCAATTCAATATAAGTTATTCCCAGAGAATAATGTGTCCGAGCATCATCAGGGTTAATATTCAAGGCTTTCTTGAAAGATTTTGCCGCCGTGTCGTATCTTCCCAATCCCATATAACATTCCCCGGAATAATAGTGAGATCTGAAATCCTGTGGCTGTACCATGAGGACTTTCTTGAAGTATGCAATAGCCAAATTATTTTGTCCGCTGAGATAATATGATTTTGCTAAAAGGAAGTTGGCAATCTGATCTTTTGTATTTGCCCGGGCATATTTTTCCAGCCGGTCTACAGCATCCTCGTACATCTCAAGTTCCATGAATGCTACCCCCATTTGGTACTGTATTTGAAGATCTTCCGGCGCCAGATTGGCTGCATCCTGAAATGAAATAAGCGCTTGCATATATTTTTCTTGTCCGCCATAAGCAAGAGCAAGCTGATAATGTACCTGCATGGTCGGGTATCCCAGAGAGATAGTCCTGAGCAGGTATTCAATGGCTTTTGAGAAATTGCCCAGTTCGTTGTTAATCTGGCCCAGTCTGTATAAAATTTGAGTATTTTCAGGGTCAAAAACCATCAAGCGTTCATAAGCGATAACGGCATTTTGGAGCTCCTCCAATTCTTCGTAGGCAATCCCAATTTTCTCAAAATGTGAAAGCTCCAGAGGTTCCAGAACAGTTAAGCGGGAATAGGTATCAACGGCTTCCATGAAACGGTTTTCCTTCATAAAGACATCGGCAAGTGGCTTTAATACCCCGACGCTATCAGGATTCATGATGACAAAATCTCTTAGTGGTTCCATGGCGGCATTATATTTTTCCTGATGATACATGAGTAAACCGAGATGATAATTCACCTCCTGATTCTCAGGAATGAGTTTTCGGGCTTTAAAATAATGGTTGATAGCATCGTCAGTTTTAAGAATACTTTCATAAATCCTGCCAAGATAATAATGGGCCTCACCGTGATCCTGATTTATTCTTATTGTACTGCGAAGGGCTTCAAGGGCCTTTGGGACATTTCCAGAATACAAATTAGCCAGACCCAGATTATAATATGTCCCGGCGTTGGATGGGTCCTGCACAAGGGCATCGGTGAGATATGGGATGGCCTCTCCGTAAAGACCCTGGGTAATATATATAGTTCCGATTTGATAGAGTGTCTTGGAGTGTTCTGCCTCCATAAGCAAGACAATATTAAAAGCTTCAAGGGCATCATCATAATTTTCCAGCGACAGCAGTGTTTGACCAACGGCATACCGGGCATCAACATCTTCAGGCTGAAGCCAGACGGCTTTTTGATAGCTGGTAAGGGCGTCGAAGGGTTCTCCCATGCCATTATAAAGATCACCGAGAATTTTATAACCGCGAAAATCTTCCGGCTGGGATTGAACATAATCCAGCATGCTGAAAGCAGCGGCGGCAGTATCCTGTCTTGTCATACTTACAAGGGATAGGTAAAAATCAATCGCATCACTGTAATCGCCAGTCACCTTTTGTATGATCATGGAATTATAAAAACCATCATAAAAAGAGGTGTCCGGTAGGGTGAATTGGTAATAATAGTTTACATCTAGATTAGAGGTTTTCAGCAACAATGCCTGGGAGAAACTTTCCATTGCCTCGGTAAAAAGACCAGCCTCAATATGGGCATGCCCTTTGTTCATTAGCTCGAGGGCTTCTTCATTTCGGGTAAATTTCCCAAATCCCAGGGAATCCGGAAAAAGACTGTTGAAGGTGAATCGTTTTTCCCATTTTGGAATTTCCCAGGTGAATAATGTCGAATCCTGCTGCCAGCTCTCATTCATTTCCATGAGATCGGCAAGCCTTCCCGATACGAACTGGAGACGAGCATTGTCTCCTTTCATGGCATAAAGGTTAATCAAATCTTTCAATGGGGTGTAGAGCTCAGTTTGGGATTCAATGATAGGCTGATAGTAAATATACACGGCACGCTGAAGATATCGATCAGCCTTATCAAATTCACCGAGCATCATGTATATTTCTCCAAGCCTGGAGAGAGTGGGTCCTATATCCGGATGATCTTTGCCAAGAACTGTTTCCTGCAAAAAAAGAATTTTCTCATATTCGTTCGCGGCATCAATATACTGCTCTCCATCGACCAGTATATCGGCATTTGCACGCAAATCTGAAATAGAGGGACCATCCTGCGGGTATAGAGCAGATGTAATCCCAATTACTGAAAATAGTATAACAATTAAATGTCGTGAAAACGATTTACTTGCTCCATTCAGCATGCTATGATTTTTATTCTGCAGATGTCTGTATCGATACATTAATTTTATACTGTTTTTTCTGGATTTTTATTAAATAATGAATGTCAAAATTACCAAGTTTCATATTTCATATCCTACGAGACAAGACTGTTTCTGGAAAAGATACAGCTGTCTCATTGATTATTTGTGACGAACCACAAAAAAGAATTCTTTCAAAAAAAATGATAAAATGAATTAAGTTAAGATAATGGAATTTTAACCTCATTAATTCAACTGTCGTCAGGATTGCGAAGATTTGCGAAATGAGTGAGAATATTTATTATTAATTTAGATATTTTAATGTTCTTCCCCATGAATTGTACAGGTTAAGACAGCCAGTGTGGACCTTGAAAAAAATGGAGGAGTTATGCAAAAATCTAGTTTAAATAAAGTCATCCTGATTGGACGGATAGGAGACAAACCGGAAGGTCGTTATACACCGAATGGCACATCAACGACGTCTTTTCCCCTGGCAACAAATGAGGTTTGGGGAACCGGTGAAAACAGGAAAGAACATACCGAATGGCATAATATAATTGCCTGGGATAAATTGGCAGATTTCGTTTCTGATTATGTGTACAAAGGTCAGCAAATTTGTATTGAAGGACGCATCAAATCCCGAACCTGGAAAGACAAGGCTGACAATACTCGAAAAGTCACTGAGATAATTGCTGAATCTATTACTCCACTGGAATGGAAATCAAAAAGCACTCCAGGCAAGAAGGCAACATCTGATAAGGATGAAGATGTAGAGGAATTACCATTTTAAAATTGAAAGGATACCAGTCTTTTCAAATTACCGAAAATTTAAAAATGGTTAAAACTGCAATGTGACCGAATTGATTTCCCCGGGGAATTTGATCTATTTTCTTTATTTCACATAATGGTATAGAGCCAGAACAAGACCACAACTTACAGCAACTGTCTCCAATCGATATTTTCCTCAATCAATGTTTTCCAGAGAGCTAATTTTTTTGTATCGGTATGACTTAAAAGCGGTACACTTTGATCTATTTTTTTGGCTATCTGAAATGTATCTCCTTTTGTCAGCAGCAGCGGAATATTCATATTTGCCGCCCTTGCAATGATATTTGGCGGCGGTAAAATATTATTCGTCAGGACTATCCCCACACAGTTGGATTCAATTGCTGCCAGGATCATATCGCTACGATCCCCACTGGTGATGATAATCTTGCTGTGTTTCTTAAGCCTGTCCAATCGTAAAATTGCGTCTGCAGACATCGCCCCTACAAAAATCTCACGTACCGTTTTATTCATGGCTGATTCCCCGGAAAGCACGCGGGCGAGAAGAACATCCGAAATGAACTGAACCGTAGGCTTGGATAACTCTTCTCGATATGGAATGACACCCAAGACCGGAAGAGCCAATTCATTTAAATAATTACCATGTAGGGTTTGAAAATCTGAGACATCTTTAACTTTATTAATTATCACACCACCTAATTTCACACCTTCCAAATCAACATTTTGTTTGAGAAACGTGAGATCGTCAATGATTTTATCACCGTCACCACTGGTGATTACAACCAATTTCCCTTTTAGGATATTACAGATTGTGATAGCATCCAGGTTAATTGACATACCGCAGTTTATATTCCTGCCGCCTTCAACAAGCAGAACATCTTTTTCGTTTGAATTGTGTGCGGCCATTTCCTCAATCTTTTTTCTGCTAGACTCAGCATCATACATATATCGCAATTTTGAATGATCAAAACCCATGCTCATATCTTCAGGCTGTTCATCAAGATTGAAATGATTGGTGAATACTGCAGAATCAAAATCCCAAAGTCTCTTCTTCCGATACAAAAGTCGATCGCCAAATGGTTTCATATAACCGATCTTTTTGCTAAGCACCTGTGCAATACCTGCCATTACCCCCGTTTTACCGGCATTATATCGTAATGATGTAAAAACTAAATTCAACATGTTTAATCCTTTTCTATATCTGATAACAATATTCGTATATCAACGGCTTTGACGCCTTTGGCCTGATCGTATACCATCAGTGGGTTTATTTCTATATCAGCGATTTCCCGACATTCCATCAGTATTGAACCCACTTTCAAGATGGCTTCCTTCACTTGATCAATATCCTTTCTTGCTTCGCCCCTTACCCCAAGTAAAAGCGGATATGAACGAATCTCTTTCACCATAAGGCTTACATCCCTGGATGAAACGGGCAAGGCCCTGAAAGAAATATCTTTCATCACTTCCACATAAATTCCACCGAGACCAAACATAATTACGGGGCCAAACGCTTTATCTTGTCGTCCGCCAATGATGACTTCCGTCCCCGGTCTAACCTGTTCCACAACCTCAATGCCGTCAATTACCGCATCCCTTTTGAATGCCTTACAATTGTGGATAATTGTCTGATATGCATCGAGAACTTCTGATTTATTTTCCAGATCCAAAAGCACACCACCGACATCACTTTTATGTAGAATGTCTCTCGATACCACCTTCATCACCACTGGATAACCGATAGATTCAGCAAGATCAACTGCTTCATGGATACTTTTGGCAACACCACTTTGCGGTCCTGGGAGACCCACAGCCTCGAGAATCATCTGTCCTTCGTGAGCAAGGAGAAACTTCCGATTATCATCCCGCGCACTTTTAACGGCTCTGTTAATCTGTTGGATGTTAATGTTATCTGTTTTCTCAATGCGATAATCCCGATTCCTGTTTCTCAAATGTTGATACAATGCTCCAAGTGGTGATGCAGATTCATATATATCCCTGAAAATGGGAACATTTTTTTTTGAGAGAATTGTGATGCTATTCTCGGTAATCTCTCCGCCGAACACGGAAAAAATAATCGGTTTCCCCTTATTTTTGTATTCGGCATATACTTGTTCGATCATCCCGGCAAGCTCATTCGCATTCATCATTGCCGTCTCGCAATAGAGGGAAATCACTGAATGAATATTGTCATCCTCAAGTGCTACTGTAAGCGCTTGGATATATTCTTCTGCAGATGCGTCCCCAGTAAGATCGATGGGGTTTTTGGTTGATCCGAAGCCATGGGTAACACTCTCAAAGACTTCTTTCAGATGTTTTTTATCATCATAAAGATGGACGCCAAATTTTTCACATGCATCTGTTGCCAAAACACCGACGCCACCGCCATTAGTTATGATTACCGTGTTTTTTCCTTTGGGAAGCTCTGTATTTGACAGGTATTTGCACCAGTCCAGCGCCCCTTGTATGGTTTCAGAACGCAGCACGCCACATTGTTTCATAATGGCATCAAATATTTCATCAGAGCCGGCGAGTGACCCGGTATGTGATGCCGCAGCAATAGCCCCCCGTTTTGATCGCCCCGATTTAATTACCACAATCGGTTTTAACTTTGTGGCCCGCTTTAGTGTTTCTACCAGCCGCTCTCCTTTTTGAACACCCTCAATGTACATGAGAATGCTCCGGGTTTCATCCTGTTGGAGGAGGTATTCCAAGAGATCAGCCTCATCCAGATCAGATTTATTGCCCACAGAGATAATGGCGGACAGCCCAATGTTCTGGATGGATGTTTTGCCAATCATAGCCACGCCAAGTGCACCACTTTGAGTGATGATGGCCACATGACCTTTTTTAATATTTTTTGGACCGAAACTAGCGTTTAAAGAAGAAACTGCAGAATAGTGGCCAAAAATATTTGGACCCAGAATACGCATTCCATGTTCACGGGCAAAATCACGGATTTTGTGCTCCCCATCGAGATTGCCTACTTCAGAGAATCCAGAACTTATAATTGTCAAAAATTTGACATGTTTAGCGGCACAATCTTTTACTGCTTGAAAAACGTATTTTGCCGGTATTGCAATAGCAACAACATCAATTTCATCAGTTATTTCATGTAAGGATTTATAAACTTTATATCCAAGAAGCTCACCACCATTAGGATTGATTGGAAAGACCTTCCCCCGATATCCAGCATTGATAATATTGTCAACAATTTTATTGCCAATTTTACCAGGGCTTGCGGATGCCCCAATAACAGCAATTGTTCTGGGTTCAAACAGATATTTTATATTTGAAAAGTTTTTATTCATTCAAACTCTATGAGTACCAATGTTTCTGTAAATAATTGTTTTGAAATTCATCACTAATAAATAATTTTAATTATTGAAAATATGCTTTGTCCTAAATGAGTATATAACATTACATACTAAGCAGAAATTTAAAGTGATTTTCTACATCTCACAGCATAGAAACAGCACCAGTTTCATCAATTTTAAGATTGATTTGTCAATTGAAAATAACCCTGTAGACAATTATAATAATAACAACATTCTTTACTGTACCGCTTCGGAATTCTTTAGACAGATAATCGCAACAAACGCATTAAATTATATGCCTTGTCCAACGGGATAAATCGCAACTAAACATAATACCTTTTACATGATGAGAATTTTGAATGACTGAATTTGTCCATCTCCATAACCACACTGATTTTTCATTGCTGGATGCAGCACAGACCATAGATATGATGTGCGACCGCTTAGATGATCTGGGCATGGACACTATTGCCATAACCGAACATGGGAATCTCTTTTCCATGATACCATTCTATAAGGCAGCCAAAAAACGCCATATTAAACCTATTCTTGGATGTGAGATCTATGTATCTGAGGGTAAACACACCTTCAAAAAAACCACTTCAGATACGGCAAAGAAATGGGGATATCATCATTTAGTATTGCTGGTGCAGAATGAAATAGGCTATAAGAATCTGATGAAGCTGGTATCCATCGGTTATCTTGAAGGATTTTATTATAAACCACGGGTGGATAAGGAGCTACTAAAAAAATATAATGAGGGTCTCATTGCATCAAGTGCCTGTCTTGCCGGGGAAGTCACTCATTATGCCTCCATTGGTAATTATGAACGTGCAAAAAAAGCAGCTCTGGAATACAAAGAAATATTTGATGATCGATTTTATATTGAACTCCAGAATCATGGTATTCAGGGTGAACTGGACTCGCATGCAATATTGATCAAACTCTCAAAGGAATTAAGCATTCCTTTAGTGGCAACAAATGACAATCATTATGCCCGCGAAGAACATTGGAAAGCACATGATGCTTTATTCTGCCTGGGAATGGGAAAAGATATATCGGATCCAAATCGGCGAAGATATTCTCCCCGGCAGTTTTACATCAAATCAGCCGATGAGATGTACAAATTATTTAAGGATACCCCTGAAGCATTAGAAAATACCATGCGCATCGCTGAAATGTGCAACGTTGATATTGATATGTCCACATATCACCTTCCTAATTTTCATATGCCCGCCGATGCAGGCACAGTCGATCAGGATGAGTATTTATTAAAATTATGTAAAACAGGATTAGAGAAACATTATCCTGAAATTACTCCGGCCATCCAAAAGAGACTGAAATATGAATTATCTGTTATAAAGAATATGAATTTTGCTGGGTACTTTCTTATCACCCAGGATTTCGTTGGATATGCTAAGAAAAATAATATTCCTGTAGGACCGGGAAGAGGTTCCGCAGCCGGTAGTCTGGTTGCATACGCAACGGGCATTACAAATGTGGATCCTATCAAGTATAATCTGCTGTTCGAAAGATTTTTAAATCCTGACCGTGTTTCCATGCCGGATATTGATATCGATTTCTGTATCGAAGGGCGTGAACAGGTAATCAACTATATCCGCGATGTATATGGAAAAGATTCCGTAGCTCAGATAATTACATTTGGTACGATGAAAACAAAATCAGTGCTTCGTGATGTGGGAAGAGTGCTGGGAATGCCGTATGGTGAAGTGGACAGGATTGCAAAGCTGGTGCCGTTTGACCCCAAAAGGAAATTGCCTGATTTAATGAAAATCAACAAGGAGCTTGCCGCAATTCCCGGGATTGACGAGGTCCACAAGAACCTATTTGAATATTCCACCGTGCTTGAGGGTATGCACCGGCATGCCTCTACTCATGCAGCAGGTGTAGTCATTGCCCCTGGCCCCCTGGTGGATTATGTACCTCTGTATAAAGCACCAAATACTGATGATGTTGTGACGCAAACCGAGATGACATGCCTCGAAGATATGGGTTTGTTAAAATTAGATTTTCTGGGTTTAAGAAATTTAACTGTCATTGATAAAGCTCAGAAAATGATCTGGAAAAATCACGATATCAAAGTAGATATTGAGAATATTGACCTTACTGATGAAAAAGTGTTTGAAGTGTTTTCTAATGGGTCCACCATTGGTGTATTCCAGTTTGAATCACGGGGAATGAGGGAATATTTAAAACAATTAAAACCCACCTGCATTGAAGACCTTATCGCAATGAACGCCCTGTATCGACCGGGACCCATGAGCAATATTCCGGAATTTATTCTTCGAAAACACGGTCAAAAAAAAATCAATTATATGCATCCGGCCTTAGAGCCTATTCTCAGCGAAACCTATGGAATCATCGTCTATCAGGAACAGGTGATGCAGATTGGATCTATCATTGCTGGATTCACACTTGCACAAGCGGATCAAATGCGTCGGGCGATGGGCAAGAAAAAAGCCGGTTTAATGGCAGCTTTCCGTAATGATTTCATAAAAGGGGCTGTCCAAAATGATATGAAAGAATCCGCCGCCAGGGAAATTTTTGAACTCCTTGAAAAATTCGCCCAATATGGATTTAATAAAAGCCATTCAACGGCATATGCGATTATTGCCTATCAGACAGCCTGGTTGAAAACCTTTTATACAGCAGAGTTTATTGCTGCTAATCTCACAACAGAAGTAGATGTATTGGATCGCGTTGTCATTCTAATTGAAGAGGCTTCGCAATGGGGGGTAACGGTTTCACCACCGGATGTGAACACTTCATTTACGGATTTCCGGGTGACGAATAAGGGTGAAATAACATTCGGCCTCTCGGCAATAAAAAATGTCGGTTCAAAGGTAACGGACACCATTTCTGAATCAAGAGAAAAGCATGGCTTAAATAAAACAATTTTTGATCTATGTAAAAATTTACCACCAAGGGTCATGAATCGCAAAGCGCTTGAAAGTTTGATTATGGCTGGTGCGCTGGATAGCCTGGAAGGAACCAGGTCACAAAATTTCGAGATGGTTGAAGATGCATTGATGTACGCTCTGAAATATCATCAGGATAAGGACACTCAGCAGGTAGATATTTTCGGCAGCGCTGGTTTGACGACCATTCATCAGCCTGAATTACCCAATTCAGAACCATGGTCTACTGAAGAATGTCTCATAAAGGAAAAAGAGATCATTGGTTTCTATCTTTCCGGGGATCCCCTCGATCAGTACGAGGATGAGTTGAAGGAATTCAGTAATGTGGATATTGGTAATCTAAATCTGCAGCGTCTACCAAATGAAATCCGCATTGGCGGTATTATTTCAGCTATAAAAACTCTGTACAATAAAAAAAATCAGCAATGGGCCATCCTGGAATTATCCGGGCGCAATGGTTATGCTGAAATTTTTGTGTTTAACGATGTCTATGAGCGATTAAAAACGCATATTGTACCCAACGGACTGATATTTATTCAGGGACAGAGATATAAGAGAAATGATGATAATGAGACTCTGAAAATCTCCGCAAAAAACCTTATACCCATCAGAGAAGTAAGAAAAGAGTTTAGCAATAATATAAATATCCGGCTCCAATTCAATTTCAGTGAACCTGTAAATTTGGATAAGATATTTAGCCTGACAAAAGATTATAGTGGTTCCTGTCGATTGATTTTTCATATGAACCGGTCAGACGGTAGCCCTGAGCGCGTATTATCCCGAAATACACGAGTAACGCCCATCCCTGAATTTCTATCAAAAGTAAGGGATCTGGTTGGCACTCAAAATGTCTGGATAACCTGAGTTGACCTTGACAGTTAAAAATTCACAGAAGTATTTGCGTTAGGCCTTGAAGAATTTCATGATAAAGCAAAAATTGATGATATCCGAAAATGAATTTGTTTGCTGTAAAAAAGTATATTTATTTTTCAGTTTTTATTTTGGTAAGCATTTTGTGTTACTTCGGCTTATTTTAGGTAAAAACTTCATTCTAATATGATTGCAGCTATACAAAGAGTCTCTGGTGCCCATGTTGAAGTTGACAATGAAGTCGTTGGAAAAATTAGTAATGGATTTCTGATTTTACTTGGCGTATTTAAAGATGATGATGAATCGGATGCAAAATTTCTCGCCGATAAAATTTCAGTTTTGAGAGTATTTCAGGATGAAAACAAAAATATGAATTTATCTCTTCAAGATGTAGATGGATCTGTACTTGTCGTGAGTCAGTTTACATTATGCGGGGACTGGCGAAAAGGGAGAAGACCGGGATTTCAGAAAGCCGCCAGGCCAGAAGAAGCTAATAGGCTATATTGCTATTTTTCAAATTTAATTAAACAAAAGAGTATTCCTGTTGAGACGGGAGTGTTTGGTGCAATGATGAATGTAACATTAACCAATGAGGGTCCCGTTACTTTTGTAATGGATAGTAAGGAAAAATAAATGAAAAAGATAGTTCGCGTTATTATGGCAAAACCGGGTCTTGATGGACATGACCGGGGAATAAAAATTCTTGCCAGGGCATTCCGCGATGCCGGCATGGAAGTCATTTATCTCGGTCTCAGGCAGACCCCGCCAATGATCGTTAATGCTGCTGTTCAGGAAGATGCTGATGTTATCGCAATATCCAGCCTGAACAATGCCCATATGGCCGTTTTCCCTAAAATCATGAAATTAATGAAAGAAAAAGGCATTGGCGATCGACTGTTAACCGGCGGGGGAATTATTCCGGAAAAAGATATGATTCAATTAAATAATATTGGCGTAGGAAAATTATTTGGCCCCGGCACTCCCGTTCAAAGCACCGTAGATTATATTTTTGACTGGGTGAAAGAAAACAGGCAGGATTAATTATATGGAAACCTCATCTGAAAAATTGATCAGATTGCTGGAAGAAAAAAAATCTCAGGCAAAACAGGGGGGAGGGGAATTACGGGTAAAGCGACAACATGATAAAGGAAAACTTAGTGCCCGTGAACGTCTGAATTTACTCCTTGATGAAGGCTCATTTCATGAAATGGACATGTTTGTCACCCATAGATCACATGATTTTGATATGGAGAAAAACAAATTTCTTACCGATGGGGTCATCACCGGGTATGGCACAATTGACGGTAGAAAAGTGTTTGTATTCTCTCAGGACTTTTCCATTTTTGGTGGTTCACTGTCCGAGGCCTTTGCCGAGAAAATATGCAAAGCGATGGATTTTGCTTTAAAGACCGGAACGCCAATTATCGGACTCAATGATTCTGGCGGTGCACGCATTCAGGAGGGGGTGGTGAGTCTTGCTGGTTATGCGGATATTTTCTTAAAAAACACTCTGGTATCCGGTGTCATACCGCAAATTTCAGCTATTCTCGGCCCCTGTGCCGGTGGCGCTGTTTATTCACCGGCAATTACCGATTTTATCTTTATGGCTAAAAAAACCAGCCATATGTTTGTGACTGGTCCGGAAGTGGTAAAAACTGTCACCCATGAAAAAGTTAGTATGGAAGATCTTGGTGGTGCAGACACCCATGCCTCCAAATCAGGAGTGGCTCATTTTGCCTGTGATAATGAAGTTGCCGTTCTTCAGGGTATCCGCAAATTAATGTCATATTTACCATCGAATAATATGGAGAATCCACCAGTACTTGACAGTGACGATGACCCTGGAAGACAGGACATGGATCTTGATACTATAATCCCGTCGAATCCAAACAAACCATATGATATGCACCAGGTTATTCAGCGTATAATGGATATCGATTCTTTTTTTGAAGTTCATGCAGATTTTGGCACTAATATCATTTGTGGGTTTGCCCGAATCAATGGACAGTCAATCGGTATTGTTGCCAATCAACCGGCCCATCTTGCCGGTGTGCTAGATATAAATTCATCAGTAAAAGCGGCTAGATTTGTTCGATTTCTGGATGCCTTTAATATTCCCATTATCACCTTTGTGGATGTGCCGGGATTTCTTCCGGGTACCGACCAGGAATGGGGCGGCATCATCAAACATGGCGCCAAATTGTTGTTTGCTTTTGCAGAAGCAACGGTTCCCAAGATTACTATCATCACACGAAAAGCTTATGGCGGTGCGTATGATGTTATGTCATCTAAACATATCAGGGGAGATTTAAATTTTGCCTGGCCCACGGCAGAAATAGCTGTTATGGGTCCAAAGGGTGCTGTTGAAATTATCTGGAAAAAGGATCTAAAAGATGCCGATGATCCTGAAAAGAAAACAGAGGAGCTGATCAAATATTACCGGCGGAAATTTGCCAACCCTTATATCGCCGCCGAGAGGGGTTATATTGATGATGTTATTGTCCCTCATACAACACGGGTGAAGCTAATATCCGGTTTGGAAATTCTTGCTGAAAAGGTAGACCATAACCCCAAAAAGAAACATGGGAATATTCCATTATGATCAGCCTGACAAACAAAAAAGGACTTGAGCATCATTTTGCAGAAAATTTCGATACCCCAATATTTCCTGTTTTAGCAGATCTGTATTTTAATGAAAGCGATATGAAAAGAGCCCGGAAGGTGTGTGATATCGGGCTTAAACATCATCCAGATTCTATTGAAGGTCGATATATTCTTTCTAAGATTGAATTAGTTGATAATAATATGCTCCAGGCTGAAAAACATCTAAAAATGATTATTGAGCATTCGGAATTGCATATATTGGCGATGAAATTGCTAATAGAAGTACAGGATGAATTGGGACGCAGTGTAAAAACGATTCACCCAATAGTTGAGAGAATACTGCATATATTGCCCGGGGATATTGAATGTCTGTCATGGTTAAATAGTAATCAGGAAGAACTTCTAAAACCGGAAGCCCCTGATCATATTGGCTTGAAGAATAAGGATAATGCTGAGGAGCCAACCGAACCAGACCAGTCCCATGAAAGTATTGGTATCAACAGAAGAATTGCTACTTTGACTCTCGCGAGGGTATTTAAAGTCCAAAATAACTATCAGCAAGCTTTGGATGTTTTAGATATTGTTGAGGAAAAAGGTGGAAATATTGTAGAGATTGAAAAAGAACGAAATGAAATTCAAGAACAATTAAAAGAAGAGGAAAACTCTGAATGACAAATTTTCATAAACGACTGGATAAGCTGCGTGCACAAATGGGCACACTTAATCTTGATTGTCTTTATATTACTAAAATTACCAATGTTAAATATATGACGGGATTTACCGGGTCTGCAGGTCAGTTCATTCTCACTGAAAAAGAGGCTATATTTCTTACGGATAGCCGGTATACTGAACAGTCGCAAAGACAAGTAAAGAATGCACAGGTGCACATCATCGAAAAAGGATATGTTTCCTTGATCCAAAAGCTGAATGTTTTTAAGAGTGGTATGAAGGTTGGGTTTGAGTCAATTCACACTTCTGTAAAGCTTTATAATAATATAAATAAAGATTTTGAAAAGATAAAATTCATTCCCACTGAAGAACTTGTTGAAAATCTGGCAGCAGTAAAAGACATGGATGAAATAAAATCACTAAAGGCGGCAATTGAGATTACGGACACCGTTTTTGATGAAATACTTTCAGAGATGAAGGAAGGTGCCATTGAGAAGAATATTGCAGCAAAAATATCATACTTATTCAAATTGAATGGTGCCGATGGCGATAGTTTTGACACCATAATTGCGTCGGGAATATTTAGCGCTCTACCTCATGCTTCTCCATCAGATAAGGCGTTTGAAAAAGGTGATTTTGTGGTTATGGATTTTGGCGCTAAATTTGAAGGTTATCATGCAGATATGACCCGAACGGTTGTAGTTGGAGAGGCAACTGATCGTCATCGTGAAATATATGACATTGTTCTTGGATCAAATCTTGCTGGAATTAGTGCTGCAAAAGCTGGTGTGACTGGTGCTTTTGTAGATTCCGCCTGTCGGGATTATATAGACCAGCGTGGTTATGGAGATAAATTCATCCACTCAACCGGGCATGGAATTGGTCTTGAAGTACATACATCGCCGCGCTTGTTTAAAGAAAATAACACTCCTTTGATAGAAAACAATGTCGTCACAATCGAGCCGGGTATTTACATCCCTGACTTTGGGGGGGTTAGAATTGAAGATGACATCTGGATTCATTCTGATGGATGTACAGCATTAAATCGTTCAACAAAGGAATTGATAATTGTATAATGCAAATATAACCACAATTATTCTAAATATCTCATAAACACATATGAAGATAGACAAAATAGATAATCTCATACTGTCCATCATCAGAAATGATGGCAGGATTACCAATTCAGAATTGGCAAAACGAATTGGATTATCGCCAGCCCCAACCCTGGAAAGAGTTAAAAAGCTAGAGAAATATGGTGTCATTAAGGGGTATCATGCCAAGATTGATGCAGAAAAAATAGGGTTTGGCGTTGAAACATTTGTTGAGGTCATTTTATCTCGCCATAAAAAAGATAATATACTGGAATTCATGGAGATTGTAAAGGGGATTGCAGAAATTACTGGATGTTATCACATCACCGGAAAAGCAGATTTCATGCTGAAGGTATCCGTAAAAAGCATAAAAGCCTATGAAGATTTTCTTCTTCATACCTTGAGTACCCTGCCTGGCTTACAACATGTAGAAACCATGATTGTCATGAGAACCGTTAAAGACGATCCCAATCCACCTATAAACTAGTATATGCATATATTTTCAATGATAACCTGTTTTTACTATTCGAAAATAAAATCAGACATGTTGAACATAAAATGCTGTATTCTGATTATGTTGATCTTTTGTTAAATAATGGCCGCTAAAGTATACTCTCTTAAAAAGCAGCTGGTGGGCATGATCCTGCTTATTTCAATGTCTGTAACTATTATCTCAGGAATAATTATTACTATTTACCAGATGGCCACCTATAACATGATTATAGAGGACAAAAAGCATTTTTTATTAAATGTTTTTGAGCAATCCAAAGGCGAAATTGGTGCTGCTTTGATCAATGACCAGATGGATACTCTAGCTAATAGGCTAAATCAAATAACTGAAGAAATGAATGTTTTTCAGGTTGAAATATTCAGCAAAGAAGGAGAGCTAATCATCCAGAACGATTGGGCGATTCCGGTGCAGGATCTTTCTATAGAAGATAGAAGCTATGTATCAAACTTAATCCAACGGGAAACATTTAACAATGGGCACATGCTCACCCTCACGTCAAAAATAATTATATCTGATAAATGGCTTGGGTATATAAAAATATACTATTCTTTGGACTCAATTTGGGATACCATCTATCTTACATTGTTAATTACGATTGTATATTTTCTGATATCATTTTCGCTGGTGGCTTGGTGGTTAAATATTGCATTAAAGAAAACGATATTACTTCCTATTGAAAATTTAAAACAGGTTATTAAAAAAATGAAAAAGGGCGTTATCCCAAAAAATTATAACAAACTCGACTCCAGTGAAATTGGCGAAGTAACAGCTGCTTTTTACAAACTGGCAAAAGAAAACTATAAAACTCACCACTCATTAATAAGAAAAAATAAAGAATTTCAAAAACTCATGGACGAATTGAAAAGTCGAAATGTTATTCTAAAAAATCAGATAAAAGATAGAAAAAAAATTGAAAACAGCCTAAATCATGCCATTGGCAATAAGAATTTGATGATGAAAGAAGTGCATCATAGGGTCAAGGACAATATGCAAATCATATCCAGTCTGTTAAAGCTTCAAGCCCTAAATGAAAAGAGTGGAAACATCGATAATATCATTTTTGCCACTGACCAGAGAATACAGTCAATGTCTCTGATCCACGACCAACTATATAATACAGGAGACATGGCAAATATTGATTTTGAAAAGTATGTCCAGTCATTGATGAATTACTTGTTTCAATATTATAAGGTCGATCCTGCCAAAGTCCAGCAAAATATTATTATCAAGGGAATAACAATAAATATCAACCAGGCAATACCATGTGGATTAATTGTTAATGAATTGGTATCCAATTCAATAAAAAATGCTTTTGATGTAAAAAGGGAAGGTCAGATTTTTGTCATCATGGAAGAAAACGAGACGCAGTTCAAGCTGATTATTCATGATACAGACGAGGCTATCGTTAGAGAAGAGTACACAGGTAAAGATCCGTCCTTTGGGCTGCACCTTGTAAAAATATTGGGTGAAGACCAGCTGGGTGGAGATATCTCTATAAATAAGGAAGATGGAACAAAGGTGGAAATTGTATTTCCCAAAAGTAGTAAAATGATATAGGTAAATCATGTCTAAATCCAACATATTAATAGTTGAAGATGAGCGAATTACTGCTGAGCATATCAAGCAATATCTGGAATCTCTGGAATATCGTATTGTAGAAATTGCAGCCACAGGTGACCAGGCAATAAAAGCTATCCATCAGCATGACGTGCATCTGGTCATAATGGATATCAAGCTAAAGGGTGAAATGGATGGTATCAAAACGGCCCAGCAAATTCAGGAACTACAGGATGTACCAATTATATTTTTAACTGCATTTGCTGATGATTTTATTTTAGAAAAAGCAAAGATTTCAGACCCTTTTGGATACGTGTTAAAACCATTTGGTCAAAAAGAACTTAAGATCGCTGTCACAATGGCATTGTATAAACACGGAATTACATCGCAATTGAAGGAAAATGAAGGAAGATATCGATCCCTGGTGGAGGCTTCACCAAACTCAATATTTATCCACCAGGATGGTAAAATAATCTATGCAAACCCTGCCGCATGTGAGATGGGTGGCGCTACTTCTCCGGAGGATATCATCGGATCAAAGGTGATCAATCACATTCATCCTGATTATATCGAATTCGCAAAAGTCCGAATGACTAAAATGTTGAAATCCGGGAAACCGAGCTCACCGGCTGATGAAAAGTTCATCCGATTGGATGGCCGTGTAATAGATGTAAGGGTAACAGCAATCCCATTTGAATGGAACAAAAAACCGGCCATTCAGGTGATATCCAGAGATATTACAAAAGACATACGGCTTCAACGTCAAGAAAAGGCCATAAGAAAAATATCAGAAGCCGTGCATTCAACCGAATCCCTGCCCCAGCTTTATCAAAAAATACATAGCTCAATCAGTGATTTCATGTACACAGAGAACTTATTTATTGCTTTGTATAATGAGGATAAAAAAACCTTGGAGTTTCCATATTCCGTTGATTCAAGGGACAAATTTCCATCAAAACACCCATTCGGTGATGGGTTGACTGAATATGTGATAAAAAATCGCTCAACTCTTTTTGTAACAAAAAAAGAGATAGAGTACATGAGTAATAACAATGATTTAACGGTTATTGGCTCGATACCAGAAGAATGGATAGGTATCCCCTTAACACATGACCAGGGGATTCTGGGAGTAATTGCCATTCAAAACTACAATGATGTCAAAGTATTTACTGAGAATGATGTTGAGATGCTGCAGTTTATCTCCCATCAAATTGCCAGGGCAATCAAGTACAAACAGGCAGTAGATTATTTAACAGAAAGTGAAAATAAATTCAGGATACTATCTGAGTCATCAAGTTTTGCTATTTTCGTTTATCAACGGGGTCGTTTTAAGTATGTAAATCCGGCACTGTCGCAAATTAGTGGGTATACAAAAGACGAATTACTTGAGATGGATGTCTGGTCAATGGTCCATCCTGATTATCGGGATATTGTGGCACGAGGAATGTCAAGGAGAAAAGGTACAACGCTGGTTCCCAAATATGATTTTAAGGTGATTACCAAAGATGGGGGCGAGCGCTGGTGTGATTTTACAGCAGCAATTGTCGATTTTGAAGGAGATGAGGCTGGATTAGTTACCCTTGTGGATATAACAAAACGGAAAAAGTCCGAAAAAGATCTGATCCGCTTAAACCAAGCAGTAAAAAATACCCATGATGTTATTTATATGACTGACTATGATGGAATATTTACCTTTGTAAATCCTCAATTTGAATTACAATATGGATATACCGCTGATGAAATAATTGGCAAAGCGACGCCTGATATTATCAGCGAAGAAAAATCCGGTAAAAATTTCTACCGAGATCTGTGGAAAACAATCCTGAAAAGAAAGAATATGACATTGGAGGTATCCAAAATTGCAAAAAGCGGGAAGGTGCTCACAGTTGAAGAATCCATTGATCCGATATATGAAAATGAGAAAATAGTCGGTTATCTTTCTATCCAAAGAAATATTAGTGAGAAAAAAATGCTGGAGTCTACATTTCGTGAGCTTGGTACCAGTTTCACAAAACTTTCTGGTAAAGAATTTTATGAAAAGGTCTCCTGGCAGCTTGCTCAATCAATCGGCATCGATCACGTTTATATTGGTCACTTCAGAAAAAATGGTACTGAAGTTCAGGTTCTTGGTGGATATTCCAATGGCGTTGTAATGGATCTTTTTAATTATGAGATACTCGATACACCATGCGAGGGCGTGCTTGAACACAAAGTTGTAAATATTCCATCGAATCTCAGCTCTCTCTACATCAATAAAATTATGTCAGAACATTTTAATGCCGAAGCCTATGTTGGAAGCCCCCTTTTTAATATCTTAGGGGAACCCCTGGGAATAATTGTGCTGTTGAATGAGACCCCGATTAAAAATGAGTCTTTTGCCGAGATAATGCTGAGGGCTTTTTCAGATCGGGTTGTAGCAGAGATAGAGCGATGGAAAACAGAAAAGGATCTGAAGAATAAAATCAATACATTGGCGCGGCACAATAAGGCCATGATTGGCAGAGAACTAAAAATGATTGATCTCAAAAAAGAAATAAATTTACTTCTCAAAAGTCAGGGAGAGCCGACAAAATATAACGTCACAGAAGGAAAATAAGTACTTCATATTGACACATGACAGAATTTAGTTCTCGCCTAGACAGCCCTCGAAAAGAATACAATTCATAATCCCCACAATATCCAGGATATCGCAAGCGGAATCAGAGTTAAAATCAAATTCACAAGTACATTCAAAATTTAATGGATCTATCCAAAGAAGTATTGAAATGAACTCAACTATATCAAGAATATCAATCTGGCCGTCAAGGTTTGTATCACCTGGCAGACAATCACAGCAATCACCACAAAATTCATTATCTTCCTCAGTTAATTCTACCCATCCCACATAATATCTGTTCTTATGATCATCACCAGACATATCACCAGTAGTTGAACCATAACACCAGTCTGGCCGGCCGAATATCAAATTTACCTGATCATTGGTGGCGCCTGTTCCTGCATGGGCATTGATCTCACTGGGGACATCCTGAGTGGATTCATCTGCACATATTTCAGAAGGAATACATTCTAATTCTCCACCATCATTTACCCAGCAATCAGGAACTGTGTTTGTAGCATTGTAGGGACACCACCAGGATGCACCACCATCAACAGATTTTATGACGAGAACCTCTTCATTCCAATAAGGATAGTACCCAAGATCATCACAGCTGTCATCAGGTGTTCCAGCATCGTCAGTTACGATAAATTCGCCTTGAACAGGTACGGAGGCGACCACCCACATAACATCCTCATTTTCTTCACTGATAGCCAATGAAGGGAATATATCGTGCCAGTATGAACCGCCATCGGCATTTTCCCATACCCACATATCATTTGTGGCCAGTACTTTTGAATAGTTCCAGCCTGTTGCAGTTTGTGGCTCTCCGGGGTTTATGAGATAATCTTTATCAATGGTAAAATGATAAATTGCGTTATCTCTATAACCAGGATATACGCTTCCACCGTCAGATCCAATAATACCAACAATGACATGAGGATCACCGTCTGAATCCACCCTCATATCAAAATCATACGTAAGAAATGGTTGGGATAAAATCATTGGTTCTTCAAAACATTCGTCATTCCAAACCAGATCAAATACACCAGATGCAATCATATGATCGAAGACTTCATCTGGAATATAAAAATAATTACTGCCTCCTTGCCCGCCGGTCCAGCTGTTGCCATAATCTTCTGTTTTCTTCAGTACCAGTGTATGATGGTTAGCATAGGGATTTCCACCAATATCACCGTATAGGAAATAAGCGGTAAAAACGACATAACCCACACCATTCTCATTGATGTCGATAGCTGGAGATGAGGTGAAGTTTCCCTCATCGGGACCCAATTCGTTTTCTTGATGAAATAGAAGAATTTCAGAACCAAAAATGATCATGCCATCAAAATATGCTTCGCTATGAAATAAGAAAATTGATTCTCGTGTCCAATCATCGTATGCAGCATTGAACCAATATTCATCATTTATAAGATCATGCGAGAAATCAGGAGAGATCACCCATTGGTCCTTCTCTACATTCCATAAATTATCAATTTCATTGGGGGAAGACCAAGAGCCACCATCCCATCCAAACTCATCATATGAGTAATACAAACGACCACCATACCCATTACCCAATCCAGTATATTCATTCCAAAAAACATATGGATAATCTGGGGTTCCCAGAGAACTTGGGTATCTACCGAGACCCATTCCAGGATTGAGGTTGGTATATGTTATCCAGTTTAAACCATTGGATGAATAAGCTGATCCGATTTGTCCATTAGTACCGTTTTCTCCGGCCCATTGTCGATATCCAAAAATCCAGCCTTCATTAGTAATACTTAGAGGCCGTGTATTAGCCAGAATAAGACCATATCCATTTTGGGCAGAGTCCACCAATGTAACATGCATTGTATTTCTATTATTATAGTTGAATATGGGGCTTGGTTCATAATGGGGGGTAAAAACACCAGGGAAGGGTTCAATTCTAAGTTGTCGTTTTGCATCTGTTTTGATTGGTCCCTTGTTTATGGCAAACAGCATGGCTGGAATGAGTAATGATAAGAGTAAAATTCTAAAAACTTTCACCATCTTAGCACTCATCAGGACATCCTCCAAATAGGATGCAATTCACAAGAAACACAATATCCAAGATATCGATTAATTCATCACAATTAAAATCATAGGCGCATTCCGGCTGGAGGGGTGAATCAAAAATGATATGATTCACAATACTGACTATAACAAGAATATCAGGGTCAGAGATATGAGGGCAATCACCGGGCTCACAATATGACATATCTTCATCTAATAATTCTATCCAACCTGCATAATATCTGGTTTTATTACCAATACCCAGCTGGTTCTCCGGATCAGAACACCAATCAGGAAAACCAAAAATGATATTCACCTGTTCATTAGTTGCTCCATTACCAGCATGTACATTCTGTTCACTTGGCTCGAGGTATGTGATTCCATCTGGACAATACATGTCTGGACCACACACTAAAACACCATCGATATTCACATAACAATCAGGAATTGTTTGCGTTGCATTGTAAGGGCACCACCAGGATGCGCCGCCATCTATTGATTTTATTACTATTACTTCTTCATTCCACTCAGGATATAATCCCAAATCATCACATGAATCTTCGGGTGTGCCTGAATCATCGGTTACAAAATATTCTCCCTGCACTGGCATTGAAGTAACTACCCAAATAACATTCTCATCTTCTTCACTGATGGCAATTGTTGGAAACATATTCTGCCAATAAGAGCTGCCGTCAATATCTTCCCAAACCCATATATCATTGGTGGTAAGTACTTTTGAATAGTTCCAGCCAGTGGCTGTTTGTGGTTCTCCGGGGTTTGTGAGATAATCTTTATCAATGGTAAAATGATATAAGGCGTTATCTATATAACCGGGATATACACTCCCAGTATCAGATCCTATAACACCAACAATGACATGAGGATTACCGTTAGAATCCACCCTCATATCAAAATCATAGGTTAGAAATAGGCTAGAGATAATTAGTGGTTCGTCAAAACACTCATCATTCCATTCTAAACTAAAATCACCGGAGGCAATCATGTGATAAAAGACGTCATCTGGGATATAAAAATAGTTAGATCCGCTCTGACCACCTATCCATGTAGCACCATAATCTTCGGTCATTTTTAATGCAAGAGTATGATGATTCGCATATGGGCTTCCACCAACATCACCATCAATAAAATAGGCTGTTACGGCAGCATAACCAATGCCATCATTGTTAATATCTAATATTCCGCTTGATGTGAAAGACCCCTCATCCGTTCCTCCGATAAAATCGGTATCTTCATTAAACAAAATGAATTCACCGCCAAAAATAATAGAACCGTCAATGTAGGCCTCACTATGCATTCCCCAGACGTTTCCCCGATGCCAATCATCATAAACAATGTTGAACCAATTTTCTTCGCTGGCAATGTTGAAGGAATGGTCAGGTGAAATTACCCATTGATCATGCTCACCATTCCATGAATTGTCGATTTCCATTGGTGAAGACCAGGAGCCACCATCCCAGCCAAATTCATCAAATGAATAGTACATTCGACCACCGTATCCTTCGCCAATCGTAGTATATTCATTCCAAAATATGTAAGGATAATCCAGATTGCCAAACGCGCTGGGATATCGGCCTGCTCCCAGACCTGGATTTAAATTATTATAGATTGTCCAATTCAACCCATTGGATGAATAAGCTGCCCCGATCTGCCCACTAGATCCATTGGCTCCGGCCCACTGGCGAAATCCAAGTATCCAACCATCCTGAGTTACATGTAGTGGTTTAGTGTTTGGTAAAATTAAGCCGTAACCATTATTGGCAGAGTCCACTAATGTTACATGCATTGTGTTTCGATTATTATAGTGAAATATGGGGCTTGGTTCATATTGTGGAATGAATAAACTTGAGCTGGGTTCAAATCTCGCTATATGTTGGGAGTTCAATTTAAAAGGACCTTTATCAGCTGTCGAAATGAGGCTAATAACAACAAGCAAAGAGGCCGCGTACCTGATAAAATGCATAGATTCTCCTTCATTTATTTAAATGGAAACAGGAATCATCTACTTCAACAATATAATCAACAAAAAATCGAAACGAGAGCAATAAAAATGTAATGATGGTCGGATTTAGTAAGTTGAGAAGCGTAAATCCAATTATCTCCTGATTATCCATCAATTGTCTAAAATCTACCAACATCGGTATATTGAAACCAAATATTATTTAACAGATATAAACAATATAGAAACATAATATTAATATATAATAACTATATGAGCAATATAACTAAATATATAAATTATTATTTATAATAATCTGTCAATACTTTGATCAATTATCCCAATAAATATTCAATAATAATTATTGTTTGGGAAAAGTCTATTTTGGATTGACAATCAATCCGTGCTGAATGGGGAGAGGTTAGTGGTAAAAGGTTTATCTTACTGGAATTAGATGCCCGAGGATATATCCAAGTACAATTCCAATAAGCAGGGTGATGACAATCAAACGGTGGGTCATCACATCTTTACCATAACCCTTTTTGATGGCATAAGCAGAGGTAAAGTACCCCATGGCATTTAATAACCAGAAGAAGGGAATGGTAAGAACTTTGATAATGAGAGGACCAATGATGGGAACCATAGTTATGAGGGCGACAACACCGGCAAATGCATTAGTCATAAATCCAACAATAAGAGTGACAATAGCAACGGCTTTTTTGTCAACACCAAAACGCAGCATCAATACGACACCGATGGCAATTGATATCAGTGTCAGAATAGTTTTTGGATTGTCTTTTATAAACTTAATAAATGTTTTCATGGGATGAAATCCGCCTGTAATTTAAAAATACCAGATTGGAATTCGCATTTGATAATTTGGTTGTTTGAATAATCCACGGTAATGGTTCTCGATACTCCGGGCTTAAATACCGCCCAGGTAAATATATCTGTTCTCTCTACTACTGATGAAAATTTCTGAGAGCTTGTTAATTTGATTTCTAAATTATACGTAACGATGTCATCATTTTGAGAAAGACGGTTTACAAGCGCATCATATTGCAGGCCCTCGCGCTCCAGCCTAAACTGAAATGTGTTAGAGACCTGATGCGTTTGTAAGTAATCGAGGAAAGAAAAAATATTAAATGCATCATTGGGGATGATTATTTGGGTATCCGTATACATCACATCCCCATGGATCGATTCAGTCGTAATTTCATTGATAATATTTGGTTGCTGCGATTCTTTCCAAAAAGATAAAATTCGATTATTGTCTAGATTGGTCCAGCAGACATATTGACTGTTTACAGGATAAATGGTATTGGCAAGAGAGGTCGTTTGAGTTGCAAAGTGAATATATCGAGCTGGAACACTATCATAAACACTGTCAATCCCAGTGATTTCCACAGTGGCAACGGTCATGCCCCACATATTAACGTTGTATCGATTTTGTCCTAATGTTAAAGAAACAGTCAGCGAAAAGAACAATATAATAATAAACCTAATTGTCATCATTTTTCCATTGGATATTTATAAATGGCCCTAAGGTGCCAAAGATGACAACATATAATGGATGAACCAGCGACATAATCATAAACCAGAAAAGCTTCCATTGCATGTTGATCAATTTGTAAATATATCGTGTGTAAATTAATTCTGCGGTGAATTTAATCAACCAGGGAATAATCCACACCGGTGAACCTGTTAAAACATATAAAGGAAGCGCTAGAACAGAACTAATACTTGCAATATACAACAATGGTAAGATAAGTTTTAAACTGCCAGTGGTTTGCAGTCCATAATAAGATAAACCCTTTGATGCAAATCTAAGTTTTTGAAAGACAAATTGCTTGAGGGTCTCAGGACCATTTGAGTATACGATCCCACCAGCATCGAAATTAAATAGAATTTTCTTTTCAGTCAAGGAGGCGATCTTCTGTAGCATGAGATCATCATCACCAGAGATAAAGCGGTTGATCCCACCATATCCATCTACCTCGTCAAATACTGATTTTCGAATCCCCATATTTCTGCCAGTACATGAAAGTGAGATATGGCGGCTGAATCCACCGGCAGAAAAAGCATCTTGAGATATGCTATCAAGGAGATACAACTCATTCAATAAGGCATGTTTTCCGGTGAGAGGTGCAAACCCTGAAACGAGTCCAATACTTTCGTCGTAAAATTTTTCCGTTAAAGAATCGATCCATGTGGATGCTGGGGCGCAATCAGCATCGGTGAATAACAAAATGGTTCCCTGTGAGGCTTCAATTGCAGATTGGAGAGCCCATTTCTTTGGGGCCCAGCCGTTCGGCGTTTCATCTATATGAACAATTTCAAGATGGTCATATTCCTTGGCGGCGGACTTAAGGATGTTTAGAGTATCATCAGTTGAGCGATCATTGGCGATGATCACTTCGTATAAATGATGTGGATAAGTCTGTTGAAAGAGTGAGTGAAGAAGGGGTTCGATGTTCTGTTCTTCGTTTCGAGCTGCGACAATCACTGAAACAAAAGGTCGATCTTCAACAGGTTGTTTATTTGTATTTAAATAATCCTGAATACCCCTTTTAAACCACAGTAATAAGGCAAGATAAAAGAAGGTGACAATTGTAAAAATAATAATAGTCAACTTAGCTGCCTTCCACGCCACGAAAATTTACTGGCTATAAAACTCATAACTCCCATAAGGACAATATATGGAATCTGAAGCACAAACCAGTAAACGAAATTGGTCCATTTTCTTTTCACCTTGATCTGGCCAGTAAAAATATTGAAGAGAGTGAATTCTAAACAAAATTTGATGAGAATTATTGATAATACTTCGATAAATGGAAACATTCCAGTAAATGAAATTAACAGCAGGGCATTCGTAATAAAAACTGACAAAATGTAAAGAAAGAATATTTTATTAAACCGCCAAATTATCAGGCTGTCACCAGCCCATCGAATTCTCTGGCGCAGAAGGTTCCCCCATTTCTCTTCGGTTCTCCCAGTGATAAAACTATGTGGGTCTGAATTGAAGATAACTTTTGAGTTAGCAAATTTTCGTGTTATTTGTAGGAAAAGAGAATCATCACCCTGAAGAAAATCAGAAATTTTTGAGAAGCCGCCGGTCTGAAAGAAGAGCGATTTACGATAAGCCTGATTCTGGCCAGTAGAAGCCCAGGCTGAACCCAGACGTGTAATCCCTCTAGTGCCAGCCATAAGCATCATCAAGTCGAGATTTTGAAAGCGACTCACCACGCTGAAGGAAGGATGAGTCTCAGCATAACCAATGACATAATCTACATTTTGTGAGAAACAGCCAGCCATGGATTGTATCCAGCATGGTCCCATGTGACAATCCGCATCAGTAAATAATAGGATGTCTCCGCTGGCTTTTTCAATCCCCGCAGTCAAAGTACGTTTTTTTAATCTGAGGTTTTGATCGTCAGCCTCAAGTGAAGACACATAGAGAAAACGAGAGTCTTTCTTGGCCCATGATTGAATAATACCAGCAGTATCATCTGAAGATTCGTCATCTACGATGATAAATTCTAATTTCCCTTTATATGTTTGAGTGCTCATCGTTCTCAGTAAGACAGGAAGGGGGCCAGCGCCATCCCTGATAGCGACAATGACTGAGACTGAAAAGGGATCATTAATAACTGAAAGATGTGCCTCTTTCCTGGTATTTCCAATGATAAATGCAAGCAGTCCAACAAAATATATCGAAGCGATAATAAAAAAACAGATTGACAGGGTGGTCATGGACTTTGAATTAGTGTATCAATTAAAACTGATGGACTGGAAGCTGAGGGGTTTCATTATTGCAAAAATGCTAGATTTTTATAAGGATGCTGGCAATATAAAAATAAATGATCACACCAAAGATATCAACAGATGTGGTAACTATGGGTCCGGTGGCGATGGCGGGGTCAATTTTCAGCTTATTAAGGAATATTGGCAGGATGACTCCAATTGTACTTGCTATAGCCATTGCAGAGAAAACAGCTGTACCGACGACGACACCGAGCATGGCAGGGTCCTGAAAATCAAGATACCTGTAATATGCAAGTATGCCAAGTAAGAACCCGTAAATTGCCCCGAGTAACATGCCAACCCTGATTTCCTTGAATATGACTGATGAAACATAATTTAGGTTGATCCTGTCCGTAGCGATTCCCCTTACAACAATGGTGCTGGTTTGGGTACCGACATTTCCGCCCATGCCCATGATTATAGGAATGAATGCTGCAAGGACGATGGTTTTTTCAAGCAGGGATTCAAATACACCAATAATTGTGAGGGCGAGAACACCTCCTAGCCAACTTGCCATTAACCACGGAAAACGTATTCGGGCACTTTCCAGGGTGGATTTATGAAGTATCTCTCTGTCATCCCCGGCGCCGGCCATTTTTAAAATATCTTCAGTTGCTTCTTCGCGAATAATATCTATAACATCATCCACAGTAATGACGCCGACAAGCTCATTATCCTTTTCGAGAACCGGAATTGCTAAATAGTTGTATTGTGAAACAATATCTGCTACTTCTTCCTGATCCGTCTCTGGTGAAACCGCAATGAAATTCTTCTCCATGATATCCTGCAAAATGGTGCTTCGCGGATAGAGAAGTAAATGACGTAATGATAAAACACCAACCATTCTGCCAGATTGATCAACCACATAAATATAAAATGGTGCTTCTGTATCCTCATCCATATCCTGAAATCGGTCGATTGCTTTCCGCACAGAAAATGTTTCTTCAAAGGTGACAAACTGGGTGGACATAATACGACCGGCAGATTCCTCAGGATACTGAAATAATTCCTGAACTTCCTCAAGTTCCTCTTTGTCGAGATTTTCCTGTATCTGTTCAGATAATCGTTGGGGAAGAAGGGCGAGTATATCAACCATGTCCTCGGCAGGGAGATTGTGAATGATTTGAGCAACATCATCTGGTTTTTTATCCTCGAATAATTCTTCAATAATCATGTCATCCAGTTCAGGGAGGAAATCCTTAAGAATGCTCATTCTCTGAATATACTGGAATATATCGCTACGTTCAATTTCAGAAAGATGTCGAAATGCATCTGATAATACCGCAGGGTGGGTATTTTGGAGAAGTTTGTATAGAGCAATTTTGGCGCGTCGTCGATAATGGTATCGGATTTTATCCAGGATTACCTGAATTTCGTTATCAACAATTATTTCCCGGCGCATATGGTGATTCCTATTCTACAATCTGATCAATCCATAAAACTCAGTTTTTTCATCCATTTGTCTTCGATGAATTTTGTCAAATAATTTCTCACCGAATCGGCTAAAAGAACTAGGCATTTCTGTCCAGGTTCAAGACGATTGGCAACTTTTAAGGCGGCCCAGACAGTTGACCCTGATGACCCACCAACTAAAAGGCCTTCTTCTTTGATTAATCGTCTGGACATGAGAAATGAGTCCTTGTCATTGACCTTAACATATTCATCGACCAGTGTATTATCCAGTACGTCTGGAAAAAAATCATAACCAATTCCCTCAACATGATAGGGGTAAACTTCATCACCTCCACCGAGGATCGAACCATATGGATCAACACCAACAACAAATATGTTTGGATTCACTTCTTTCAATTTTTTTGCAACACCTGTAATGGTACCGCCAGTTCCTACACTCATTACAATCATTTCCAGTTGTGAGCCCATATCTTCCAAAATTTCTGCGGCAGTAAATTTATAATGTGCACCTGGATTGGCGGGATTAGAATATTGATCAAGAATATGTGAATTAGGGATTTCACTTTGCAGCTTTTTTGCTATGCCAATGTGACTCTCGGGCGCATCCCATGCAGCTTCGGTTGGAGTTCTGACTATCTTGGCGCCAAGGGCTTCAAGAACAACCTGTTTCTCCCGACTCATTTTCTCAGGCATGGTAATAATCATCTTGTAACCCCTGACCGCAGCAGCAAGAGCAAGGCCGATTCCGGTATTGCCAGAAGTTGGTTCGATAAGGGTGTCACCGGGTTTAATCCGTCCCTCCTTTTCTGCTTCTTCCACCATGTGTACACCAATGCGGTCTTTTACTGAACCACCGGCATTTAGAAATTCACATTTTGCAAATAACTGGCAGGACAGCTGTGAACCGATACGATTCAGTTTTACGATAGGGGTTTTTCCAATTGTTTCTAGGATACTATTATAGATCATTTTTCTTTGTGGTTTTGATTGATTAAAAGCCTATTAATTTAGGGCGAATTGTTTTCTCGATTGAAGATAATATAAGGGAAAATTATCTAAAGGCTATAAATCGGAAAAGTGTATTAAGATGTTCCATGTCAAATTTGATTTAGGAATAAGAGCGGCAATACATAACGTCAAGTAAGCAAACTGTAAAATCGGTGAAACCAATAATAATTTATTTATCTGCCATCGACAGGCAGTGACAATAACCCAACAGCATCATTAAAAAGAGAACCAATATAAAGGGTATTCTCATGCTCAAATACATTGGTGACTGAGTACATTGCTTCACCATTTATATCATGAATACTGTTAAGAATTTCTCCATTTGGACTAATTTTGAGAATCATACCAATACGGGTTGGTTTCGGACGAAGCCATTTAGGAAGATATAGAAGAATTTTTTTCAACCAGGGCCTGGGGTGATAAATATGATCAACAGAAGATTTTCGTGGGGATACAATAGAGATCCAATAATTACCATCCTCACTGGAATCTAAGCCATCAGGGAACCCTGGCAAATTATCGATGAAGACTTCATGTTTGCCTTTATTTGGCCCTTTCACCCACACTTTTCGAATTTGGTATGCCGCCGTTTCATTTACCAGCAAAGAATTTTCATCATTTGACAGCTGTACTCCATTGGCGAAATAGAGCTCGTCCAAAACATTGCTCAGTTCGTCTGTTTTAAGATCATAACTCCATACACTTCCAAGGGGATGATGTAAAAGGATATCATAATAGAAACTTTCCAATCCATCAAAGCTGGTTGCATTTGTAAAATATACGATATCATCTGAAGAAATGGTTAGGTCATCAATGAGGGAAAAGTTCTCACTTTTAGCAACGAGAACAGTGCTCTTTCCGGCAGGATCAATAGAGAGTAGTCCTAATTCTGTGTTGCAGGAAATCAAATTTCCCTTCGAATCAAATCGCATCCCAAGAGGACGGCCAGCAGATTCAAAAAAAGTACTTTCCTCACCGCCAGGTCGATAGGTCAATATACGACCGTCAATATTGGCAATATATAACCGTCCAGTCTCATCACATATTACCTCCTCTGGTCCATTAACTTTGCCGTCGAGCAATCGGGTGGCATTTGATAAAATGGAGTTTGGTGCTAACGCGTCGATCATTTCAGGTGCATCAGGAGGGCAATATGATAGGGGTTTTAAATGGCTTGGGTTGCTATCGCCGCTGATAAAAAAGATCAACAATATCAACAAAGTAACAACAATAATTAACCATAATTTTCTCATAGATATGACCATTTGATAATTTTTTGTATTTCCATTATTTGATTAATAGATTAAATTTCAATTATACGTCGTGATTTTCACGTTTACTATAATAGTGTATCTCATTGTGGATCAGATAATCCTGTTGTTCAAAAAATTTCCTAGAGTCTACATTCCAATCTTCAATTAAACAGGCAATGATTTGTATTCCACATCTCTTGAACTGCGTTTCCACTTTAGCAACCAAGGCTCCAGCGACCCCTTGTCTTTGATAATCAGGATGCACCGCAAGGCGATTAATCCATCCTTTCCTACCATCGTGAGTCCCAAATATGGAACCCGCAGGACACTTATTTATTTCGGCAACCCAGAATTCTGTAGAAGCATGATCCAGTTCCTTTTCAATGGAGTTTCTTGAGTCCCGCCCAGAAGATTTATATGGAAGACTGCACGCTTTCCAAAGGCAAACTATGTTTTCATAATCGTCGATTGTAAACCGGAGAATATCTAAAGGCCGAGGGTTCACCGGGTTTCCGGTGTCAAGGATATAAATTGATAGGGGTCCTTAATGATCTTCTCTAATTGTTTTAGGGCACGTAAACAGTAAAATCCATCGGCAATTCTTTCATCAAATGAATACTTTAATGAAACACCGGGCTGGACTACAATTTCATTTTTGGCGTTTATAAATGGTTGGTTTTCCTGTTTTCCGATTGTTATAAAAAGTGGAATTGTCCCATATTCAAATAGATGGTGATAGGCGGTGCCAAGACCGATACTACCGAGATTGGCAATAAATACACTGGCGAACAAGGGGTCATTGCGGATCATGAATCCCGGCATCAATCCAAAATGATCCAGCTTCATGATAATGTAGGCAAAAAAACTTACAATGAACCGGGGAAACTTGAATAAAAGGGAAAGTTCTATATCAGTATGCGATTTGTTGTCACTCTTTCCTTCTCGAACTGTGCCGGAAATATTTTTAACGAGTGTTTCGAAATCCCAGTGAGGTTCAATTTTTCGTTTGATGGCAACTATGGGGCTGTTCTCGGTCATTTCCTTCTTGGCGCTAAATGACATATACATACCGCGGCGTTGGTAAATTCGTTTTCCAGAAATAAATCTATTAAGATGGGGATTATCTTGAATTACCTTTGCCCCGGCCCATATTACAAGATGAAATATAGTAGCTTTCGTTCCTGTCTGCTGTTGAAATTCTTTGAGGAATTTCCATGTTTTGGCGGAAGGTATTTTCTGCTCAAAATAGACGACAGATTCCATTTTGCTCTTCATGATATATGGCATAACACGTCGATTATGATCGATATTTTTTATGAAATCACCGTCAGGTCGGTATCGAAATGGCATGTTACAGAAAATCCGAAGGATTCAATTGTGATTTAAATAAAATAACGGCGGGACCGGTAAGCCATACATCTTTCCAGGACTTGTCAAAGTTGACATACAGTTTTCCACCGGGAACGGTAATTTCAACCGGACTTTCCAGGTTTGAACCTTGAGAAGCGTGATAGGCTGCCGCAATGGAGCCTGAACCGCAAGACAACATCACTTTTTCGATCCCTTTTTCATATGTGATCACCTCCAAATGAGAGGAATCAGTTTCATGATAAAAATTCACATTTATTCCACGAGGAGAGAATAGATTGCTGTAACGAATTCCCGGTGCTGAAGCCCTCACCATTTCAACAGTGACTTCAGGTACATTTGTCACAAAATGAGTGGCTCCTGAATCAACATGATATCCTGAAAAGCCATTAACCTCTAAAATATTGCTTTTATAGATTGGTGGGGTCATTTGCAGTTTCACCATGCCATTTTCAAGGATCTCCATTTGATGAGGTCCATCACCGGCAAGAAAATTAATTTTACTGTCTGTCAGCCCTTCCATAAACATAACCTTTGCTGTACAGCGAGAGCCGTTTGCACACATGGTTTCCCATGACCCGTCAGAATTATAATAATCCATTTTGTAATCGTAGCCGTCGACTTGCGTAATTATCATTACTGCATCGGCGCCTATTCCCGTTCTCCGTGTACAAATTTTTGAAATAAAATCAGGCCGCCGAACAATTTCTGGAAGCTGATCGTCGATAAAAATGATAAAATCATTTCCAGTGCCATGTGCCTTATAAAATGGAATTCTTTTCATATCTGATTAAAGAAAAAAAAGATAAATTGAGTGGTGAAGCTACATTTGGGAATAATTTAACAGATTTAAACCATAATTGTATGATACAAGCAATAGGAGGAGAGCCGCAACACGGAGATATGTGACGAGGTTTGGATTGATATTGTCTCCGGCGATGTACTTCTTCATTTTCATATTGGCAAAATGAATCAATCCAATTGCACATAATGCCGCAATTAATTTAATTCGGAAGTTTGGAAATTTCAGCCATACCGATTGAGTTATGAGTAACCAGACACCAACGGCGGGTACAAGTCCGCTAAAAATCATCTCTGACATATACAATATCCTAGCTGGCAATTGCGTTAGCAGAGTGTTTTTATGGCGTTTGATCATCCAGAGTGTGGTCATCAGAATGGATGACAGAAAGAATAAGTTTGCAAGCCAGAGATGCGTTTTTATGATATGTTCCATTATATTTCCCCAAGTGTGATGCAAATTTACAGTGAATAATGTATTAGAAATCTACATGAATCACTGCAGATGACTGCTTAGAGATCCATGTCTGATATTTCCCTTATCTCAACCTCACCGAATGGTTCTACCTGGGGGAGTATTGATTCAGCATTTCCCAGAATGACAGTCGTGAGTCCTTTTAGAGGGAAATGTTTTTTGATACATCTCTCGGCATCGTCCATGGTAACTGCTTGTAATGTGGGAATATATTCACTTATCCAGTTAGAGGGCAGATTATAAAATGCCATGGCACCCAGTTTTCCAGCAAGATTTTCACACGTTTCCAAAGACAGAGGGTATAAACCAACAAGAAAATTCACTGCAACGGATAATTCAGATTGAGTTATACCTGATGATTTAAATATAGATAGTTGATCAAGTATAACGCTGATCATTTCCCCGGTGGATTCTGTTTTTGTAAATGTACCTATAGCAAAAGCACCCTGATGGAATGAGAGAGTGAATCCGCTGGAAATTGAATAAGTTAATCCTCGTTTGACACGTACTTCATCGACAAGCCTTGATGTAAAACTACCACCAAAAATATGATTTGCCAGAACAAGGGGATAAGTCTCCGGGTGACTTTGATAAATACCCGGGGAGGCCATGCGAATTTGTGCCTGTACTATCTCCGGTTTGTTAAAAATGATAAAACGGTTATCAGTTTGACTGGAAACCATATTTCTTTGCTCGGGGTGAATTTTGCCAATCTTCCAATCGCCAAAATGTTTAAGTACGAGTCCATTCAATGTATTGGTATCAAAATCACCAGCAACAATTATTATGGCATTATTGGGAAGGAACGACCGATCATAACAATCCTTCACATCTTGAAGTGTGATGGACTCAATATCTTGCTTTTTTCCACTTGAAGGTATTCCATAGGGATGATCGGAACCATAGAAATATTGGTGAAATAAATGTGAATTCAAGGATGAAGGATTATCCATGATACCCTGAATTGCCGCCAGCAGACGGTTTTTTGAATTTATGAATTCAGTTTCAGGAAAGGCTGGTGTCAGAATCATGTCAGAAAATAAACGTAGTCCCACATCCAGCTGATCTGCCAGCAGGTCTGCAGAAATAAAGGAATAATCCTGTAATGCAGCAGTATCAAAACCGGCACCGAGATAATCTATCGCTTCTGAAAATTCAAATGCGTTTCGATTTCCGGCTCCTTTCTTGAGCATTTCCATCATTATAGTTACCAACCCTGATTTCCCGGGTGGAGTTTTTGAGGCGCCATCCTTAATAATGCATTTAACGGAAATCAACGGCATTTTGTTGATTGGCATGACAAAAACGGTCAATCCATTTTCAAGCTGATATTTGTCAAATTTTGGAATATTAATGGTGTTTGTGTTTTGGATCATTATGAAGATTGGGGGATTAGTTGAATTATGGTTCTATTATCTGAGGTGAGGTATTTCTCTGCCACCGTTTTTATATCTTCCACGGTTACCTGTAAATATCGATCAATCATATTAAATACTAATTTTGGATCGTTGAATATGATTGAGTAACCTGAGATATCGGCGCATTTCCCCATAAGTGTTGAGTTATCATGAACCAGTTCTGATATTAGCTGATTTTTTGCTTTTTCCAACTCGCGATTACTCACCAGGTTCAACGCAAGTTTTTCAAGATGATTGGTAAACTGAAGGAGAGCATCCTCACCAGATTTTCCAGGTGGTACGCGAAAACCAAAATAAAAGAGATTTGGATCAATTCCCCAGTTAAATGCTCCGGAGATATCTAAAACCATCGGTTGATCGTGAACAAGACTATGAACAAGCCGTGAGCTGTCACCATTCAGTAAAATTTGTTGGATAATGTCCAGGGCAGGCATATGGTGGTGATCGCCCTTACAGCATAAATAACCAATCAGCCAGCTTTCGATCTCAGCGGGTCGACGTAATTCCACCCGCTTTTCACCTGTATTAAATTTCTCATATGGAAAAATTGTTGAAGGAATATCAAACCCTGGAATGTCACCGTATTTTAATTCGAGCAGCTTAAAAACAGCATCAGCATTTACATTCCCGGCGATAGAGATGACAGCATTTGATGGTGAATATAGTTGCTTATAATATGACTTGCAGTCAGCCAGGGTTATCTGATTCAGGTCTTCCATCCAACCGATCACCGGCCAATGATAAGGGTGAACGGAAAAGGCGTGTTCATACAGCATTTCCCACATGGTTCCCGGGATAGAATTTTCAACAGACATCCTGTGCTCCTCTTTCACAACCTCTTTTTCCGATAGAAACATGGTTTTAGTCAAATCAAGATTAGACATTCTGTCTGACTCCATATCAACAATAAGCTCCAACTTGCTGGATGGAAATACTTCGTAATATGAAGTCATATCTTTACTTGTCCAGGCATTGGAGTATCCGCCGTTTGATTCCAACAGTCTGTCAAATTCACCGACTCCATATTTTTTTGATCCATTAAACATCATATGTTCGAATAAATGAGATATACCGGTAATTCCATGCCGTGATTCCGTTTTTTGGGACTCATTTCTGCTGCCAGCTTTGAATGTGGTATTGTAATTGATCATGGGAAGACTGTCATCCTCAACGACCAGGACTGTCAAACCATTTTTCAGTTTATGTTGATGTATAGGATATGCAATATTATATTTTTTCACTTCTACCTTTTAATCTGAAAATAAGGTCTGAAATTTAACATGAGTTTTTGATCAGGAAGATGAAAAAGGTCTCAGCACACGATTATTTTTTGAATGGAAAGTCCACAACCATCGTGTAAAATAAATATTACAGGGTCAAAATATTTTTACAACGATGTAAAATATTCGAGACACAAGCCCTCAGGGTCGTCATATCAATAAATTTGAACAGTATTAATTCAAAAAAATATTTTTAGTAATCGTCATCATATAAACATTTAAAAAATAAATATTTGTCAGATAAAGGCTGTGAATAAGGGCTATTAAAATATGTAGTAAAACGCCTGAGTAATATAACGGGTACGGCTTTTGATATGTATAGTCATTGCCACCAATATTATTAGATGGTACGCAGATTATGAAATATTAAAAAAGAAGGATAGATATGGCACTCAAAGTAGAATACGAATTTAGAGAAGGTTACATTTATTTTAAGGCACATGGTCAATTGGCAGAATACAGTCTTGCAGAATTATGGAAAACGATTCTTTATACTTGTGATGCCGTTGGTGAAAGAAGTGCAGTTATTGACTGCAGTAATATAGTTGGGAATTTATCCATAACAGGTATTTATAGTACGGCTATAAATTTTGTCAAAACGCTTGGTGAATCAATAAATGTTGCATGCATAAACTCGCCAATCAGTTGGAACCCCGATTATGGCCAATTTTGCAGCGATGTGGCATATGTAAATGGTGGATCATTGGAATTTTTTGAGATTGAAAGTGATGCGGTTAAATGGTTAGCCAGAAGATCCCAAGAGATATCATTGGTCGGCGGTAAAAAATCAGATCCTACTACAATAATTAATTCTGCCAATTATTCATTGAATTAAAAATCTGGTTCATTGAGACTACAGCGATTTTTTAATAACCGGTATACCCGGTATAGATTTTAGATAACCCAAAACGGTTACCTGAAAAATCTGGAAAAAATGAGAGAGTTTTCCAGATTAGCATTGACAAGGTCAGCAATTGACCAGCTATAGATAGCGAACCCAGCTATCTTGATTTTTGTAGAGAGATATTTAATATAGGTTCAACAATATAAGTTTTGAAGCATAATATCAAGCTGCAGGCAATAAAAATAATTATCAATAATTAATATATATTGCCATATTATTATTTTAACTTGCCTCGTGTTTATATTTTGTCGTTATATTCAGACACCGCAGAGAGTACTTATTTATAAATAACAATATTCAGGTAATCAAAACTGAGGGTTGGACCTGTTGCGATATGAAATGGATTTGGGCAGGTCCAGTGAACAGGCACCCTTTGCGGGAAAGGTATATTTCAATGGTGAATGAATAACTTTGAAATATATGATTAGGGTTAATAGTCAAACATGGTTATTGTTAATTCTCCGATAGAATTAATGATTATTAGTTGAAGGACCTGCCCCTGTGATTGTAATTGAAGGATTTGCACAGGGGCAGGTAAAACTTGACTTCCTTATGGGTGATGGATGAGACAAAATGCCTCCATTGGAAATTATTTCCCATTCATATACCCCAAAAAATAAACACACCACCAAATTTCAAAAGGATGAAAATGAATTGAATAATGCAATGAAAAACATCATCTCCATCGCAGTATTGCCAATGTTCATAATCGCCTGTAAGGATTCCACGACAATGGAGAACATCTTGCCAGCAGATTGTGATATTGGATTTAATATCTGTGAATCAGACTCCACACAATGCTGCGAAGTAATTTGCGAGGACCGATACCATAACTGCAGTGAGCTTTTAAACGAATGCTGCTTGGATACCACAAGTCACGATGTATTTTGGATAACAGATACCTTGCCAGGATATGATCTGTTTGATGCAGCCATTATCAACGAAAATGATATTTGGGTGGTAGGAGAAATTGAACTTGGGCAAACCCATGGAAACACCGCCCATTGGGATGGGGAGAATTGGACGGTTATTCAAATTGAAAGACCAGCACCATTTGAAAATGTGTTCGCATTTGAAACTGACGAGATATGGTTTTCTGACGGCTGTAATATTTATAGATATGATGGAAATGAATTTCATAAGATGTGGGAATGCTATTGGCAAGATGGAATATATAACAAAGTCAGATATATTCACGGAATCGACCACAGTAATATATATTTTGCTGGAAATGGTGGTTTCATACTTCATTATGATGGAAATATGTTCACTCAAATTCAGTGCAATCCAAATATCAGTATAAAATCAATTACAGGTATAAACGAATCAAATATATGGCTTATGGGTATTGATGAATCTACAGATCAAATGATTATTTATAAATATAATGGAACAGAGTTGACGATTTATTCTGATTATATATATTCTGACCTCTTCCTTAATTATCACATTCTCTCAGGATGGATATATGGCATATATACTGATATTGAGGAATATTTGTGGATTCTAACAAACCATGGAATATTTAGATGTAATTCTGAAGACTCTAATGATTGTACCGTTTTGACACAACGACAAGAATTATTAATGTTTACATTCAATGGATCAAACCACAATGATTTATTTTATTCCGGTTCCAGTGGAGAAACGTATCATTACAACGGGACATCTTTATATAAATTTGATCAAATTGGTGGTAGCCAGGTACACCTTGGAATGGATGTTTCTGAAAATATTGTAATTATAGTCGGAGTGACACATGATTATGAAAATAGTATAATTGTAAGAGGATACAGATAAGTAATAAAATATTTTATATATAAATAATTATATCTTTATGTTGGTAGTGAAGGATTTGCATAAAGATATCGAAATAAAACCTAATGACGTATAATTTTGATATTTATTAGAATTTATCTGTCAATGAATCCTTCAATAACATCAATTGATAGGAACATCATGAAAGAAAACAGCACTCCTCAAATAAAACACGCACAATTATTATCAGCTATAAATAATATGTTTATAAGGTTGATATTTTTATTGGTAATTATCGCCCCTGGCATCCAGTTTGGGCAATGGGATTTACAGCCTGAAAATTTCTCTGCTACTTCTGATGTTATTACAAATCCATCTCGGAAGAATATTGGCATGGATGGATTGAATTCAGAGGGTGGTTATTATCATCAGTTCAAGGTAACCTTAAGTTACAATGAGTTTATTCCAGATGCCATTGCACCAAACTGGATTTTGATTAGTCATGAAACGAGAGTAAGAGTTGACATGGATAATAATGGAAGCTATGAATTGGATTATACCGGTAGTCAGGCTTCTCACCAAATATCCTTCGACTATCCAAATGTTTTACCTGGCGAATTCTCAGAATACCAAATCCATTATAAAATAAATGTTGAGTATTATACCTCACTTGGCAGCACGATGGAAGACGTCTATGATATATACTTTCCTGTAAAAATATTTCCATTACCAGAACTTTTCTATAATTCATCTAACGATGATTTAATGGTGGGCTATGTAAGTGCAGATGGTGTTTTAGACAGACCATTAATTATAGTCGAAGGATTTGATGTGGAAAACACAATGTGGCCATCACAATTATATGGAAGAACAGAACCATTTATTACGAATCACCTAAAACCAATGGGTTATGATATCTTCATATTAAATTTCGCAATTGGGGGAAAAAATCTCCAAGAAAATGCCATGGTTCTTATGGGTGCGCTTGACATGATTAATAACTTGAACCTATCTTTCGAGACCTCTATTTTGGGTATAAGTATGGGGGGGATATTGTCCAGATTTGCTTTGGCATGGGCTGAAGAGAATTCTCTGGATCACGGATGTGGACTATTTATTTCATATGATTCACCCCAAAGAGGGGCCTATGTTAATTCTCAACTTCAAAATCTTATTGCAAATTACGATGGAGGCCATTCCGAAATTGAGAATTTAGCCTTGGTTATGCAATCCGATGCCGCGAAACAACTATTAATCTATAATACTTTTGACCCCCCTGTACCCGGAGAAGATAATTCTGAGTGGGAGGGAGGGCCAATGTATAACGAATTTTTTACATATTTGAATGAATTGAATTCGACAGGATATCCCTCTGAAACAGAGAATATTGCCATATCAAATGGCCAGGGCAATGTGGAAAGCCAGAATATTTATTCATCTTATCCAGATGCAGTAGCCGGGTCTTCGTTGATGTCATTAATTATAGAGGGATATCCTGTACTAACTGTGGAAGTTGACGAAAGGGATGTATACCCAGGTTCATATTTAACCTCCTGGCCCGAAGAAAGTGTAAATGATCAGATTGCCATCCCCGTTCCATTTATGAACTATCTTAGAATTGAATATGAGCTAAACTTTAGTGGTCCCCCCTCTTTTATCTGGTCTGAGTCGGCATTAGACTTAAGAGGAGTAGTTAATGATTTGGCTTCTTCTAATGGTGCTGATATTATCAGTTGGGATTATACTCCATTTGATGAAATATTTCTCCAGCCAGATGGATCATATGCTCATGATATAATTTCGAATAACACATTAATATTCTTACTGGAAACATTCTCCAGGCATATTGAACAAGAAACGCTTTTTAAAAATATTAGTCTGGAAAATGGGGAAAATTTAGGAGGATTTCTTTCAGTGGACGGATTGTTTGACTGGATTGAAAACCCAATTCCTTCTGGTGAATACAGGGTAATACCATCATTTACAGATGTAATTGTAAGAACAACCAGTCAATTTTTAAATGATGGATTACAACAGCATTATCAATGGAATAATAATTTGATGGATTTTGAATTATTTCATGATCGGATATACACAATTGGAATTCAATCAGACGAAATCGCAAATTTTAAAGATGTGATTATAATAAACATTAATGGAAACACAGAGTCAATCAAGTTTTATGATCCCTGGTATTTGGAAAACCCAGAAGATGATATTTTGCTTTGGAATCATCCACATGAGTTTCGAAATTTTAGTGAGATTGCTATTACAGGTGAGCACAGGGTTTTCATGGAACAATATCCAGATCAAGGACTGCACTATCTACTAAAATCTCCAGAGTTAATTGCCACAGAAAATGAGATTTATCAATTTGTAGAATGGTCGGGCACTGGTGTTGATTTTGGTAATGGTACCAATGTTCCCTCTTCTGATTTAGAAACAACAGTTGTATTTATAGAGGAGAATGCACACATTAATCCGATATACACACAAATAAACAATGTGTCTGGAGATTTCACTCTAGATAGAGATGAAGTTCTAATGTTTCCTAAGAATTTCAATATCTCATTTGCAGATAATTTCAATTTAATTGTTAACGGTGAACTTCAAAATAATTCAACTGACTCAGGAGAAAAATCATTATTATTATTTGGCGTAAGTTCGTCTATTAGAAAAGAACCATCAGGTGAAATATATCTATCAAATATAATTTTTAAAAATAATTATCCGGATAGCAACATTGTTGAGATGGATTTGAAATACAACAATGAATTTGTAAAGCATTCAATTTTTGAGAATTGTGTTTTTGAAAACATTCATATTACTGCCAATGCGCAATGGACCAGTGATCATGACATTCAGCATGCAACACGCTTTGAAAGTTGTACAATAGTTAATAGCCCAATGACCCTATTATCGGAAGAAGACACTTATCATGATTTACTTTACCGCTATTCAATTCTAATGTCAAGCGATGTCAATGGCATGGACCGTAGTTTATCATCTGACATAATATTCAATGACTGCGATTATTTCAATTCATTATTACCAATAGGGGCAATTATATATGATAGTATCACAGATGATCCGCTCTTTGTTTCGGCAACAGATTATAATCTAACATATGAGAGTCCCTGCAGAGATATTGTGACGGGTCAATATGATCCAGACGGTACAATCAAAGACATCGGTGCTTATTATTTTCATCAACTACCTGGCGATGTAAATACTGATATCACAGTAGATATTTTGGATGTAAGTACTATTATCTCCTACACGATGGATGAGATAGAATTATCAGATAATCAACTATATAATGGTGATGTCAACGATGACTCACAAGTGAATATTATGGATGTAATACTAATTGTGGACTGTATTCTAAACTTTAACTGTGGCCAATTGGAAAGAAGTAAAGCCAGTGCTCTGGGTTATGGCCATCTGCGGTCAAATCAATCACATGATTTGGCACGTTCAGATGATATGGTCAATATTATTACCTTGAATGCCGATGTTCCCGTCAGAGGCGTTCAGCTGGATGTTGAGTATAATCACCAGGAACATGAGTTTACTGGAGTTGAACTGCTGGAAGATGCCTCAGGGCTTATTCTTGAGTATAATAATGAAACAACTGGCATAATTAAATTGGTATTATACCCAAATGACATGTTTCAAATTCCGATTGGAGAACATGATATTCTACAGCTGGAGTTTGATGGCTTAGAGCGCTCAACAAATAATTCGGCGGATATGACAATAACCGAGGAAATCATTTCGGGCCCCAATGGAATGAGAATCATTATCGGGGAACCCAATCTATCTGCAGATGAATTTCAACTATATCCTGCCTATCCCAATCCTTTTAATCCAATTGTGAATATTGGTTTTGATATTCCGAAGGAAAATTCTGTTCGGTTAATTGTCTTTGACATGTTGGGACGAGAGGTTGAGGTCCTCATTGATAATGATTTAAATGCGGGCACTCATTATGTTAAATGGGATGCAAGTGATATGGCATCAGGTATATACATGATAAAAATGATTTCGGGTAAAAAAACAGACATTCAGAAACTCATGTTGATTAAATAATCAGCCGTTTTTGATGTCTTCTCCTTAGATGAGGCTGTCCATTCCGGGCAGCCTCTTTTTAATTTGTATAATTAAATATTAAACACCTGCATCAATTCAGGATAACCGGGCATTAGGTCGCCAGCGGCATGAATCACCATGAGCAGGGGAAGATTTCTGGTACGAATCCAGATGATACCCAGAAAAAAGCCAGCAACCGACAAGGTAACAATTGAATAGGCAACGGCAAAAATAAATGTGGGGGAATCACCAAGCGCTGTAATGGATCCGGCACCGCGCAGGTACAATCCGGGGGCGTGAGCCAAACCAAAAATTAAACAGGCAGTGATAATACCTGATAATTTAGATTTAAAAAAAACAGCAAGTCGGGTTTGGAGATATGCCCTAAAAAAGAATTCTTCCACTAAACCCACCTCCAGTAATAACCAGATGAAACTTAAAGGCATGCCAATGATCAATTGCATGGCCGAAAAATGACCCTCCCTAATGGGTTCAGCACCCCTGCCAACAAAATAATTAAAAAGAATAAAGAACAAAACCAATCCCACCATGACGGGAAGGTGGCTCTTCCAATTTGACCCTGTATTTTTAAATTGAATACCAAAGTCCTTAAGTGAATATCCAAAGTACTTGAGCATAACAAATAGAGGAATGGCAACAAAAAAGAAAAGCTTTTGAATCAAATGGCCAAAATGTGTCACAAAGGATGTCTTGTCAAAAGAACTAAGAAATAAATTACTCAAAGCTCGACTGCCCCAAGTTAGAAAAACGACAATCACAATCACACTAAATACTAGAAAAAACATTTCCTTTGATGATCCGGAGACGGTAATCTTCATAGGTTTTGAAAACCGGGTTAAAATAAAGGCAAGGCCCGAAAATCCAAATCCAACGATAACCAATATGGTCACAGAATTACCAATAGAAAAATTCTCGCTGGAGTTCAAAATAGCAAGAGATATCATGTAAATAACTACATATCCAATAAGAAAAGGATTTTTTAGGTTCTTCATTGATTTGATCATTCCTTTGTTTATTAATGATATAAGTGGACTCTCACGACATTAATATTAAGAAATTTTTGAAGGCAAGTCGAAACCCTTCGATATTTTTAATATATTTTTCGATAAAAATGATATTCTCAAGTCTTCTTAAATTGACAGCATAATTATCAATTCATCTATTAAACAAGGGATCAAATTATTGAATGCATACATCCTAACAGGTGGTAAAAGCCGCCGCATGGGTCAAGACAAATCTCTCATGAAACTGGGGGAATTAACTTTTGCAGAATTTCTTTATAATAATCTAGAAACACAATTTGATTCTGTCACCTTGATTGGTAAAAAACAAACACATCCGCATCTGCCATTTGCCAGAGATAATCAAGAAATCCAGTGTGCTCTAAACGGACTCGCCACAGCATTAAATCACTCAAATACTCCATGGAATTTTATCATTAGTGTTGATATGCCTCTGGTATCTGCCGGTCTTATTTCATCGCTGAAAGACAATATTAATGATGAAGTGAATTCGGTTGTTCCCACATTGGATGGCAAGAGCTTTCCGACCTGCGCCTGGTACCATAAATCAATGGAGAGTATTTTTGTCGAAGCCATTGAACATGAAAAGTATAAATTGCTTTATCATGTCAAAAGAAACGCCCCAAAGATGGTAAATGCCGAAAAATTCCGCAAAGACCTTTTAAATGTCAATACGCCAACTGATTATCTATTGCTAAAAAAGTTTATGATTTAAAATGAACGATCCTTATCATCTCAAACATCATGGAATATCTGATTCATTTGTTTTGAAGGCATTTCAAAATGTGGATCGCATTGATTTTGTGCCGGATAAGATGAAGTCACGGGTTTATGCTGATTCTCCACTGCCGATTGGATTCAAACAAACAATCAGTCAGCCCAGTCTTGTTGCCCACATGACTCAAGTTCTGGATATCCTGCCAAATCATTCGATTTTAGAAATTGGTACCGGCTCCGGATTTCAGACCGTTATCCTGGCAGAGATTGGCAGAATTGTCACCAGCATTGAGATCATCCCAGCATTATATGAAACTGCAAAGAGAAGATTCACAACCATGAAATATGATAATATTTCTATTATATTGGGAGACGGCCACGATGGATATCCTGATTGCGCTCCCTATGATCGAATTATTGTAACGGCGGCATCCCCAGAATCACCGCTAACGCTTATTGAACAATTATCATCTGGTGGTAAACTGCTTATTCCTATTGGTAAAAATCATGGTGTTCAATATTTGACGCTATTTGAAAAAGCCATGGATGGGACTATTTCAGAAGAGGTTGGAATTGGCGTACGCTTTGTTCCGTTTGTCAGGAAATCCTCATGACAAAATCGATTTATTAAAAAAAAGGTCTTAAATTATACTTGATTATTTTCAAAAAAGAAAACGGTGATGCCCATAACAAAAACCATACAGCCAAAATATCCGATTAGGTATAAATCATTCTCAGGATTGATATTTGTCATTATCATCCTGTTGGTTTCACCCCTGGATGCCTGTCGATTATGGGCGACAATTTCACTCCCGGGATATACGCTGTTTGATTCAGATAATAATTTGGACAGCACAATCCGTGAGGAACTCACCGAGTTTCAGCTTCAGGGTGGATGCCGCGAAAACTCATGGCCTTACAATAATCATAACGGCTGGGCCATGGTCTATTACTCAGATACAGCTATTTATGAATCCAACCAATTGATTCGGTCGCCATTACCTGCTGAAACGGATTCACTGTCATTTTATCAGTTTGTCTCTCAAATGTTATCAGAGGATAGTCAATCAACTATTGGTTTGGGTCATGTGAGAAAAGCGTCCTCAGGGGCAACGGATATACCCAATCCCCATCCATTTTTAATGACATTCCAGGGCAGAACCTATTCATTGGCCCATAATGGCAATGTTGATAAAACGGTTTTACTCAACCTTATCACGGATGATGGCAGTGATTATGAATGGATCGACAGCCATCCCCCGCAAACATTTGGTCATGGTTTTTGGCAGGATGATGAGGGCTGGAATTATGTTGTTGATTCCGAGTTGATATTCCTGTGGATCATGAAGAATATTCGCGATGAGAATGACGACATATTTAGAGGATTATTGGCGGCGCTGTCAGTTTTAGAAAAAGAACATCAGTACGGGAAGAAGAATATTATTTTTTCCGACGGATCTGATATTTATGCATACAGGTCCACATTATCAACTACCATTGATTTGTTCTATTCTGATGGTTCATTTGTCAATCCTGAACTCAATCCCCCTGATTATCATTATTCCGTGATGAGTACACCACCGCAAGATGGATTGGCAGGCCAATTGAATTGGTATCCCATCGATCACAGGATGCTGGCGGTATTATCCAAAGATGGTATTCAAGAGTATGAGAATTTTCCTGATCATGTTATAAACTCTGATGATGATATGCAAATTCCGCTAAAGATTGGACTTTCAAACTATCCCAATCCGTTTAATTCTGCCACCATAATAACATTTGATCTTCAGCATATGTCACATGTTTCATGTCAAATTTTTGATCTTAAGGGTCGATTTATTTCAGAACTTTCAAATAAGATTCTTCCTTCAGGAACTCATCAGATTTTCTGGAATCCGCAAAATGTCAGTGCCGGTATTTATCTTGTGAATATGGTTGTTGAAAATCAGACTTACTCCAGCAAGGTAATTTTCTTAAAATAATAAATGATCAGAACTCAATAAATATAAATATTCAAATCTTCAAATAAGAAATCTCCATCAATAAGACCTCAACAAAATTATAATCAACTTTTAATAATGAATAAAAATATAATTATTCTCATTTCATATCTCATATTTACCTCCTGTGATCCCTTTGGGGATAGCTTTAATAATATTGATGATGTAATTTATTATGAAGCCTCCAGTATGCCGCCTGAGCAGATATTAATCATAGGATCAACCGCAAAAGTAATGACCTGGAATGTGAAGTTTGGCGGTGGCCGCATAGATTTCTGGTTTGATTGTTATGGTGACAGAATTCATATGACGGCTTCAGAAGTAAAAGATAATCTTCAGGCCTTAGCCGATTTTATCATTGAAAATGAACCCTCTGTTATTCTACTTCAGGAAATCGATGTCAATTCAAAACGAACTGCATATATCGACCAGGTGCAGTGGTTGCTGGATAATACCCATTTAAGTTATGGTGTTTATGCTTCCCAATGGCAAAACCAGTTTGTGCCCTCTGATGGATTGGGACCTGTAGATAGCGGCAATGCCATCCTGTCTATTTATCCCATTAGAAACGCTGAAAGAATCTCATTACCGCTGCGATCCGATCAGGATGCTATCACCAGGCATTTTTATTTGAAAAGAAACATTCTCAAAGCACATATCAGTACCAGCCTTACACCATTTTGGGTGTTGAATATCCACACCTCGGCGTTCTCACAAGACGGAACCAAGGAAAAACAAATAGATAGATTAGTGGATGAATTGGATGGATTGAACGTGATGGGTGAAACCTTTATTGCTGGCGGTGACCTGAATGAAATACCGCCGGGAAGTTCGCAGACCAGTAATTTCCCAGATTCAATATGCGAAGATGAAGATTTTCTTGCGGATGATTATGATGACGAAACAGATTGGCTGGACGATTTATATGCAGGCTATCACCCGGCAATTTCTCTAGACGACTATTTATCCGATGAAGAATCTCATTTTTCTCACACTACCAACGGTGATGGGTTCTGGACGCGAAAATTGGACTATCTTTTTACTAATCATCCTAACGGTTTTAGTAATTCAGTGACGCACCAAAACACTATGCCGTTATCCGATCATGCTCCCGTCTCGGCTGATGTATATTTTTTTGAGTTTTGGGATTTGGGCTCGTATTCCTGGAGTGAACCTGGCGCAAGCATAGAATATTCATGTATCGAAGAAGGATGCCCGGAAGGATACATCTGCGATTCAACAGGTTGTTATCCATCTCAGTGTTATTGCATGGAAGAAGGATTGATTTGTACTGAAGATTGTGGAGGCAGTATCTGTGTTCCAGAATAAACATATATTTCTTTTTTTGTGTCTGATTGGAACTCTCTTGCCATCAACCATCTTCGACTCGGCAAAATTTATCGGTGTAAAATCACGCAGCAATAGTCTATTACAGCCAAAGGTATATGGAATACGGCAGGATTTAGATATATCCACCTATGCGTCAATGTCAGTGGTTATGCCGAATATTTCGGTAAAATATAAAATCAAAGATACTGACAAATGGCAGGTGTCAGCAAAAACCGGTTTCGCCTATCCAACACCATTATTGAGATTGCTTCAGAGAAATGGTACTGGTGGAATCATTGCACCTGACCCTGATGTAGGAGATTCCCCACATTTAATAATCATTAAACAAAAATTTATTGCCACCACTACAATTGGCAAAACAACTTTTTCTCCCTCGTTTGAGGTGACATTGGGGTTTCGAAAAGGGCAATTTGATGACCGCTTGATCATCGATCACCCTTTGGTCTACTCCACATTGATATCGGCATTTAGGAGCCCGGCTTATTCCCTGGGTTTTGCTTTTGAGAAAAATCTTAACTCCAAATGGCGGCTTGCCACTCAGAACAATTTTATTTTTATCAATGGTGAGACAAACAAACACTTCAGAAACAGCAGTATTATTTCCAGGAAGATAGGTAAAAAATACTCAATTCATCTCGGTTACACATTGTCGTATGGCGAGTATCCCTTTGGCGATCAATGGTATCTGGTTCCTTTTATTGATATTCAGAAAGTATGGAAAAAATAATTTTATGAAAAAACGAATATATTTACTAATTGCATTCATAGGGCTGTCTTTTTGCCGTATTCCACAAATAGATAATGAACCAAATAGCCCTATTCAGGAGATCGCTTACAGACAAATCCATCTCACAGGTGTTGCATCAGCGGCAAAAGCTGAATATTCTGGTTTAACATGGTATAATAATTGGTTAGTATTGCTTCCGCAATATCCGGATAAATTTGATGACGTTATATTTGCAATCTCAAAGGATGAAATAAACAGCTATATTTCCAGTGAATCAACTTATCAAATCACACCTCAAGAAATAAAAGTGGATTTCCCAAAGAATTTTGAAAAACAATTCCCAGGTTATGAGGGTTTGGAGGCAATTGCATTTTCAGGTAATCAGGTCTATCTTACTGTAGAAGCGGAAAAAAAGGGCGATATCAGAGGATATGTGATCAAAGGTGAAATTGATGATGCAGCCATGGAGATAAAATTGGACCGACATCCTGAAGCGGTGGTTAAACCACAAACGGATATATCAAATTTTAGTGAAGAAGCCCTTCTCATATCGGGATATTCAATCTATACCATTTATGAAGCAAATGGTGCTAATCTGAATTACAATCCCCAAATGCATGTTCTATCCAGAACCGATGGTACGGTAGATGTGATTCCATTCCCCAATATTGAATATCGTATTACCGATGCCACAGAGCTGGATGATCAAAATAGATTTTGGGTAATGAATTATTTATGGTCCGGTGATCGTGAAGATCTCTATACCGGAAAGGATGCCCTCATTGATAAATATGGTCTTGGGGAAACCCACTCAAAAAGCGAAGTGGTTGAACGAATAATCGAATTAAAAATTGAGAATGGCAACGTAAAACTAACCGACCGTGCCCCCGTTTATCTTCAGCTTAAAGAGGGTGTTTCACATAATTGGGAAGGCATAGTTAAATTCGATAATCACGGCTTTATAATTATAACTGATAAATATCCCAATACTATATTGGCCTTTGTACCATATAAATTTTGATAAATTGTTTCAATGCTTAAATAGTCAATCTTTTCATTCAAAACCCCAGGAGCACCTTGACAAATAAAGAAATTACCCAATCAGAGAAAATATGTCATAATTGCGATGCCCCAATTCAGGGTTTGTATTGCCATGATTGCGGTCAGAAATATGTTGAGAAAAAAGTTGGTGTCAAAACAATAGTATCTGATTTTTTTGATGATTATTTTACAGTAGACTCTAAAATTATTAAAAGCATCCTGCCATTATTATTCAAACCGGGATTTTTAACCAATGAATATCTTGCCGGCCGTCGGGAATCCTATGTCAAACCATTTAGAATATATATCATCACCAGCATGTTATTCTTCTTTTTTGTTTTTATGAATACTGACAATCCATTTATCAATATTAACGAGAGTGAACCTGATAATATTGAAACTGCAGCAGCAGACTCAGTGGCAACAGAGCTTCAAGATAGTTTATTCACGGCTGACACTGAAAATTCATTTAATTTAAGCTTTGATGAGGATAGTACTGATAATTCTTTACTTGGAGAGTTCTTTGTAAATCAAGCAGGCAAACTCAATGATATGAATGGTGATGAAATTGCCAGTCTTTTCTCAGAATTCTTTAAAAGGAATCTGCCGCGAGCGATGTTTATTATTCTCCCGGTGATCGCAGCGATTTTGAAATTATTTTTCTGGAGACAAAGGAAATATTACATCGAGCACTTTATATTCTCATTGCATCTTCATTCATTTGGTTATATCCTGTCAATGATCTCAATGTTTAAGGATTTCTTGATGAATTCTGATAGAATTGTAGGAGGTTTTAACGAAGGTGGATTCGGAATTTCAGTAATGGATTCCGGGATGGACTGGGTGATTCTATTACTAATATTGCTCTATTTAATCCTGTCAATGAGACGAGTTTATAATCAGAAGTACCGGACAATAATCCTGAAATTTATTGGTATATCCTTTTTGTATTTAGTTGTATTGCTGATAACTGTAGTTACTATGGCAGTTGGCACTTTGTTTTTTATATAATTAGATAGCTGATCCCATCCAAAAAACAAAATATTTCTTTCAGACCTTTGTCAATTCATATCGATGAATACCTGCGAAATTGATTAAATTTCCGCCCCTTTAATCGGAGAAAAAATTGTTAAAAAGAACAAAAACATGTGGTGAGCTGACAGAAGCTAATATTTGTGATAATGTCACGCTGACGGGCTGGGTTGCCAAACACCGGGATCTTGGCGGGTTATTATTTATCGATCTGCGCGACCGATATGGAAAAACACAGATCGTCTTCAATGAAGAAACCTATCCTGAAATTTTCAAAATTGCCAGAAAACTGGGACTGGAAGATGTCATTGGCATCCGTGGTGTTGTGGTCGCCAGACCGGAAGGAAATGTCAATCCTGATATGGTAACCGGTGAAGTTGATGTGGAAGTCACTGAGCTTGATGTATACAATGAATCTGCTCCATTGCCTTTTGATGTAAACGACCGAAATTCTGCCAATGAAGATCATCGCCTCAAATATCGTTATCTTGAATTGCGGACAGCCGAACTCCAACATAACATGAAGGTCAGACATAAAGCTGCCAAGGCAACGAGAGATTTTCTTGACTCTAACGACTATCTTGAAATTGAGACACCGGTGTTAATGAAGTCAACCCCTGAAGGGGCACGGGATTTTCTTGTCCCCAGTCGGACCCATAAACATAAGTTTTATGCCTTGCCGCAATCTCCACAAACCTACAAACAGTTGCTTATGGTTGCTGGATTTGATAAGTACTTTCAAATTGTCAAATGTTTTAGGGATGAAGATTTCCGGGCTGACAGACAGCCGGAGTTTACACAGATAGACATCGAGGGTTCATTCTTCACCCAGGATGATGTGATGGAAATGGGCACATCTCTGGTGCAATATTTATGGAAAACGGTTTTGGATATTTCTCTACCGGATTCATTCCCTTCATTATCTTATCATGATGCCATGGAACGTTTTGGATCTGATAAACCGGATACTCGTCTTGAAATGGAGCTTCAGGAATTTTCAGAATACGTTAAGCAGTCAGAATTTAATGCCTTTAAAACGGTAGTGGATAATGGCGGCAGGGTAAAAGCATTGGTTTGCCCAAATAATTCTAAATATAGTAGAAAAGTTATTGATGGACTTACGGATTATATGAAAACCTATTTTGGGGCCAAAGGTTTGGCGTGGATGAAAGCGACTGATGGAGTCCTTTCGGGTGGAATCAGCAAATTTTTCTCTGAAGATGTGCAGGCAAATATCCGAAAAGATCTAAATGTAAATGATGGTGACATTCTGTTCATTATTGGTGATGAAGAAAAAGTCGTTTTAAATGCCCTTGGTGCTCTGAGACTTGAATTGGCAAAACGTGAAAACCTGATTGATGAAAATGCCTGGGCTCCGCTTTGGGTAACTGATTTTCCACTGGTAGAATGGAATCCCGATAATAATTGCTGGGATGCCCTCCACCATCCATTTACCTCTCCACACCCGGATGATTTGGACAAGATGGACACAGATCCGGGCAATGTTCGATCACTTGGTTATGATATTGTTATGAATGGTTATGAGCTGGGAGGAGGATCCATTCGTATACATCAGAGAGAACTTCAGGAGAAGATTTTCCGATTGCTGGGTATTGCCGATGATGAGGCCAATGAAAAGTTCGGCTTCCTGATGAATGCGTTTAAGTATGGAGCCCCACCTCATGGCGGTATGGCATTTGGCTTTGACAGGATAGTAATGCTGATGGTGCATTCTTCACAAATTAGAGATGTGATAGCATTCCCCAAAACAACTTCAGCTATGTCACTAATGGATAACTCACCATCATTGGTTGATGCTGTCCAGCTTGAAGAACTTGCTTTATCACTTGTGAAAGACGAACCATCTGATTGACCCACTTAAAGGAATCTGAATACCTATAATTTGGGTATAAAATCAGTGTCAATTTCTTCCCCATTGGCGGGGGTGTCCGAAGGACGGGGGTGGAATAACTCGATTGGAAATTCTGTCTTTACTGCCTGATCACCTCTCCTACCTTGCTATCTATAGACACTATCCATTAATTTATCTGCCATTCAAGCAATCATTTTAAAATATTACGGTAGTTGTAATTTCCATTTCATCTTGAAACTTGATATCATAATTTCATGAATTCAAAATCAAATAATCAAAAATGAAATCATCGTTCACATCAGAGAAGCAAAAAATTATTGGTCAATTCAGCCAATATGTCTCAAAAGGCAAAGCTGATTTCTTCAAAACGTACAATATGGATTTTGTTATGGGTTTGCGGGATGGGCCCACTATACAGGATATTGATGGTGAAAAAAACCTGATCAATCTTCATTGCAATGGCGGTGTATTTAATCTGGGTCATCGAAATCCAGAACTTATAAATCTACTAAAATCTTCACTTGATGAACTGGATATTGGCAATCATCATTTAATGAGCCAAGAACGGGCAAAACTTGCAAGAAAGATTGCTGAACTGATGCCTGGTGATCTTGAAATTACTGTATTTGGTGTTAGTGGTGGTGAAGCCGTTGACCTCGCATTAAAAACCGCCCGGGCAGCAACAAAACGACAAGAAATCATTTCAGCATCCGGGGGATACCACGGTCATACCGGTTTGGCCCTTTCTGCTGGTGATTCTGAATATATCACACCCTTTGGTGATCGTCTTCCCGGTTTTACCCAAGTCCAATTTGGAGATATTTCAGCACTCACTAAACAGATTTCCAACAATACTGCGGCAGTTATTTTAGAGACTGTCCCAGCTACCTCAGGGATTATTGTTCCCGATAAAAGCTATCTGAAGGAAGTCCGAAGATTATGTGATTTGTATGATGTCATTCTCATTTTAGATGAAGTTCAAACCGGTCTCGGTCGAACAGGCAAACTTTGGGCATTTGAACATTTTGGTATAATCCCGGATATAGTTGTTTTGGGCAAAGGTCTATCCGGGGGTTTGTATCCCATCACCGCAACCGTACTGAGCAAAAAGCTGGCATCGGTGTTTGAAGAAAATCCATTTAGTCATATATCAACATTTGGCGGTAGTGAATTAGGCTGCCGGATTGCCACGAGAGTCTTGGATATAAGCTCAAATCCAGAATTTTTAAAAAATGTCAATAAACTCAGTGATTTGTTCGAGACAAAACTCTCAAAGCTTCGCAAGAAATACCCCAGCTTTTTTATCAATTATCGCGGACTTGGGCTGATGATGGGTTTGATGCTGCGGGATGAGACGGCTGGTCCTGTTTTGACAAAAACAGCCTTCGATGAAGACCTGCTTCTTGTCTATGCCAACAATGATACTTCTGTTTGTCAGTTTCTACCACCTCTAAATCTTGATGAATCAATCATTGACGATATTATGGATAAGTTGGATAGAGCAATGAACTCGGCAAGAAAACTCCGTGTTTTGCTAAATGCCAAAAAGACCTTTTCGCGCTGGCGGACCAGAACCAGTTAATATGCCACTTGACTCTGCAACCTTTGGTGTATTGGAAAAATTTGAAGAAGGATTAAACCCTGCTGAATTTACCAATCAGAAAGATGCTGAAATCATTGGTTATGGTGAAATCTCATCTATCTTTTCCCTCAAAAAAATACCAGAGTATGCTTTCAAGCGATTGCCCATTTTTTCAAATCAGCAGAAAGCCGATAATTATGTAAAAACCTATGAGGACTATTGTAATCTTCTTAGCGATGCCGGCTTGAATATTCCGGAAAGTCATATCCATATTGTTGTTAAAAAGGACTTGCCAACAGTATTATATATTTGTCAGAAAAAACTAACTACTACAATGTTTGCCCACAAATTAATTCATTCATTGAGTCAGGATCAGATTGACATTTTACTACTGAGAGTCGTCCAGGAAACTGAAAAGGTATGGGTCCATTCGAAACTGAAAAGTCCGCAAATGCAATTCGCCCTGGACGCCCAGCTTTCCAATTGGGTTCTGGATGGCGATGTTAAAACCGGAACATTATTTTATATTGATACTAGCACGCCTTTATACAGGTTGACTGGAGAGGAACAACTAAACCCGGAGTTGTTTCTCAAAAGCGCCATGCCAGGATTGAGATGGGTCATCCGTCAGTTTTTTCTAGATGATGTCATCAATCGCTATTATGATTTTCGCTCGGTGATGATCGATCTTACTGCCAATTTATACAAAGAAAAACGCCCGGATTTAATCCCTCAAATGATCAAAATAATCAATGAAAGTCTGTGGATAAGTTCGAACTCTCTTACAGCAAATGATGTTGAATCCTATTATAAAGAGGATAAACGCATTTGGCAAATCGTACAGGTTTCCAGAAGAATCCACCGATGGATAACCACAAAAATATTTAGAGATCGATATGAATTCACCCTGCCTGATAAAATTGAGCGATAGTTATGTGTGATACATTTGTCATTCCTCCGCATCAAACCACCTCTGGCAAAATGATATTTGGTAAGAATAGCGACCGTGAGCCAAATGAGATGCAGTCCGTTGAATATTATCCGGCAAAAGATCACACCGCAAATGAAATACTGGATTGCACCTATATGTCGATTCCGCAAGTTAAGCACACCAAGGCAATTTTGATTAGTCGACCTTTCTGGATGTGGGGCTCTGAGATGGGGCTCAATGAGAAAAAAGTAGTTATTGGAAATGAAGCAGTTTTCACAAAAATGCCGGTGAATAAAAAATCAGGGTTGACCGGTATGGATCTTCTCAGGTTGGCCCTCGAAAGGGCAGATACTGCCCATCAGGCATTAGACATAATTATTCAGTTATTGACTGATTTTGGTCAAGGCAGTAATTGCGGATATACCCACACATTCTATTACCATAATAGTTATATCATTGCTGACCCACAGGAGGCCTGGATACTGGAGACAGCAGGTACGTTCTGGGCGGCAAAAAAAGTAAAAGATCGAACCTCTATCAGCAATCGTTTATCCATTGGAGAAGATTTTAACGAGATACATCCTGAAGCGATTGCCTATGCCCGATCAAAAGGATGGTCAAAAAAGAATGAAACTTTTCATTTTGCAAATTCCTATGCTGACCGGTTTTATTCATATTTTTCAGGTTCAAAAATTCGACAGAGGTTATCAAAAATCTATTTATGTAGCTTAGAAAAGATTGATTTGAAATACGCAATGGATATTCTTCGGAGTCATCAGCATGAGGAATTCCACCCGGATCAATCATATCTAATGAGCGATGTTTGCGCCCACTCGGCTAATTCACTGACCCGGCATGCAGCCCAAACCTGTAATTCAATGATCACAGAATTGGATGCAGAAAATCCACCAATCGCCTGGACCACTATGACATCAGCGCCATGCACATCAGTGTTTAAACCCCTGGGATTGACCGATGGTTTTATGAATGAAATCGTTCCTCAAAAGGATAAGTACTTTGATAAACAATCCATCTGGTGGTTTCATGAATTACTTCATCGCAGAATTCTAATGAACTATCATGAACTTATAATACCGATCAGGAAAGAATTTCAGGAATTAGAGTTATCCTTAATAAAGAAAATCCATCAGACAAAATCAGATGCAGACATTGAAATTCTCACAAAAGAATCAATACAAAAACATCAGCAGATAATTACAAAGTTTACTGAAGAACTATCTCAACTGGAGGTCAAATCAGCCACATGTTGGTTATATAATCGCTATTGGAATCGAATAAACTCGCAAGCCAGAATACCATTATAGACTAATCACGAATCCCCAACTAAAACATGTCAGGAGTAAAGAAGGATGACATATTTGAAAACTTTTCAACGTAAAAAGCGCATGAATGCAATATGCAAAGTAGTATCATTGATATTTGCTTGTACTCTCCCAAATAGCCAGGTGGTTATATCCGAGATTCTGTATAATCCTCTCTGCGAAGGATCTAATCAGGAATTTGTGGAAATTATAAACATTGGCGTGAATCCGATTGATATATCCGGTTGGTTATTGACCGATAACCATTCGGTAGATGAGCTACTTCCTGAAAACCCAATATTATTTCCCAATGAGTATGCAGTAATTCTTGAGCAGGATTATGAAGTCTGTTTTGACTCTGTTTTTCCTGATGAAGTGAATATCATTTATGTTGATGACAATAGCATCGGTAATGGTTTGGGAAATTCTGCCGATCAGATTCTTCTAAGCAATTCCACCGGCGATACCATGGCATTTACCCAATGGCAAACAGGCATCGAACAGGGTCATAGCCTTGAAAAAATCGTCCTGGATTTTGAGGATGTTTCGGCAAATTGGCGGCAAAGCATTGATATACATGGTAGTCCCGGGGATGAAAATAGTGTAAGCTCTTTTATCTATGATGCCGGGATTGATTCTGTCTGGGTCTTGCCTGAATATCCAAAGAAAAATGAGATATTTAACCTCTTTGCCATCGTCGGTAATTATGGCCTGCTAGCTGCCAATTCAGATCTTTATATCAACGGTTCAAATATGATTCCATTTGAGTTGGATAGCACTCACAAGGACACGATTATGATATTTGAAGATTTTATGGATTTTAGCGGTCGATTCCCGTTTCTGATAAACCTGGCAACACCTGGAGATTTTGAACCGGGTAATGATTCTCTTGAATTTTTTGTCAATGTCCCGTTTGATTATAACGATGTGGTTATAAATGAAATTATGTATGATCCGATAAGCGGTTATCCGGAGTGGGTAGAAATAGAAAACCGATTAACTCATGAGATTGACCTAATGCATTGGTTGGTTGATGATGTAGATTTTTATTTACCCAATCAAATTGACGAATCTTCAGTTTTAGAATCATCAGGATATGCAGTCATCACGGGTGGTGTAGAACAAGAAAATATGATCACTCAGCAGGGTTTTCCCGGATTAAATAACAGTTCGGATAATTTATACCTGTTCGACCATACTGGAAAAATGATTGACCATGTGGAGTATCAGTCATCCTGGGGAGGCGGGGATGGTTTTTCACTGGAGAGAATCACCCGATTTCTGGATTCAAATAATCAAAGAAATTGGGGCATCTGTGTTGCGGACTCAGGTAATACTGCCTGGGCGGAAAACTCAATTTTTGTTATTGCCATCGAAGCTGAAGGCGCTCTCCTAAGTGCTCCCAATCCATTTTCACCAAACAATGATGGATTGGATGATGAATTGATCATATCATACAATATGCCATTTTCTCAAGTATATCTAAAGGCAACAATTTATGATGTAAAGGGCCGGCGACAGAAGGTCATCAATGATGGAATTTCCGCTTCAGCCGGTATCATTCGCTGGGATGGAAAAAGATCAGATGGAAATACTTGCGTCACAGGCCAGTATATCCTTGTTATTGAAGCAAAAGACCGCTGGTCCAAACAGATTTGGAAGGGTACAGACAGGATAATAATTGCCAATAATATGAATTAGGTCGCTTCGACTCCGCTCAGTGACCCTGGGCCGTTAATTATTGTTAAATTAATTACTCAATAAAGAATTCCCTAATTATGAGAGTTTGACGATCACCAATCGGGATATAAGTGGTGAAATGATATACTTATCCATTTACAAATATTTGGTGATTATTAATGATTTCTGAGTGAGGTATAAATGGCAATTAAATACCTTTATTAAATATAAATATCTGTAGTTAGCAGAAGGTCACTGAGTAAAGTGTAAGTGTCAAATTAATACCTTATAAATAATATTTATTTATTGTTGATTTAAGGTCGCTGAGCGGAGTCGAAGCGAAAAAAAAAGGGCATCCGAAGACACCCTTTTAATAATTCTATTTAACTATGGCGAGAAGCCGGTAGTTATTAAATTTTTTCTATCTGAATGAGAAACTCAATCCGGCGTTAATTGCATTATATTCACCAACATTATAATCCACGTTGAACGAGAAAAATAACATTTTCATCCTGGCGCCCACTAGAAAACGGTTTTCGTTTTTCCCATCGACCGTAAAGCTAACATCAGTTCCATCGTCATGGGTATAATCAATATCCACGGTTGTACTTTCGATACCATAACCACCATAAACGGTGAGGAATAATAGTTTCTTGCTGGCCTGAATATTAAGGATGGTGCTTTCTGCATCGATGATATCGCCAACTTTGAGAGTGTTGATATAGTAACCAACAGATAATCTAGGTAGAACACCAATATCCATCGGGATGAAACGATTTAGTCCAATTTTAGCACCATAACCAATGAATGAAACTTTACCAATATCTTCAGAGTCAATTTCGGGGGCTCCTCGTAAGGTCAATTCAATATCATATGGCAAACCAATGGATACAGAAGGCATAAGCGTTGGCAAATTTGAAAAATCAAACCCTACTGGTGTTAAGATATTCAGTTCATTTGCCGTTGAAGAGGCATAAGTTGACGCCAGGTTGGCGGCAATTGTTGGATTAACGCCATCAGCTACTAATTGATCTTCCAGGGATCCTTCTAAATAGCTCGCATCAGCTGCTATTGTATTCGATACCTTTTTACCAAAAAAGGTGGATGACTTTCTTGCCCCGGGGTACAACTGATTTCCATCAAAAGTAAAATCATAGGTTCCGAGCCCATCATTAGATAAATCTAATGAAAATGGAATGTTGTCTGGAATGAAGAAAGTGAATGTATTTGCCTCGCTTGGAATTGATACCAAAGCAGCATTGATGGATACATCAAAACCAAGGAGTTTGTGGGAGTTTGCAGTACTAAAAGTGCCGGAATTCATACCGGTTCCAAAGGCAGTAACTAACGGAGATATATATTCGATACCATTAGTTTCAACAAGTTGTTGGATTGTACCTTCTAGACCCTGTCCAATGGTCATGGTGGACATGCTGAAAACGAGTCCAAGCGCTACCATTTTAATTTTTATTGATGACATTTATATTTCCTTTGTTCTTTATTTTAATTATTGTGTTGTTGTCAGCTGGCTAATTTACTCATATCTTGAATAGTTAGCGCAAGCAATTACAATTAAGGTCAAAATTAGGTTGTCACAGATTGCCGGGCAAAAGTGATAATTTCAATGGTGGTATTAGATCGAAAAAAAGTGATTTCGCAATTTCCCTGGCTCATGGAAAGAGACCAGCATTTTATTATTTCTGCAGATTATGATGGATTGATATGTGCAATTTTTCTTAATCAAACCCTAGGATGGAAACTGGATGGTTTTTATGATTTGAGCTCAATATGGATTTCCCGTGATGGTATGAATAATCGAGAAAACCTCGTCTGGGTGGATATGAATATTCTCCCAAAACAAGGTCGCGCCATTGGTGGCCATATTATTTCTCTCGATGAATCACTCCCAGCTGGATTTGAGACATCCTGCAACCCAAATATACTTACTGGTCTGACCGCAAAATATTTCAATAAAAAATATCCTTTTTCTACAATCCTCTTTTTGTTTTGGATCCACAATATCGATTCAAAACTATCCGAGATATCAAGAATGCTTCTTTTGCATGCCGATGCATCATGGTTGAAGTATCAAAATTATTCAGAAAATGCCAATCATTGGCAAACCGTATTATCCGACTTTCCTTGGAAGAAAATTTTTAGGGATGTCAATACTGAACGGTTTGAGGACAAGATAGATCAAGTACTGTATCTCAAGTTACGGGAAATTTCAGCCCTAAAAAAACGGTCAAAACTTTCAGGCATCCATAAAAAGTTTACATCATATCAATATCAATTCAACCCGGATTGGGACATGGATGTAGTAATGAAAATATTCCAATTGATAGGAAATTCATTTACCTGGACCCCCCCTGAGTGTCCTGATATTGAAAAGGTGATTGATGGCACAAGGCATCGAATACCACTCTCAAAGGTAAAAAAAACAGGTTTGAATTCTTTCCTTTCCAAGTCAAAAGTTTTCTCATATGCAATCACCTCACCAGGGATTTTCAATTACACCACATTTGGATACTCACGGAAATCCCCTATAGAGAAATAGTTGAAGAAATCTCTGCCAGATTATATTGGAGAATACGGTGAACCGGTAGCTTTCATTGATCATCACGGACAGAATGACAAAAAATATGCGGTTTGGGGTTTTGATGAAACTATTAAAATTATGCCTGATCGGAGATTAATTTTAAACTCGCAGCCAGTTGATGGTGACCCATTAGAACAAGTACAGAAAATTCTTGATAAATGGAAAATGGAAACGGATGGAATCGCGGCGATAGGTTTTTTATCGTATGATATTAAAGCAGTGTTTTTCTCGCATATAACTTTCAAAAAATCTGATGATTCTCTCCCATATCTGTGGTTTGGTAAACCTAAACTTGTAAGGGAGATATATGATAGCGATGAAATACCCAAAAGGCTTGTTACCTTAATATCAGGGCAAAACCCGGTAGATAGAAAAAAATACAGAAAAGACATCCAATCTATTAAGAGACATTTGGAAATTGGGAATGCTTATCAGGTGAATTATACCATGCCGATGCTTTTTGATACTCCTGATTCTCCATGGGATACTTACTTGTCAATGCGACATCTTGCCCGGCCAACAAACGGTATGTATTTAGATACTGGTGGAGAGTGTATTCTCAGTATTTCCCCAGAGAAATTTATAAAGACAAAAAATGATGTGATCGAGACTTTTCCCATAAAGGGCACACGCCCCCGAGGTGGTACTGAACATATGGATTTATCACTATATAATGCCTTATTAAATAGCGAGAAAGACCGGGCTGAGCATTTGATGATTGTCGACCTTATGAGAAATGATCTGGGGAAAATATGTGAATTTGGTAGTGTCGATGTTTCTGATCTTCAAAAAATATTTTCATTTCCATCAGTTCATCATATGATTTCCCGTGTATTTGGAACCTTGAAAAAACACACACACGAAATGGATATTTTTGCAGCTCTATTCCCCGGCGGATCTATTACTGGAGCACCAAAGGAAATGGCAATGAAGATTATTGATGGGCTTGAAGATTATAACCGTGGTATTTATACAGGAAGCCTGGGATATATAACCTCTGATGGCGATATGGATTTCAATATTGCTATTCGAACTATGACTATCAAAGATGGTAAAGGCATTTACCCTGTTGGAGGGGGGATAGTTTGGGACTCAAATGAAGAAGAGGAATGGAATGAAGCACATGATAAGATTGCTGTTATAAAATCACTCTTGTCTGACAACCCCCAAACCATTAAACAATAAGGATGCAGATGGCGAACATCATTTTTTATATCAATGGCAAATGGGTCCATGAAAATAATGCGAAAATACCATTTAATGATGCTGGTTTTTTATATGGTGATGGTTTATTTGAAACGGTAAGGTTTCAAAATAGAAAACTTTTCCGCCCTCAAATGCACATAGATAGATTGAGATCTGGACTGAAAATTTTAAGCCTTCATTTGCCCATATATGATGACGCTATTGTAGCTATTCTTGAGCAAAGTATTGAGAAAAATCAGATTGTTAACGGTCTGCTAAGGATGATTATAACCCGGGGGTTTATTGATAAAGGGTTCCCATGGAATCATACGGGAACCCCAGGACTTTATGTCTCAATTCGTCCTCTATCATCTGAGCCAGAAATTCCGGTTAAGATTGTTTTTCTCAAAGAATCTTCATTCCCCCTCATTCGATTTAAGCCGGCGATAAAATCTGTCAATTATCTGGGCAATATGCTGGCCAAAAAAGAAGCAGAGAAGCAGGGTGCATTTGAACCGGTATTTATTAATTCAGATGGATTTATTACAGAAGGTGCTATCAGAAATATTTTTTTTATCAAGGGTGATAAATTGCTTTCTCCAGGTCTTGATTTGGGTGTGCTGCCCGGTATCATGCGCCACAGCATCATTGAAATCTCAAAGAAAACGGGATTGACCTTTTCTGAATCGCACATCCACATAGATGAAATTTCGGGTATGGATGAAGCCTTTATCAGTTCAACCGGTATTGGAATTTTTCCCTGTTATTGGGAAAACTGGAGTTCAAACCACACAAATACCAAAATACTCCGAAATTATTTAACCGATTTAATAGACGCTCCTAATTAAGAAAATAAACATAATATAAGTAATAACAATAGATTAATGAATATTATTATTTGTCCTTCACATCAATTCAGGCGAAACCACACTTTCCCCTCCTAAAAACATCTTGTGCTCCGACGGATACTTCATGTAAATTGTTACTTGAATTCGGGGAGAATAATTTTAAGCAAGTTCTATAATATTAGAATTTTCAACAAAATTCAAAAAGTAATCATAGGAGAATAATATGAAAAGAATGCTAGTAGTTCTAGTTACTCTTGTACCCATTTTTCTGTTTTCACAGGATTTCGGAAAAGTAACAGGAAAAGTAGTAGCTGAAAGAAATGGCCAGGCACTTGCAGGTGCCAGTGTGGTCATCGAAGGGACCGCATTGGGTTCCTCTGCTGATGCAGATGGTGGTTTCACCATCTTGAGTGTACCAGTAGGGACTTATACTGTAAGAGCTGATTATATCGGTTATCAATCAGTAAAAGTCTCAAACATCAATGTTTCTGCAAATCTTACCACTACAGTTGAATTCGTTCTAAACGTATCAGCCGTAAAAGGAGATTTGGTAGAAATTGTTGCTGATACACCGCTAATAAATGAAAACACCACAAATACAACTCGTATTGTAAATGCTGAGACAATTGAACACCTTCCACTCAGGGGAGTTGAGGCTGTTGTTGCTTTACAGACAGGTACAGTTTCCGACAATGGGAATATTTATGTCCGCGGTTCAAGAAGTAGTGATGTTGCTTACTATGTGGATGGCGTGTATATGAATAATTCCTGGGACATGGAAAATACGAGTCAGGTTTCAAATTCAGCCATGGAAGAATTACAGTTCCAGGCTGGTGGATTTGGTGCAGAATATGGTAATGTCAATGGTGGTGTTGTTAATACAACTACTAAAACCGGTGGCGATACTTTCTCAATTTCTGGTGAATACATCGCTGGACTTGGTGATGCAGATGCCAGTTCTGATGACGGACTGTATTCATATGGCTATAATCTTTATAATTTCAATGTAGGCGGTCCAATCGGGAATGGCATGAAGTATTTTGTCAGTTTCGAAGGTCGTTCAATTGATGATAATGACCCAAGCGGTGCACCTCACTACATGTTAGATAGAGATGTTATCGATTGGAGTGGAATCACCAAAACGGAAATGGAATTATGGGAATATGATGCTAATGGAGATTATGTCAATACTGGTGAAACAGGAGCCTATTGGGAAGGTGATTTAATGATCAATGGTGTTGCTGTAGCAGATTGGCAGGATGATTTCTTTACAGTAGTTGGCACAGCTAGTGACACAACAGAGGTACATGGACTTTCACAGGCAGCCCAGGATAATCTTGCAAATACAATCGCCGGCATCGTTGCCGATGATCCTGCAGCATATGGTCTTGATGACTATCTATCTGTGGATGTTACAAAAGTTTCACACACTGATTTGGCTTATAACGCAATCGATAATGATGATGTCATTATCGCAGGTTATGATAATTTCAGAAAAGAATTCGGCCCAGCGCCAAATTCAGGCAGCGACCGTATGACTGTAACCGGAAATCTATTATTTGAATATTCTGGGATTCGCTTTAAAGTGGGTGGACTATTTAATCAGGAAGACGGCTGGAATTATGTCCATGAAGATAGAACTGCAACAGACTATCATGATTATAGCCTGGTTAACAATGACCATATGCCAAAATTTGAACAAGAAGCTGTGTCTTTATATACAAATATGACCTATGCACTTTCCAATACTTCATATATAAAATTAAACTTATCAACTTTTAATTTTACATTTGAAGAAGGAGATTCTCAGCATTGGGATAGAGTTGAAGATTATGGCAGAATCACTGATGATTCGTACTTCACCGACTGGGGAAACAACCCAATTGCGATTGAAGCCTTTGCAAATTTCAGAGGTTTTGGTGCTATTTACAATGATTATTCTATAAATGAATCCAAAAACTTCTCTATCAAAGCCGATTACCTGAATCAGCTTGATGAACATGAACTTAAAGCCGGGTTTGATTATCGAAAAACGGAATTAAAGTATTATAGAGTTAGCCAACCCCTGGAAATAGCAAAAAGATATCATGATGCCGAACTTGATGGTGTTGCAACTGATAATGATTGGACCTATTTAACCTATATGAATGCATATACTGAAAATATTGGTTATTCAATCACAGGAGATGACAGTGGCTTTGGTTATCAGGATCCAGGTGAACCCGTCATCTTTGGTGCCTATGTACAGGATAAAATTGAATTAGAAGATATGATTGTCAATCTTGGTATTAGATTTGACTTTTTTGATTCTAAAAATCAAGGTGCAAAAGACTGGACAAATGTTTGGCTTGATGATGGATATGTGGACTACAACCCGCAGCAAACCTATAAAGATGAAGTCATAGCCGCGGATGGTGAAGCTGCCTTTCAGGCTGGTCTTGACGATCCTAACAGTGAGATTTATGAAGAGTATATGTCTCGTGAGAGTGGAAAATTTGTTGATGTTGATTCAGAATCATATTTTAGTCCAAGAATTGGCTTTTCATTCCCTGTGACTGATCAGACAAAACTCCACGCACAATATGGTAAATATACTCAGCATCCTGTCTTGAACAGACTATATCTTGCTGATAGCCGTCTGGCTGCCAACTTTACACAGGGTAATCAGACTGTATCTCCTAATCCAAATCTGAAACCAGAAAGAACCACACAATATGAGGTGGGTCTTACACAACAGATTGGTGCTTTTGCAGCATTGGATATCACCGGTTTCTTTAAGGAAATCAGAGATTTCACAACAATGACCAATCACGAAGATGGGATGAGAAATGGATCTCCATTTGTCTGGGCACAGTATGAAAATGGTGATTTTGGTATTGTAAAAGGTGTATCATTAAACTTGAACATGAGAAGAGTAAACGGACTTATGGCTAATGTAAGTTACACACTTTCTTTTGCTGAAGGTACAGGTTCAGATCCACTGGCAAATTGGAACATTACCTGGACAGGTGATACCTACCCAACATTAACCAATCCATTAAATTATGACCAAAGACATACCGGTTCAATGATGCTTGATTATCGATTGGGCGAGGATGGTGGGTTACTATCAAATAGCGGTCTTAATCTATTATTTACATTTGGATCAGGTACAGCTTACACACCCTCAGAAATTCAATCAGATGTATATGGAGCCGGCTGGTATAGACCGACTTCCTCTGTAAACTCTGCATATAGTGAATGGGTATCCAATTTAGATCTGAAACTGGATCGTGATTTCTTTATGGGAGATTACAATTTTAATGTATACCTACAAGTTACAAACTTACTGGATTCAGATAATGTAGATAATGTTTTTGAATCTACTGGTGATGAAGCTAGCGATGGTTGGCTTGCTACTCCTGAGGGTAAAATCTGGGCAAATTCCAATCCTGAGTCCGTGCAGTTTTATAATGCACAACTTCGGGATCCAAGAAACTGGAACGATCCTAGAATGGTCCGCTTCGGTGTAAATTTTGAACTTTAATCTATATATCGACAAGGAGAAGAATTAATGAATATAGCAATTAAGAAAATACATCTACTGCTAACTGCAGTGATGATTCTTATTTTAGCGTCTTCCAGCATGATAGGTGCTGAAAGATATGATAGCAATGGTCAACAAGGTCAACAACTACAAAGATTAGATTCCGGTCGATTTACCGGTAATCGAATCAATGATGATCTTGAGAATAATGGTATGGTTGTTTCCCACAGAGCCTCAGGACATTCTGGAATGGAATGGCCGGCTGGTACAGGAGTCTATTCAAACTATGCATCCGGAATATGGTTTGCTGGTATTGTAGATGAATCAATCCGAACAGCTGTAGGTGAATATGGACCAGAGTTCGTACCTGGACCAATGGGAAGTAACTTTAATGCTGGTGAACATCAGTTATACATCGTTAATAAAAGCGATCTTGCTGATCCACTATCATCCAGTGATTTCCAAAACTGGCCGGCGCATCTGGGAGCCCCCTGGGTAGATGTAGATGGTGATGGTATTTACAGCCCACTACCTAATGGTCCTGATCATCCTGAATTCATTGGTGACCAGGTAATCTGGTATGTGATGAATGACGGCGATGTCGCCACTCACTCAAATATCTTTGGTACCCAACCTCTTGGTATTGAAGTTCGCATGACAATCTGGGGATATAATCGTCCAGATGCCTTTGGCGACATGATGTTCCTAAAGGTACAAGCCTTCAATAAAGGCGGCAATGACATCACTGATATGTTTATTGGTCTATGGGATGATCCTGATCTCGGTGATGCCGGTGATGACTTTGTCGGTTGTGATACCACCTTGAGTTTGGGTTATTGTTATAATGATGGTGCTGACAGCGATTACGGTCCTGCTGCCCCTGCCTTGGGTTATGACTTCTTCCAGGCTGCTGTACCAGGTGAAGCAACAGACGAGACATTTGCATTTGGTGAGTTAAAAACAGGATATCAAAATCTACCAATGTCATCATTTATTAAATATATAAATGGTGATTTGGTATATCTAGATCCTAATGACGCCCAAGAAGCATATAACTATATGTCCGGTAAGTTGAGAGATGGTACTGATATTGTGAATTCTGCAACCGGTTTAGCAAGTAAGTTCATCCATCCATGTGACCCGAATAATAATACGGGCGGTTCAGATGACTGCTGGGTAGATAGTGATGATCACGCTTCCGGTGACAGACGATTTCTTATGAATGTCGGACCATTTGATTTCGCCAGTGGCGACTCGCTGGAATTGGTTTTTGGTATGATGCACGCTCAAGCAGCTGATCCTCTTGGTTCAATAACATTATTGAAACAGGTTGATGAGTTGGCTCAGTTGGCATATGATATCAATTTTGCCTTACCACCGTCTCCGCCACAGCCAAACGTTACAGTTCAGTCAACCTTTGAAGAAATTATTCTTAGCTGGGATGACATTGCTGAAGATTATGTTGCTGAAGATCAATTAGATTTAACGCAAGTCCCTGTACATTATGATACCACTTATACTACTATCATTAGTGATACCATAACATCATGGGAAGACACGTTAATCATCGGCACGGACACAACATTCACAACCATGTATGATACAACATTCGCATATTCTCAGATTATTGATGAAGTAACAATTACCTACGAAGGCGAACCATCGTTTTTCCACTTTGAAGGATATAATGTGTGGCAGCATGAAAATGCTTCTGGCACCGGTGACCGCAAACTTCTTGCTACATATGATCTGATCAATGGTATTACAGAGATTTATGATCCAAGTGTATTTGATCCAAACTGGGGGGTGAATGTCAATGTACCCGTTCAACATGGCTCAGATTCAGGGATTCGCAGATGGATTTCTATAACCGCTGACAAACTCAATGGTGGTACCGCCTTGCTTAATGATCGCGCCTATTACTATACGGTGACCTCATATGGGTATAATGAGATAGGTATCCCAAGAACTCTTGAAAGTCCAAATAATATCTTTATGGTTCGACCACAAAGTGATGTCTATTTCGATCCTGAAGTAGAAACCGGATATTCAGATTTTGAATCTACTCATACATCAGGATCAGCTGATGGATTTATATCCGTTGAAGTTGTAAATCCATTTGATGTTACAGGAGATGATTACGAAGTTTTCTTTGATAATAAATCTGATACAACTATTTCTGGAACGGATACTACTATTGCTACATATATTGTTTGGGGTGTTAACAATACTTCAAATGGCACAACTCCTGTTACCGATCAATCTGTACAAACTGGGGTTGATGCATCGGATGGTTCAGAAGTTGGGACCTATTCTAGTCCAGTCTTTGATGGAATTCAAGTAACAGTCAATGGCCCACCAAATGAGTTCAAAGACTTTTACGTAACTGAAAACGCTAACGGTCCTATTTCAGGCTGGGCAGGCGCAGCTGCTGAATACAATGGATATCCAGGTATGGGTAGAGACAATATAGACAATCAACAATCAAATGGATCCACATGGTTTATTACTTCAAGTAATTCAGATAATAAAAACTATGAGGATTTCTTTCCATATGTAACACGCTATAGTGGGGGATATACAAATCCGGCTGGTGGAATGCAATACTTAGTTCCTGATGACTTCGAGTTTCGCTTCACAGCAACTGGAAGTAAAATGCTTAATAGGGATTCAGGACTTGTTGTCGATACACCACTCGAAATCTGGAACGTAGGTGACTTGGCTGATCCAAGTGACGACTTTCAGTTGATGGCCATATTCAATGACTCTGATGGAAATGGTGAATGGAATCTGGCAACGGATGACCATGCCATTTCCGGTGGAAGTAATGACCCGTATTTGGATGGATTTTACGCCTTGGAGCATATGGATAGACTTCCCGGAAGTGCTGGATATGATGCTATGGTCGCTGCTCTTACAGCTGACCCCAATGCCAGTGGAGCTTATATATGGGCGTCTGGACCGGGATTATCTCTTTCTGTTCCTGGTCAAATCACAAGAGTTGTTTTGTTGAACATGACCATTGCCAACTGGAATGGTGGAGATGTTGGAGATGCGAGTTTCCCAGCTAACGTTGACGCTGTAATGCCAGAAATAGGCACAGTATTTCGCATGACAACGACAAAACCAAATACAACAGCTGATACATTTGCCTTTAGCACAAGCGACGCTGTTGCAAGTAGCATGTCATTTGATTGCGATGACATCAATGTATGGCCAAACCCATATTATGCATTTAACCCTGAAGAAAGAACTCCAGTAGATTATCAGATGCATTTTACATATCTGCCAGACAATGCGACGATTAGAATATATAATATGGCCGGACATATGGTAAAGAAAATAGACCATATGGGAGCCCAGCAGGAAGTCTGGGACTTAACCAATAATTTCAATCTGCCAGTCGCTTCTGGTATGTACATTGCGGTAATTGAAGGACCGTCGTGTAAGCAGATATTGAAATTGGCTGTAGTAATGCCTGAACAACGAATAGATGTATATTAAGGAAGGAGTTTCAAATATGTTATATAAACAAATCGTAAAAATAATGGTAATTCTTTCATTAATTATCACAGTTTCATTTGCCGGTACCGGAAATTCAATCGGTACTGCAGGTGCATCAGAAGTTCTGATTCCAACTGGAGCAAAAGGTGTAGCTCTCAACTCAAGTCACAGTGCAACTGTTTCTGGAATTGATGCTCTATTTTATAATCCAGCAGGTATCTCAAATATGAGTACGGCTACTGAAGCACAGTTCTCCAATATGGACTATATTGCGGACATCGGTATGAGTTATGCCGCATTTGCCTTTAACATGGCTGGTGGAACGTTTGGACTATCCTTCAAAAACTTTGATTTTGGGGATATAAGGCTTACAAGTTGGTCAGATACAAATGGTGATTCAGGAGAAACATTCTCGCCATCATTTGTAACTTTGACTTTTGGATATTCAAAAGCGTTTTCTGACAGAATTCGTTTTGGAGTCGCATCCAAACTCATCACAGAATCCATCGAGGAAACTACAGCTCCAGGACTATCGATTGATATGGGTGTACAATATACCCATAACACTCTACCTGTCTCAATTGGAGTTGTGTTAAGAAACCTTGGTCCAAAAATGGAATTCAGCGGAAATAATCTTGAGCAAACAGCAGTTCCCGAAAATACAGAACCGGGTACAATTGTTGAACATCAAAGATTCATTTCTCAGGCTTTTGAACAACATGCTCAATTGGATATGTCCGTAACATATACTCCTCTTGACAATGTCAATGTTCATGGAGCCTTTGTGAATAATTCATATGGATTTAATGAATTTCATTTTGGTGGAGAATATACTATGGAAATGGCCGGTATGTCAGCATGGGCTGGTGGCGGACTAAGCATGCTTTCCATCGATGATGATGATGATGGCTGGGATGATGATATTACTGAAAATACATTTGGTGTATCATTTGGTGCTGGTTTCAGCATTCCTCTTGGCGGAATGACATTCGGTGTTGACTATGCATTCAAAACTGTTGATGCCCCAGGGCTAGAAAACAATAATGTATTGGCTTTCAATATCGGGTTCTAAACCGAATTATCTATTATGATTCTAACAGAAAAGGTCGCATTTGCGGCCTTTTCTGTTTTAAGACGTAAAACTAACTGTTCTCCGCTGGCGGAGATGTCCGAAGGACAGAGGTGGAAAGTTAGTAGAAAGTAGTTAGCCCGCCAAAGGAGGGCCTGCCTGCCGGAGGCAGGAAAGTAATAAAGTGAAATGCTATATAGAAGAGATTCCCTATAATTCTATCTGATTGAATTGCATGTTTGGTTTGAAAAAATAACTAATTGATTAATGACATAATTCCGGGTCCTTTTCCACTCCCGTCCTGCGGACACCCTTCTGCCTAGTGGGTACTCAAAAACAAGTCACGGCAGACAAGCGCCAGCGAGGGATATTTCTATATGTCATACTGGTAATTAGTAGTACTCCGCTAAGATAGAAATTCTCAATGCATATTTTGAGCAGACGCTTAGAATCTACTCTTTACATCCATCGGATTATTAGTAATTTTCAATATGACAAAAATGAACGCTTTACCCAATTTACCAGACGGAACAGATCTGTTAGAACATATCAAGGAAGATTTTTTAGGTTTTGATACCATGTACAAACTTGCAACTGGTGAAACCACTCGCAGACGTTATATGGACTCTACTGCCTCAACATTGATGATGGGCATTGCCAACCGGGCAGCCCAGAACTTTCTTCAGCATTATGCAAACACCCATTCTGAAATGCATTTCAGCGCCAGAATCGCTACAGATTCCTACCACTGGGTCCATGAACGTATCTTAAAATTCGTCCAAGCTGATCCGGATGAATACACCTGTTTTTTTACCGGTAGCGGTGTTACAGCAGGAATGAATCGTATTGCCCGCACATTAAAAAACTTTCGATCTGAACGTGATATAGTCCTCGTATCAATAATGGAACATCATTCAAATGACTTACCCCATCGTAAACACGGTGGTAAGGTCATTCATATACCAGTAGATACACATGAATCCCAGATGGGATGCATCGATATGGATTTGCTTGAAAAATATCTCATAGAACACAGGGGACGAGTAAATTATGTCTCAGTTACAGGCATAAGTAACGTGACCGGTATTATTAATCCCATAAATAAGGTTGCGAAACTAGCCCATAAATATGATGCCTTTATCGTTGTCGATGCCGCCCAACTAGCCGCTCATGTCCCAATTATCATGAGTGGTAATGAAGATTCTGAGATGGATATTGATGCCCTTTTATTCTCCGGTCATAAAACATATACTCCCGGATCCCCCGGTGTTGTGATTGCGAGAAAATCATTTCTGTCAGGAATCGAACCAGTAGAAGTTGGTGGTGGCATGGTTGATAGAGTTTTTCCTGAAGAATATTTTGTAAAAGACCAGTTTCCAGATCGTGAGGAGGCAGGGACACCTAATATCCTTGGAGCAATTACCCTTGGAGCAGCAATTCATATCCTCGATAGAATTGGTATGGACAATGTATTAGAAGAAGATCAAATGTTAACCAATCTGGCGCTTAGAGAGATGATTAATATGAACGAAGTCGTTATTTATGGCGAAACTAATACCCGCACCTGTCCAAGGGCAGGCACAATATCGTTCAATATTAAAGAAATGAACCATGGTCTGGTTGCTGCAGTTCTAAATGATTATTTCAATATTGCGGTAAGAAATGAATGTTTCTGTGCTCATCCCTATGTAGAGAAAATGCTACAGATGACACATGCCAAACAGATAGAAAAAGCAAAAGCTGATAATGTCATCAGCTGGCATGATGAACCATGGATGGGCATGGTAAGAGTCAGTTTCGGCATTTATAATTCCATGGAAGATGTAAAATTCTTTGCTGAAGCACTACGGGAAATCATTCTGAAAAAAGACAAATTTGAATCCGAATATTTCATCAATTCAAAAGGAGATTATGAACACAAGGAATTCAAATTTACCAGCGATGAATATTTTTGTTTGTCTTCAACCGCCGAAAGAGAGATTCTTGGATAATTCAGCAAGAATATAGTTTATTTAAAAATGACTATTAACACGCAAATAGAAAAACTTCGCGAATTGATTAATCATCATAATATTCAATATTATGTACATGATAATCCTACGGTATCAGATATTGAATATGATAATCTGATGAGAGAATTACAGGATTTGGAAAGCAAACACCCGGAATTGATCACACCGGAATCCCCAACACAAAGAGTTGGAGCTTCACCGCTTACAGAATTTAACCAAATAACACACAGAATTCCATTGCTCTCCCTGGCAAACGCCATGAATGAAGATGAAATCAAACGCTTTGATTCCCAAATAAAAAAGGGATTAGATACAGATGCAGAAATCGAGTATATTGCCGAACCCAAACTGGATGGACTCGCTGTTGAATTGGTTTACGAAAAAGGAATCTTTGTCTATGGATCCACCAGGGGCGACGGCGTAACCGGAGAAGATATAACAACAAACTTAAGGACAATCCCCTCGATTCCACTCAGAATCAAAGACAATGGTGATACACCTGAAATCCTTGAGATACGGGGAGAGGTTTTCATGTTTCATGAGGACTTCAGGAAATTAAATGAAACCCGATTGGATCAGGATAAGTCCCCATTTGCAAATCCACGGAATGCATCTGCAGGAAGTTTAAGACAATTAAATCCGGCGATTACTGCAAGCCGCCCACTGAGAATTTATTGTTATGCACCCGGAGTAATCGACGGGGTAGATTTTGTATCTCAGCATCAATTTTTAACCAGATTGCCGGAATGGGGTTTTCCCGTCTGTCCGTTAATTAAAACAGGATTTGGCGTTGATTTCTTGATTCGCTTTTATCAGGAAGCTGAAAGTATGCGCCGCACCTTGCCCTATGATATTGACGGTGCAGTTTTTAAGGTGAATAACTATGGTCAGCAGAAAACTCTTGGTACCAGGAGCAGGTCACCAAGATGGGCCATTGCCGGAAAATTCAAAGCCCAGCAAGTTACAACAATTATTGAAAATATTATTCCAAGTTTGGGTAGAACGGGGGCAGTTACACCTGTTGCGAAATTGTCCCCGGTAAACGTCGGTGGTGTAATTGTGTCAAATGCCACGTTGCATAATCAGGATGAAATCGATCGTAAAGATATTCGTATTGGTGACACCGTTTTGATCCAGCGTGCCGGTGATGTCATTCCAGAGGTGGTAATGGTAATAAAAGAGAAACGACCTGCAGGCTCCCATCCCTACGTTCTACCAGATACTTGCCCGGTTTGTGGGCATAAGGTTAAAAGACCTGAGGGCGAGGCCGTTGCTAGATGTGGCAACATATCATGCCCGGCCCAGATAAAAGGCAGAATCTCCCATTTCGTATCAAAAAACTGTATGGATATTGACGGTTTTGGCGTCAAATTGGTAGATCAGCTTGTTGATGAGAATCTTATCAATAAGATCTCCGACATTTATGATCTAAACCAGCAACAGTTAGCAGCATTGGATCGAATGGGAGATAAATCGGCAGACAATATAATCGAGTCAATTGGTAAATCTAAGAAGACAACATTTGCCAGGTTCATCCATGCATTAGGAATTCGAAATGTGGGAATAAACGCTGGAAAAATTCTGGAAAAAGCCTTCAATAGTAATCTGGCTCAACTACAAAATAGTTCATTTCAATCACTAAATGCTATCGATGAAATTGGTGATATAATGGCCCAGTCCATCCTTGATTTTTTTAATGATGATGAAAACATAAATACCATCAATAAATGCCTGGAAGCAGGAATCACATTTGAGCAAAAACAAAGTTTTGGTCTTAATATACTGAAGAGCAAAACATTTGTTTTTACTGGCAGCCTAACAAAGTTTACACGGAATGATGCCAAGGAAATTGTTGAGGGTCTGGGCGGGAAGACAACAGGCTCAGTAAGTAAAAAAACAGATTATCTCGTTGCCGGCCCCGGGGCAGGTTCAAAATTAAAGAAAGCAGAATCCCTTGGTGTTACAATTCTAACGGAAGATGAATTTCTTGAATTGAGTAATAGTTCGGCTTAATCAATCTGCAGAAGATGATTTTTTAATTATTAGAAATTGAGACTTTGACCTTCAAACCAAAATGAAAATTAACTATTAGAATCAGGAAGAACATGAAACAAGTAATCATATCCCGTTACGGTCCACCGGAAGTATTAAAGATCAGAGAGAATCAAATTCCTGAGCCCGGAGATCATGAAGTATTGATTCGAGTACACTATGCCGGTATCAATTTTTCTGAAATTATGGCAAGAATGAAACTCTATCCTGGAGCGCCCAAACCACCTACAACATTGGGTTCGGAAGCCAGTGGCATTATTGAAAAAGTCGGTTCAAGTGTAACGGGTTTCAAACCTGGCGATAAAGTGATGTCTTTTTGCAGATTTGGTAGTTACAGCACCCATATCTGTGTTTCAGAACAGATGGTATTTGCCCTACCGGAGAGATTTACACTGGATCAGGGAGCCGCTTTTCCCTTGGTTTATGTAACGGCGTTTATGATGATTTATGATTTAGGAAATATTCAACCTGGAGAGGCCGTCCTTATACATGGTGCTGGCGGTGCAGTGGGGACAGCCGCCATTCAACTGATAAAACATGCCGGTGCCGGTATTATTGGGACCTCATCCGGATGGAAGCATGAAAAGCTCAAAAAGATGGGCGTGAAATACTGCATCGACTACCGAAAAGAAAATGTTTATGACAAAGTAATGGAATTCACTCAAGGTACCGGTGTAGATCTCATCATCGATCCTTTAGGTGGGAAAAGTTGGAAAAATGGTTATCGAATGCTAGCGCCAATGGGAAAGCTTATCGTGTATGGCGATCAGAAAATTGTTAGTGGTTTCAGGAAAAATCCATTTGTGTTGCTGAAAGAATTATTCACAATTCCAAAATTTAATCCTGCTCTAATGCTTGGCGAAAATAAATGTGTCATGGGATATCATCTCGGAAAACTGCGAAACGCTGAACACAAAATCCAAAACGCCGTGGACAGGCTGATGAAGATTGTCGATACAGGAAAATTAAATCCGGTAATCGATCGAATTTTTCATTATACCGAAGCGCCGGAATGCCATCGGTATATACAGGAAAGAAAGAATTTTGGCAAAGTCCTCCTGGATTTTAGAAAAGAGTAAGCCATTGATTTAAAATAGTTGATTAATTAACAGTTTCTTCCCAGTCACAACAAAGATGTCTTTTGGTCATGCCTCTGATCCCTCAATTGTAACAATATTTTAAAAAATAGCTATCGGTCTTTTTTATAATGATATATACTGATAACTTTGAGGTCAGTATTTACATTTTATATAGGAGAAAACCAAATGTATAAGCATCTATTCTCTCGCAAAAACTTAACATCTTTTATTCTACTACCACTCTTTTTCCTTTCTGGTCTGCTAATTTCACAGGAAATCACAGTTTTTGGCCAGGTTTATTCAGTTACAAATAATTCATTTCAACCCATAACCGGTGCATCCATTAGTATCGATGACATAGATGAAATTGCCTATTCGGATTCTACTGGAAATTACTCGATCTCATTTTTTGTAGATTTGATTGGACCTATAACTGTCACTTGTGAAGCTGAGGGATTTACAACTATTTCTGAAACATTTTTCCCAGATGGTACAAATTATGAATTGAACTTCATTATGAACCCGCAGCAAAATGATGACATTACCTTCTTAATAGGGTTTGTTTTTGAAAACAATTGCGATGAATGTCCCATTGGAGGGACAACTATTTCGGCATATAATATTAACTCGCCGTCTGATGAAGTCTATTCCACCCAGTCTGGCGATTCGGGACACTACAATCTTGAGTTACCTATAAATCCCATGTACGGATTTGAGTTTAATGTGACAGCCCATCACCCTGATTTCCTGATGCAAAATGTTAACCTGGAAATTGGTCCCAACGGAGCGACACACAACTTCTCTCTGGTATTAAACGATCCTGATCCTGAGCTTGGTGTTTATGGTCATGTCTATGGTCCTTCAATAAATGGAATGTTATTACCTATTAGTGGGGCAATGATTTCTGTATGGTCTCTAGATATTGATGATGTGTTCTATACCACTGAATCTAATGAAGATGGTTATTACGAAATCCAATTTGGCCCTGGAAGTTATTCTCTCATTTGTGAGAAAGAAGGTTACCAACCATTTAACACAGAATTTTGGGTAGGCAATGTCCCGGTAAACCTACCAATTACCCTTCAGTTGCAAACTGGAGGAGGAAATATAATATTTTCCGGTACCGTAAGTGGTGCAGTGGGTGATTGGCTACCAGCCTACGAGCCTTTGACCGGTGCAAGGGTACAGGTATTTTTTGCCAATGATCAGCTAAATGAATATGTTGAAACTTATACAGATGATGAGGGTCAATTCACATTTTTTGTTGATGACAGTCTTAATGGATTTCCATTATTTCAAGAAGCCTTAGTCAGAGTATCAGCTGAGGGGTTTGTCACTCAGGAAAATTGGATGAATTTTTATGATTGGCCGATAACACATGATTATTATCTTGAATTGCAAACCGAACCAAATGATGTGTTTCTTTCAGGGAATGTGTACAGTCCGTCCTCCGATGACCCAAATCAAATAATTTCCATTGGTGGTGCCTTGTTACAAATATATGGCGGTTTCTCAGGAGGTCTTCTTGATGAAACGATGAGTAATGATGCAGGGTATTATTCATTTGATGAAGTGGTCACAGCAGCAAATCATATTGTAGTTTCCGCTGAGGGTTATGTCACCCAGGAACATCCACTTCCTGGTTACAATATCGAATATCCAATTGAAATGGATTTTTATCTTGAATTGCAAACCCAACCCAATGACGCCTTTCTTTCAGGCAATGTGTATAGCCTTTTCTCCGATGACCCCAATCAAATAAATCCGATAGGTGGTGCCTTATTACGAATATTTGGTGGTTTTTCAGGTGGATTGCTTGATGAAACGGTAAGTAATGATGCTGGTTATTATTCTTTCGGCGAAATAGTTACAGCTGCAACTTTAATTGAGATTTCAGCTGAAGGATATCATCCACAGGAACACCCCCTTCCCATGTATAGTGATGAGTATCCAATTGAAATGGATTTTTATTTGGTGCCATTAACGGATCCTCAGGATACAGGATGGGCTGTAGGGATGGTAACCGCCCAGTTTTCACAAGAGGGACCGACATTTCCTGTAGAAAATGCCGTAATTACAGCCTATCCACAATGGGGCTATTATGAGTCATATGAATCCGTGACGGATGCAAATGGACTGTATAGTCTTGAACTACCGGTTATGTTCTGGCTATGGGAAATTAACTGTGAAACTGAATGGGGAAGTTATTCACAGAATGTGTATATCCAGAGCGGAAATGAAGTAGAAGTATCTTTTCATTTTGATACATGGATCACAAATGATTTGCCAGCACCTTATGACCTGATTGCAGAAATAGCTGGAGATCCGGATAATTTGAATGCTGCCGCACTTTCATGGTCATATGATATACTGCCTGATCTTACCATTGAACCGGTATTTAATATTTATGCAAATATACTTTCTCCCCTTGGCATTGAATGGGTTTTGGTTGGAGAAACTGAAGAACTTGAATTTTTATATACACTCGATATCAATATATTTCCTCTCGATGAAATATGCTTTCAAGTTAAAGCGCAAGCCATGGGGCAGGAATCCGAACCCAGCAACACAGCCTGTTTGACACAGACCGACCCTGAATGTTTTGATCTATCTGGTATTGATTTTGGCGATTGCGAAATGGTTTTGGGTATAGGTTGGGATGGGGAAGAATGTATTTCAATTTCAGGTTGCGGTACCGAGGTAGATGGAGTAGAATATTCACAGTATTTCTTTGAGTCAATGGATGAATGTGTTGGTACTTGTGGCGATGTAGAATTAACCGGTTGGATATTTGGGACTGTCACCGGGCAGTTATCGCCAATGGGTCCGGTATTTCCTATTGCCGGTGTTACGATTGGCGCGACACCAGCTTGGGGTTATATGCCTGTTTATGAAACAGAAACTAATGATGATGGAAATTTTGAACTCGAACTAGCCGTGTGGGCAGATTGGATTGTGACCTGCACCACCGAATTAGGCACTCAATCACAAATTATAAATGTTTTTGCCAATGAGGGAACCCAGATAGATTTTCATTTTAATTCATGGGATAACCAGGTTCCTGACCCTCCATACAATTTGGTGGCAGAATATGATCCATCACCAGGTAATATTAGTGAGGTTTTTCTTACATGGGACTATCAACCATTCCCTGACCCCACACTTCTGCCATTGTTTAATATTTATGCAAACCTGATGTCACCAAATGGTGAAGAATGGGTACTGGTAGGTACAACTGATATAGCTGAATTTATTTTCATCGCCGAGGACAATAGCCTGCCTGTAGAAGACTTATGCTTTATTGTAACGGCACTTTCTGAGGGGATGGAGTCCGAGCACAGCAATATTGCCTGTGTTAACTCACACCAGGAAGATTGCATGGATTTATCAGGCATTGATTTTGGTCCCTGCGATATGATTCTTGGTATTGGTTGGAATGGTGATGAATGTGTCTGGATATCCGGCTGCAGTTGGGAAACTGAAGAAATGGATTACTCAGAATATTCATTTGATTCCTTTGAAGAGTGTGTGGATGCCTGCAGTTATTCTCCACCACCAGAGACAGCTATTCTATATGGTACAGTGAATTATTTATGGGATGATGCCGTAGAGTTGATTGCTGGTGCTCAAATTGTTGCTTTCAGTGAAGATGGTCAGATGTACGAAACAGTAACAGGTGGGGACGGTGGATATGAGCTTGCCATGATAGGCGGCGGTTACTCTATTACATGTGTTCTGCCTGAAACAGGTGAAAGTCAATCAGAGCAAGTATATATTGATGCCGGTGATATGGTTAACCTAGATTTCTGGTTTGGAGAATTTGAACCCCAATTTGCCCTCACAGGAATGGTATTTGGAATTACCTCAAATGGCGATACTCAACCTCTTAGCGGGGCACATGTTGTTATCTACTATGAAAACGGTGTAATAATTGATGCCTATACAAATGAAGGTTTTTACTGGATTGATGTGCCTGATTCAGGGCAGTATCAGGTAATGGTAAGTGCTGAAGGATATATTGATACGGAGGCAGTCGCAGACGTAAATGGTATTGCCGAATATAATTTCTTCCTGGTACCCCTTGATGACTACATGTTACTTGTAGAATTATCTATTGGAAATGTTAATACCATGCCAGGCGATACGGTAATGGTCCCACTCCATGTTGATATTCCTCGTTCGGTTAGCGGTATTCAGTTCACATTGGTAGATGATCCAGATGTTGCCACCGCCATTAATTATGAATCAAATTTGGACTGCTTTAGTGCTGACTTCAACGATGCGAATGGATCGGCAATCACCATTTTCTTTAGTATTGAAGGATGTATACTTGAAGAAGGCAGCTATGATTTTGCGACTATTTCCTACTACATTGATCCAGAAGTTTCTATCGGTGATGTGATTGAGTTATGGCCGGAGGATGTGACTATTTCTGACCCGAACGGACTTCCAATGGAATATCTCCTCTCAGGCGGTATGATTACTATTGGGCTTCCAGGAGATGTAAATACTGATGGCGATGTAAATGTCCTGGATATTGTAAATCTTGTCAGTTATATCCTTTTAGTAGAGGATCCAAGTGATGATCAATTCTCCGGGGGAGATATAAATGGTGATAATATCCTCAATGTTTTGGACGTAGTGCAAATTGTCAATATCATTATTGGTTATGATGATTTAGGCAATTATTCCACCGGCGGAAGTGCCTCTCTACTCATTGATCATCAGTCCCTAAAACTTGAAGGTTTTAATGTGGGGGGATTTCAGTTGAGGTCCAATTCTGGATTTAGTATAATAGATACAAACCTTCCTGAGGATTGGACTTTACGATCAAATCGAAATATGCTGATTGCTTATTCAACAGGTGAGCCATTGAATGGAGAGATATCGATACAGTTCTCCGGGAAATTAACTGTGGATGATCTTCTTGTGTCTGATGCTGCAGGTGAAAAAATATCGACAGAATTTGTAGCGGTTCCAGAACAATTCCGCCTCTATGCCAACTACCCCAATCCATTCAATCCGCAGACGACAATTCGATTTGACCTGGATGAACCAAACAGGGTATCATTGAAAATTTATAATATTCTTGGTGAAGAAGTGACGGAACTGACTGATCAATATCTGCCAGCGGGGTATCATGAATTTGTCTGGGATGCATCAAATCAATCTGATGGTCTTGCAAAACAGACTTCAAGTATTTATTTTGTTAGATTGATAGCAGGGGAAACTACTTTAGTGCAGAAGGTTATTTTAATGAAATAGGATAAACTATTACCCGATAGCTTGTGACGGTATAGTCAAATGGTGCAAATTCTCAATACTAGTTTTTGCACCATTTGATTTTAAATGTGAGGTAATGAAATATAAAATACACTGCAAGTACGGACGAATCAGATCAATAATTGATAGATATACAAATCTAGCCCAGCATAACCAAATAAACACCAGCCATTGCAAGAACCACAGAAAATACCCGTCTCCAGGACATTGGTTCTTTTAAGAATAACCAGGCAAAAAGAAGTATAAATATGGTCGCAGTCTGATTGAGTATACTGGCTATTGAAGCCGTCGCATGGGTCATACCAATTAACCAGCAGGCAAGACCAATATACGTCCCCAGAACCGATCCGGTTATCAAATGGAACCAGATTTTTTTATTATAAAATGGTTTTATCAAATCCCTTTTACGCTGGACAATTGCAAAAATAATGATTGAAAATATACTACCAAATATCAATCTGAAACCAGCGACCCACATTTGCTGTCCGAAACTGCTGGTGAGTTTATTCAGAACCGGTTTTACCAGTACAATACCAAAACCCATCATAGATATTGCTGCGATACCAAGAAATAACCCATATCGAAGTTCTTTAGGGTCAGATGGTATATTTTTTAATCGGAAAGAAGCAAATAACACCGCAGAGACGACTAACATTGCACCGAGTAACTGGATAAAATTTAATCTTTCCCCCAGCATGATAAAGGCAAAGAAGATTACTGATGGACTATAAAGAGTATCAATAATGGCTGAAAATCCTGCTCCCAGGATATTCAAAGATTTAAAAAAGATTAAATCGGCAATACCAATACCGATGATGCCACTTAGAATGAGGCGGACATAATCCTCAACTGAAAATCCATTTACTCCTGTGGCATCAAAAGGTTGAAGCAATGGTTCCTGAACTACTAGGATAGTAATAAGAAATAATACTGATGCCAGTACATTTTTAAAAGGATTGAGGGCAACGGGGGATATTGTTTCACCTGTTTTTTTAAAAAAGACAACTGCCAGTCCCCAGAACACTGCACTGAGGAGAGAGAATATCTCGCCGGTATATTTAAAATTTTCCATATCTATAATTACAAAATATTGATGTTAAATCAGCTGCAAAAATGGACATATTTTTAGGACAAATAAAATGAATAAGAATTGTGAATATCAGAAATATCTAAACCAATAATTGGCAGGACGTTTAGAGGCTGATCTTTTAGGATCCCCGCTGGCTCACCATCAAAAGGCCAGTCTGCCGCAGACAGGGATGAGGTCCAAAACAATAAATATTCTACATAAAAACTTGATAATCCTAATTAACTTTTTGCTTAGTTTTTTCAATATAGTATAAAATACTCTTCAACACCTTCTTTGGATTATCAAAAATATTATGATTTTTAAAGTGAATAACGATTATTCCATTTTCTTTCAAATATTCTTCGCGTTTTTTATCATTATTAATTACGTCAGGATTATTATGGATTGGTCCATCTAATTGTTTGTTTTTAAGATATCCCCATAGCTTATTTTCGGCAGGAGTTGGGTTTTTTCTAAATTCTCGAGCTAATTCTATTAGCTCTTTGGATTCGACCATATCTACAGATGATGATTCGTACGGCAATTAATGGTCAATTAAATGCAAGCTATTTGGACCCCCTCTGACTCCCCCTGATAAGGGGGAGAACTTCATTCATGCTCCCTTCTCCTTATGAGGAGAAGGGTCGGGGATGAGGTCCAAATTTAATATAAAGCTGTGGATTGAGTATTGCTTTTCGAAATCGAATTCTAAAATGCCAAATTAGTCAAATGGAAAACTGCTGCTGAGCTTAAATGGCTATTAGTCTGTTTGGGAGCCTCTTGTCACTCTCTCAAAATGGGGAACTTCACCTAGAGACCGAGCATGTCTACCGCAGGCAGGGATGGGGTCCATTAACTCCCTCTATTGAACCTCATCAGATATAGTTATGCTTACCACACCACGAAAATTATTCAGCTCATAGCCGTTTGCATGATCATCTGGGTATAACTCACCCAGTTCTTGAAGGATATCAGCAGACATTCTATCGGTGACCCCATGACAATTCATACAAAGCTCATTAATCATGAGTGGTTTGTAATAACGGAAAAATACATCATCTTTTTCTTGAATTTTTTGAACGTAATATGATGGAAATTTCTTTCCGAACTCTTCCAACTCCTCAAAATATCGGAGAGCCTTTTTCTCGTATCCATCAGGTTTGTTGTTTTTATTTCGGACTTTAAAAGATGTCCTTTTAATGTTAAGAATGGAATGATTGTCTTCATATATGGAGGTAGTTATGGGAATTGCACTGATATTACAGGTATTAATGGCTGCTTTAAATCCCCCATTATTTATTGCCATACCTAACTCACTTGAAAGCGATGTAATCAATTCCTTAAAAACACGCTCACCAGTAGTAATAATATTTATGACATCCTCAGCAGGGGGGGTGGTTATTTCGCCGTTATCCCGTGAACATGAAATAATCATGAGAAATGAAAGTGAATATAATATATGTTTTATGCTCATTACAATTACCCGATCTTTATTCTGCATCTTCATAGAGAATGACATTAATTATTTGTACAATATCTAAAACGTCGATTATCCCATCAGAGTTAATATCAGAGGCCCAAAGTTCATAGGATTCGAATCCATCTGAACCCAATATGTATTGAACCATAAGGACAATATCCAAAACATCAACAACAAGATCGCTGTTTATGTCACCATGATAATTGAAATGCATATTGTCATATATTGCTCCAGATGCTGCCATAATACAGAATAAAGCAACCTCTCCGTGCCCGCCAAGAGACGAGGGGAAAAACTGAAGATAAATCTCGGCACCGTTGGCAAGAAGGACATCATAGGCGGTTTGCGAGTTTTCAGGTGGAACCAGTTCATCGCCAAGACCATGAAATAGATAAATAGGGGATTCAGGATACCAATCATAAATATCATTTTGTTCCATGAGTGTCCTGAAAATATGATTATCATCGTTGATTAATTCATCCAGAACCTCCGGACGAAGGATATCCAATGGGGTGGATGGAAGATAGGAATTGATTTGCCAAGAAGGATGCGACCCATCAAAAAGACCTGGTAACAATGATGCATAATAATCGGTAAAAAACTCATTCCATTCACCCATTTGATAATGCTCAATATAAGCCAGTAAAATGTAAGCGACATAATAGGGCTGACCATATTCAATGCCAGATAAAATGGTCTCCAGGGTGATCCCGGATAAATCGTATGGTCCTGCCATTGGAGTTGATAATGTAACAGGCAATTCCTCGGCATAATTTTCTTCTAAATATTTATGTGCAGACATTGTTGCATATCCGCCTTCAGAATATCCCATTAAGAACAACTGATCATTATATTGTAAATCATCCATTTCATCACAAAAGGATTTGCTGGCAACAAGCAAATGGGCAACAGCAGCAGCGGTAGGAATATTTATGATATATGGATGAAGCATTTCAGAAATGCCCATCCCAAGATAATCCGCTGATACGGTGATATAACCTGCCGAACTTAACCACAAATTCATGGCGTCAAAGCCATAAACTGAAGAGACCTCATCTCTTAGAACTTCAGTACCATGTTGATAGGAAAGTAATGGAAATGCGGTTTGTGAATCTTGTGGAAATGCAATTGATCCTGATGCAATAGTTGGTTCTCCTTGCGGATCGACAGTGTGATATTCAACACGATAGACAGATATATCATATTCAGCTGTAGGGGCAAGAGATCCAAAAATAGCATTAAGTTGAAATTGAGCTTGCTGTTGGGTCATGTTGGACAACAATTCAACCTCAATAATATCACCGTATTCCTGTGAGGATAATAGGGTGAAAATGGATAAAATAATCCCTGTGATTACTAATTTTATGTTTTTCATAATTGGAATTTACAACTTTCGATGTTTATGTGTAAGGCATGATTGACGAGAATAGCATTCTACTAGTGGAATTTCGATGTATTTATTTCATTGTACCCATTGATGTTACAATTGTGAGAATAAATACATTCTATCTCATTTTGCAAAAAGGTAATTCAGTTGATAGCTAGCTCTTATCTAAAAACACTTTCACTCTTTTGCAGACAGAAGGCTTCCAACTTTTTCATTGCGATATTGATGATTATAGAGATCAAAATACTTGCCATTTTTAAAAATTAACTCATCATGATCACCGCTTTCGATAATCTTGCCACTTTCAATCACCAGAATACGGTCAGCATTTCTGATAGTCGATAATCGGTGAGCAATGATAAAACTGGTCCTTCCTTTTACCAAAACTTCGATAGCATTTTGGATAGATCGCTCAGTTTCAGTATCTACAGATGATGTAGCCTCATCCATTATTAGGATAGATGGATTGGCAATAATTGCCCTGGCCAGGCTGATGAGCTGTTTTTGACCGGTACTTAGATTAGTCCCACCCTCGGATACTTCCGTATCATACTTGTCGGGCAGGGATTGAATAAAGGCATCGGCTTTTACCGCCTGAGCAGCTGAGATAATTTCATCATCAGTTGCATCCAACTTTCCATAACGAATATTTTCAATTATCGTACCACTAAATAAATGAGGCGTTTGCAGTACAACTCCAAAATTTGACTGTAACCATTGCAAAGGATAATTACGGTAATCTAAGTCATCAATCAAAATTGATCCGGAAGTTGGTTCATAAAACCGGCAAATCAAACTGATTATTGATGTTTTCCCACCACCGGTTTCTCCCACGAGGGCAATTGATGAACCTGGTTCTACATCCAGATTGAAATCTTTTAGTATTGATTGTCCCTTTTTGTATTCAAAATTCACATTCTCAAAACAGATTTTACCCTTTAGTTCTTGCAATGGCGGCGATCCTATTCCTTCAGCATCAACTATTTCAGGTTTTGTTTCAATAAGCGTGATAATTCTTTCGGCTGCGGCTTGGGCATTTTGTAATTCGGCAAAAACACGCGCCAATTCCTGAATGGGAATAAAGAAAAATGCGGCATAAGATAAAAACATAACCAGCATTCCATATGAAATATCGCCAGCGATCACACCACTTCCCCCAAACCAGATTGCCAATGCGGTTCCAATCATTGAAAATATTTGAACGAGGGGCAAAAATATGGCTGATTGAACAGCAGCCCTAAATGAAGATGCAAACATTTTGCCGGTCAACTTTTCAAATTCAAATAGATTAGCATCTTCCCGAACGAGAGTTTTGGATGTCACTGCACCCATGATTCCCTCGTTAAAAGAGGCTGTTATTTTTGAATTGGTTTTTCTTACTTCCCGGTAGCTTTTTAATATGAGAACCTGGAATTTTTTACTGATCCATGCCAAAAGGGGCACTACTGACAAAACGATGAGTGCAAGTTTGAGATTCATGATTAGCATGACGATGGCAATCCCGGTCATGAGCGTAAAACCCCAAACCAGATCTACAAGTCCCCAGGCTATTATCTCAGATAATTTTGCAGTATCGCTGGTCATTCTTGCCATAAGCCAACCCACTGGAGTATGATCATAGTATGAGTATGAGAGTTCTTGCAGTTTACTAAATCCCGCTTTACGAATATTATAACTCACGCCCGTTTCAACTTTGCCGGCAAGCATAATAAATACGGCCACATTCAAGGCTTGAAACATTCCGATGGCCAGATATAATAATCCAAATCCCATTAATCCGTCATAATTCTGTGGTGTAATGAAGTGATCTATAGCATGCCTGGTCATCAATGGCATGACGATATCAACAGCTGCTACAAACATCATGAACAGGCCCAATAAAATCATTGTCTTTTTATAAATTTTGGCAAAAGACAAGACCTTTGACCAGGTTCTGCTATCCAACTGTTTATTAAAATCTATTTCCTGAAAATTTTGTTTTGTATTCATGTTCAATTCTGGCTTCTTGACTGCTGATTATCATTAATAACCTGAACAGGAAGTGTTTGCATGGTCCACAATCGTTTGTATAGTCCATCCATACGGATTAATTGTTCGTGTTTACCGCTCTGGCTAACCTGGCCATTTTCAAGGACAATAACCATATCAGCGTTGACTGCAGTGGTTAATCTATGGGCAATCACAATAGTGGTTCGCTTTCCTTTTCTACTAATCAAAGCCTCCCTTATGCGAGTTTCTGTTTCGGTATCGAGGGCGCTGAGAGAGTCATCAAAAATTAAAATTGGCGGATCCTGAATTATCGCCCGGGCGATGGCAATCCGTTGCTTTTGTCCTCCTGAAAGGGTAACCCCTCGTTCACCTACAAGTGTTTCATATCCTTTCTCGAATGTTTCTATTTCCTCGTGGATAGCGGCGATTCTCGAAGCTTCAAATATTTCAGATTCACCAGGATTTGTGATTTTTCCCAGTCGGATATTGTCTATCAGGGATTTGGAATACAGAAAAGGTTCCTGAAGTACAATTCCAATTTGCTGGCGGATATATTTTCGGCCAATTGTATTGAGCTCACGGCCATCAATTAAAACAGATCCATTAGTATAATCCCACAATCGGGGAAGAAGATTCGCTAGGGTGGATTTCCCCGATCCTGTCGGTCCAACGATTACAACCGTATCCCCAGAATTTATATTAAAAGAAATATCTTCTAAAACAGGAGTTTTTTCGTCATAACGAAAACCGGTGTTTTTAAACTCGATATTACCGCTTATTTTTGTAGTTTCATCTGACCAGCCACTCATATCCTCAAGAGATTCATTCAATATTTTCCGGATTCGGTCAAGTGATACAAATGCTTTCCCTAAGTCGGTTAATGTTCTGCCTGTCTGCCTTATCGGCCAAAGAAGAAATTCCACATAACTGACAAAGGCAACTAATGTCCCAAGCGTTAATTGTCCATCGATCGTCCAGTAAGTCCCCACCACCAATACAAGTCCGGTTTGACTGTAGATGAGAAGATCAGATAATCCCCAGTAAGTACCCAGTATTTTGATAAGCCGGTAGACATTATCACGATAAGCAGTATTCCTTTCATCGAATTTATCCATTTCAAAATCTTGGCGGGCAAAAGCTCTCACAACTCGAATACCGGTGAGGTTTTCCTGTAATACTGCCGACATAAATCCCTCTGACTCATCAGCTATTTGAAAAACGGATTTTATTTTTAGAAAAAATAAAACAGCAAATGTCAGAATTAAGGGAATCGTTACCATAGAGACCAGCGCCATCTTTGCATTTAGAGAAACAAGTATGGGAATAATGATTGCCAGCATTAGTAATGATTTGCCTACTTGTACAACCTGGATAGAGAGGAATTTCCTCACAGTTTCAACATCGGATGTGCATCTTTGAATAAGGTCACCAATTTTCCATTCTGAGTAGAATTTTACTGGTACGGATTGTAGATGCAGATACAATTCATCCCTCATGTTCCTTGCAATAGATTCAGATGCTTTGGCGGACCATCGACCATTCAGATAAGTAAAAATCCCTCGGAATAATGACAGTATTACCAGGATCAATGCACAGGCCCAAATTGTCTGTTGAGTTATAGTTGGTGCACCAATAAGTTGAGATAAAGATTGAAGTATAGACCAGTCTGAAAAGAGTTTATCACCAATGATTGAATCGATGGTTTCACGGATGACCAGAGGCGAGGCAAATGTGAACAAAGTCTCAAATGCAATAGCCGTGATTGCACCGATATACAATAATCGATTGCCAGCCATAAAATGCCACAATGTTTTAAATCTGGAAATATTTAATCCTCTAGAATTGATCTAAGTTGGTGTAAATCCGAAAAAAATGCAGGATAAAATTATAATGTTATGCAAGGTGAATGCAAAGCATGACTTTAGCAGGATAGCTGAAGAATGGTCTCCTTCACTTGTTGAGTAGTTTGTGAAGCAAATATTATTGAGGCATCCATCCATTTAGAATCACTACCGCCTGCCGCCCTTAGGTTTTCTTTCATATCAGATTAATGAGTAGTTGATGATCAAAACCCCATGGATCGATCAATATTAATCAATCTCTTGTAGGGTATTTCTTCCCTGTCAAGGGAAGGTGTCCAGCGATGTTGGACAAGTGGGGCTTGTGAAGCGACCATTGGCTATCTGATATCGAATTAGCGATAGTGTTACTAAATTTTCTGACTATATCCGGTGTTTCTATCGATAAATATGGTAGAGGTTGGTTAATGCCAATAATGATTTTCGTCCTCTGAGAATCAAAAACGAAAAACCTCAAGAGGGTCCTGGCGCATATATTAGCAAAGGCAGTTAACCCTTGTGAGAATTTCATAATCAAGATGGACAATGACACATTATTGGAGATCCACAGTGAAAAGAAATGCTTATCAAGAGCTGACTAAATGGAAAAATGATGACAAGCGTAAGCCCTTATTGTTGCAGGGGGCCCGGCAAGTGGGGAAAACATTTCTGGTAGATCAATTTGGTAATTCAGAATATTCAAATTACATTTATCTGAATTTTGAGCAGGATAAAAATTTACATGATTTATTCAAAAGAGATTTGGCCCCCAATGTGATTTTGAATAATATCAGTTTGTATATTGGCAAAAAGATATCTGCTGAAAATACCTTACTGTTTTTTGATGAAGTACAATTTGTTCCTGAAGTGATCACCAGTCTAAAATACTTTTACGAGAATGCACCTGAATTTCATATCGTTGCAGCAGGATCTCTTTTTGGGGTTGCAATCGGGCAACATCGCAGTTTCCCCGTCGGGAAAGTTAATTTTATGACATTATATCCAATGACATTTTTTGAATATTCCGTTATATGCGGTTTCGTTGGTGAGAAATATCAAATGTGCAAAAACATAAAATTAGATTTAATAACGATTCGTTTTTATAATTATTTCATTGGAAATATCGCTAAGATTTCCACAAAATTAATATTAATACAGGATTATCTCAACCAATTCCACAATATCAAGAACATCGAGTGAATCATCATTATTTACATCGGCTATTTCATCATATTGATTATTAAGGATTAAATCAACCGTGACGACCAAATCCAAAACATCTATTAAATCATCTTGATTAACATCACCAATTTGAATAAGTGGTTCATTTTTTACAACACGAAAACCAAAGTGATCATTTCCTTTGAATTTTTCGTCATTTGCTCTCGCTGCAGATTTAAGCGTACTTAGGTGATAATTCCAGGAGCCACCACGTCGGACTTTTTTCCCGGTATCGATTATATTGAGTGGATCCGTTTCCCCGTCGCTTATGGTATAAAAATCTTGATCATACCAGTCTTCAACCCACTCCCATACATTGCCGGCCATATTATATAATCCAAAAGGATTTGGCTCATTTAGATAGATATCCAATACATGGCCTAAAGAAGGTTCAGCTTCCAAATAATTCCAGTTGGCACTGGAACCATCATGATTGATATTACCATCTGAAGTGGAGTAATTAAATTCTGACCCACCCCGTGCTGCATATTCCCATTGTGCTTCAGAGGGTAAATCTATATTATAAAATAGTACAAATGCTTTTGCCCCATACCATCTGATAAAGGTGGCAGGCCAATTACTAACTTCAAGCACTGTTGGAAGGTTGTTTGGATAATCAGCAAGTTCACTCCAACTATCATAATCGTTCAACAAAATGCTTTCATCAGGTTCATGTGAAACATCGGTATAATTGTAGTAGTTTGTCAACTCCATCCAGTCAAAATCCTCAAGGTTGGCTGGGTCTTTCACATAAAACCATTCATTTGATTCATTCGATTCATCAAATCCGATATAAGCGATATTTAATGGATTCTCCGGTTCAATCACACCGGTAAATGAATCATTATCACCATCATCATTATCGTGGTCTTTCATGACTCTGGTTCCACTCAAATTATAAAGTACCTCACTGCTAAAATCTTCAGCGGCTATCTCTGTGCCATAGACTAGGAGATTGCCATTATCTGGACCGGACCCTGTTTCAATATGAACTTCAATTAAGTTGTCTAAAAAAGCAGAATTTAAGAATTGAGCATATTGTTCATTGGATATTTCAGTTTCACTCATTTGAAAAGAATTTAATGTGATTATATGAACAAAGGCATCATAACTCCCCGGGGGTCCTAGGTATTCAGCTTCTAATTCACCCATACTAAATTCCCCTCCGGGGATATCTACTAACAGTGATTCAGGAAATGAATCTTGTGAAACAATGACACCCATAAGTAACACGATGTATAATAAATTTTTTTGCATCGTTTAAATTACGCAATAAAAACTTTTTATTTAATATTTAAATTTTTATTCTCTTATAAATACTAGATGCAGGTGCGACATAACACTTGTCAAATTAAACCGCATCTTAATCACTCAGTTGGAATATCAAAATTAACATGATAATGCTCATCATGTCGAACCCACACTCTTTTTGTATTAAACTTCAAATTGTTTTTTAAATACTCGCCATCGACAGTGTTGATAAGGTGATGTCTCATTTTTGGATCGAAAATAACCAGTTGAATACCATAACCCATAGATACGGAAATCTGATGAAGGGATTTTAAATGCGATGCCATAGATTCGAAATCAATCTCATAGTTCTTAAATTTGCCATCCAAAGTGAATTCAATTGAATATCCGAATTTATTAAAAACGGATGTGGGCAATGGAATAGATTCCTCATCTTTATTAATAATTGGAACCATGAAATCTACCGATGTACCGTTCATATGAGTTTTATGTGGTTTGAACGGGCCACCATTTTCAAACCCTGTTTCACCATACATAAAGATTACATCTGGGCTTTTTGTTTGCTGTATTTTGTATGTTTCAACAATTATATCTCTCACCCTAGAATTAACATAAGTCCGTCCCAGTAAGAAGCCCAATGTTGAATAAGGAACAAAATTTTCTCCTTTATATGGAAGCTTTACACCGTTATCCATATGACCGGAAAGAGGGGATCCATAACTGATACTGGTATTTTCAGTTTGGCAGTATATCAATGAAAATAGAGGGATTATTAATAAAATATATGTGTTAAATTTCATATTTCACTTACTAAAACTCATCAACTGAGAACCTTACTCATTCCCTTCATGAGAGTATTCCACTCTATCGCTGTAAAGAAAATAGGTAGAGTCTTGAGTCATGTTGGTTATCATTAATTGTATTCGCCACATGCATGAAAAAGGTGGATTTTGAACTATGAAGCTGTATGTTGATCAGGATCAAGATAAAAGGTGTCAACACCTGTAGCACACCAATTATTAAATAGTATTACCCATTCATCGTCTGATATCATTTCGGTATTATAGAGCAACACATTCTGAGAATATCCACTGTAGCTGACAGAATCGGATGTTGTGTTACCTAATGAGAACTCTGCTTGATTAGACGAGTTTTGTCCATTGGATATTATATAAACACGATTCGTGAGATCAATCTCTTCTGTTTCGTTCTCATTTTCAACTGGAATTTCATTGGTCTCAGTCTCTTCAAGATCCTTTTCAATTTCACTATTAGTAATACCTGAATTACAGCCAAAGAACAGCCCGAGAATTGATATTAGAGATATTAAAATAATCTTTGGTTTCAAGTGGCATTCCCTTCAAAATCACAATTTCCTTGTTTCCTTCCCATGCTGAATTTATAAATATTCTCACTAACAAAACCTGGTTGTCCTTTTATTTGTAATTCCTATGTGAAGATTATTTAATATTCCATCATATATGATTCTCCAATAAAATATATTCTGCTTAATTTCTTTAGTCAAAATACGGTTTAATCACCATTTTAGGAGTCAAGATGAAATTTTCAATTCAATGTATATTGATTGCATTAATCCTACTTGTGTTTTCAATTGCGCAGGATCACCGGCCTATATCTACATATTCAATAGTGGCATATGATGAAACAACTGGCGAATTAGGCGTGGCAGTACAAAGTCACTGGTTTTCCGTTGGCGCTCTGGTGCCCTGGGCCAAATCTGGTGTCGGAGCGGTGGCAACCCAATCATTTGTCCGGGTGGAATATGGTCCTGAAGGTTTAGAACTAATGAGCAAAGGTCATTCTGCAAAAGAAACATTAGATTTTCTTGTTTCTCAGGATGAGGGCAGGGATGTGAGACAGGTGGCTATGGTGGATGTGAATGGTTCAGTTGCCATCCATACTGGAAAAAATTGCATTGCCGAAGCAGGTCATTACCAGGGAAAGAATTTTGCTGTACAGGCAAATATAATGGAAAACCCAACAGTCTGGGGAGCCATGGCCAAAGCATTTGAAACATCCTCCGGCGATCTTGCCGACCGTATGATGGCCGCCCTGGAGGCAGCTCAGGCAGAAGGCGGAGACCTGCGTGGCAGACAGTCTGCTGCATTGCTGGTAGTAAAGGGAACACCTGAAGAAAATCCCTGGGATAACAAACTATTTGATTTACGAATTGAAGATCATCCAGAACCATTGAAAGAATTAAAGCGGCTAATTCGTATCAATCGAGCCTATATACACGCTAATAATGGTGATTTATATCTGGAAGAAGGAATGACCAAAGAAGCGCTGGATGAATATTCTAAAGCGGCAAATTATTACCCGGAAAATCCTGAATTACCTTTTTGGACAGCCGTTACACTTGCCGGCAGCGGTAAACTGGATACAGCATTACCCATTTTTGCCGATGTATTTGCGAAGGATCCAAAATTACGTATTCTGGTAAAAAGATTGGTCCCGGCTGGCATCCTGCCTGACGATAAAGATCTTATTGACAAAATACTTAAACAATAAATGTTAGCTTATCAAAATAAAAGGAAAGAAATAATTGGAAGATAAAAGCTGGTCCCCGGATTCCTGGAAGAGATGTACGGCATTACAACAACCAGAGTGGCCGGATATTGATAAATTAGAAATTGTAAATAAAGAATTATCCACATTTCCACCATTAGTATTTGCTGGAGAAGTAAGATCTCTTACAGAGCAATTATCTGAAGTGGCTCAGGGAAAAAGTTTCCTTTTGCAAGGGGGGGACTGCGCTGAGACCTTTGCTGATTTTACAGCGAATCAAATTCGTGATAAGCTCAAAATCATTTTACAAATGGCGGCAATTCTCACATATGGGGCAGGATTATCTGTGGTCAAAGTTGGCAGAATAGCCGGTCAATTTGCGAAACCGCGAAGTAAAGAAACAGAATATATTAATGGTAAAGAGATTTATTCATACCGTGGGGATGCGGTAAACAGACTTAGCACAGATGAATCATCGAGAATACCAAACCCAAAACGCATGTTGCGGGCATATCATCAGTCTGCAGCAACTTTGAATCTGCTCAGGGCCTTTACTCAGGGAGGATTTGCTGATCTGCATAAAGTGCATCTATGGAATCAGGAATTCATCAAAAGGTCACCACAGGGAAAAAAATACGAATCTATCGCCATGGCAATTGACAGCGCCATGAAATTTATGCAGGCTTGCGGGATCAACTTGGATAATACAAAACTATTGAGGAGAACAGATTTTTTTACATCACATGAAGCATTATTACTTGGATATGAAGAAGCTTTAACCAGGCAGGATTCCATCTCAAATAACTGGTATGATTGCTCAGCCCATATGCTCTGGGTTGGTGATAGAACCCGGGATGTGAATGGTGCCCATATTGAGTTTTTAGGTGGAATCCACAATCCTATTGGAATAAAACTCGGCCCTACCACAAAAATTGATGATTTGATGGTGATCCTCGATAAATTAAATCCTGAAAACATTTGGGGACGGATTTCTCTCATCACTCGCATGGGTGCAGAAAAAATAGATAAATTCTTACCAAAATTAATCCAGTCTGTGAAAGAAAACGGACATCGTGTCGGATGGATTTGTGACCCAATGCATGGCAACACATTTACAACGACCTCAGGGAGAAAAACGCGGGCTTTTGATGCCATTCTTAAAGAGTTGGATTCATTCTTTTCTATTCATGATACAGAAAGCACCATCCCAGGTGGTGTTCATTTTGAGCTGACTGGTGATAATGTGACAGAATGCGTCGGTGGAGCCCAGGAGATTAATGTCGATCAATTGGAAAATAAATATGAAACAGCTTGTGATCCCCGATTAAATAATGAACAAAGCCTTGAACTGGCCTTTTATATTTCTGATCTGTTAAAACAAAGAAATAGAGAATAAAAAAAGGACCTGAATTAATTCAGGCCCTTCGTAAGGAGAAAGTAATTATTAGAGTTAAGGGATTATCCCAGAACGGTGATTGCCTCCGCGTGAAATACCCAGCCTTTGTCATCATCATAAGACCATGTATCATCATCATCAGGAGTTATTTCAATTTCAGGTGAGTTGTATATCCAGCCTTTGTCATCATCATACGTCCAGTTATCATTTTCGTTGTCTGCTGAAATCTCAATTACAGGAGCGTGGTAGATCCATCCTTTATCATTATCATACTGCCAGCATTCCTGTGAGTTATCAAGTTTGCATTCTGTCACATCGGGTTGACTTCCTGAAACCATAAACACAAAACCAAAAGTAGCGATGGCGATTATAATTATTTTTTTAAACATGTCTTTCTCCTTTTATTTTCAATTTCAAATCTGTCCGAATAATTACAAATCGCATGCCGTTTCGATATTTATTGGACTTTAGGGAATAAAAAATAACATTATAATAATATTAACCATATTATTTACATAGGTTTATAGAAATATTAAAAAATATTGACAATGTTAATTGAGTCCATATTGGATCTCTGAAAATTATATCATTTTGTTATAACATGAATAATTATTGATATAGAATCTTACTATATTCTCTTCTTTTTAGTCCCATTTCAGAAATGTGTTTTTTGAAAAGTTTAACTCCCCCAGTTTTCTTTTAAGTCATATTGAGTATCTGGGTAGTTGTTAAAAATGGGGGATAGGGATAGATTTAGATTCTTAAAAACGGGGAATTCAATGAAATATTATTTGCTGGTTAATCCATATGGCGGAGTAAAAAAAGGGTTACGGATTTTGCAACGAGTCAAACCGATTTTTGAAAAAGCCGGTTTTGAATTGGATATCATCGACAGCACCTTTGCCGGACATATTAAAGAATTAGCACATCAGCTTGATTTTGATGGATACAGCGGTATCATTGTCATTGGCGGTGATGGTTCAATGCATGAACTGATAAATGGAATGCTCACAAGACATGACAAAAAGCAGATTCCAATTGGATTAATCCCTGGTGGCACCGGAAATTCATTCATGCACGACCTGGATATGCTCGATCCAATCGAAGCTGCAAAAGCAATCACTGAGGGATATATCAGGCCTATAGATGTTATGGAGATTTCAGTTAATAAAATTACCAGGTATGCCTTCAATATTGTCGGTTGGGGATTAGTAACCGATGTTGGGAAACATGCAGAGAGATATCGCTGGATGGGAGAGCGCCGATATACCTTTACAGCCGTTCTAGAAGTATTAACCCTAAAGCCTCGACCGGCCCAGCTTGTTATAGGCGATAAAAAAATCATTGATGATTTCTCGTTTATAATTGCCTGCAATACCTGCCATACCGGGAAAGGAATGAAAATGGCCCCCAAAGCCATTCTTGATGATGGTAAGGTGGATCTTGTGGTTATCCGATATAATGTCACCCGAGCCAAACTACTTGCCACATTGCCAAAATTGTTTGATGGCTCCCACATTCACGATCCAGCAGTTGAATACTACCAAACAGATAAATTTTCACTGTTACCCAAACATAACGAGACGCTGAATATTGATGGTGAACTACTTGGCTCCACGCCAATCGATGTTCTAGTTAAGAAACATGCCATCCAGGTATATGATAGGAAGCAAAACAGTGAATAAACAGCTCTACCATTACAAGGCATCATGATAAAAGTATATGATGGTGATACATGTACAGTGGATATCGATTTAGGATTGGGAACATGGGTGAAAGGAGAAAAAATCAGACTATCCCGCATAAATGCTCCTGAAATCCGCGGTGATGAAAGAAAAAAGGGATTAGCTTCGAGAGATGCTCTGCGTGAGTTAATTTACGGGAAAGACATACTGCTGCAGACCATAAAAGACAAAAAGGGGAAGTATGGTCGGTATATTGGCGAAATCTGGATTCAACATAATGACAGCAAAATCAATATAAGTGATTGGTTGGTATCAAATAATTATGCTGTGTACCGGGATTACTAATCACATGGGCATATCAAAGATCATTTAGTCAAATTATAGTGTCTGAATTTAAAAATCCCAATCTGGTGTTGGTTCGGGTAAACAGAATATTGAATCGAGAGATTTTAGTAAAGTATCATCACATTTGAATTTCTCTGTCAACCGAAGCCCGGATGCAGGTACAGTCCCCAACCACAACCTGGAAAAGGCATTCACATTTGTTTCAAGGCATGGCAAGGTATTATCAACACCCATTTTGCAATTCGAACTTTTACCCAACGAAATAATATAATCTCCTGTGAGTCCATTCCATCCCTGATTATCCCCGATATATTTTTGAATAGGATCATAGAGCTTTAGATTAAATTGTAATTGTCCGTATTCACTTGAAAAAGCAGAGATACACTTTTCCAAATCACAAATTCTGATTTGCCAATATGCTACGGCTTTATTCCGATGTTCGAAAGGTGATTTCTCAGTAATCATCCGATAGGAAAATGGTGTATTCAACAAATCCTGAAACTGTAAACCCCTCGGTTCTTTTAAGCGTACCAATCTCACCTGATCTCCTAAAGACTTGATCAATGCCAATAAATCTAAAAACTCTTCATCATTGTGATAAACCATCCACCAGATGTTATAAGGTCCGGATTCGACATTTTTTGCAGTACAACAGAAATGATGGATCAATTTTCCAGTTTTTTCATCGATAAACCCAAGACCAAAGGTATTATCACCCCATTGCATCTCAGCATCAGTAATATTTTCAGGAAACAGGTTGCAATAACCATGATTCAATTTTCTATTCAATCTCGATTCGTGGATAAGTGATGCATCTTTTGAAGACAACCGCCGTGGGATTCCCGTTTTACGATTGATTTTTAATTGTGTTGGATCGAACGAAATGAAATGTTCATAACCACCTGTACCAAACCCCATTTGATTATAATATCCCTGCTCAAACATTCCAAGAGTACAGACCGCTGCTCCATCATCAGCTGCATTGGCGATTACGTTTGCAGTCATATTCCCCGCCAAACCCTGCTTCCGAGCTATTCGACTGGTTGTCACTCCCGTAATGCATGCCATAGATAAGGATTCATCAAGATACTGCATACTGCCAGGCGAAGAAATGACCAGACATTCAGCTTCGTTATTGATATCTGTTACCCAGACATCCTGACCTTTTAAGAATAAATCCATGGTGGATTCCTTGTCAGGTTCCAACCAGCCGCATTCCAACCAGATACGCTTTACATGTTCACTATCGCTTTCAGGGTTATATTTTCTCATCTCATTCATATCGACTTCTTTCTAAATTATCACTTATAAGTATCTGAAAATTATTGTATTTCCTATTGACAAAATTACGAAAAACAGGATTGAAGTGAATATATTTGAATTATCATCAAGGCAGGCAGCACTGACCTTTTTATTATCTGCAGCATATCGAACTATTTACCAGGGAAAAAAATTAGTTGTCGAACATTCGTTTGCTGACGGCTATTTTTGTCATCGCGATAATTGGGAGCCTATCACCCAGGGTGAAGCTGACGTTCTAGAGCAAAAAGTAAAATCCTGGCTGGAAAATGATACACCTCTAATCGAAGATGAAGTAGACAAACCTACCCTGCTCAATGATTATAAAAAAATAGGGCTTAGAAATAAAACAGAGATCATCACCCAGTGGGATGTGGAGAAGATCCCGGTTATTCGGTTTGGAAGATTTAGCGATTATCGATTTGAACCCATGTGCTTAGATAAAAAAAAGCTAATTAATTTTAGGCTTATGAGTTACGACCATGGCATGCTAATCCGTTTTCCCTCGGTATTAAACCATGGCAGCATTCCTGACTTTCATGATCATCCTCATTTATTTGAAATCATAGATGAATATGAAAAATGGGGGAATGTTCTCAATATAGAAAGTATTCGTGATCTTAATGAGGCTGTTAGAAATAATTCAATTCGAGAATTAATGTGGGTTGCGGAAGGATTACATGAAAAAAAAATTGGTAATATTGCCGACGAACTTAGCAATCGATTCCCGACTTCGCGGGTGATTTCCATCGCCGGTCCTTCTTCAAGCGGAAAAACTTCATTTGCAAAAAGGCTGAGCATTCAGCTTAGAGTTAACGGCTTTACCACCAAACAGATGTCCATGGATGATTATTTTTGTGATAGGGATGATATTCCCGTAGATGAGAACGGTGAACAGGATTTTGAAGCATTCGAAATTCTAAATAATGAATTGTTATGTGACGATCTGCAGCGCCTGTTAAATGGTGAAGCTATTAATCGAAGAAAGTATAATTTCACGACTGGCCGGGGAAGTGTAACCAATGATGAAATAATGCTAAAAGAAAATGATTTTATTATACTCGAGGGTATACATGGATTGAATCCACTGTTGACAAATAATATTGCTGACGGGAATGTATCGAAAATATATGTGAGTGCGATTACCCAATTGAATATTGATGCGGATCATCGGTTTTCCACCTCAGATAATCGCTTATTGAGAAGAATGGTCCGAGATTATAAATTCAGGAATTATTCACCAACAGAAACAATTTCAAGATGGCATTCTGTTAGGCTTGGGGAAGAGCGAAACATTTTCCCATATCAGGATAATGCCGATTTCTTTTTTAATTCTGCACTTATATATGAATTACCAGTTTTGGCCGGTGATGTTAAACCGCTGTTAGAATTGATTGAAGAAGGGAATCGGTTTGATGATCAAATCCACCGTTTAAAGACTTTGCTATCGTTCTTTATTCCCCTGGAAGAAGAAATAGTCCCTGGTATATCTATCCTTAGGGAATTTATCGGTAAAAGTGAATTTAATTATTGATTAAGGGTATTGGTGATTATCCTGAAATACGATCGCTGACGGCTTTCTTCACCTGGTCCACAGAGATTCTCACCTGTTGCATCGTATCGCGGTCCCGTAACGTGACCGTATTATCTTCCATGGTCTGATGATCAACTGTAATACCAAATGGCGTTCCTGCTTCATCCTGTCGACGATATCTTCTGCCAATAGAACCACCTGAGTCAAAAAACGCTGAATAATCACCGCGAAGATCATCGACAATTTTTTTAGCCATTTCAGGCTGTCCAAGTTTATTAAACAGTGGAAAAACAGCGACAGTGATGGGTGCCAACTTAGGCGAAAAACGTAAAATGGTTCTTTTTTCTCCATTGACTTCTTCTTCAGAGAACGCATCTGCTAAAACGGTAAGAACGGCCCTGTCCACACCTGCTGATGTTTCTACTACCGCCGGAAGAATATGCTGATTATTTGGCTGGTCAAAATAAGTAAGTCGTTTACCGCTGAATTCCTGATGTTTACCAAGATCAAAGGTCCCTCTATCGGCAATCCCTTCCAATTCGGACCATCCAAAATCAAATTTATATTCCACATCATAACAGGCCGATGAATAATGGGCAAGTTCGTCAGGGCCATGTGGTCTGAGACGTAATTTATCTTCAGATACACCAAGTGATTTAAACCATGCTAATCTTTCAGCTGACCAGTATTCCAGCCATTTGGATGTAGCTTCCGGAGCACAGAAAAACTCCATCTCCATCTGCTCAAATTCCCGGGTCCTGAAAATAAAATTCCCCGTAGTGATTTCATTTCGAAAGGCTTTACCAAGCTGGGCGATACCAAATGGTAATTTCTGTCGCGAGGTTGACTGGACGTTGGCAAAATTAACAAAAATCCCCTGGGCAGTTTCTGGTCGAAGATATACCGCAGAACTGGTATCGGCAACGGGTCCAACATGAGTTTTAAACATGAGATTAAACTGCCTCAAGTCTGTCCATTCTCCCACTTTTTTATTATGCGGATCGATTACAGCTGAATCGACTAAGATCTGTCCGCTGGGAACTCCCTCTTGATCAAGTTTTGCAACTATACCCTGAAACGTTTCCTCGTCATCTGAAAACGATGGAATATTATCTCCAAAGAGGGTGTCAAGCAATGTGTTGATGACATCAGCAGATTGGTCTTCTAATAGATGATCCAGACGATAGCGCTTTTTTGTCTCTTTGTTATCCACAAGAGGATCGTTAAAATTTTCAATATGTCCGCTAGCTTCCCAGGTTTTGGGATGCATAAGAATGGCGGCATCCATTCCCACTACATTCTCTCTTGAGGTAACCATGTTCTGCCACCAGCGATTTTTTATATTTCTCTTCAACTCAACACCCAGGGGGCCGTAATCCCAGGTACTTCCAAGTCCGCCATATATTTCACTGCTCTGAAATATAAATCCTCTTTGTTTGGATAAAGAGGTGAGTGTTTCTAATATGGTTCCATCTGCTTTAATGTTTGCCATTTTGAGATTATCCTGTCTAAAATTTTGATAAATTTATTAGTAATCGAATTAAGATTTCTTTTTCTTTTTGAACCGGTGTTTTGCAGGCCCTTTTGCTTTTTTTACTTTGATCATTTCGATAGCCTGTTCAAGGGTAACATCATCAACAGATAATGACTTGGGAATTGTCGCATTAATTTTCCCATCAGTCACATAAGCACCATATCGTCCATCTTTTAATTCAATATTTGTTTTTGTTGCAGGATCAGTGCCAAGTACTTTTAAAACCTGCGTGCCAGCCCTTTTTGCCGGTGCATCTAATAACTCGCCGGCACGCTCCAGTGTGATTTCAATAATATTGTCAGGAGGAGCAACTTTTCGTGTTTCTTTTCCACATCGTATATAAGGTCCGTATCTACCTAAATCAGCCTTTACTTCATTATCTTTCCACTTTCCCAGGCTTTTTGGCAGTGATAAAATTTGAATTGCATCCTCAAGCGTCACCATATCTTCTGTCATACCGGGCAGGAGAGATTTCATTTTATCACCAGCTTTTAGATAATATCCATATCGCCCGTTGATTAAGTGAATATCTTCACCATTTTCCGGGAAAGAGCCTAAAATTTCTGGTGCAGTATTTTTTTTCTTGAACATTTCTGAAATAGACTGAGGCGTCAGATCGCCGGGAACAAAATCATCTTCAAGAGTAAGATTTTCGCCATTACTTTGAAGATATAATCCATATCTACCGATTTTCAGTAAAATTTCATTTCCATCCGGATCTTTCAAGGATAAAATTTGCCTTGATACATCTTTGTCAAAATCAAGCTCCAGTTCTGCTTTTAATCCGGGGTGACCGTCACCGCCAAAATAATACTGACTTAGAAATTCACTGGCATCCATTTCGGATCGAGATATTTTATCCAGTTGATCTTCAAGCCGGGCAGTAAATTCCAAATCAACCAAATCAGTAAAATATCGTTCAAGGAACTGAACAACAGCATAAGCGGTGAATGTAGGAATCAATGCCCCTTTAACCTTGTTGGCATACCCCCGTTTTTGAATGAGTTCCATTATAGATGCATAAGTGGAGGGTCGCCCGATGCCCCTGGATTCCATTTCTTTAACCAATGAAGCTTCAGTATATCGAGGTGCAGGTTTGGTGAAATGTCCTGAAGGGATAAGATCATTGCAGAGGATCGATTGATTCTGTGTCATATCGGGTAAAATAGATTCCTGATCATCCCGCGCCGCATTCCGGTCATCTGAACCGGTGACATAGGCTTTCAGATATCCATAAAACCGAATTGTTTTACCTTTGGCTTCAAATACGGCATGATTATCCCAGATATGGGCTGTGGTTTGCAGCAGTTTGGCAGAAGCCATTTGACTGGCAATGGTTCGTTTCCAAATCATTGAATATAATTTTAATTCCAGGTCATTTAGTTGACTGCTAAGTTCATCAGGGGATCTGAAATTTGATCCTGCAGGACGAATTGCTTCATGAGCTTCCTGAGCGTTTTTCACCTTATTCTTATAGTAACGAGGTTTTTCCGGAAGATATTCATTTCCGTAATGATTACCAATAGCAGTTCTGGCTGCATCGATAGCCTCGCTGGAAAGGTTTACAGAATCGGTTCGCATATACGTGATAAATCCACCTTCATAGAGACGTTGAGCAGTGGACATTACCTGTCTGGAACTAAGGCGAAGTTTTCTCACCCCTTCCTGCTGTAGGGTGGAGGTGATAAATGGAGGTGATGGATTGGAAACCACAGGTTTGTGTACGATTGATTTTACTGTCCAATCGTGAGTTTTCCATTCACCGATATATTTTTCAGCCGACTCTTTAGTCAGGATTTCCTTATTAGAGCCGGTGAGTTTACCGGTGGTTTTATTAAAATCTTTTCCCCGGGCGATTTTCTTGTCATCAATCTCTATTAAGATTGTACTGAAATCTTCACTATTACCATTGAAATTACCAGTGATGCGCCAATATTCATTTTTGATGAAAGCACTTCGTAATTTTTCACGATCAACAATAATTTTTATTGCCGGGCTTTGCACTCTACCAGCAGATAAGCGTGTTTTTATATTGTACCATAACTTTTCCGATACCTGGAAACCAAACAATCTGTCTAAAATTCTTCGGGTCTCCTGAGCGCTAACCAGGTTGGAATCAATTTCTCTGGTATGGTCAAAAGCTTCATTTATTGCTGATTTGGTTATTTCATGAAAAACCAATCGCTTTACCGGGATTTTTGGTTTTAGAATTTGGATAAGATGCCAGGCAATGGCTTCACCTTCACGATCAGGGTCAGTGGCGAGATAGATAGATTCGGCACCAACAAGAGCCTTTTTCATTGCCGAAACAACTTTCTTCTTATCGGTTGAAACGATGTACTTTGGTGTAAACCCATTATCTACATCAATGCCAAGCTCATTAGATGGAAGATCTCTCACATGTCCCACAGATGCTTCAACAATATATTGGTCTCCCAGGAATTTTTTAAGAGTGCGAGCCTTGGAAGGAGACTCGACAATGATTAAATTATTTGATTTTGTGTTCATATTGGGGGCGAATTTACTGCTAATGAATTCGATGCATCCAAACGCTAATTTTTATTATGACAATTATTTTTTATTCTATCTAAGTATGGAATCTTATCACGATTTCCCGTAATTTCAGGGTATGAAATACACCGGTACAATCATAAAAATGGAATCAAAAAACCATTCTCAAGTAGTTTACAGACTGCCAATTGGCGAGGATGAAATCTTGATGAATGACCTCATTGGCAAATATATCAGTATGTCATGGGATGGTGAAATCTATTGTATAGGATGCGGCCGGAAAACAAATAAATCCTTTGCCCAGGGTTACTGTTACCCCTGCATGATCAGCGCTCCCGAAACATCTGAATGTATTCTGCGACCGGAATTATGCGAAGCACACAATGGTATTTCAAGGGATATGGACTGGGCTAAATATCATTGCCTTATTGATCATTATGTTTATCTTTCTCTAACATCCGGTCTAAAAGTTGGCGTCACAAGATCTGGACAGATTCCAGCCCGTTGGATAGATCAGGGTGCAAGTAAAGCCATAATATTGGCGCAGACATCAAATCGATATGAGGCTGGATTAATAGAGGTCGCGCTGAAAAAACAAGTATCAGATCGAACGATTTGGCAGAGAATGTTGAAAAATGAATATCCTCGCGATATCAATCTAATTACAGAAAAACAGAGATTAGTCGAATTTGTCCCTGACAATTTAAAATCATATATTTCAAAAGATGATGAGGTGACTGATATGAATTTTCCTGTGAATGAATATCCTGAAAAGATAAAAAGCCTGAACTTTGATAAACATCGGGAAATTTATGGCGTGTTATGGGGGATCAAGGGTCAGTACTTAATCTTTGATGATGGTTCAGTGCTAAATATTCGCCGGCATAACGGATACCTTATTTCAGTTGATGTTTAAATTTGAATTCGTTTTAGCTGAAATTAATAATAATCTTTAAGGTCGAAAGAAGAGAGTACAATTGAAAATCCTAATTTCAAAATTGCCTGATAACCCATGGTGGGGACATGGAACCCCCATGTATGTGAATAATCCTGCCATGAGGAAAGGTCAAGCTCCTAACCAGAAACTGGTAGAGATCGAATCATATATGCTGAGTCAACTTTTCAAAAAACTTCCATTTGAAACGGTGGAGGTAGATTTCCCATATATTTTGGATCAGCATAATTTTGATTTGAGAAAACATGATTTTGTTTTTGTCCGTGATTTGTTTATCAGCAATCAGAGAGGCGAGGTAGTCATCTCTAAATTTAGAGAAAAAGACAGGCAGATCGAAGCGGATATCATGCAGGTTTATTTATCAGCCCTGGGTTTGAAAACATACAGATTACCAGATAAATCTTCAAGTTATTCAGAAGGTGGAGAATTTTATTTCTGTCCCGGAGATAATTTATTATTTGGCGGGATATCCAGAAACAATATCTCCGGCACTGAGAAAACAGCTGAATTACTGAATGTCGGTGAATTAGTGATCATCGAGACCGATGCCTTCCATCTGGATACAGTCTTTACCCCTGTTCTTGATAAGAAAAAAAAGCTGGTCGCCATGATTGGCTGTCTGGAGTTATTAACACCCGACTCAGTAAAGAGATTGAAAAATTTAGCGGATAAAAAAAATATAATATTACTGGATGTATCCGTTGTTGACGGCATTGGCACCCAAAGTGAATTAGGTGAGTTTGCCGTCAATTGTCTGCCAATGCCCGGCTATCTTATTGGACCGACGCGATTTCATACCAAAAAAGTAGATGAATTGCTGAAATCTCTGGATATTATGCATATAACAATCCCATTAACTCAATACCGTTTAAGCGGTGGGGCCGTTCACTGTCTCACAAATGAATTATAATAAATTAAGATAATTATGAAAAGAGTTACAGGAATCAGAGATTTGTCAGATGATCATCAAGGAGCCTTAGTATTGGCGCGCCGATGTAAAAGAGGGAAAATAAAAGAAAAGCCAATTTCAAAGGATGCACTTTGGGATTATGTTAGGAAAGAGTTCTCAGACAAAATTAATCAACATTTTCATCTCGAGGAAGCATACCTGATTCCCATGCTGGAGACCCTCGACCTTAATAATGAAGTGTCCCGCATCAAAGAGGAGCATGAGTATTTGAGAACATTAGTAAATCTCTCAAATCCTGATATGGATATGATTCGGACTTTTGGTGAAATACTGGAATCCCATGTCAGGTTTGAAGAAAGAGAAGTGTTTGAGAAATATCAGCAGAAATTCCCTGATGATATCCTAAAAGAAATATCAGAATCATGGATACATTTTCATCAAAACAAGTGATAAAAATAAATTTTATAAGCATAATTATCCTCGTTCTCGAATAATCTACTTATCACAATAATAACTTTGGTTCACAGTGAAAGCGGGCAATCCACTTTCATTTGAGTTAATAGCAGTAAAAAATGTAGTTTAGGATTTTACCAACAAGATCGGACTATTTGCTTTTTGGGCTGTATGGATGGGTTTGCTTCCCTTCAAAAACTTGATAAATTCATTTCCTGAAGCTTTTCCCATTACAATAATATGATTGTCTCCTGCCTCCCGTAAAAACACATCAGTAGGATTACCGGTGATCATGGATACGTTAAAAGACAGTTTCAACATTCGCAGATATTTTTCCACCCACCTGGAAGCATTTTTATACCCTTTACCGAACGTTTTATTTTTGCTGACGGTAATGGCATGTATATGTGCATTAAATTGCCGGGAAATTATTGCCCCGAACATGATAGCCCTCTTGGTAGCAGCTGAATCATCGACGCATAATAGTATTTTGTAATTCCATGAAGGGTCAAAGTTTTTTATAATAAATATGCTGGTATCAAGAAATTGAATATATTTGTGGGTCATCCTATTATTTTCCGGGGCACCAATAATAGATAATTCATAAGGTCGATATTGCGTTTCCTTGTGAAGCTCACTAAGGAGATCTCCTTCTCTGAGAATCAGGTGAATTTTTTCTCCGGAAGATTGTGGAAGCACCATGCGAATTCGACCCGACTCTGCAATAAGATTGGATGGATCAAACTCAGCCGTTTCCGCCGGAAGAAACCCAAATTCTTTGATGGATTCAAATGCCCACATCAAAACTTCTATACCGGGATGATGAATATTCCATTCAGAAAGTGAATATCGGGTAAGTGCAATGTCCCCTTCAATGATTGAGCTGGATTTTTTCCCAATGTATAACACCGATAAATCGGCAGAAAATCCGCTGGCAATTGTAACACCAATTTTCAACCTGTTTTTAGATTCTGGACTTGTATCTTTTACTGCGATTAAAAATCTCATAAACCTGCCATTATTTAAAATTTGTGAAGCCTATTACAAGCGGCCAATACCATTTGTATACAATGAGTAAGGTAATAAATGACGCCAGCCCCAATCTCCATCCTGCTTTAAGAAAGTCTGTCATTTTTACCAATCCTGATGAATAGATAATCATACATGCTGGTGCAGCTACAGCTGAGAAATAACCAAAAGCCGAAGCTACTGCAGTTGCCATCCCCATAAATACTGGTTCACCCCCCATATTTAACGTGATTGGACCCAATACTGCCACGGTTCCGCTTGAACTCATCACATTGGATAAAATCATAGTCAAGCCGATTACAACCATATATCGCACTAACTCGAACTGCTCCATCAACCCCCCCGTTGCATTGATGATATTTTCACCAATCCAAACCGCTGTGCCCATATTTTTCATTTGTACACCCAAAGAGATCGCACCGGCAAATAGCAGGATGACCCCCCAGTTTGTGTTTTTGCTGATATCCTCCCATTCGACAATCCCTGTAGCCATATATAAAAAGGCACCGGTTATGGCGATGATACCCATTCCAATTCTCTCGTTAAGCAGTACCCAGCACAGGAATATAAAAACAAAGATTCCGATGGTCAGGATATCCTTGCCGGTCATTTTTCCTTTATGTGCTACTTGAATTTTCAATTTTCTTATAGCCGTATCCAGATTTGTATACTCAGGCTTAAAGGCAACTTTCAATAAAATGGTTGTAGATATAATTCCAAAAATCACCATGGGATAAGCCATTATGATCCAGTGCACATAGGATAAGGTTACTCCTGCGTCAGTGCTTCCACGCAAGTATTCTATCATTATAGCATTTCTGGCTCCGCCGGACGGGGTGCCGACAGAACCGATTGTCGATCCATAAGCAATTGAAAAAAGCAAAAGGGCGGTAAGATTTGGAACTGGTTTTCTCACAGAACTATGTCGAACCAGAGTTAAACCTACCGGCAACATCATCGCTACTACAGTATGTTCACCAACAAATGACGAAAGAATTGCAGATATAGCCACAAAACCAAATACAATCCTGTTCACACTGTTCCCGGTAAGTTTGATGATTCCGAGAGCAAGGCGGGTATCCAGCCCCTGGTGAACAATTGCAACCGCCATCATTAGAGAACCCATAATAAAAAACACTGAGTCGCTCATATAAGATTTTGCTACTTCTGTGGCAGGGGCAATTCGGAATGAAACTTCTAGTACAGCAATCAGCAAAGCCACTGCCGGTAGCGGAACCGGTTCAGTAATAATCAGAGAGATGACCATGATGCCAAGTATTAGTGCACGGTAACCTCTGGTTGAAATTGTATCGGGGTAGGGAAGCCAATACATTGCAACACCTACAGCAATGATTAGCAAAAGCCATTTTTTCTGTTGTATCCAGAATAGGAATGCACGAATTACATCGTTATACATATCCAAAAATTAATATTCAGCCTGCATGACTGCAAAGACTCACTTTCCGAAATAAGGGCAATGAAATGGTATATCATAACTTTTTCCCTTCAATAAATGAATATAATAATTGTAAATTCACCGCTTATTTAATGAAGATATTTACCAAATTGACAAGTTTTCGATAAATTGTTTGAAAGGATATAAATTTGATTAGAGTTGAAAATCTGGTAAAAAATTATGGTGACGTTAAAGCAGTTAGAGGGATTGATTTCGAAGTTAATGACGGTGAAATTCTTGGATTCCTTGGCGAAAATGGTGCTGGAAAATCCACCACCCTAAAAATCATCACCAGTTTTTTATCCCCAACATCGGGAAACGTATATGTGAACGACCTGAACATCCAGGATCATTCCTTAGAAATTAGAAAACAGATTGGCTATTTACCCGAACTCAATCCTTTATATATGGATATGCGGGTTTTTGATCTACTTGAGTTTTCTGCCAGGGTTCGCAATATTGAAGGAAAAGCGTTTAAGCAGTCAATGGCCAGAGTCATCGAGCAATGCGGCTTAAATGGTGTCGTTCACAAAAGAGTGTCAGATCTGTCAAAAGGATATAAACAGAGATTAGGCATTGCAACGGCGATTATTCATGATCCCAAAATTTTAATTTTGGATGAACCCGTAACTGGACTTGACCCAAATCAAATTGTTGAGATTCGGGAATTGATCAAATCTCTTGGACAGGAAAAGATGGTAATTATATCCAGCCATATCCTCCATGAAATTGAGGCCACTGTTGATAGGATCATCATCATTCATGCCGGTGAAATTGTTGCAAATGGCACCAGCGAAGAGCTGATGTCAGGATTTCACGGCAAAACACAATTAACACTTGAAGTCAAAAATGCAAGCTCAGACAGCATTCAAAAACTTGCTGACACATTCCCCGAAATTATACTGACAAAAATGGAACCGGTGAATGGAAATCATCTTGTGATGATGGAGTATGACAAAAATTCTGATCCCCGGGAATCCATTTTTAATTTTGCAACGGATAAGGGATGGATTCTACTGGAGATGAGCCTGCAAAAAGCGCAGCTTGAAGACATTTTCCGAAAACTCACAATTGACGGAGGTGCTGATGCGTAATATTTCGGCAATTTACTTTAAGGAACTCAAATCCTTTTTTAACAGTCCTATGGCCTACATCTTTCTGGTCATATTCTCGTTAATAAACGGATATTTCTTTACCCAAACATTCTTTTTAATAAATCAGTCAGATCTCAGGTCTCTTTTTAATATCATACCTTTGGTCTTTCTTTTTTTCATCCCGGCAGTAACAATGGGATTGATTGCATGGGAAAAGAATTCAGGTACCATTGAAATAATGGCAACGTTGCCGGTAAAAGATTCAGAATTCGTTCTTGGGAAATATTTTTCCGGACTGACCCTGATTCTTGTTGGCATCGGATTCACATTGGTTCATTTTATCACTCTTGCATCAGTAGGCACCAATATCGACTATGGTGCAGTATTATGCGGTTATTTTGGTATTATGCTGCTTGGGGCATTTTATTCATCCATTGGATTATTTGCCAGTAGTGTGACCGAAAACCAGGTAGTTGCCTTTATCATTGCTATCAGTGTGGTAATAGTATTTTATCTTCTCGATAAAATTTTAATTTTTACACCGGCTGCTTTAACAGGTATTCTTCAATATATCAGCGTGGAATATCATCTATCCAATATATCCAGGGGAGTTGTGGATTCAAGAAATATCATTTATTTCTTAAGCATGATTTGGATGTTCTTGTCATTGACGATTCGCGTTGTTGAAATTCGGAAGTGGAGGTAGATATGTTTCACGTCAAAGATAAAAAATCATTTCTATTATATATTGGATTTATCCTCTTAGTTGTTATTCTTATTAATGTCATTTCCAGGAATATCCATTTCAGGCTTGATTTCACGGAAAACAATATTTACTCACTTTCAGAATCAAGCGAACTTATCGTTGATAAAATTGATGATATTCTAACGATGAAGGTATATTTTTCTGATAATCTGCCAGGAGAGTATGGTAATAATAAACGCTATCTCCAGGATATTCTTGAGGAATATGCTGCTTTGTCAAATGGTAAAATTCGCTTTGAATTCTATCCACCGGAATCAGATGAAAAAATGGAAGAAGAAGCTCTGAAATATGGTATACAGCCAGTCCAGCTTCAAGTTGTGGAAAATGATAAACTTGAAATTAAAAAAGTGTATATGGGCATGGTCTTCATTTATGAGGATTTAAGGGAAACCATTCCGGTTATCCAAACCACTACCGGTCTTGAATATGATATCACCACCAAAATCAAAAAAATGGTAGATACCCGGAAGAAATCTATTGGTATAGTCAATCTGACTGAAAGCGCTGAGCCTCAAAACCAGACGATTTCAGAAATATTAAGTCAATCATATAATATTAGACCTGTAGACCCTGCTAATCCAATTCAGGGTGATATTTCAGTCTTATTGGTAGATGGTGTAGAAGATAGTGTATCAGTTGATGTTCTGGACAACCTGAGAAGTTTTGTGGCACGAGGTGGGAATATCTTTATGGCGCAGGGAAGAATCAAATCAGATCTTCAAACACAATCAGCAACGGTAATTCAATCAAATATATTTGATTTTCTTGATGAGGTGGGTCTGCATGTAAATGACAATCTTGTACTGGATGCTTTATGCAGCCAGGTAACAATCAGTCAGAATCGTGGTTTCTTTAGAATGAACAGCGCTGTAGATTATAATTTTTTCCCAATGATCAGGAAATTTGGTGACCATGTAACTGTCAGTGGACTGGAGCAACTAAGATTACTTTTTTCCAGTGAAATTGAGTATCAGGCTACCGATGTGATGGATTCCACTGTAAATAGAATAACCCCATTATTGATTACTTCAGACAAATCAACGACGATGGAACAATTTTTTAATCTATCCCCAATTGATAACCCAGCTTTTACTAGTTTGAATGAACCAGGCAGGGTAGTTGGTGCTTTGACCTCAATTGCATCAAACAGTACTGGCGGAGTCAGCCAAATTATTCTCATATCGGATTCTCGATTTTTTGAAGATGGTGGTGCCTCTCCTGAGAATGCAGTATTTCTTTTAAATGCTGTTGACTATCTTATGGGTGACAGCGATTTAGTTTCCCTCAGGAGCAGAGAAATAACTACCAGGCCACTGGAAGAAATTGAAGATGGAGCAAAATCAAGATGGAAATGGATAAACATTTTACTGGCGTCCGTTCTGGTCATTATATTTGGATTTGCTCGTTTGAAAAGAGATTCTGCAAGAACAAAAATACTGGAGGAAATCTATGAATAAAGGTATGCGAAATAGTATTATTGTCCTCGTTGTACTTATAGCCGGTTATTATATAATATCCAATAAACAGAGCGGCCTGACAACAAAATCTTCAGTTATCTATACTGACGATGTTCTGGATATTCATAAGGTTCTGATCCAAAAATCGGGGGGTGCAATTGAGTTATCCAAAGATGCCGATACCTGGGGAATTTCAGGGAATGATACATTAGTCATCCGCCAGGATAAGATCGATAACTTACTTAACACCGTATTATCTGTGAGTCGAGAGACATTGGTTTCAGAAAATCCGGAAAACTGGTCAAAATATTCTGTTGATGATTCCACCGGGACACATTTAGCGCTGATAGATATAGAGAATAATACAATTGCCTATTTTGTATTTGGACGATCAAAATCAGATTATTCTCATAATTATATTAGAATACAGGATAACAATGCGGTGTATTTAACAGATCAAAATATACTTCATCATTTAAATACAGAAGACACATTCTGGGGAGAGGTGCCCCAGAGAGATGAAGAGATTGTCCCTGGACCTGGTTTGCAGCTGCCGCCAGATATAATTGAAAAATCAGATACTACCGGGGCAGAATTTAACCTCGATGATAATGAATAATTATTTCTTAATCCTCATTTTGAAAAAGGAAAACAATACATGGTTATACTGATACCACCAAGCGAAGGAAAAACAAAAATCAAAAAACCAATGGATACACGGTTTGGAGAGACAGATTATTATTTAATGGACGATGTGAAACAGGTAATTCGTCTTTTAAGTCTCATTGGGGATGAAGAGCTTCGGTCAATATATGGCACATCAGTTGAAAAGGCACGGATCTACCATCGCCAGAACCAGGATGCATTGAACAGCAGAATTTGGTATGCAATTGAAAGATACTGCGGTGTTGTTTATGAGCATATCAACTGGATGAGTATGTCTGATAATGCGAAAGATTATATGGAAAAATATATTCGTATTTTCAGTGGATTATTTGGATTAGTGACGCCAAGAACGCTCATACCCGGTTATAAACTGAAAATGAATGTTTTAGCCCTCCAGCATCACTGGAAACCCATACTCACCAATTTGCTCAAAGATGAAGATGTGGTTATTGACCTGTTACCCCAGGTTCATAGAAGAGCCTATGATGCTGGTGACAATGTAACCACTATTGAATTCTCAGTGATAACCAAAGGAAAGAGAACTGCAGCAGGACATTATGGAAAAGCAGTTAAGGGAGAATTTATCAGATATATTGCTGAAAACAACGTTACTTCAATTGATGATTTTGGTGGTTTTAATTATGATGGATTCGAATGGGATGGCAATATGTTTGTGAAGGAAAACAAATAAGCCAATCTCCCGAAATGTTGAAATGGAAACCCCGCTAATTGTGGGGTTTCTTTTTTTATAGCCAATTTTTATCTTCTGATGTTGCGAATCTTCCAAAATGAATTTTTGAAAATACATCGGAGAATAGAGAAAAACGAGCCACCGATAGGAGTTGAACCTACGACCCACGCATTACGAATGCGTTGCTCTACCAACTGAGCTACGGTGGCATTATTCTTTCAGAATAGACTACAAAATTATTAACTCTAACTCGACCCTTACCATCATTTATAATAAAATTTAAAAGAATTCTATTTCCATTTTCATCTTATAATCTCCAATATTTTTGGTTATTTCAATATTTCAGAAAACATGGCACAGTTATATTGTAATTGGGAATAAATGTAATGAAATGAAAAAAAGGTAATCAAAAACTGATAAGAATCAGTAATAATTACCTTTTAAAAAGGGTCTGCCCCTGCGACGGTAGTTGAAGGATTTGCACAGGGGCAGATGAACATGCACCACAAGGGTGATGTCCAGTGATCATAATTTAAATACAAATAAGCATTCTGCAATAGTACACTTTGTACAATTGTCAATTTTTATGGATGTAAGTCTAATTTGTTTCTTTCCACACAGTAAGATATTTTTCGGCATTAAACATTAGGCTTGGTGACCATCCCCGAAGTGCAGGATTGACGATAGTTGCGGTTTGGGAATGCCACAAATATATCCAGGGGGCGTCGTGGTGGAGAATATCATTTGCCATGATCGAAAGTGAAAGCCGTATTTCATCATCGGTCTCTTTTTGCAGTGACATGATAATATTATCCAGTTCAGGGTTTATATATCTTGTCCACCTCCTGATGCTGATTCCAGATTCAAACAGAGGTGTCAAGAAATTTTCAGGATCTGGGTAGTCAGCCCACCATGATCGATAATACATATCAGGCTTTCCCTGGTTTACAGCCTGACTATACATATTCCAGTCATTGCGAATAATAGTCACTTTTATGTCAATATCCGCCAATTGAGCCTGAATATTTTCGGTAATCATCAATAATTCACGCGATGAACCTTGCCAAAGCTCAACTTCAAATCCATTTTCATAACCCGCCTCACTCAATAATTTGCGAGCCATTTCCTGATTGTAACCATAAGCAGGGGAATCATTATCAGCTAAAAGCGAGGGTGGAATCGGTCCTGAAGCAAGAATTCCTTTGCCATTATTTATGGAATTTATAATTGCCTCTACATCCACAGCATAATTCACTGCTTGTCGGACCCGGACATCATTAAATGGCGGCCGGCTGCAGTTAAGGCCAATGTAATATGTATTTAATTCATTATTAAAATGAATAAAGGGATTCCATTTGGGATCTTCAGCCCATAATAAATATTCTGATTCAGGTATTTCCAGGATATCAAGATATCCGGTAATAAACTCAGCTGAGCGGGGAAGCGCTTCAGGGAGAATCCGTATATTGATATATTCTGACATTGGAGCTCCAAGAAAATAGTTATCATTTCGAAAAAATTTCAAATGGCCGTCATGAATCCATTCCTTAAGAATCCATGGGCCGGTCCCAATGATTTGATTATCAGTGTCCATCATTATAATTGCTGCTGCCGGCATTGCTAAAAAACCTGGAAAAGGTGAAAAGGGCTCAGACAGCTGAATAATAAATGTAGTATCGTTTATTGCTTGAAACCCGGAGATATTATTGCTTTCACCAATCTCAAAAACATTTGCACCATCGACTGATTTAAAAAGCCATTTTCTATGTGATTGAGTATCTGGAGACATTATTCTTTCAAAAGATGATTTTACATGATGTGATGTGAGTAATTCACCCGAAGTGAAATGAATGTCATGGCGAAGATTGAAGGTATATATTGTACCAGACTTATCTACGGTCCAGGATTTTGCAATAGAGGGGACAAGCTGGCTGGATTTCCCAAATTTGAGTAGATTGTCATATAATAGAGCACAAATTCTTCCGGTTCTCACATCAGTGGCGAGGGCTGGATCCAAACTTTTGGGATCACTGTAAAATACTAAATTAATCTGATCTTCTGTGGATTTTCCAGTACACGAGAAAAATATCATCAATACAGATATGATTACATATTTATTCAATTATTGAAAAGTATCCTTGATATTCTTTATTTAAAGAATTTACTGAAATAGAAATAAAACACAAGATGAATAATGTTGATTATTTATCCATTTGAAAAGTAAAATTATCAATTAATCGGACATCTAAAAAAAACACTGCAATGCTAACGAGAATATCACCCTCAATATTATCATGAATTTCCTTAAGGGAGATATTGTCTACGATAGAGAAATAATCAAGACGTATTTGCTTTTCAGTTTTTATCATCGCAATAACAACTTCACGAATTTCCACTACTGAATGATATCCCTGTACCAGCATCTCTTCTGCCTTTTTCAGAGATCTATGAATTACACCGGCTTTTTCACGGTTATTTTCTGAAAGGTAGATATTGCGGCTACTCATTGCCAAACCATTTGCTTCCCGTACAATCGGACACGGCACGATTTGCAGATTGTAATTCAGATCCGTTACCATTTTCTGTAAAACCCGTATCTGCTGGGCGTCCTTTTCACCAAAAAAGGCATGAGAGGGACGGATAATGTTAAATAATTTCCCCACAATTGTGAGAACGCCCTTAAAATGCTCCGGTCGGCTTTTACCTTCCAGTCTATGAGAAAAATTGTCTTCAAGAATAAATGTGGAAAAACCTTGCGGATACATTTGTTTATCATCAGGAAAAAAAACCACATCCACCTGGAATTTTGACAACGCTTCAAGGTCCTTCTCTAAATCCCGTGGATAATTGGAGAGATCTTCTCCGGGTGTAAACTGAGCTGGGTTTACATAAATGCTAACAATGGTTAGATCACATTTGGAATTTGATTTGTGAACAAGAGATAAGTGACCACTGTGCAGCGCACCCATTGTGGGAACAAATCCAATAGTGCCGCTACATGCCTGCCGCCAACTCTGAAAATCAGAGATGGAAGAAATTAATTTCACTCTTTTTCCAATAGAATTTCAGAAATTACCGATGGTTTAACATGAGCGCTGTGTTCCTTTGCAGGAAAATCGTTTGACTGCACATCGTTGATAAAAGATTTTATAGCAGTACTTATTTGATCGGTAAGATTCACAAATCTTTTAGTATGTTTTGGGACAAAGTCACCAAATAAACCAAGAATATCATGAAAAACCTGAATCTGCCCATCGCAATGAGGCCCAGCACCGATACCAATAGTGGGGATTGTTATTTTTTCAGATATTAATTTTGCCACCTCTGCCGGAATGCCCTCAAGGACTAAGGCGAATGCACCGGCTTCAGCAACTTCAATGGCGTGGGTTAATAATTGTCTTGCAGCTTCAACAGTTTTACCCTGAATGGTATAACCTGAGAACTGATGGTATGATTGTGGTGTTAGACCGATATGACCCATAACCGGAATTCCATGATCTACCAAGGATCTTATCTGAGGGCAAACTCTTTTTCCACCTTCCAGTTTCACTCCTGACGCACCTGCTTTTTTAATAAATTTTCCAGCGGAATGTAGTGCATCAGATATTGATGCCTGATATGACATAAAAGGAAGATCAGCAATTACCAGGGCTCTTTTTGTCCCCCTGCATACCGCGGCTGTAAGCATAAGCATCTCATCCATAGTCACAGGCAGGGTGGTGTCATAACCCAGAACAACCATGGCAGCACTGTCACCTACAAGAATAAGCGGAATACCGGCATTATCGACAATACGGGCGGATGTATAATCATAGGCGGTAACTGTTGCAAATGGCTGCCCACTTCCCTTTAGTTTTCTAATATCGTTAATTGATACTTTTTTCATGTATAATGAATTCCAAGAATGGTGGTGATACTATTATGATATTTTACATCATTTCTCGCACCTGAACCAAAGGGTCAACCATAAAATATCAATGATAAATTTCTCTCGATTTAATTAATATCATTGATTGTCCAGTCACAAATTGAATAACCTCAAAGTCATAATCACTCCTGTTTAATTAAAATATTTTCATTTCCAGTGTGGTAAATCAAAATCTAAATTAACTAATGCTTTAGAAGGTATTTCTACCGATAATAGGACCAAGAATGATTAAAAAAATAAAAATAAAACAGCTTCGTAAAGGTATGTATGTCCACGATTTTAATTGTGGGTGGATGGAACATCCCTTTATTCAAAAACAGATTGCAATAACCACTGATGAAATGGTCAAGAAGGTAAACAGTTTAAAAATTCGTGACTTATATATTGATACTGTAAAAGGGCTGGATATTGGTGATGCTTATACAGCCAGTGAAGTTGAAAAGCAAATCACCAATGATCTTGAAAAAGGAGTTTCTGATACACCGATAGGAACAACTCATAAATTAGTTGAATATGAAGAAGAAGTTGAAAATGCCATGAAGGTGAAAGACAATGCAAAGGAGCAACTGACAAAGGTTTATAAAGAGGTTATGAAGGGAAAGGATGTCCGAATGGATGAGGTCTATCCCCTGGTAAATGATATGGTGGAATCCTTATCCAGGAATGAAAGTGCCTTGTTATCGTTATTTCGTGTGAAACATAAAGATGAATATACTTTCATGCATTCTGTGAGTGTGGGTGCCTTGCTTATTGCTTTTGCCAAATCTATTGGAATTACAGGTGAGGAACTAAGCCTCTATGGCGTTGGCGGTCTAATGCATGATATTGGTAAAATGACTGTTCCGTTAAAAATTCTAAATAAACCGGCAAGTCTCAATGATGAAGAATTTAAAAAGATGAAAAATCACGTTGTGCAAAGCAGGATGATATTGTCAGAAATTGGAGATATACCGGAATTAGTTATTCAAATAGCCGGGGAACATCATGAAAGAGAAGATGGCAGAGGATATCCAGATAAAAAACATGCCACAGAAATCAGTCAAGGTGGTAAAATGACAGCTATCGTCGATGTGTTCGATGCTATCAGCTCAGATCGTGTTTATCATAAAGGATTATCACCAGCAGCATCGATTCGGAAGATATATGAATGGAGAAAAAACAATTTCTTCAACGAAGGTTTGGTGGATCAGTTTATAAAGTTTATGGGTATCTACCCAGTAGGTAGCTTGGTAAAATTAGAAGGGAGTCTTCTCGGCGTCGTCATTGAATCTAACCAGGTAACCCCGATTATAATGCTTGTATATAATTATAGAAGAAAAAGGGCCATAACACCAAGAAAGCTTGATTTATCACAGGGCATGGGTCTGAATAATCGTATTGTTGGAGTTGAAGATCCTCGAAATTGGGGAATTGATGTAGGTAAAGTTTTGGGAATCCACTAGTTAAATTATAAACCTATATACACTCATTAATTTGGGTGAGAACCAATGGTGTTTAATAGTAATTCAATGAATTAATATTTTATGATTAAAAAGATTAAAATTAAAGAATTGAGAATTGGAATGTTTGTCCACGACTTTAATTGTGGATGGATGGATCATCCCTTTATTAAACGCCGATTGACGATTAATACCGATGCCGCATTAGAGAAAGTAAAAAAAATTGGCATCGAAGATCTGTATATTGATACATCCAGAGGATTGGATGTCAAAAAAACCCCAGCACCACCTCCCCCAGAGAGAATTGTTATAAAAGAAACAAAATCTGAGGTTTTAAAAACGATTCAGCGAGAATCAATTAAGGAAGAAGAAATACCCAAGACGATTACTTATCAGGAAGAAATTGACAATGCAAAAGAAATACTGTCTGAGACAAAAGACGTTTTAGTTGAGGCCTATGATAATGTAATACTAGGGAAAGAAACAAATCTTCAAGCATTACATCCGATTGTTGACGTCATGGTTGAATCAATCAGCCGTAACAAGGATGCGCTTATTTCATTGCTCAGGGTGAAAGAGGGCGATGACTACACCTTTATGCATTCACTAAGTGTGAGTACAATGCTTATAACATTCGCAAAAACAGTAGGTATCAAAGGTGATTTATTAAATCAATACGGTATGGCAGGATTAATGCATGATATCGGAAAAATGAAAATCCCGTTAAATATCCTAAATAAACCTGGGAAATTATCTGATGATGAATTTGCATTAATACAAAATCATGTGGTTGAGGGATTAGAAATTCTTAACAAAGACCGGTCCGTTTCTGATATAGTTTTAAAAGTTACTGCCGAACACCATGAAAGGTTGGATGGATCTGGATACCCCAACGGATTAAGTGGTGATCAGATCAGTCTTGCTGGACAAATGGCAGCTATTGTGGATGTGTTTGATGCTATGAGTTCCGATAGAATATTTGTGTCTGGAATACCTCCTGTTGTTGCAATAAATGAAATATTTAAATCCCGGGCAAACCATTTCAAAGAAGACCTAGTAAATAAATTTATCAATTTTATAGGCATATATCCGGTTGGAACCCTGGTAAAGCTGGAAAGCAACAGAACCGCAGTTGTGATCGAATCCAATCATCTCCGGCCCATAATAAGAATAGTGTATGAAAATATTTCAAGAAAAAAACTAATGTCCAGACCTATAGACCTTTCGCAGGGAACGGGTTTAAATGACAGAATTATCGGATATGAGGATCCTGCAAGAATCGGCCTGGATATGATGCAGGTTATGGAGCTGGCACAACTACGTTATTAGATTTGAATAATTTGACCGTTATCTTGATTTCTCAGTAATCCTCTCCAACTTAATTTATCACCCCATGTTTTTTGCCAATTTCAACAAATGAGGATATGGCTTTTTTCAGGTGATCATTTGTGTGAGCAGCACTGATTTGAACCCTGATTCTTGCTTCATTTTTTGGCACTACAGGGAATGAAAAACCGATTACATAAATCCCCTTTTCAAGCATATCAGAAGCAATATTCTGAGCCAGTTTTGCATCATACAGCATAATGGGTACTATAGGATGTTCACCTTTTTTAATATCAAATCCATTTTTTGTCAACTCATCTCTAAAGAAAAGTGTATTTTTTTCTAGAGTATCCCTGAGATCTGTAGAATCGGTCAACATATCAAGAACAGCAATTGAGGCACAGACTATCGCCGGAGCCACAGTATTACTAAACAGATACGGTCGGGATCTTTGTCTTAATATATCGATAATTTCCTGCTTTCCGGAAGTAAACCCCCCGGAAGCACCACCCATTGCTTTTCCCAGAGTTGAGGTAACAATGTCAACACTGCCCATCACCTCACAGTAATCAATTGAGCCCCTGCCTGACTTTCCGAAAAACCCGGTAGCGTGGGAATCGTCAACGTGAACAATGGCATCATATTTATCTGCCAGATCACAAATTGTTGATAATCTTGCAACAAATCCATCCATACTGAATACACCATCGGTTGTAATCAATCGAGTTCTGGCATTCTGAGTTTTTGACAAAATTTCTTCAAGGCCCGCCATATCTGAATTGGCATATCTATATCTCTGTGCCTTGCACAATCGAACACCGTCAATGATTGAAGCATGATTTAATGCATCTGAGATAATTGCATCCTCAGCCCCAAGCAGAGTTTCGAACAAACCGCCATTAGCGTCGAAGCAGGATGTATATAGAATAGTATCATCCATTTGCAGAAAGTTAGATAATTTCTTTTCCAGTTCTTTGTGGATGGTTTGAGTTCCGCATATAAATCTCACCGAGCTCAAACCAAATCCCCATTTATCCAATCCATCCTGCGCTGCCTTTACCAGGTGCGGGTGGTTGGATAATCCCAGATAATTATTGGCACAAAAATTTAGCACAGTTTTACCGTTTACCTTAATCTCTGCACTTTGCTGTGATTCAATAATGCGCTCATCTTTTTGTAATCCAGCATCCCGGATCATTTTCAATTCTCCGGTTAATCGTGTCTGTAGGTTGCTCATTTATTTACTCCTTAAGAAATGCAAATTATCCAGTGTTATGTATAATTGTTAATAATCAATAAACCCTTGTTTCCGTTGGTAATTTATGGATTATTGCCCATAATGCAATTTGATTTTTGGGATAAGATAGGTTTCAAATGCAGATTGAAAATCATACTCAGGTTTCCACCCCCAGTCAGCCCTGGCAATAGAATCATCCACCTCGGCAGGCCAGCTATCAACAATTGCCTGTCTTTTTTTATTGATGACATAGCTGACCTCAGCGTTTGAAAAATAGTTCAAAATTTTATCAAAAAATTCTTCTGCAGTTGGATGAAAAGCCGTGATATTGTAAACCAATCGTGATAATTTCTGCTTATCAGCATTCATCAGGTTCAGTATAGATTTGATCGCATCTGGCATAGTCATAAACGGTATTATTGTATCTGGCCGTACAAAACATGCATATGGTTTTCCCTGTACTGCTGCGTGAATCATTTCAGGTGCGTAATCACTGGTGCCCCCTGTTGGTATAGTACTGGCGCTGATCAGTCCGGGAAATCTTATAGAGCGAAAATCAACCAACCCGGGGGTGAATTCAGCTGCCAATCTTTGGTAATGGTGACTATAATAAATACCCAGTTTCTCACAATACAATTTATTACAGCCATACATGGTTTGCGGATCACAGTGCTCATCTTCTTTTAAAATGGGATTAAGGATTTTCTCGTTCAAAGACGTAAACCCATATACAGCTATCGAACTGGGAAAGAAATATTTTACTGCCTGTCCCTGGCTTCTGGATTGTTTTACAGCGAGCTCTAAAAGGTTAATAGTTCCCCCTACATTTACTTCATGTGCCACCTGAGGAGAGAATTCTGCCCGGGTGCTAAGTAGGGCTGCCAAATGATATATTTCTGAAATAGCGTATTCGCCATTGATTTGCTCAAGAAGGTTTTTATCGAGGATGTTTCCCACAATACCTTCTTTTATATATCCTGTAATTTTAGAGTCCATCGGCTGCAGATCAAGAGCAATGATATTCTGCTCATGTTTCTGATGAAGCGAAGATATGAGCCCATGGCCAATTTCACCATTTGCCCCAGTGATCAAAATCGCGCGTTTTCTCATGATTTCCCTTATAAAATAATATGATAAATAGGTTATAAATTTACGAAAACATAAACGTTGATTTTATCCGGATTCCATGAAAATATTTATCAATTTGAAACTTATAACATACATTATTACAATCCTGTTTATTTCAGGATGCGCCAAGAACACCACACCTTTGGCCCCTATTAACCTGGATCCATCATTAAATGATATCCAGTTTGGGACAGATGAGACTTTTGAAATTATTACCTGGAATATTGAAAATTTCCCCAAACAGAATACTACTACCGTTCAAATGGCCAAGGATATCATTTTAGCAATTGATGCTGATGTCTACGCCTTGCAGGAAATTGAGAGCAGCAGTTATTTTGATTTATTGATTGATGAATTAAATACGGCTGATACAACAAGTGCTTGGATAGGATATGTCACGTCCTGTGGCAATTTTTGCATGGAATTATCTTATATAATAAAATCTAATACTGTAACTATAATAAATGAACCGTTTGAAATCTATCCATACGAAGGGTCGGCTTTTCCACGAGAACCCTACATATTTGATTTGTTGTTTAATAGTGATTCAATCCGAATCATTAATAATCATTTAAAATGTTGTGGTGGTGGGGATAATGAGTCTCGTCGACAGTTGGCCAGTGAATTACTTCAGGAATGGGTAGAAGATAATCCCGAATATGGAAATGTGATCATTGTCGGTGATTGGAATGATGAAATCCATGAACCGCAATCAACAAATGTTTTCTGGAATTTTATAGAAAATGATCAACAATATTTGTTTGCAGATATGGAGTTAGCAGAAGATCCTACCGAAAATTCTTGGTCGTATCCCAGTTGGCCAAGTCATATTGATCATATACTCATTACCGATGATCTTTTTGACGAATTTGAAAACCCTATTTCGAAAATTCAAACTATCCTTGTTGGAGACTATCTTCCTGGAGCATTTATTGAATATAACCAAAAAGTATCTGATCACTTACCGGTGGGGCTTAAGCTAAAGTTTTAGGGTAATTGTTTTTTTAAAATAGATTTAAAAATCTTCCGGGCAATCCTGTCTTTCCGATCTTTTTTAAGATTGATCTCATCACCGTTTTTAGAAAATATTGTCACTCGATTTGTTGAGGATTCGAACCCTGCACCCTCTTCATTTGCATAATTTAATATGATATAATCAGCCCCTTTATCCTTCATTTTCCTTAATGCCTCTTCTTTGCCATTTTCTGTTTCAAGGGCAAATGCTACGATGACGCTGTCCGTTGAATCCTTTATAGATTTCAATATATCAGGAGCAGTTGAAAGAGATAAAGATAATTTTTCAGATTTCCGTTTTATTTTTGATTCTGAGGGACCTTCCAGGTAATAGTCTGCAGGAGCAGCTGCCATGATGATATAATCCCATTTCGATTTGGAAATGCACTTTTGAATAGATTCTAACATTTGGTGAACAGTTGTTACATTGATAATATGAATTTCGGCAGGATCTGGAAGAAAAACCGGTCCAGTTATTAATGTTACATCTGCACCCAGGTCTCTTGCAACTTCTGCCAGGGCAAAGCCCATTTTTCCACTGGATCGATTTGTTAAATATCTCACAGGGTCAATAGACTCATGAGTTGGGCCTGCTGTTACAAGAACATGAATGTTTTTTAAAGGTAGCGGTGGTGAAAACAATTCGCGTATTGCATTCATGATTTCCGTATTTCCGGGTAACCTACCTGTCCCTTCGTGAAGACTGGCAAGATAACCTGAGTCAGGGTTGAGAATTGCCTTTTCCCTGTTTTTTAATTTAGATATGGCGTCCATTGTTGCCGGGTTCTCCCACATCCGGCTATTCATTGCAGGCACAAATAAGGTGGGCTGTTCACATACAGATAAGAGTGTAGAAACCAGATCATCAGCAACTCCATTGGCAGCCTTTCCCAGGATATTGGCAGTAGCAGGTAGAATTATTATTCCATCCATGGTATGTGAAAGTTCAATATGTTCAAGACCGGCTTTTGGAGTGTCAGGGAAAATATCAGTAAGAACCTCATTCGCAGATAAAGCTGCAAATGTAGCCTTTCCAACAAATTTTTGTGCCGACTTCGTCATTGCAACCCATATATTTGCATTTTCCTTCCGAAGAAAGCGGATTATCTCACAGCTTTTATAGGCGGCAATTGACCCCGTTATGCAGATGAGAATATTCTTTTTGCGTAAAACAGAACTAGTTATATTTTGGTCGATGATGCTCCCGTTTCAATTTTGAATATAATTTGAAATCTGTAAACTGTCCTTTAATAAACATTTGCTCTCTCAACAGACCTTCCTCATTCATACCTACATTCTTGAGTACCCTCTGAGAGGCTATATCCTCGATTCGGGTTCTTGCCTCTATTCTATTCAGTTCCATTCGGGTAAACCCAAACTCAATAAGGGCTTCAACAGATTCAGTCAATAAATCCTTTTCCCTGTATTTTGCAGATAAAACATATCTGATTTCACATCGGCTATGGGTAAAACTGAAATCATGGAATCCGCACATTCCGATTAAGGTATCATTTTCTTTTAGGATAATTCCAAATTCCAGTTTCTGAAATTTATTTAGGAACTCTATATATCGAGAGAGAAATCCATGTGTATCCTGAAGGGATTGATGTGGATCCCAACTATGGTATTTACTGACAATTGGATCTGAGGCATATTCAAATATTGCTTCATTATCCGTTTTCTCCACCATTCTAATATAAATATCCGGTGTGTGAATAACCGGTTTTAATTGAATAATTGATTTTAAGATATCTTGTGAAAACATGACAACTCCTGATTAATTCAGTAATTTTTCTAATTCACCGGATCTATTTAAACTATATAATTTATCGAATCCGCCAATACAAACATCATTGATAATGATCTGGGGTACCGTTCTTCCGCCAGTGATGGATTCCAGATCATTTCGAGTCATATTTTTTTTCTGAATATTTATTTCAAGATAAGTAAGGCCCAGATCGTCTAGAAGCCTTTTTGCCCAAACGCATGATGCACACCAATTTGAAGAATATATAGTTATCATTTTTATACCGGTAAACTGATAGCTAATTTAGATAGAATAGCAATTGTTCAATGAGTACATTTTTTTTCATAATGTTTATATGTTCTCTTTATTATATGCCTGAATAAATATCAGAAATTTTAGAATTACAAAGAAATTAAGGAGAATTCATGCTATTAAATGTCGGAGATAAAGCACCAGACTTCACTTTGCCAGATGCAAATGAGAATGATGTTTCTCTCAAAGATTATTCAGGTAGAAAATTAGTTTTATGGTTTTTCCCAAAAGCAAATACACCTGGTTGAATAACTGAAGGAAAAGGGTTCCGTGATGAATCCAAGAATTATGGAGATAAGAATACTACCATCATTGGTGTCTCTGCAGATCCACCCAAAAAACAGAAAAAATTTGTTGAAAAATATCAATTTCAATTTCCTATGCTTTGTGATGAAAGTCATGAAATGCTGGAAGCTTATGGGATTTGGGGTCTAAAAAAATTCATGGGTCGTGAGTACATGGGTATAAATCGGGTTACGTATCTTATTGATGAAAACGGACTCATCGAAAAAGTTTATGGAAAAGTGAAAGTAAAAACTCATGCAATTGATATACTGGGAGAATTGTAATCCTTAGTATTTGATTATTTTCTGTTGATGTTCCAGTAAAATCTTATGTTAAAACTAGTGTTTAAACTCCTTGCAGTATTAATGACGTTACTGAACCCATAATAGTAGTCTAAACCCATGGAATATTCTGATTTTGGAAAAAGACGAATACCGGCACTCCATCCAATATCATACCGGTTTCCAGTATTCTCATCTGTCCATTTATCACCTGAGATTGTATATGAAGAAGAATAACAATTTTCTCCAAAGCAATTTTTAGATGTTAAATTTACATTGATTAAATATCCAAAATCTGGACCTGTTTGGAAATCAAAACCGGCGAATTCATAGGATTTATAAACATAAACCCTAAGGTAATTCAACGTTACTTTTAGATCTCCGGAGATATACACGTCGTCAGGAGAATTCAGTTTAAACCCCATTTGAGCAAATCTAATTCCGGTAATTACCCCGGCTCTATTCATAAACTTTGGTAATTCAATGCCGTACTCAATTCCAGAATTATTTAGTCTGGATGAGACATCATTATTAATAATTGTTGAACGTATTTGTCCTGCAAAAAAGCTAATTTGTTTTTGATTAATAAATTCTAAAAATCTTCCTGGATTTTTCAATGTGAAAGTAAAATTTTGATACGTAATTCCATCTCTGGGTGATTCTGGTTCATTAGACGATTCAACAACCTGATTGTAGCGAACATTAATAAACTTGCTCAATTGTGAGTATTTTTTATGATTGGTTAAATGAGACGCCAGGTGCAGAAATCCTTTTAGATTGAACCCCCATCCTGAATATCGTGAATATATAGAACCATCAATATCAGTGAATTTACCCTTTCGAAAAAAGATTGTATTCATAAAGCCTAATTCCTGACCCTGAGATATTGAAACATGATGACTGGTTTTGGAATCGATCAGATGATTTTTAAAATTAATATCCCCTGTGCCGGATTGATACCGGATTACGGATACAGAATCTGACTCCCAATATCGTTCTGCCAGCATATCACCTGCTTCTCTGGCAATAGCATAATTAAGAATCTTTAACTTATTATCAAGAACCATATTCACTGAGAGAGAAATACCTAATCGGGCAAATCGTGGTGCCGGATCCTGAGAGTCACCAAAATGAATATTTCCACCTCGATTTGATTGACTGAAACCGATTGCCGGTGTTATTTGGGTTGAAATTCCCTTACGTTTTTTGGTTGTCGAATATGGAAAGGAAACCAGTATTCCAATATCATATAGCTTATCATTTGAATTACCTATTATTACCATTTGATTTGAAGAATTGAACAAGTGCTGTTTGACTTTTTTATCTGTCCGACCTATCGAAACTCTCAATGGAAAATTACGGAAGTTCATTCCAAATGCGTAACTGATACTCGTGGACTTCATACTTGCGTCAGACAGGCCCACTATTTCACCATTTTCATTAGTAAGAGCCTGATTCCCTAGATCCATAAAAGTTTTAAATTGCGTCAGTGTGTAGTAAAAGGGAGATTTTTTTAAACGATAGGAAACCTTAATAATTTTATTCTTCAAATATATATTATCAGAAATATTAGGTAACCATAAAGTTGAGTTCTTTGTGGCATAATAGGTTAAACCTATAGGGGCAAAAGAATTGGCAGGGTTATAATAACTTGAAAAAATATCATTAACAGGGTACCCGGCGCCAACACCTCCCATACCATTCAACATGGGAGAAGGGGAGATTAAAAGAAAAACAGCACCAGCCTCACCAACGGCAAAAACTCGGGAAAATAATAGGGTAATCAGTAGGGTATATAAAAATATTTGTTTTTTTAATAAAAATTGCATGCAAATCCTCCAAAATATAAATGCTAATTAAAATTCGTGGTGAAGCTTAAATATGAACGAATACCGATTCATAAAACTTTTTTCAGATGCGTAAATTTGAGAAATCCTAAAAAGTATTTTAACAAAAATCCAGGACCAGGAATATTATTTCAAGTAGAATATTATAGGTATTGGTAGGGAATATCATTCCAGGATAAAACGGGAAAATAATGTAATAACTGAGAGCTGGGTTACTTTAGCTGAGCTATTAAAGAATCAAGAGCCTGCAAATATGCTTTCATCGGGTCCGATTCAACAACAATTTCCTCATGGCGAAAAATTGTATTTTCCCGTTTAATAAAAGATACTGTCAAATAGGGGATTTGTAATAATTCCAGTGTTTCTTTGAGCATATATCCATTCTCAAACCATGGGCCCGGTGTGATAAGTATACCTGCTGCAGATTTCCGATTACGATGCAGTAACGTAACAGACTTTGCCTCATCGTGGGTTTGGTAAATTTTCAGGGAGAAGTTTGAATCTCTAACCGATTTTCGCAAAGCCCGATTTATTTTATCCAATGTATATCGGGTTCCAACACGAGCAGATTGAAGACCGAGTAAATTCATGTTGGGCCCGTGGATGATGAGCAGCTGTTTCATTGTTTGTCTTTACCGCCTGGTTTATGATTGATTTTTTGAAGATACATATCCAGAAATTTTTGATGACAGGGAAAAGCTACAGGCGGCAAATTGTCTATATAAAATAATTCTGCTTCTGAAGCATCATCACCGGGAGTAAGATTTGAAAAACTTTCGATGAAAACGATAAACCCAATAAGCAAGACATCTCCAAACACTGTATTATAATGTGAGCAATGTCCCAACCGATTTTTGACCTTGCCTTTAAGGGCGGTCTCTTCAAGTAATTCTCTTTCAGCTGTCATTTCAATAGTTTCGTTGAGTTCCATAAAACCACCGGGGAGACTCCAGGCTCCTTTGGCAGGTTCAAAGGCCCGTTTCACTAATAATATATAATCATCTTTTGGACAAATAAGTGTTGCGGCAGGTTTTGGATTTTCATAATGGATGGCCCCACAATGGGCACAATGAAATCTATTCCGGCCTTCAGAATTTCCGAATTCATTTTTTTCTCCGCAATTTGAACAAAATTCCAAGTATGCCATAAGGGAATTTTAGATAGATATGTATGAGGAAACCAACTTGGTTTTAATCTGAAATTCTGAGTAAAATTGACGCTATTATGACGAGAGAAAATCACATACTTGCCGTTGGGTCCATCGCCCTGGATACCATTGAAACATCAAAAGGAAGCCGATCAAATATTTTGGGTGGATCAGCCACATACTTTGGAATAGCTGCAGCCTTATTTGCTCCGGTTGGCCTTATTGGTATTGTTGGTGATGATTTCCCTGAAAGTGCTATCGATTTACTGAAATCCAAAAACATCGACCTATCCAATGTACAATTTAAACCTGGAGAAACATTTCAGTGGGGAGGCAGATACAGCTCAGATTATTCCAGCAGGGAGACATTGTTTACAAAACTGGGCGTTTTTGAATCATTTGCACCTGTTGTTCAATGCCCGGAGAATCAATCCACTTATTTGTTTTTAGGGAATATTCAGCCAGAGCTACAGGCATCCGTTAATGATATGCTGTCAGATTCAAAAGTAGTCATATGTGATACAATGAACCTTTGGATTGACAATAATCCTGAAGAACTTAAACAGGTTTTGAAAAAAGTGGATATTTTTCTGTTGAATGATGAGGAGGCCTTGCAGCTAACAAATCAAACAGATCTTCAATCCGCCGCAGATTCATTGCGTAAAATAGGTCCTCAAATTATTGTGATAAAAATGGGAGTAAAGGGAGCGCTATTGGTGGATGCCACCGGATCAGCTACTATTCCAGTTTATCCCCATGTTACTGTTCTTGATCCTACTGGAGCCGGGGACACTTTTGCCGGAGGATTTATTGGGCATATTTGCCGAAACGGATCTGATAGCCTGGTAGATGCCGTTATATCAGGAGCCGCAATTGCGTCTTTTACCGTATCAGGATTTGGTTTGGAGGGCCTGCTGGAAGCAACTCAGGAAACTCTTAACGAACGAATAAAATTTATAAAACAATCAATGGATACCGGAATTCCGGTATAATCATACGTCAAAGGAGTCAAAATGAAATTTAGAATGACATATATAATTACGAGAATATTATTGTTGATCATATTAGGATGCAACAGTCCTGAGTTTACATCACTGAAAATGTATGTTAACGAAAACAATCTGGAAAAAGCAGAAGAAAATGGTTTGCTTGCCCTTGAGAAGGAACCGGAAAACGCACTTATCCCATACATCCTTGCAGTAGATGTTTATCTTGAAAAGAAGAATTATAAAGATTTTGCCAGGATGCTGGACGAAACAATGTTGCGGAATCCTGATCAAAAATTGGAACGGCCATTCAAAATTGGTAATGATCCTATCATTACTGTTGGTGATGCAGTCAAGGTTTATCGTGAACAAGAATGGGGCACTACTTATAATGCTGGGGTGTCCAACTTTAATGACGGAGATAACCTGAAGGCAATTGAAAACTTTGAACTGGCAGCATTGATTTGGCCCGTTAAAGGAATGACTTACGGTACACTTTCGGCATTATATCTTGAAATAGGCAATGGATCAAAAGCCAGTGAAGTGATAAAAGAAGGATTAAAATATGCTCCGGACGATGAACAGGTGAATTTAGCTGCAGCGACGATTGCCTTAGAGTTGGAAGATTTTGATAATGCTATAAAATATTATTTAAAAGCATCAAAAGTATCTAAAAATCCAGGACCCATCATGAGAAAACTTATCTTTCTCTATATTGATTTGGGAAAATATGAGGAGGCCATCGATTACTCACTTGAAGCGCTACGGTCATATCCTAATGATGCAGATATTTATTACAATATGGGTGTATTATATCAAAAACTTGCATTGGCGGATTTTAATACTGCGAGAGAAAACTTTCTTATAATTTCGGATATGGAAAACCCGGATCAGGAGAAACTTAAAGAAATATACCAGCAGTTCAGGTCAGCTAAAAAATACAGTATCGATGCAAAAGAGTATTTTCAACAGACTTTGAACCTTGAAACAGAAGATACAGGAGCTGGTGAAGCAGTATCCGAAATGAAGAAGATGATCCGGCAAATGAATGAGATATTTATTCCATCTGTTGAGAAAATGATGGATTAGTTTTAAGTATCCGGATATAATTTTTAAAAGGGTTGATTAAACATCAGCCCTTTTTTTATCCGCCAATTCGTCTTCTTTTTATCAAATACTCTGTGAGGGCAAGATCCAGGGGTTGATTTGTAAGCAATTTGATATAATCTATTCGATTTTTTCGACACTGGTCCGAATAATAATCACAGAAAGATTCCATATTTCGCTGATAGTCTTTTTTTATATGGATGGGTTCAGTAATGATTTCTTCACCGGTTTCCATATCCCTGAAAAGAGTTCTTTCAGAGAAGTCAAGGGTTAATTCCTGAGGGTCCAAAATATGGAAAATCACCACCTCATGTCCCTTATGTCTAAAATGTTTGATTCCAGATATGATTTCATCAGGGTCATCAAATAAATCGGAGATTAAAATTATCAACCCCCTCTTATTTATCGTTTCAGCTGTACGATGAAGGATGGGAGCAATATCTGTTTCAGGTCCAGGATTGATTTTGCTCATCTGATTCAAAAGGATATTTAGATGACTGGATTTTGATCTAGGCGGTATATAGGCTCTGATTTCTGAATCAAATAGGCTCAATCCCACCGCATCCTGTTGCTTCAGCATGAGATATGCCAAGGCTGCACCTAAAATTTGGGCGTATTCTAGTTTTGTAATATCAGTTGAAGTGAAATTCATCGATTTGGACTGATCGATAAGAAGATACGATCGGAGATTTGTCTCCTCTTCATATTGTTTGATATAATATCGGTCAGTTTTACCAAAAAGCTTCCAGTCAATATGTCTAATTTCATCGCCTTGATCATAGGCACGATGCTGGGAAAATTCCACTGAAAATCCATGATATGGGCTTTTATGCTGACCCACAATAAATCCCTCAACTACCAATCGAGCTTTGAGAGATAGATTATCCAGTTTGGAGATAATAGATGGCGTCAGGTATTTTGCTTTATCCATATTTGATCACCAAAAAAAGAATTTGATTCAAGCTTTTTACGACTTTATCCGTTTGTATGCTCAATTAATTTTTTTAGTATGTCGTCAGTTTTAATATTGTCTGCCTCGGCGTTGAAATTAGTGATGATGCGATGTCGCAAAACAGGTTTAACCAGAGTTTTAACATCCGAAATATCAGGTGTAGTCCGCCCATCAAGTACTGCGAGACATTTGGCTCCAAGAACAAGGTATGAGCTTGCCCTGGGACCGGCCCCCCAGTCAAGCCAATCTTTAATAAAATTTGGTGCACGATTATCATCTGGTCGCGTCATGCCGACGATATTCACGGCATATTCTATAACATTATCTGCAGCAGGAATATTTTTTATTAGTGTCTGAAAATCAGACAATTCTTTCCTACCCAAAACATGTTCAAGAACGGTTTTTTCTACACTGGTGACTTTCTTGACAATATCGATTTCTTCTGCAGATGAAGGATAACTAATTTTTAGATTAAACATAAAACGGTCAAGCTGGGCCTCTGGAAGGGGATATGTTCCTTCCTGTTCAATAGGATTTTGAGTAGCTAGCACAAAAAATGGTTCATCAAGAGTGTATGTCGTTCCGCCGGTAGTGACCTTATGTTCCTGCATAGCTTCTAATAAAGCCGATTGAGTTTTTGGCGGTGTTCGATTAATCTCATCAGCGAGAATAATATTTGAGAATATTGGACCTTTGAAGAACTTAAATGCTCTTTTGCCTGTATCAGAATCCTCTTCTATAATTTCAGTACCCGTAATATCTGATGGCATCAAATCCGGTGTGAATTGAATTCGGCTAAAATTGAGTTCAAGAACATCCGACAAAGTTTTAATCAGTAATGTTTTTGCCAGACCGGGAACTCCTTCGAGAAGGATGTGGCCCTGGCACAGTAATGCCACAAATAAATGTTCAATGACTTTATGCTGCCCAATGATTGACTTACCAATTTCAGAATAGATTTCACTTTTTTTCTGGTGAAGATTTTCGACAAGTTGAAGATTATTCATATTTTCCTTAAATTTTCAGACAGGAAATCTATGAGAAGAAGAGTTTGTTAACCATGAAAAATTCTTGCTGTATCGTAAAAAATTCATGTAATATTCGCATGATGAACAGTATATCGATTGAACAGGGCAAGATTGCACCACTAAAAAAAAATATTTCATCTGATCACACCATTATAAAAGGGATGACATTTACTGAATTACAGGAATGGTGTATTGATAAGGGTGAATCTGCATATCGAGGTGGGCAGCTATTTGAATGGCTTTATCGTCATGGCATAACCAATATAGATGAAATGTCAAATATAAAAAAGTCCTTCAGGGATTTTTTAACCCTGAATGCCAGCCTTGAAACGCTAACCTTGGAAAGTGTATCCGAATCTAATCAGGAATCGACACAGAAATATTTATTCAAAACCCACGAAAGTAAATTCATTGAATCTGTAAGTATAATCGAAAAACAGAGGCATACTGTATGTCTGTCAACACAGATAGGTTGCAATGTAGATTGTGATTTTTGTGCTACAGGTAAAATGGGATTCTCCAGAAATCTTCTAACTGGTGAAATTGTTGATCAATTATTGTGGGTAATGAGAAAGACAACATTACCGGTTACCAACATAGTTTTTATGGGAATGGGTGAACCATTTCTGAATTATAAACGGGTGATGGATGCCGCCGATATTTTCCACCATCAAAGAGGGTTTGATCTTGCATCTACCCGTATTACCATCTCAACAGCGGGCATTCTTCCACGGATTTACCAGTTCATTACTGAGAATAGAAAATATAAACTTGCCATTTCATTGAATGCATCTGATGATATTACCAGAACTCAAATTATGCCATTGAATTCCAAATGGCCGATAAAAGAGTTAATTAAAGCTGGAAAGACCTATTCTGAACTGCCAAGAAGGCGAGTCATGTTTGAATATGTTTTGCTGAAAAATGTAAATGACAGCATTGAAGATGCTTATCGACTCCATAAACTGCTAAATGGAGTGCAATGTAAGCTAAATCTTATTCCATACAACAGCATGGGTGGGATATTTAATCGACCCGATGAAGATAAAATTAAAGAGTTTGCAGAATATTTGTACGATAGACAAACTACATACCGTGTACTTGTGAGAAGGAGTAAGGGCAAAGATATTAATGCTGCCTGTGGGCAACTTGCCGTAAATAACAAAGAAAAGGAAAATTTGTAGATTTGAAAAACAAATATGATACAAAAAATATTGCTGAGTATATTCTAAAAAAAATTCCTGTAGCACCAGAGATATCAATTATTCTTGGTTCTGGTTTGAGTGAATTTACATCCACATTAACCAATCCGGTAAATGTGCCATATAGTGAAATAAGTGAGTACCCTCAGCCATCAGTTTCAGGCCATGTAGGTGAATTTATTTTTGGTTTTGCAGGTAATACACCTGTGCTATGTGCTCGCGGCCGGTTTCATTATTACGAGGGACATTCTATTGAAACTGTCACACTTCCCCTACGAGTATTTCATGATATCCAGTGCAAGTCTGTTATCATCACCAATGCTGCAGGGTGCATGAATAGGGACTGGAACACAGGTGAACTCATGGTTATTGATGGGCATTTCGATTTTACATTCCGACATTCATCATCAAATCCCCCATTAATGGATACATTATTATGCTATGATAAAAACCTGTTGCTTAAAGCAAAAGATATTGCCAAATCACAGTCATTACTTATCAGAAAGGGAAAATATTGCTGGACACTTGGCCCAACATACGAAACACCAGCAGAAATCGAATATATGCATGCTCTGGGTGGTGATGCTGTTGGAATGTCCACTGTACCTGAAATTGAAGAAGCAGATAAACTCGGATTAAAAGTATTGGGCATATCCTGCCTGACAAATTATGCTGCAGGTATTTCATCAAAACCCTTAACTCACCTAGAAGTACTTGAAACTACAGAAAGAGTAAAATCTCAATTTGCTGATTTGATAACCGGTATTATTGTAAATTAGGGAATGATCTGAGAGACGAATTCATATATCATCTTTAACTATTGATTATTATTAAAATATAAAAATGAAAAAATCAAGAATTGTCCCAATACTTCTCTATTTTGTGCTATCATCAATGCTCATTATTGTATGGTGGATATTCGAAAAAAGAAATATTTCTGAACATAGAAATATCGCGACCAGCCTATCTGAACAGGTAGCCTTAAGAATTGGGGATAATATTAATCATAAATTATCCAATATGGATGTGTTTAGAGATGAATGGGAAAATACACCTCTAAAGTCAAAAGAGAAATTTTCTGAAAGAGTGGAAAAAATACTGAATTCAACTGGGGGCTTTCACTCAATTAATTATATCGATATCGAAGGCAATATTGTTTTTTTATCAGAGTCTAAAGGTCATATTTGGGGTATTCAATCAAACATGTTGGATACATCTGATCAAGCGTTATATGATACCTTTTCACTGGCGAGAAAAACAGGCGATATTACCATTTCATCTGTTTACGAGATTTCAAATAACAGGAATGGATATATCATATTCTTTCCAATAAAAAATGATGGTGTGATTTCCGGGTATCTGAATTGTGTTCTTAGTGTGGATAAAATAGTCAATTATTGTTTATCCCGCGGCAGTTTTAAAGAATATGTATTTTATATAGACGATTTACAGAATGAAATTTACTCAAGTATCAAAACTGAACAAATAATTTCATCAGAAATTTTGGGTAGCTATGCTGTCCCAGTTTTTAATCGCTTCTGGACAGTTTATGTTGCTCTTACACCCTGGGCTGTAAAAGAACTACTATCGTTATCCAGTAAAATTATACTCATTTTTGGTCTTCTGGTTATTTTTTGGATCTCCTGGACCGTCAAAAATTTCCTTGAACTAAAATGATATCCACATATGAAGGAATTTGGAATTCGACTACAACCACGACAAAAGTCTGATTTAATTAATATGTATTGTCATAGTTCTGATTATCCCGGTTGGGATAATAGTTTGGAGGAACGAATTCTCCACAAAATTAATAATAATTAATCGGAATTACTTTCTTTGAAGAAAAATGTAATAATCCCAGTTTTCACATATATTATACTATTGGTGGTATTTATCACCGGGTGGTGGTTGTTTCAACAACGAAATATATTAGAATTCAAGACGATATCCTCAACAATTTCCAAACAATTAGCCTTTAGAATAAGTGATAATATTCGGTATCACATTGATGAATTATACCGTTTGAAGCAGGAATGGGAAAACAAACCGTTTGATAATTACGACGACTTTACAGTTACTATTGAGCGAATTTTACTTTCAAAAGGCGGATTCCAGGCAATTAATTTTGTAGATACATCCGGTACTATAATTTGGGTTGTTCCCGAAGCGACAAACCGTGGCGCTATAGGAAAAAACCTCTATAATCATCAAGATCCTTCCGTAATTGCAACCTATACAAAAACGGTCGATGAAGGGAAACTGGAATTTACACCACCAATTCCTCTCTTTCAGGGTGGATGGGGTTATGCTTCATATTTACCGGTAATTTTGGATGACAAAGTTGTCGGATATATCAACGGAGTATTTAGAATCGATGACATCATAGAATACTGTCTGTCGAATCAGGATTTAAAACAATTTGTCTATTATATTGATGATAATAATAAAGAGATATATCAAAGCTTTCAGCCCCTTCCCAATATAACTCTGGAAATTTTGGGTAGTTACTCCATTCCTGTTTTTGACAGGTTTTGGACGGTATATGTCTCGCCGTCCTCGGATGCCAAAGATTTTCCCTCGCTGTCCAGTAAAATTATTCTCATTTTAGGTGTTATCATCATTTTTTGTATTTCATGGATGCTGAGAATTATGATGTTACGACAGATTCAAGTGAAAAACTCTGAATCGGAATATAAATTTCTTGTCCAAAATCTGGATGTGGGTGTTTTTATATCCAGAGACAACATTATCATCTACTCAAATTCTATTACCTCAAATATCACCGGTTTTGAAAAGGTGGATATTCTGGGAAAATCACCTTATGACTTTATAAAAAAAGAATATCATGAATCCATCTCAGAGCAGGAAAATAATGCCATATTTGATATCAACCCTCCAAAGTTAATCGAGGTCGAATTAGAATGCGGGGACAAAAGCGTGAAATGGGCACGGATAAACATGCTACCTATTCAATGGGAGAATTTGTCAACTACCATATTTTTATTTGCAGATATATCGGAATATAAACTTGCTTATCTCGGGCTTAGAAGAAGCGAAGAAAGATATAGATTCCTCTTTGAAAATATTCAGGACGCCGTGATTGTTCACGATGGAAACACTATAGTATTTGTGAATGATGCTGGTGTAAAAATGGTTGGAGCCCCTGAAATGGGCAGCTTAGTTGGAACGAATATATCACGATTTATTCATCCTGATTACAAGGATGTTGTGAATGATCGTATACTACAAATGAAAGATACCGGAAAACCTCTTCCCCTTTTTCAAGAAGAAATGATCAATTTAAAAGGCGAGAAACTCACAGTAGAGGTTTCATCAGGTCCAATAATTTTTGATGATAAAATGGCATTTCAAGTCATAATCAGAAATATCACTTCTAGATTGAAGATGGCTCAGGATTTAAAAGATAGCGAGGTTTATTATCGAAATCTCTTTAATTCAAATGCAGATGCAGTATTTATTTTCAAGAAAAGCAAGGTTATCGAATGTAATAGACGCGCACTCGAACTATATAAATGTCAATTGGATGATATTATCGGCAGTTCACCATTCTTATTCTCAAACAAACTTCAGCCAAATGGCCTTCAATCAGATCAATCTTCAGAGTCGTTTATAAAATCGGCCTATCAAACTGGAGAAGCCAGGTTTGAATGGCTCCATACCTGTAAAGATAGATCATTGTTTGATTCAGATGTCACTTTAAAAAAGATAAAAATCTCTGAAGAAACATATCTCCTTGGTGTGATCAGAGATATAACCGAATTAAAGAATAAAGAGAAAAAAGAAGAAACACTGCTGCAAATCTCGCAATCTGTTGTAACAAGCATCTCTTATGATAATTTATTTGAGTTAATACACAAACATCTCAGTACTTTATTAGATACAACTAATTTTTATATAGCAATAATCGATGAGAAAGAATCGTTAATACAATTCCCCTATTTTATAGATGAGAAAGATGCTAAACCAAAGAGCAGATCTTTTGCAAAAGGGCTTACTGAATATATCTTCAAAACAGGGAAACCAAAGATTCTTTATTATGAAAACATCAAATCACTGGAAAAATCCGGTGAGATTGTCCTCAAAGGCACACCACCGCAAATATGGCTTGGAGCACCTCTAAAGCTAAATAATAAAATAATGGGCATCATTGTTTTGCAGAGCTATCATAATCCCTATGAGTATGATGAAACCGACTTAGAATTTGTTTCATTTGTTGCTGAGCAAATTGCGATTTCAATTAACTGGAAAACTCAGGAAATAAATATGAAGAAATCTGAGTTGAGATTTAAAAAACTGTCTGAACATTTGGCAGAATCAAATGCAATGAAAGAACTATTACTAGACGTAGTAAGCCACGACCTGAAGAACCCTGCCGGAGTATTATCAGGTATTTCTGAAATCATGATTTCAGAGGATCCTGATAATGAGTATGCCAGAATTATTCATGAGAGCAGTGAAAGCCTATTGAATGTAATAGATAATACCGCCTCCCTGTCAAAAATGGTTATTGGCGAACAATTGGATATCATTAGTATTGATCTGGTTGAATTATTGAAAAATGTAGTCAATGATTTTGAATCTCCACTGAAGGAGGCTGGGATGACGATCGAATTAAAAATCCATGACAAATTGATTATAAATAATAATCCAATAATATCTGAAGTGTTCAAAAACTTTATTAGCAATGCAATAAAATTTGCCAGTTCAGGTAAAAAAATAATTGTTGAAACCAAGAGGGATGAGAAATACCTTACTGTAAATATCATTGATTTTGGTAAGACTATTCCCAAAAAGGACTATGTAAAAGTTTTTAGACGAGGGATTCAATTAGGGAAAGGTATAAAACAGGGAAGAGGTCTGGGGCTGTCAATTGTAAGGCGGATAAGCGAAGCCCATAATGGGAAAACCGGTGTTAAACCCAATACTCCCAATGGAAATATATTTTATTTAAAACTACCGTTGGAAAAGTAGATTGAATAGGAAAAAATAGTGGAAAAAATAAAAACAGCACTCATAGTCGAGGATAATCCTCTAAACATGAATCTAATCAAAATAATGTTAAAAAAATTAGAGATAGAGTGCATAGATGCTATCACCGGGGAAGAAGCCCTACGATTGGCTGAAAAGTCGGATGCAGATTTTTTGTTGGTAGATATCAATCTGGGTCACGGGATATCAGGGATTACTTTCATGGAAAAAATAAGGGATCAGAAAAAGTATTCTGATACGCCCATCATTGCAGTTACCGCTTATTCATTCAGAGAATTACAGGAATATTTTAGCAAAGAAGGATTTACAGACTATATAGGAAAACCATTTAAGTACGAAGAATTGGAAAGGATGCTCCATAAAAATTCATGATCCGAAAATGAATCACCCAATAGGGTAATTGTTATTTGATCATGAGTGTACGCAAATCCGCTTCAATGTTTTTTTGAACTGATTTAGTTTTTGAAAATATCTTTTTGGACTGATCGGGAAATCCAAGGGCGAACCTATATCTTCCATTTAACATAAATACGTTATTCTCTATAACTATAATTTCATAGGGTAAAAATGAAGTTGCTCTCTTATCCCCTGTATCAAATATTTTAAAGAAACTTGATTCGCCGTTATTCCCTGATAAACCAATTCCAAAAACCTGTACATTTTTGCCTTCTGTCTTATTTGTAAATACCTGTTTGCAAACAGATGATGAAGCTAAATTTGATTCAATTACGCCTACAGCTTCTTTGAAGTTTTTAAATTCCCCAATCTTGACTGTATCTGAAAATCCTGGCATTTTCCGCTTATATTTATAATTTTTTATTTCCTCAGAAGTTAAATCCGAATATGAACCATACTCCATATCTATGCGCATACTCATTGACGGCATCAATCCGAGCAATTCGTTTTTGAATTTTATAATGGCAGACTCATGTTTATTATAATCATCCTGCAGGAAGGCAATCGCCCAATATTCCGGATTTTGACAGGATACATATGTCATTTCACCTTTTGCCGTTATGGCAAGGTGCATTCCTCCAAGGTAAGCGGCATTATCATTACTATTTGTAATAATTTTTTGTAATGTCGGATTGGTTAGGATCAATACAAGTTTTTCAGGATTGTTCTCAGGATTATATTCCCCAATTATTTCAAATGATTCATCGGAGAAAAATACTGCCTGAATTATTTTGGATTTTGTTCTTTCAACGGATTCACCACTTTCCCCAATAAATATATAAGGTTTAATAGGAGCAGCCGATAAAAATATTGTCCCTATTATTGTGAATATCATTAACTTAAAATTCATTTAACTAATCCTTAATTATTTTTTGATGTTCTTTCCAATTGACCTGAGACCACTCGAACTGAGCATATTTAGTCACAGTATATTTTGTTAACCAGTCTCCAAGCCAGATCATTTTTGAATCATTAGATTCATAAAATCCGGTATTGTGATAATGGCCTACCAAGATGGTGTCATAACCTTCTTCCCATTTATTGCGGGCGAATGACTGAATCTCCTGTTTTATTTTCTCATGGTTTTTATCAATTTTATCATATTTTTCTTCAGTGGTGGATACAAAACGAGCCAATGCGCACCCCCAGTCGGGATGTAATAATCCAAAAAGAAAAATACAGGTCTTACTTCGAATAATCTTTTTCATCAGTCGATATCCATGATCAAATGACAATAATCCATCACCATGGGTAACCAGGATTTTCTTATGGTCGAGAATAAACTCAAAATCACCTTCATGAAATATGCAACCGGTAAGGGAGCTAAGCAGACCAAAATCCCAGTAATCGTGATTGCCGGCGAGAAAATGAATTTCCACATCGTTTTGATTTAATTTGTTTAACTCATATATAATGTCCGTGTAAAATGATGGCATTACATTTTTATAATTAAACCAGAAATCAAAAAAGTCTCCACCTATGATTAATGTACCCCCAGAGTTACTGATTTGGTCAAACAAATCAAATATCAGCAGACGTCGACTTTTTTCCTGATGATCAGCCTGCATAAGGAAATGGTTATCAGAAACTATATACAATGGCAATTTCATAGCGCAAAAACTAAAGAATTGATTCTGCTATTTCATAATAAATTGACACATTATAAAAATATTTTTTTAGAGTAAATCAAGAGAAACCTTTGCATCAAAACAGTAGTAAAAGGCGGGTTTCTTTTTTAATTTATAAATTATGAAAATGTATAATAAAACGCTTTTCCTCTTTTTAATTGTATTGTCGTCAAAAATCTTCGGTCAGTTTGGTCAAAATATTGTTCAATATGATGGTTTTACCTGGAGTTTTATAAAATCGGCACATTTCGATATTTATTTTTCTGAAGACGGATACTCCCATGCAGAATTTGCCGCCATTGAAGCCGAAAAAGCCTATGTAAATATATCTACAAGGTTGCTCGGGGATTTGCAGGAAAGAGTATCAATTATTATTTATAACTCACATAATGGTTTTCAACAGACAAATGTAATTGATTCCTACATGTACGAAGGCATCGGAGGGGTTACAGAATTATTCAAAAATCGGGTTGTTATTCCATATGATGGATCCCACAAACAATTTGCCCATGTTATTCATCATGAACTTGTTCATGCGTTTATCAATGACAATATTTATGGTGGAAACCTTCAGTCTTTGTTAAACAGTACTATTAAATTCCAGATACCCGGCTGGATGAATGAAGGTCTTGCCGAGTACCTGGCAAGCGGTTGGGACACAAATTCGGATATGTGGCTGAGAGATCTTGCCATAAATGGTGGTGATCTCCCAAATATCAATATGTTAGGCGGGTACTGGGCCTATAGAGGTGGTCAGTCAGTCTGGAAATTTATTACTGATAAGTGGGGTGATGAAGTCATCGCCGAGGTTTTCACTCAAATCAAAAGAAAAAATAATGTTGAAAAAGGAATTGAAAACTCTCTCGGGGTGGACATAGATGAGTTAACTGAACAATGGCATAAGTATTTAAAGAAACAATACTGGCCGGATATTGAAGGAAGAGAAAGCTTACAGGATATCGCCAGAAAATTGACCGACCACGAGAAATTAGGAAACACCTATAATATCTCTCCAGCCCTTTCCCCTGATGGTAAGCAAATGGCAATTATATCCAATAAAGATGGACAAATGGCAATATACCTGCTGGCAACTGAAGACGGTGTATTTATTAAAAAAATTATCCAGGGTGAGAGGAATGCAGAATATGAAGAATTGCATATTTTAAAACCAGGGATTACCTGGTCACCAAATGGAGACAGACTGGCATTCCCAGCCAAATCTGGAAAATCTGATGCTTTATTTATTGTAGATCACAAGACTGAAGAAAGTCGAAAGTATCGTTTTGGGATGGAAGGTATATTCAGGGCTACCTGGAATCCCGTGAAGGATGAAATTGCATTTATTGGAAATGACGGCATCACAAGTGATATTTATATTTTTGATATTGAAACTGAGGAACTCACCAATTTGACAAATGATTGGTTTACTGATGATATGGTTTCCTGGTCACCTGATGGAAAATCGCTGTATTTTATTTCTGACCGCGGTGATCATCTTGACACATCTGTGGAAGAAATGATAGAAGAATACCCAGTAGACCAGGCCGATATTTACTCTATAACCAGAGATGGATCTCATATTACCAGAATTACCAACACGCCATTTATTGAATCTTATCCTACAATGTCGTTTGATGGACAGTATCTCGCCTATATTTCAGATGAATCAGGGATAAATAATATTTATTTACTAAGTGACTCGTTAGATTCTTCATTCCCAATTACAAATATTCTAACCGGTGTCTCACAACTTTCATGGAGTCGGGATGATACACAGCTGATTTGCTCAGGTTTTGAGGATGGTGGTTATGACATCTTTACTATTGATAATCCAAAAGATAAAAGAAATGATAACATAAGCATCCCACCGGCGAAGTGGGTAACATCACGGGATATAGATCCACAAAAATTATTGATCAGGGAGGATAATAAGGAAAAATATCAACCCTCTGTAAGTTATGAAAACTATGTTTTTAATAATTTCAACAGTATAAAACTTGAAGAAAAACCTGAAATTGAACTAACGAATGAGGATACAAAAGATACTACGGGTACTTTCCGCAAGTATAGATATAAAACCAGATTCACTTTAGACTTGATACAGCCTTATTATAATTACAGTGCGCAGTATAATCCTCAGATGATGGCATATTTTCTGTGGAGCGATTTGCTTGGTGATCATAAAATATTACTCAGTACTGAAATGAATGATATCTCATTAAAAAACTCAGATTATTTTTTCATGTATCGATATTTACCCATGAGAACAGATATTAACTTTATGTTTTCACATAATTCCACCATTAATCAGCAACAGGGCAGTTTTTTGGTGAGGTTAAGGAAACTAGCATTAGAAGTGTTGGCATCAAGACCCTTTTCCCGATTCAATCGTTTCGAATATGGGCTAGAATATGCCTATGCTGAACAGACCATGATAATACCAATTAGCAATAATTCTGGTTATATTGAATTTGAAGAACAAAAGATAAATTCGATCAAATCAATCATGCCTACCTTCGGTTTAATATGGGACAATACAATTTGGAGTTATCTTTACCCGATAGATGGCGACAGAGTCTATTTTCGATACCAGATAAGCCCAGGTAACAAAAGTAACAGTTTAGAATTTCAAACTTTCAGTATCGATGCAAGACATTATATCCCCCTTGGAAACGGGGTAAGTATTGGGGCCAGACTATATGCTGGATATAGCCAGGGCAAAAATGCTGAAATATTTCGTGTTGGCGGACTACCCTGGTTATTTTCTTCTGAAGATACTTACTATGCCAATTTTGATGAACTGTATGAAGATTACTCAGAGGACAATTTAAAAGAAATATTCTTCACAAAATATGTAATGCCGGTGAGAGGGGCACAAATCAATGAATTATATGGCAACAAGGCAGTCGTCATAAACCTTGAATTACGAACGCCATTTCTTTTATACTATTTCCCAACTATCAAGTATTTTGGTCAAATCAACGGTGTATTATTTACAGACTTTGGTATGGCATGGAGTGATAAAAGACCGGATATGTGGGAAGGAAACAGCTGGGACTCCCACCCGCAGGATTTTGTTTTAACATATGGCTTTGGACCTCGATTCATTTTTCTGGGTATGCCCTGGCAACTGGATTATGCATGGGAATATATCCCTCATGAAAAAACTAAGAGGATGTGGTATCTAACAATTGGACTTGATTTTTAATGCACTTAAACTAAGTAACACAAATAAAAAGTAAAGAAGTAAATTATGAACAAAAAAGATAAGCTTTCAAAATTTAAACATAGAAAAAACCGTGAACGATTAAAAAATAAAATTCGTGAATCCCGGGCTAAAGCAGGGAAGAAGACCGAAACGACCAAACCAAAACCGGTAAAAAAGATTGCCGAAAAACCAGCAAAGAAACCAGTAGTAAAGAAAAAACCAGCAGTAAAAAAGACTGCCGAAAAACCAACAAAGAAACCAGTAGCAAAGAAAAAACCAGCGGTAAAAAAGAAAACGGAAAAATAATTATCTAATGGGTGTTTTGCATCATTTTTGATACGCTGGCCCACCAGAAACCACCTTTCAACGTAACGGGGAAACATATGATCACCATTGAAGATTTATTCAGAAAACCTGAAAAAATCAATATCGAATTGTCGCCCGATGGGAAAACCCTTGCCTATCTTGCACCACATAAGCGACGGATGAACTTATTCGTAAAAGCTCTACCCGATGGGGAAGTAAATCAGTTGACCCACGGAATTGATCGGGATATTCAAGGGTATACCTGGTGTAACAATGATCGGCTTATTTATTTAAAAGATACAGGAGGTGATGAAAACACTCGTCTCTACTCTGTTGGGATAGATGGGACTAATAATTTGGATCTCACTCCTTTCAAGGATGTGAAATGTGATATTGTAGATGAACTTGAAAATGACGATGATCATGTGCTGATTCAAATGAATAAAAGAAAAAAAGAATTTTTTGATGTTTATCGATTAAATGTTCAAAATGGCCAATTGGATTTGATCGCTGAAAATCCAGGAAATATATCGCAGTGGTTTACAGATCATGATGGAAAGTTGCGATTATGTGTTACAACTGACGGTGTAAATAATAGTATTCTTTTTAGGGAAACCGAGGCATTCACCTGGAAAACAGTGGCGACATACAATTTTGTTGAAAATGCCATTCCACTCTTTTTCACATTTGATAATCAATCCATTTATGTCAGCTCAAATGTCAATAGTGATAAATCCTCCCTATTCACCTACGATTTGAGAACAGGTAAAGAAACATTGTTGATCTATGAGCATGATGAAGTGGATATTTCCCGTTTGATGATTTCAAAAAAACGAAAATTAATTACGGGTGTATCATACTATACTGACCGTCTGCATTATCACTTTTTTGATGACGAAAGAGAAAAACTTCAGAATTTTCTTGATGATAAATTACCTGGATATGAAAATTCAGTAACGTCTTTTGACCGAGAAGAAAACTCTTGTACTGTACATTCAGGAAGCGATCGAACCCTCGGAGCATATTATTATTGCGATTTAAAATCCTGGACACTTACCAAACTTTTTGACTTAACGCCCTGGCTGTCAGAAAACGATATGGCGGAAATGAAACCGATAAAATACACCTCGAGAGACGGTTTGGTAATTCATGGGTATCTCTCTGTGCCAAATGATAAAAAAGCTGAGAAGCTTCCGGTTGTTGTGCATCCACATGGTGGACCCTGGCATCGCGATGCATGGGGATATAATCCTGCAATTCAGTTTCTTGTTAATAGGGGATTTGCTGTATTCCAAATGAATTTCAGGGGTTCTACCGGTTACGGAAAATCATTCCTGAAGGCTAGCTTCAAACAATGGGGCCAGACCATGCAGGATGATATTACTGACGGTGTTCAATATTTGATTGACAGGGGAATTGCAGATCCTGATAAATTGGCAATTTTTGGTGGCAGTTACGGTGGTTATGCCACATTATCTGCAATTGTAAAAACACCGGATGTATATGCCTGTGCTATAGATTTTGTGGGTGTTTCTAATTTGTTTACATTTCTTGAGACGATCCCGCCGTATTGGAAACAATACCTTGAAATGATGTATGAAATGGTCGGGCATCCTGAAAAAGACAGGGAAATGTTTGAGAAATACTCCCCGGCAAAACATGCAGATAAAATTAAGACACCATTATTTATTGCCCAGGGTGCAAATGACCCTAGAGTGAAAAAGAATGAGTCTGACCAAATGGTAAATGCCCTTAAAGAACGAGGGATTGAAATTGAATACATGGTGAAGGATAATGAAGGTCACGGCTTCCAGAATGAAGAGAATATTTTTGATTTCTATCGAGCAATGGAATCATTTCTCCATAAACATATATCCACTTAACTATAGTCTGAATATTATTTGAATTCTATATTCCAGCTGATAAAAACAGATCCTAATTCTTCAGCACGAGCCGGTTTTGTGACCACTGATCACGGCAAAATTGAGACACCCTTTTTTATGCCGGTGGGAACAGTGGGGGCAGTAAAAACACAATCCTCAAACGAAATTTCCCAATTGAGTAAAATCCTCCTGAGCAATACATACCATCTATATCTCAGACCGGGAGTGGAAGTACTGAAGGCCGTTGGAGGACTTCATAATTTCATGAACTGGGATGGGTCTATTCTCACAGATTCAGGAGGGTTTCAGGTTTTTAGTCTTTCAGGTTTAAGAAAAATTACTGACGATGGTGTCACATTTCAATCACATATTGATGGATCAAAACATCATTTTACACCTGAAAGTGTCGTCGAGACTCAAAGGGTTATTGGTTCAGACTTTATGATGATGTTGGATATTTGTCCCCCAGGTGATGCCGATCGGGCAACGTGGATTGATGCGCTAAACAAGACCACACAATGGGCTAAAAAGGCTATGAAGTACTATTCAGAAACAGAGGGCCACTATGGCTTTCACCAGGTTTTATTACCCATTGTTCAAGGCGGCACCGATCATGAACTGAGAAAACAGTCTGCTGAAGAATTAATGTCGTTGGATGCACAGGCATATGCTGTTGGAGGATTGGCAGTAGGCGAATCCAAAAATGATATGCTGGATACAACTCAATTGATGGGTGAATTACTGCCGATGGAAAAATCGCGCTATCTCATGGGTGTAGGTACCCCTGCTGATCTGGTGAGATGTGTTTCAAGGGGGATTGATATGTTTGATTGTGTCATGCCCACTAGAAATGCCCGGAACGGTCAATTATTCACCAGCACTGGTAAAGTGAATATCAGGAATGCGAAATATAAAAATGACTTCTCCGAGATTGATTCGAATAGCGCATCACCTATGTCAAAATCATTTAGCAAGGCATATCTTCACCATCTATTTAAAATAAATGAGGTGTTAGGTTTAAGAATTGCAACCCAGCATAATCTCTATTTCTACACTCAATTGATGAAAACTATGAGGATGGAAATATTAAATGATAACTTCACGCCGTGGTCGCGACAATTTTTGGATTTATATGAAGGTGGGGAAAGTTGACAGATATTTGTGTACGCGTAATTGACTGTCATATTTTCATCCTTCAAAAGGGAGAACCCTTATACCTGATGTTGAAGAGATCTGAGAATCAGATTTACCCGGGGATCTGGCAATGCGTTACTGGAAAGATTGAACCAAATGAAAAACCGTACGAAACAGCAATTCGTGAGCTCAATGAGGAAACAGGACTGGTTCCGGTGAAATTGTGGTCAGTTGATCGGGTAAATCATTATTATGAAGCAGTTAAAGATCGAATGAATCTTATACCAGTATTTGGAGTTATGGTTACTGAAAAAACAGTTAAGTTGTCTTCAGAGCATGTTGAATATAAATGGTGCCCCGTTATTGAGGCGGGCGAAATTATGTTATGGGATCAGCAGAAAACAGGACTATTTCAATTTCATAAAATGATAACAAGTAATAAATCAAAAATGAAATTGACAGAGATTAATTTTTAAACTGTGGATTTACCATATTGTTTTAATACTATCTGAATTCCCAAGATTCGTATCAGCGGTGACCAGGGGAGCATTCAATATTTGGGATACAGCACAAATTATACTTTCCACAGGATCAACAGCTATCTGCGAAAAAATTGAAACAGACCGTTCGGCAATCTCAGCTGTGATGGATTGAACCACATAACTATTTGCTTCACGAATCAATTTGATAAAATCATTATAATGCACATCAACTTTTAGCCGTTTCTTTTTCATGAGCATGGCAATTTCCCATAAAGATATATCGACAATAATTATTTCACCACTGTCATTTGCCAGATTAATGACCTCCCTTGCTTTTGGGCTGATTTTTTCAGGTTTTAAAGCATCCCAGATAATAACATGTGTATCAAGTGTAATCATTAGGAGAAAACATCCCATGTTTCATCAATTGGATTCATAACATCAATTATTTTAGCAGTTTTACTCAATGTTAATAGTCTTGCCTTTGCCTTTTCCCGGATATTTTCAGACGGCATAAGCTGGGCAATTACCTTCCCTCTGGATGTAATCTGGATATGGTCACCATTATTTACTCGTTCGAGAACTTTCATCAAATTGGCTCTTAACTCACTAACAGCAATAGTGTCCATGAAAAAACTCCTTTAATTGTACAATGGCAAAGTACAAATTACAAAAATAAAATGACTATGTACAAATGATTGGTACAATTATGATTTTCTTTATACAAATATTTCTAATTTTGCTTTAATGTCCAGATAAGATGCAATGAGGATAAAAAAAGTAAGACAGCAAGTACCTGGTGAACAACCGCCATCCAGACAGGGGTAAACATTAGTAAAGTACTAATGCCCAGAATGACCTGAATCCAGACGATAATCGCTAAACGAGTTACTGGTTTTTTTATATGATAGTTTTCCGGTTGTTTTCGTACCTTAAGCAGCAGGCCGCTAACAATTGTCAGAATGAGAATCCCAACATATCGATGAATGAACTGAACGGTCATATTATTTTCCACCAGATTTTTCCAGACAGGATTTAGAGAAAAGAGTCCATCTGGAATCCAGAGTCCGTTCATCAATGGGAAAGTATTCCAGGCAAACCCTGCCTTAAGGCCAGCTGTAAAAGCGCCGTATATCATTTGAAGTACAATGATTACCGAAATTATTATACTATACTTTAGTAGTCCAGAATTCACAGGAAATTTTATTTTTTTATAATTGAAATCCAAAATGGTCCAGAATATATATCCAACAAGAGCGACAGCGAGTAGGAAATGTGCCGCCAGCCTGTAATGACTGACATGTGGATTATCAGCCAATCCGCTTTTAACCATATACCAGCCCATTAATCCCTGTAGGAATCCAAGTCCAAACATAATAAAAAGATTTGGATAAAGTTTATCGGGAATCATTTTCTTGTAATAAAAAATACAAAATGGAATCACAAATAATAAACCGAGAAAACGACCAATCATTCGATGAATGTATTCCCAGAAGAATATGGATTTGAATTCATCAAGTGTCATTTTATTATTTATGAGTTTGTATTCGGGATATTGTTTGTAATGGTCAAACTCAACCTGCCAATCAGTTTCATTCAGCGGCGGGATACTTCCGGATACGGGTTTCCACTGAACCATGGACAGACCAGAATGGGTAAGTCTGGTAATGCCCCCAATAACTACCATGGTGATAATTAGAATACATGCTGAAAAAAGCCAGATATTGATATATTTATTCATAGGTGTTCTGATTCTTAATTATTGAATTTAGATTTTCTATAATTTGTCATATTACAAATGGATAATTTATCGGTTTAGATAAGGCAGCCCCAATCGAAATTATTTTGTTTTTAGTTCTCCTGATTTATTAAATTAACTACAATGCAATACAAAAAAGATGATTTCTGGTGGCAGTGTTTCAAGGGTTAATAATCCACCTGGAATTGTATAAGGTGAATTGGACCCCGCAAATAAAGCGGGGTTTTTTGTTTATAAGATTAATCGATTCACTGGTATAAGAAAGAGGCCTTTGTCTTTTTGACAGTTTGATATAAAACTTAATAATTAGCAATGGTATGTATGCATACAGAGCAAAATGAAAATTTTGAAAACTAAAAATGAATTAATCTAATGGATATGACTTATTCTGAATTTTTATTACTTGCCGGAAAGCATAAAATGGTTCCGGTATATAAGCAGATTCTTGCAGATTTACTGACGCCGATTTCGGCCTATTTGAGATTGTCCCAAAACTCAAAATATTCTTTTCTATTTGAATCAGTTGAAAAAGGAACTCGGTTTTCAAGATATTCCTATATTGGAAGAAATCCCCAGAAGATAATCAATTTTGCCGACAATAAAACCACAATCACAGAAAATAATCTCAATTATGAAAGTCCAAATTCATATTTAGATAACCTTAGGACCCTGGTAAGCTCATACAGCAGCTGTCAGATCAGTGGATTTCCCGGGTTTACCGGTGGGGTTGTGGGGTATTTGGGATATGAATGCATCCGTTTAAATGAGGATATTCCAATTTACGATACCGATGAACTGGGTGTGCCGGATTCCGTATTCATGGTTTATGAGGATATCATCGTTTTTGATCATTTAAAAAATAGAATTATTGTATTTAGTAATGTCAACACTGAAACAGATGATTTGCCGAAAGCCTATGCAAAAGCAAATCAGAGAATTGATGAACTGGGAGATGACCTCCATACAGATATTGATTATCAGAGTCCAGTCAAACTAAAGAGAAGTAAAATTAAATTTGAAACGACACTTGAAGAATTTACTGACGTTGTTAAACAGGCCAAAGACCATATAAAATCCGGTGATATTTTTCAGGTGGTACTGAGCCAGAGATTCCAAAGGAAAACAAATGCCAAACCTGTGGATATCTATCGAGCCTTGAGATCTATTAATCCGTCGCCATATTTATTTTATATTAAAATTGATGATTGGGCAATAATTGGCGCCTCACCTGAATTGCTTGTAAAAGTAGAAGATAACACAATAATTTTACGGCCTATTGCAGGCACGCGTCACCGGGGAAACAGCGAACAGGAGGACCATTTATTAGAAAATGAGCTGCTTGCAGATAAAAAGGAATGCGCCGAGCACCTGATGCTTGTTGACTTGGGCAGAAACGATGTGGGGAAAGTTTCCAAATTTGGAACCGTAAAAGTTCATGAATTCATGCAGGTAGAAAAATATTCTCATGTTATGCATATAATTTCTGAAATCCACGGAAAGAAAAGACAGGATGTAGATTTAATTGATGCATTATTAAGTGGCTTTCCGGCAGGAACTTTGACGGGTGCACCAAAAATCAGGGCAATGGAAATTATTCATAATTTAGAAAAAGCCAAGAGGAATATATATGGCGGAGCTGTTGGTTTTGTCGATTTCTGTGGTAATATGAATACCTGTATTGCCATCAGAACTATGGTGGTTAAGGATGGCATTGCTTATTTTCAAGCCGGGGCAGGGATTGTGCACGATTCTGACCCTGAGAAAGAATACAATGAATGTATCAACAAAGCAAAAGCCATAAATGCAGCAATAGATTTTGCTGAAAATGGTTTGGTAACGTGAGAAAGACATGATATTGATTATAGATAATTACGATTCATTCACTTATAATTTGGTCCAGTACATTGGAGTTATAAATTCTGAATTGACCGTAGTTCGAAATGATAAAATAACTATTCAGGATATTGAAAAAATGCAGCCTGAGCGAATAGTTATATCTCCCGGACCAGGTATTCCGCAGCAGGCGGGAATATCCATCAGCCTGATTCGTCGATTTTATAAAAGTATTCCGATTTTTGGAATTTGCCTTGGCCACCAGTCCATAACGGAAGCATTTGGAGGCAAGATCATCTGTGCCGATGAAATTGTGCATGGAAAAACCTCTAGTATTAATCATTTGGAATCAAAAATATTTAATAATATTCCAGAGACCTTCATCGCCACTCGATATCATTCATTGATTGCAGAAAGAAGCTCATTTCCAAGTGATTTAAGAATAACTGCTGAGACAGATAATGGTATTATCATGGGCATCGAACATAAAAAATATCCGGTATTCGGTGTTCAGTTTCACCCTGAATCTATTATGACAGACTATGGAAAAAAAATGGTCTCAAACTTTTTAAATTGAATATCCACTTTTCGAAGCCCGAAAAAAAATTGAGAAATATAAAATGAAAACAACAATTGACAAATTATTAGGTAATCAAAGCTTAAATCAGGATGAATCCCGCGAAATTATGTTTAAAATCATGTCCGGTGAATTTAATGACGTTCAGATTGCCGGATTTCTTATTGCATTGCGCTCTAAGGGAGAATCATCATCGGAGATAGCTGGATTTACACAGGCGATGAGAGAAAAAATGACATCTGTTCCCATCCAATCAGATGCCATAGACATGTGTGGTACTGGAGGAGATGCCAGAGGTACTTTTAATATTTCCACAGCAGCTTCTTTTGTAGTTGCCGGTGCCGGAGTAAAAGTTGCCAAACATGGTAATCGATCCATGACATCCAAATCCGGGTCTGCAGATGTACTGACAGCATTGGGTGTTGATATCACGATGAGTCCTGAGAAAGTTGCTGAGTGTGTGGATGAAATTGGTATCGGTTTTATGTTTGCACCATATCTTCATCCAGCGATGAAATATGCAGTCAAGGCGCGCACTTCTCTTGGGGTTAGGACCGTATTTAATATTCTCGGACCTTTAGCAAATCCAGCAGGTGTCAGACGACAAGTATTGGGAGTTTATGATGGTGTGCTTACTGTAACACTTGCAAAAGTTTTAAAACGGTTAAATGCTGTGTCTGCCATGGTTGTGCATGGACATGACGGCATGGATGAAATTACCAATACATCTTCCACTAAAGTAACCAAATTGGAAAATGGATCGATTAAATCCACAGTATTTTCTCCAGCAGATTATGGAATTGCCGTTGCAAAGCTGGGTGATTTGGCCGGCGGAGAACCTGAAGAAAATGCCAAGATTATCATTGATATTTTCCGTGGCGAAACAGGGCCAAGACGCGATATTGTTTTGCTGAATGCTGCCGCAGGTATCGTTGTTGGAGGAAAAGTTGAATATTTATCAAAAGGAATTGAACTGGCAAGGCAATCCATTGATTCTGGATCAGCATATGATGTCATGCAAAAGTTAATTTCTAAAAGATGAATACACTCAATAAAATTATTGAGTCAAAAAAACAGGAACTACAAGTTTTAGAAAATAAAACCCCCATAGAAGTTTTACGAGCAAAACATAAAAATTTTAAACGGGCAAACATGCTCAAGGCTTTGACTTCAGATGTCATATCGGTCATCGCCGAAATAAAACAGAAATCTCCTTCTGAGGGTATCATTAATAAGACAAATGATCCAGTTGAAATTGCTGAATCCTATGAAAATAATGGTGCGGCGGCAATTTCCGTTCTTACTGATAATCCCTTTTTTGGCGGATCAATTGAATTGCTATCAAAAATTAAATCTTCGGTAAAAATTCCGATTCTCCGTAAAGACTTTATTATCAGTGAGTACCAGGTATACGAATCATATTTGCATGGCGCTGATGCATTACTTTTAATTGCCGATATCCTCGAATATTCTGTATTAGAATCATTATATGAAAAGGCAATGGAAATTGGACTGAAAGTTCTTGTTGAGGCGCACTCCATGTCTGCGATAAAAAAAGTCAAAAAATTGAAACCGGAAATTTGTGGCGTAAACTCAAGAAACCTCGAAACTATGGAGATCGATTTGAAGTGGTTTGAAACATCTTATCATCATCTTCCAGAAACATCCATCAAAATTGCTGAAAGTGGAATTCATTCCAACGAGCATGTTAGATTTGTGGATACAATTGGATATGATGCCATTCTAGTTGGGACTTCCCTTATGAATAAAGACAATCCGGGGTTGGCCATCCCGCAGTTACTGGATGGACAATAAATGATTCCGGTAAAGATTTGTGGCATAACCAATTTGAGTGATGCCAGATATGCTGTAAGAGTCGGGGCGTCTGCGATGGGTTATATATTTTATCCTGGAAGTCCACGATTTATTTCACCAAAAAGTGCTGGGATTATTTCTGAGGGAACGGATAGAAAAATTAAAAAAGTAGGTATATTTGTCAATGAATCTATGCCCCACATTGAATCTATTATAAAAACAGCAAGTCTTGATTTAATTCAGCTCCATGGAGACGAATCTGATGAATTTTGTCAGTCTCTCTCAAAACCTGTCATACGAGCATTGAGATTAAAAAAAGGGGTATCCGTAACTATGGAATTCCCCAATAATGTCTGCGCTCTCCTGCTGGATACATGGTCAGAAAAAAGTTATGGCGGAACTGGAAAATCCTTTGACTGGTCCCTTATCAATAATCATAAATGGAATAAACCAATCATCTTAAGTGGCGGGTTAAATCACAAAATTGTCAAAGATGCCATAAAGACCATCAATCCGCATGCTCTGGATGTAAACAGTGGTGTTGAATTATCACCTGGATTAAAAGATCATAATAAAATAGATGAATTTTTTCAAACGGTTAAAAATACTGGCCCATATAAGAATATTTTCGAAGCAACAAAGGAAGAATTACCAGATGATTCGATTTCAGCGGATGATGTCTGATGACCTATGAATACCCGGATATCAGAGGGCATTTCAATAAATTTGGTGGAAAATATGTCCCAGAATCACTAATCCCGGCTATCAATGAGCTGGAAGAACTCTATGGGCAAATACAAAATGATATCCAGTTCCAGGATCGTTTAACCAATTTACTTCAGAATTATTCCGGCCGGCCAACTCCCTTATATTTTGCCAGACAAATCTCAAAAGAATGCGGATTTAATATTTATCTGAAGAGAGAAGATTTAAATCATACCGGAGCTCACAAAATCAATAATGCGCTGGGTCAAATACTTCTTGCCGAAAAGATGGAAAAAAAACGAATCATTGCCGAGACTGGAGCAGGGCAGCATGGTGTGGCGACCGCTACAGTGGCGGCTCAATTCGGTCTGGAATGTGTGGTTTATATGGGTGAGGAAGACATCCGCCGACAGAAATTGAATGTGTTTCGAATGGAATTACTGGGTGCCGAGGTTCGTTCTGTAAACTCTGGGAGCAAAACGCTAAAAGATGCAACCAATGAGGCGATCAGAGATTGGGTCGAAAACGTCGAGAACACCTACTATCTTATTGGCTCCGTTGTCGGGCCCCATCCATACCCAATGATTGTCCGTGATTTTCAATCAGTAATCGGCATCGAGACCAGGGAACAGTTTTTTGCAATGGATAAATTAACTGAAAATAAATTACCTGACGTAATAGTTGCATGTGTCGGCGGTGGCAGTAATGCCATTGGTATGTTCTATCCATTTTTATCTGATAAAGTGAAACTTATCGGGGTCGAAGCTGCCGGACTAGGTACCGAAACGGATAAACATGCAGCAACAATGACACAAGGTAAATATGGTATTTTACACGGGTCAGCAAGTTATCTGCTTCAAAATGACGATGGTCAAATTACACTTCCTCATTCCATCTCTGCCGGGTTGGATTATCCTGGTGTCGGACCGGAACACAGTCATTTAAAAGACATCGGTAGAGTAATTTATGATTCGGTAACGGATGATGAAGCTGTAAATGCTTTTAGATGGCTCAGTGAGATGGAGGGGATATTACCTGCCCTCGAATCAGCCCATGCAATGGCATATCTCAGGAAGCCCGGAAACGAAATTTCAGCAGGGGATAATGTTGTAATCTGTCTTTCAGGACGTGGTGATAAAGACGTTCATACCGTCGCTGATTACCTCGGAATTAAACTGTAATCTGGAAATAACAATTATCAAATGAATCGAATTAAAACCCTCTTTTCACAACCTAAAAGTAAGCTAATTCCATTTATCACGGCAGGATATCCCTCTCTTGATATCACCATACCATTAGTGTTGGCTGCCGAAGCATCAGGTGCAGATATGATCGAATTGGGTATGCCCTTTTCTGATCCGCTTGCCGATGGACCCATAATTCAGAAATCCAGTCAAATTGCCCTTTCAAATGGAGTGACAGTAAAGTGGATTTTAGAGCAGGTAACCCTGATTCGCAGCCGTGGATGTGAAACTCCAATAGTATTGATGGGATACATCAATCCAATCATGCAATATGGCTGGCAAAAATTTATCAAGGATTGTAAACAATGTGGTGTTGATGGACTAATTATCCCCGATCTTCCGCCGGAAGAATGTGAAGATATTACGGATGAAATGAAAAAGTATGGTTTAGCACCAATCATGCTGGTTGCACCGAATACGCCTGATAGCAGAATTAAGAAAATATCAAAAATTTCAGGTGTTCTTCTTTACTGTGTATCTGTTTTAGGGGTGACGGGTAAAAAATCAGCTGATAACTCTGATCTTGTTAATTATCTTATGCGAGTCAAAAAAAACAGTACAGTTCCATACGTAGTTGGATTTGGCATCAAATCTCCGCAAGATGTACAACTAATTAACCAGCACTCGGATGGGGCTGTGGTGGGTAGTGCTCTAATAAAAGCAATGGAGACAGCGGTAAATCCATTGGAAGGTGCTTCTTCATTTATAACAACCCTAAAAAGTTTAAATAAGAAAAATTGATAAACAGCCTAGTATATATAAAATAAGAACAGTCAGAATAAAGTGAAAATCCAATGAAAAAAGAACCCTCAAAATTATATGACTCAATCTATGATCTTGTTCGGATGATACCTGCTGGAAAGGTAGCTACCTATGGACAAATTGCCGCTATTATAGGAAAATGTACTGCTCGGCAAGCGGGATATGCCATGGCGGCTACCCCCCATGATCAGGGAATCCCATGGCAAAGAGTCATCAACAGCCAGGGGAAAGTGAGTCCAAGAATCGGTGGAGATGGAGCCTCTGTTCAAAGAATCATCCTTGAAAAAGAAGGGGTGATTTTCAGCTCAAGCGGAAAAGTAAATTTCAAAGTAGTTGGCTGGGAAGGACCTGATTCAATGTTTTCACCGGATGTCAGTAGTATAAAAGATCTATTCTAAAATATGTCATCCAATAATATCACATGTAAAACTCTTACCATGGAAAATTGGGATCAGTTTGAAAATCTGTTTGGTGAAAAAGGTGCCTGTGGTGGATGTTGGTGTATGTATTGGCGATTAAAACGATCGGAGTTTGATAAAAATAAAGGCCAGGCTAATTATTCATTGATGAAAAATTACGTAAAAGATGGATTTATACCGGGCCTCATTGCATTTGATGACGATGATCCTGTTGCCTGGTGCTCTATTGGTAAAAGAACAGAATTTTCAACTCTGAGCAGATCCAGAATATTAAAGAAAATTGACAATCAGCCTGTATGGTCAATTGTCTGCTTTTTTGTAAAAAAGGAATTTAGGTATAAGGGTATCAGTACAATCCTCATTGAAGCCTGCAAAGATTTTGTAATTGAACAGGGTGGCAGAATAATTGAAGCATATCCTATTGAACCAAAGAAAAACAAAATGCCGGATGTTTTTGCCTGGACTGGTATTGCCTCATCTTTCAGAAAAGCAGGATTCAGTGAAGTAAAACGACGTTCAGAAACCAGACCCATCATGAGGTATACATTATCATAGTCCTCATAGCTCCTGTTAAAATATGACAAAAGAAAAAATATCCATCCATCAGGCCAGGTCATTAGCTATTCAGCCACAATTCTCTTTCTCAAGAAATTCCCAATTAAATCCCAAGGAACTGACAGCAAGTATCATTGAAAAATTGGGTTATATCCAAATTGATACTTTACATGTTGTTCAAAGAGCGCATCATCACACTCTGTGGACAAGAAACCAGAAATATTCTCCAGATATTCTGAATGAGCTTCTTTCGGATGACAGGCGCGTATTTGAATACTGGGGGCATGCTGCTTCATATTTGCCAATGAAAGATTATCGCTATTATCTCCCCAAAATGGCGGCGTTTATGAATCCTGAAAAAAAATGGACAAAAGATAGATTGGAAAGATATGGTCATTTATTAGATCCAGTTCTCAAACGAATAAGAGAAGAGGGTGCCCTGGGAACAAAAGATTTTGAAGAGGCGGGAGATAAAAGAAAGGGTATTTGGTGGGATTGGAAACCAGCAAAAGCTGCTTTGGAAATTTTGTATTGGCAGGGCAAACTCATGGTATCCCGGCGGGATAAGTTTCAAAAAATATATGATTTGCGTGAGCGGGTACTGCCGGATTGGGTTGACAAGACGATGCCGACTCAGGAAGAGACGGGACGATTTTTTGTTAAACGGGCTTTGGTTGCATATGGGATTGCCTCAAAAAATGATATTATCAATCATATCCAGGTGATACCACGAAAAGTTATTGAAACAAGTTTGCAGTCCATGGTAGATGAACAGAGTGTTAGCATCGTGACGGTCGATACAATTCCTAAAATAGAATTTTATGTTTTACCTGATATTTTAGAAAACTCAAACATCTCATTTGCTAAATCAAGGGATGTACATATTTTGTCACCATTTGACAATATGGTGATTCTGCGGGATAGAATCAGGAAATTATTTGGATTCGATTATACAATTGAATGTTATGTACCGTTTGCAAAACGTCAGTATGGGTACTTTGTCTTACCAATCTTGTATGGCAAAAGATTTATTGGAAGGATGGATACAAAAGCTGATAGTAAGACAAAAATATTCAACATTAACAATTTATACTTTGAGAAGAGCTCCCAGCTGAGTGAATTCATTCTAAATAAATTTGCAAAAAAATTAGCCATATTTGCATTATTCAATCGGTGTACTACAATCTATAATAACTCAAAAATAAATCAGCCAGTATTAAAAGAATTAATAAAAAGGTCAAACGAATATATCAATTGACCGACTTGGAATGATTTAGAAATGTTGATTTTTGAATATTTTACAGACTTAACATAAGTTTCACAGTATAAATCACCACAATTTTGTCACATTGGTTTAAAAGCCAGACAAAATAATTCAGAAAAATAACAATGAAAGGGAAGTGTCATGGGTGTTTTACTTCGAATACTCAAATGGTCATCATTGGTTTTTGGCATATTAATTATCGGTTTGCTAACAATATTATATACGGTGTTTCCAAAGGTGGATCCAGCAGGAGATATCATCATTGACTCATCTGATGAAATAATTGCCCGGGGAGATTATCTTGCTAATCATGTTGCAGTCTGCATCGACTGTCATTCCACTCGGGACTGGTCTTATTTTTCTGGTCCAATAATCCCCGGTACTGAGGGAATAGGAGGTGAGAAATTTGGTAAAGAGTACGGTTTCCCCGGTACGTTTTATGCCAAGAATATTACACCGGCAGGTATTGGTGACTGGACTGATGGTGAATTGCACAGGTTAATTACAACAGGGGTGACTCGGGATTGGGAGCCAATTTTCCCCCTTATGCCTTATCCGTCATATGGGAAAATGGATGTTGAGGATATGAAATCGATCATTGCATATATTCGCTCACTTGAGCCTCAGGAAAATGAAGTAAAAGAATCAAAAGCCGATTTCCCGATGAATTTAATTATGAGAATGATTCCTAAGCCTGCCGAACCCACAACCAGGCCTTCTCCATCAGACACATTGAACTACGGTAAATATCTGGTTACAATTGCCGGCTGCAGTGAATGTCATACCATGGCAGAAAAAGGGAAACCTGTTGAAGGCATGTCATTTGCAGGTGGTTTTGAGTTTAAACTGCCTGGAGGTGGTATAGTCAGATCAGCCAATCTCACACCCGATGAAACCACAGGTGTTGGTAATTGGGAGGTAGACGATTTTCTTGATCGATTCAGTGCCTTTATTGATCCGTTTGGAATCGAAACAGTGCCAGGAGGATTTAATACTGTCATGCCGTGGACGATGTATGCTGGTATGACTGAAGAAGATTTAACTGCGATATTTAAATATTTGCAAACCCTCACACCGATTGAAAATGAGGTAATTGTCTTTTCACAATAATATTTTAATTAGAGGTGGAATAAATTCTTTTAAAAGAAAAAATTACTCCACAGGGTTGGAGTCAATTTAGCAAAATAGATACGAATTAAGTTTTAATCAATTCTTCTTCGGCAGGATAAAGCTTTCTTCGAATAACGGCAAATTCACCGGGATTATTTTGAAAAGGGAATCCATACCGGCCGGCTCCGCCATGACCAACATCAACTATTTTCCCTTTTCGGTCAATAAGTGATTCTATTTTGACAGATTGAATTCCTTCCGGTGTGATCAAATCAACGATTGTCCCTTTTTCGATACGATTTTTTGCTTCGAAGGTGAGTAAACCATTTTCCTGATCATAGATGCAATCCATGCCTACAGCTTTATGGGTCCATTCAAGAGATCGACCGTCTTCATAGTTTTCACCAAACTCCCTGGGTTTTCGTGTATAAAAACCAGTTGTATAACTCCGATTAGATAATGCCATGAGATCATTCAGGTTTTGTGTATTAAAGGGTTCACCATTTACCATATCATCAATTGCTTTTCGGTATGATCTGGTGACCATGGCAGCATAATATTCTGATTTTGTTCTGCCTTCGATTTTGAAGCTCATGACGCCAGATTTTTGTATTTCCTCGAGAAGTTCAACAGCACAGAGATCTTTTGCATTAAACATGTAAGTGCCGAAATCATCCTCTGAAATATCATATTTCTGGTCTGGACGATGTTCTTCTTTTACATAAAATCCATCTAATGAATCGGATGTAATTTCGGGTGCCGGTATTTGTTTTTTTTCCATCTCAACCAGACTGTCAGTATCTCTGCCAACAGTATACTCCCATCGGCATGAATTTGTGCATGTGCCCTGATTTGCATCCCGGTGATTCATATAATTACTGATAAGACAGCGGCCTGAATAGGCGATACAAATAGCACCGTGAACAAAGCTTTCCAGTTCGATATTATCTACATTCTTATGAATTTCAGCAATCTCTTTCAGTTGTAATTCTCGGGACAGAATTATCCGTTCAACACCCATATCCCGCCAGAATTTTACTGTCGTCCAATTCGTTACATTTGCCTGGGTTGACAAATGTATTGGGATATCAGGATACTCCTTCAAGGTCATATTTATTAAACCGGGATCAGCCATGATCAGTGCATCAGGCTTCCACTCTGCAACCCTTTCAAGCTCTTTCATAAACGAATTGATCTTTGTATTATGCGCAAAGATATTCAGGGTGAGATACAATTTCTTTCCCATATTCCGGCTGTATTCAATAGCTTGTTTCAAGGATTTCTCCCTGAATTCATTCTCTCTGGTTCGAAGCGAAAATTTTGGTATCCCTGCATATGTTGCATCAGCACCATAAGCAAGAGCATATTTCAATTTACTGAAGTTACCGGCAGGAGACAGTAATTCTGGTTTTTGAGGATTTTTCATATGGAATAATTTACATTTAGCATCTTACATCCAAGCATGTTGAAAATGCAGGAAATATTCCCTATTTTAGTTTTAAAAATCAATGATAGATTTACAGATGCAGAAAATGATGAAAGAAGTGAAAATATATACGGATGGCGCCTGCAAGGGAAATCCCGGACCTGGTGGTTGGGGAGCAATATTGTTTTATGGTGATCACGAAAAAGAGATGTATGGCGGAGAATCACAAACGACAAATAATATTATGGAATTGACGGCGGTAATTAAAGCGCTTGCAGCACTCAAAACATCTTGCCATGTTACTCTCGTTACCGATTCATCCTATGTAAAGAATGGCATCACGAAGTGGATTCATAGTTGGAAAATGAATGGTTGGAAAACGAGTAATAAAAAGCAGGTAAAAAATCAACAGCTATGGATGCAACTTGAAAAGGAAACTCTCCGACACCAAATGTCGTGGAAATGGGTAAAGGGTCATGCTGGTGATCCCGGGAATGAAAGAGCCGATGATTTGGCAAATTTAGGGGTTGAGCAAGAATTATAATTGTCTATTAGAATTTGAAATTACGAACTGGGATGACAAGCCATACTAACCATTCAAATCAAATTTTTACTCAATCAATATAATTTCTGTGAGGGATCTATTTTTCGTCCCCAGTCATTGATTCCGCCAATAACATTTTTTACATTTTTGAAATTCTGATTAACTAAAAATTGACAGATTTGCGCCGATCTGATCCCGGTTCGACAGAGAATAACAAGTTCATCGGCAGATTCTAATTCATTCAGACGTGAAGGAATCTCATTTACCGGGATATGTACAGCATTTTCAAGTCTGGATATCTGCAATTCAAAGGTCTCGCGAACATCTACAATAGTAATATTATCACCATTATTTAATTTATTATGTAATTCTTCAACCGAAATATCCTGATGCGATTCCCTTGAGGGCAAGTCAGGAACCCCGCAGAATTCCACATAATTAATCAGTTTTTTGACTGTGGGGTGTTTACCGCATACAGGGCAATTTTCGTTTTTCTTCAATTTCATTTCAGAGAATTCCATTGCCAGAGCATCAAATAATAATAGGCGTGAAGACAATGTATCACCAATATTTAAAAGAATTTTTATGACCTCGTTGGCCTGTAAAGTACCGATAATCCCCGGGAGCACACCCAGTACCCCTCCCTCGGCACAAGAAGGCACCAAATGCAGTGGAGGTGGCTCAGGATATAGACAGCGATAACAGGGTCCATCTTTAAAATTAAACACGGATACCTGACCATCAAAACGGTAAATGCTCCCATATACATTTGGTTTATTCAATATTACACAGGCATCATTTACAAGATAGCGGGTTGGGAAATTGTCTGAGCCGTCAACCACAAGATCATAGTTTTGAATAATCTCTATAGCATTTTCAGAGTTTAGCTGGACATTGTGCTTCTGAATATTGATAAATGGATTCAATTTTTTTAATTTTTCTGACGCTGCCTCAACCTTTGATTCCCCAGTATCATCCACATTAAATATTATCTGTCGCTGAAGATTGGATGCATCCACAATGTCAAAATCAACCAGACCGATGGTCCCCACACCAGCAGCAGCGAGATATAATGATACTGGACTGCCGAGTCCGCCGGTGCCGACAATTAGTACGCTGGAATTTTTTAATTTACTCTGACCATGTGCTCCAATTTCGGGAAGGTGCAAATGTCTACTGTATCTGACAACCTCATCTGAGACCAATGGTGGGAGCTCGTCTTCGGTACCTGATGCAAAAGTTGGAATTATTATGATTTCTGAATTATCTCCCGGTTTTGTTTCCATTCCGTCCAGCTGTTTGATGTTTATACCATCTAAATACAGGTTGAATATGCTTAGCAAACTCCCTGCTTCTGTAGTTAACTGAAATTGTATTTCAGGAAATTGAGTGAACAGCTCTTTCAGAATTTCTTTTATGGTGTAGCCTTTCACAGTGAGCACAGCTGATCCAGATGTAAATCGACGGAGTGATGAAGGTATCCGAAGTTGTTTCATTATTAATTGAGTCCTTTCTATAGCATTAAATTATTCAAAAAATGATGTTGTGAACGCTATTTATATACTATAATATTTATTTTATCAATTAAACTTCGTTGTGACTTGAAAACCAGGAGGATTCTCAAGATGTTTTTTTACGGCACACATTTGTGCAACACGGGTGAGTGCATCGGAATATTTCCTGGGAAAGACTGCAGGTAACTTAATTTCAATATTCACTTCTTCAATCAATTTCGTCGCTGGATTGAATTTATGTGACTGGGCTATTTCAATTCCTTCAGTATCGATATTTCTCTGTTGACAAAATCCCAGAACATAAATCCCGGCACAGGTACCCAGTGATGCAAGAAACATATCAAATGGTGCTGGTGATGATTCATCTCCACCGCTTATAACTGGCTGATCTGTTTTGTGTGTGAATCCATTAAAATCGGCATATACTTTTTTTCCACCTGGAAAATATATTTTCATTTTGTTTCTCCTAAACTTTTTTCGTTGGATGCACTTATTTTGAACACGTTACAAACTGTTTATAATTAGGTGAAAGTGATCGTAATTTCTTAAATAAAACAGTTATATGACTCATGAGTCATAGATGTTGTGCATAATATAAATATATCAATAGGTTACATATCCTAATATCGTGTTAAAAATATTATTATTACAAAACAACAAAAGGAATAGATCATGAGATATTTACGGAATATTCTTATAACAGCTATGCTGGCATCCATCACCTTACTATATGCAGACACCTGTACAGATTGCCATAAGGAAATCCAACCGGGTATAGTCACTGATTGGGAAATCAGTGCCCATAGCGAGAATGACATTGGCTGTGATGTCTGTCATGGGGAAGAACACCAAAACAATAATGATGTGGAAAAAGTAGAATTTCCAACACCTGAAACATGCGCTGAATGTCATGAAGAAAAGGTTGAGCAGTTTTCAAAAGGTAAACATGCATTAGCCTGGGCAGCCATGGAAGCGATGCCGACAACCCATTGGAAACCCATGGAATTGATAGAGGGCCAGAAGGGTTGTGGGGGCTGTCACAAAATTGGAATGAAATCAAAATCTCAGATTGAAAACCTGAGAAAAAATGGTAATACTTATGGTAATGCCAGCTGTGACGCCTGTCACACCAGACACACATTTTCACTAAAAGAAGCGCGTCAACCCCAGGCTTGCCAGACCTGTCATATGGGTTTTGATCATCCGCAGTGGGAAATGTATTCATCATCAAAACATGGTGTAAGATACTTATTAAAACAGAACGGTATCCTACCGGAAAATACCAGTGCCCCAACTTGTCAGGATTGTCATATGCCCGATGGGGATCATGAGGTAAGAACAGCGTGGGGATTTCTAGCTGTAAGAACGGACGGACTGGCTCCCTATCCAGGAGAAGATGCTGAATGGTGGGCAAATCGGGTAACTATACTTCAGGCCTTAGGAGTTTTGGATCCAGAAGGAAAACCAACTGGTAGATTAGATGTGGTGGCAAATGCCCAGGTGGCACGATTAACCGCAGAAGGATTCGATGTTGAGAGAGAGAAAATGATAAAAGTCTGTATGAAATGCCATTCTGAAAATTATAGTCGTGGTGAATTGAAAAAAGGCGATGATCTCATCAAAGCTGGAGATGCTCTTTTGGCTGAGGCAATTCGAATTATCGCTGATTTATATGAAAAAGGTCTCCTGGTTAAACCGGATACCTATTTATACAATTTTCCTGATTTGCTAACATTCCATGATGCACCAACACCAATCGAGCAGAAATTATTTGTCATGCATCTAAAACACCGAATGAGATTATTCCAGGGTGCGTTTCATAATAACCCGGATTATTCATTATGGTATGGCTGGAATGAAATGGTCATGGACCTATCAGAAATAAAAGCAATAGCTACAGAATTATATGAAGAATATGAGGAAAACCGAGGATTTTTTAGTCGGTTATTTGGTGATTAATCAACTCCCACTAAAATTGTAATTGAATCAATAGGCTGGAATATTATTTTCCAGCCTATTTTTTTAGCATTTTTAAAATTTTAATCTTCAAAGTAAATGCACTTCACATTAGACCAGTAGGTACATGATTGTAGTACATTTGCAGGCGGGGAAATTGGGTCAATCTACTATTTTGACTAATGTAGATAAACCCATATCATCTCTTATCACAGGGATGAAAAAGACAATATCAAAATTTAGACAAGGATATGTAAAGCTGTCATGAAGAAAGCAATCAGATATATTATCGCTGCAATTATTCTCATTGTAATTATCACTATAATTCGTCGATCACCAGATACAGATAATCACATAATTATCCAACCGGAATTTGGTCAATTTGAGGTGATTGTCACGTCCACGGGTGAATTACAGGCAAAAAATTCAACAGATATCAGGGGTCCTTCCAAAGCCCGAATGGCACGTATCTGGAATATGAAAATATCAGATCTGGTTGCCGAAGGTACAATTGTTAAAGCTGGTGATTATGTGGCAGAACTGGATAAATCAGAACTTTCCAACAAAATCGAAGAGTCCGAATTGAATCTTCAAAAACTCGAATCACAACTCATTCAAGCACAATTAGATTCTACCTTGACTTTGTCAGCGGCACGAAACGAAATAGTCAACCTGGGATACAGCTTAGAGCAACAGCAATTAGCGAAAGAACAATCCAGTTTTGAAGCACCGGCTATTCAGAGACAGGCTGAAATAAATCTGGAAAAGGCAGAGCGTAGCCTGGTACAGGCAAAGGTGAATTATGAGATAAAAGTCAAACAGGCAATCGAGAAAATAAAAATTGTGATTGCCGATCTTGATAAAGAAAAGTCTCAGCATGAAATAAAAGTAAATGTCATGGATGAATTTAAAATTTATGCCCCAGAAAACGGTATCGTCATCTATGCGAAAGAATGGAATGGCAAAAAAAAGGTCGTAGGATCCAGTATAAGCGGTTGGGACCCGGTGGTCGCAACACTTCCAGATTTATCTGTTATGGAGTCGGTAACATTTGTCAATGAAGTGGATATTCAGAAAATTAAAGTGGATCAGCTGGTGACTGTTACACTAGACGCCGATCCAACAAAACTACTCTCAGGAAGAGTTACATCTGTAGCAAATATGGGAGAGCAGAGACCCAATTCTGATTCAAAAGTATTTGAAGTAAATATTGAAATAAGTGAATCCGACTCGACTCTGCTGCCGTCACTAACTACTGCGAATATGATCACAATTGCTAAATTAGATTCAGTATTATATATCCCTCTGGAATCCATATATACTTCAGATAGTTTAAGCATTGTTTATAAAAAAAATGGAATGGATATTGTCCGGCAGGAGATTATTCCCGGCCTTGTTAATGACAACTATGCTGTAGTTAAAAAAGGGCTCGTAATGGAGGACAAAATTTATCTATCACTTCCAGATGATGCCGCCGAATTAGATTTGATTCCACTCATTAACGATTGATTAAGGATATCCCCGTCAAGTCATTTGTCACGAGTATAATGCCCAAAGGAACACATGGATAGAAGCGATTACAGAAGACTCTTACTAAATATTCAGATAGCTGTAAATGCCATTTTAGAAAATAAGATAAGGGCATTTCTTACCTCCATGGGTATCATTTTCGGTGTGGCATCTGTAATAACAATGCTGGCAATTGGCAAAGGGGCAGAAACAACTTTACTTGAACAGATGAAATTACTTGGTGCTAATAATATCATCATCGCCCCAAATGTGGAACAGGAAGAAGGGAAAGTGAGTGAAGATATTGTTTCAGATTCCAATAAGCAGCATTATTCTCCAGGCTTGACCCTTTCAGATGCGGAAAGTATAGGTAAAACCATTCCTTATGTTGAATTCACCAGCCCGGAAATCATTCTTGAAACAACCATTATATACTCAGGGAAAAAGCGATCAGGTAAATTGATCGGTATTGATAATAATTTCTGGAAGACTAAATCCAATCCCATCAGCATGGGAAAGATATTTTCCGATAATCATTTAGATAATTCCGCACCGGTTTGTGTCATAGGCAATGGCATTCGTACCCGATTTTTTGCTGGTGAAAGTCCTCTTGGCAAAAAAATAAAATGTGGCAAGTTATGGTTGACAATAATCGGCGTTTTAGAACAACAGGACATTACATCAGAAAATATAAAAAGTCTGGGTATCCGCGATTACAATATGGATGTTTACACACCGGTTAAAACGGTATTAATCCGTTATAAGAATCGAGGCATGGTTACATTACAGGATATTCAGGAATTGAATAGGATGGATATGTTTGACGAAGGTGCAGAAGAAGAGACAGTTGAGAAAGATTTTAATTATCATCAAATTGATAGAATTGTCGTGAAAGTAAATGACAATCGTTACATGAGTCATATTTCTGAAATTATTAAAAGAATGCTGGAGCGTCGGCATTATAATGTTATTGATTATGAAATTTCCATTCCCGAACAGCTAATACAGCAGGAACAGCGGACAAAAAGGATTTTTAATATTGTTTTGGGTGCCATTGCGTCAATTTCTCTTATCGTCGGTGGTATTGGTGTGATGAATATTATGTTGGCCTCTGTTATGGATAGGTTTAAGGAAATTGGCATACGCCAATCCATTGGTGCTACACGAAAAGATGTAACGCTTCAGTTTATGAGCGAAGCAATCACTATCACCCTTACCGGTGGAGTCATTGGAATATTTCTTGGTTATGTTTTCACGTTGGGGATTGAAAAATCAACAGGTATTACCGGCGTAATTTCACTGAATTCTGTATTGCTTTCATTTTTGGTATCCGTGTCAGTTGGATTGATATTTGGAATCTATCCAGCTAAAAAAGCAGCAAAACAGGACCCGGTTGTTCTGCTACGTCATGATTAATACGAACAATAATATTATCAGAGTTAAAATGAAATACTTCATAAAATTAATACTCATTTTTATAACAGGTTATCTCTATTCACAGGAGAAAATATTAACACTGTCAGATTGTATTGCAATAGGGAAGGCCAATAGTCCATCTGCCAAAATAGCTAAATCTGAGTTCGAGTCCAGCCGCCTTGGATATGAGTCATTCAGAACAGACCTGGGACCAAAAATTTCATTTGGTGGACAGGTTCCCAATCTGACCCGATCCATTCGCGAGTTTGATATCAGTGTTGATGATACACTGAAAACTATTTTTATTCCCCAAAACCAGAGTAATTCCAATGTAGGCATATCAGTTTCCCAAAGCATACCTTATACTGGTGGCAGTATTTTTACTTCAAGCAGTATAACGCGGCAAGACGATTTTTCCAATGAACATATCGTGTCCTGGCAGGCAACACCATTTACACTGGGATATTCACAGCCTCTCTTCAAGTTCAATAATTTGAAATGGACAAAAACCATTGAACACAAAAAATTAAAACTTGCTGAGCAGCAATATCTGGAGGATATGGAGGATATTGCCACTGATATTACCAATCTGTTTTTCACATTGTACATTTCGAAGATTCAACTGGATAATGCAATATTTAACATTGGAGTAAATGATACAATCCTTGCCATCTCAAAAGGTCGATATACTGTAGGTAAAATCGCTGAGAATGATTTGTTGAGATCTGAATTAGCTTTCATGAATTCTCAGAATACACTGGAAAGAAACCGCCTGAATTATCAACGGAATTATGAAGCTTTAAAACTGGCATTGGGTATGTATCAAAACGAACAGTTTCAGATAATTCTGCCTGATAAGCTCGCTGAATTGAATATCGACCCTGATTTTGTTATCCGGCAAGCAAGAGAAAACCGTAGTCAATATCTTTCATTTGATATTCAGGAAATCACCGCAGAAAAAAATGTCGATGAGGCGCGTAAAAACCGCTGGTTTTCTGCCGACATATATGCAAGTGTTGGGTTTAATCAAACTGCAGATAATTTTGATGACTTATATAAAGATCCTTTAAAAACGGAGTCATTTTCTTTGGGATTTGAATTTCCTCTCACACAAAAGAGTAAGAAATTATCCTACATGAAAACATTGCAAGATCAGGAAAAAACCCGACAGTCAATTTTCAAAACCCAAACTACCTTTGAACAACAGCTTGAGTACCAGGTAAAGGAATTTCAGCTATTGACTCAGCAATTGGTAATTGCCTCAAGATCTGATACCATTGCCATTTTGCAGTTTAAGGTAGCAAAGGAAAGATACCTCATCGGAAAAATTGATATTTCAAGTCTGTTTTTTGCACAAAATGATCTTGATAACACGCATCGTCAATATTATCAAACTCTAAAAGATTACTGGGTGGCATATTATCGTTTAAGGAAAATGACACTTTATGATTTTGAAAATGGTAAAAAAATCACTTTGTAATCGGATCACATTCCAACAACTAATATATTCCCAATTTATTACAGTCGTCACATTTTAAAGATTGATTTGACAATAGTATTGACTCCGAAAAAGGTAACAACCAAATTGCACTTTGCATGTCCATGTTGGTGCTTTTTTTGAGGAAGGTTTGTTTTCAGAATTATTATTTTTTGATAATGCGATTTATCAAAACCTGAAAAAGATGGATATAATTGATATTATTTTTCATCACAATATCCACAAAAATGACTCAAATGCTTGATCACAATCTGATAAAACTGACTTCGGTAATGGATATGCAATTGCAGTAATTTTCACTATCGGAACAGACAAGATTTGAGGGAAATTGTTTTCAATGTTAACAGAATATTGGTAAGAATAAAAATATTAAATGAGGGTTAAATGAAGAATATATCAAAATCACTGTTTCTAAGTTTATTAGGATTGGCATCCATCTTATCTGCTCAAGGCAAAATAGCTATACTTCCTATTCATACATTAGGGATGGACAGGTACTCTACAAAAACAGCTGAAAATCTACTTGTCCAGGAAATAAGTATTCTTACACCATTGCAGGTTGCCCCTATGCAGGATATCGAGCGCGCCCTTGATGGCAGTATATGCAGTGATGCCGGATGTGCTGGAAATGTTGGGCGAATGGTTGGTGCAACTGAAGCTGTACTGTGCTCTATGAGTATTCTTGGGGAGAAGATTGTTGTTCAATATCTATTGATTGATGTTGAAAACAAAACCACGATCATCGGTGACAGTATTACGGCAGAATCAGTGGAGTCATTGGATACCATAATGAAAAGAATTGCTTCCAGTATTGTAAATCGCACCTCCCTATCGGAATCTGCTCAAGTCGGTACAATAATTGAGAAAGAAAATGACAAAATGTTCCGGCGCCGGGAAGCTCGAGGTTATACGGGAGTTTCCTTTGGATATATGTATCCGCAGCACGGATATGGAGATGTAGACCGTTCCCTGACTTTGGATTTCCGAAAAGGATATGACATGGAAAAATTCTTTGTGGGAATGCAATTTGCTACACGGAAAGGTATTTCTGCAAATGTCTTTACCGATTACTTATTATCAAAAGGAGATTTCTGCCCGTTTATCGGTGCTGGACTAGGATTTCACTGGGTAGCTCATCCCGGCAAAGATGAACTAAGAAATGATGGATTCGAATTGTTGTTAAGCACCGGAATACGAACATTCAGGACATATAACTTCCAGATTATTGCAAATCTGGATTATACTATGACATTCAATGATTATGATGACAAAGCATTCATCTTCACAATTGGACTATTATGGTAAAATTGTCAATTTTTAATTAATGCAGCATTTCATGGAGAGGGAATGAATTACAACTGGGAATCCATAAAAGATTACAAAGATATAAAATATGATCGAGGCACTAAAGACGCTAGCGGTATCGCCAAAATAACCATCAATCGTCCTGAAGTGAGAAATGCCTTTCGTCCCCAAACTGTCCACGATCTCAAAGATGCCTTTGAATTGGCACGAGAGGATGCTTCGGTTGGTGTGATTATCCTCACCGGTGAAGGACCGGATGCTTTTTGTTCAGGCGGCGATCAGAAAATCCGAGGGGATCAAGGTTATATCGGCGATGACGGCGTACCCCGACTCAATATTCTTGATGTACAAAAGCAGATACGGTATATTCCCAAACCGGTCATTGCTATGGTTGCCGGATATGCTGTGGGTGGAGGACATGTTCTCCATATGATGTGCGATCTGACGATTGCAGCAGACAATGCTCAATTTGGACAGACTGGTCCCAAGGTTGGGTCATTTGACGGAGGCTGGGGTGCGTCATATATGGCAAGGATCATCGGACAAAAACGGGCTCGGGAATTATGGTTTATGTGTCGCTTTATAGATGCCCCCACCGCCTTAAATTGGGGTTTGGTAAATTCCGTGGTTCCTCTCAAAAAGTTAGAAGAAGAAACGGTCGACTGGTGTCGTGAAATTCTAGCAAAATCTCCCATGTCTATTCGTTTATTAAAAGCAGCATTGAATGCAGACTGCGACGGTCAGGCAGGATTGCAACAGCTGGCTGGAGATGCAACATTATTGTTTTATATGACCGAGGAAGCCAAGGAGGGAAGGAACGCTTTTAAAGAAAAAAGAAATCCGGATTTCTCAAAATTTGACCGTCTGCCCTAATTGATATTTACTCCTTTTTCCCTGTATTCTCACCTGTTGAAATATTTGTATTTCTATTCATCTACTGTTTATGAAAATTAAATACTGGATACTGGCATCTCGACCAAAAACATTACCTGCAGCAATTGCGCCGGTGATGCTTGGTGTGGCATTAGCATTCCATGACGGCATATCTCATTGGAACACTGGTTTGATTACATTGATTGCTGCCATGTTAATTCAAATTGGTACAAATCTTGCCAATGATCTTTTTGATTTTCTCAACGGAACCGATACCTCTGAACGGATCGGTCCGGCCAGGGTCACTCAGTCGGGATTGTTATCCACTACCCAGGTGAAAAATGGCATGATTATCACTTTCAGTTTGGCTCTTGCTGCCGGTACTTATCTAGTATATATCGGTGGTTGGCCCATCGTGTGGATTGGTTTGGCATCCATTGCAGCTGGGATTGCCTATACAGGTGGACCTTATCCCCTTGGTTATCATGGTTGGGGTGATATATTTGTAATTGTATTTTTTGGACTTATCGCTGTACCTGGTACTTACTATCTGCAAACCGGAATGATCTCAATCGAATCATTGCTTGTTGGTTTTTCCATGGGAACATTTTCAACTGCAATCCTTGTGGTTAATAATCTTCGCGACGTGGAAACAGATACGAAAACGGGGAAAAGAACTCTTGTTGTCAGATGGGGAAAACTATTCGGTCGTTTAGAATATAGCCTTATGATGGTGATTTCATATTTCATCCCGGCAGTATTGGCAGTCACCTGGAAAAACGATTTATCCATGTACCTGTATCTCTTCTCAATACCCGTGGCTGTAAAAATGACTATATCGGTATGGACCCTTGAAGGGAGGGAATTATATCCCATTCTGGGGGGCACTGCAAGAGTGATGATGGTCTACAGCATACTATTTGTTCTTGGTTTAATACTATGAAATTGAATGACATCAAGGTTATCCCATATAAAATATTTTTTAAAACTCCGCTTCAAACATCACAACGGATCTATAAATATCGATCTGGTTTCATCGTCAAACTATCTGCCAATGGTATAAATGGTTTTGGCGAAGCAGCACCGCTAACTGGTTTCAGCACCGAGTCCGAAAAGGAATGTTTATCTGCCCTCATATCCGTTGCAAAAACCATCAAAGGGATTGATGTTGATGCAAAACTGCTTGATATTATCCGGGATTTATTAAAAGAAATCCCCTCAGCCTGTTTCGCCATGGAGACGGCTATTCTTGATATATTATCAAAAATGAATAAGACTGTTATGGCTTTTTACATCAATAAAAGCACCTGTTCATTTGTGAAAGTAAACATGCTTTATCATAAAGGTTTTGAGTTGCAAAGTGGAGTTGAAGTTGTAAAGTTGAAAATTGGCAGCAATACTTTATTAGAAGATATCGATTTTGTCAAAAATATTACAATGAGCCTGAGACCAACCGTCAAGCTTCGATTAGATGTCAATGGTGCTTGGAATTTGAACACAGCTTTAGAGGCGTGCGATTTATTATCTTCGTACAATATTGATTACCTTGAACAACCTCTATCCAGGGATAAAATCCATCAAATTTCAGAATTACGCAAAAATACTACTATTCCTATCGCCGCCGATGAATCCCTGACAGATATTATATCGGCCCAAAACTTAATCGATGCAGGCGCAACCGATGTATTCGTAATAAAACCGATGGTTTCTGGGGGGTTTAAAAATACAAAGGAGATAATAGAACTCGCTGCGGACCATGGTATTAGAAGTGTGATAACCTCTATGATGGAATCATATATTGGCAGGATGGCATTGCTTCATTTATCTTGTGCGTATCAAATTACTGAAGCATGTGGATTCATGACGGGTTCATTATTTGATGATGATCAGCAAAATATTCCCTTTCAAGAAAATGGAAGAATGTATATTGGAGAGATCCCTGGCCTTGGGATTGAATACCGTGAAGCATAACAATTTCCCCATTGATTAGATTTTAGATTTGCAGTCATTATATAACATTCAATTGCAAAACGAAAAGGCCAGAGTATATTACAACGGGACTTTATGGACAATGAAAACCCTGATGATGGAATCTCTCAAAATTGCTTCTCAGCTTCATAAAAAAGGGGTCTCCCGACAATCGCGAATAATGCTGAGCATTGATGACCCAATCGCATTTATTCGATTTTTCCTTGCTGGCCAGAATTTGGGTGCAGTCGTAATTCCTTTGCATAGGAAATTTACCAACGATGAGATTATCTCCTGCTTTGAAACTGTCAAACCAGCGATCTTGGTAACAGATCAATCTCACTTAAAAGTATTTAAGAAAAATAAAATTAATCAATTGTCAGTTGATGATTTTGATTTATCTGATACATATTTCATCCAGGATTTACCGAATGTTCTGCCGGATCCTGAAGACGTCTGCGTAATACTATTTACGTCTGGCAGTACTGGACTTCCGAAAGCAGTTCAATTAACAGCAGTAAATTTTATTTCCAGCGCCAGGAGCTGGCATCAAGAAGTTCAATTCACAGAACATGATAATTATCTGTTATGTCTTCCCGTTTCCCATGTGGGAGGATTAAATATTATTATTAGAGCACTACTGTATGGCTTTAATATTTCCATTGCAATCGATTTCAACATCAACAAAGTAAATCAATTAATATATCATCAGGACATATCATTAATTTCATTGGTCCCCACCATGATGTCTCGGTTACTGCAGTCTAATAATATCACTTCATTATTTTCAAGTCTTCGCTTAATAGTTATTGGAGGGGGTCCGATTTCCGATAAGTTATTAAAGATCTGCCGGGAATCCAATTTGCCAATAATGGTCAGTTATGGAATGACTGAAACATGTTCAGGAATCTGCGGCTGGCATCTTTCAGCGGTTACAGCCGAGGAAGATGGTAATTATATTGGTTTTCCATTCAATGATGTTAAGTTGCAAGTTGATGATTCAGAGATAGTTGTATCAGGACCTATGGTTATGAAGGGATACATCGGTGAAACTGATTGCAGGGGTATACATTACACTGGTGATTTGGCTAGGATCAGTGATGATAATAAAACATACATTTCAGGGAGAAAAGATAATATTATTATTAGCGGTGGTGAAAATGTGAGTCCAGAAGAGGTTAAAAATATCCTCATGCAGATCCCTGATGTTAATGACTGTGAAGTTGCAAAACTTCCTGATAATGAATGGGGAATGAAGATTGTGGCATTTATAGTATTAAAAAATTATGATGAAAGTAGAGGTTTAATAAAACCAGGTGATCAAGGTATAGAAATAAAAAATTATTGTAAAGGAAAGCTGGCTGATTACAAAATCCCAAAAGAGGTTTTTTATGTTAATTCTATTCCCAGAACTGATACTGGAAAAGTGTTGAAAACCAAGTTAATGTCCATTTATAATGACAGTAAACACTAATAACAAGAATGCTGATGTCATATACTGTTCTAAGGATAGACTAATTTGACGGCAAAGTGAGTTCAAATAATATAAAATATTATTGATTAAGGTTAGACTTGGAAAAAGTCTAATTAGATTTTCTATACAAGGATGAAAATATCCTTTAAAACTATAATTTCATGTTTTATTCTACAAATTTGATCAGAAAATATTTATCTTTTATGTTTCAGTTAAATTTAGATATTTTCCAAGCGATAATTTAATCGAAATATTCAGCGAAATGGCGGCTACGATATTTATTATTAAATATAATACACCCCAAATATCGATAAAGTCAAAATGATTTGACCTCATTGTGTAAAATATATTTGACTCGCGTCAAATTTACTTGATGATTCAATCAAATAATTTTAACCCTCATCGACACAAACAAATGGTAATTCGATTAAACTATCTATTCTATGATAAATAAATAGCGAGGGAAAATATTTTGAGATATTAGATATGATCTATATTATCAACAGGATAAAAGATCAATCAGAATATATAAATCAAAATATTCAAGATGTAAAATGTATAAATAGTTGGAATTACGACTATTGGCGTAAAATTTGCCATAATGAATTCCATAGGTGCTTGATCATTAGAGAGACAATATGGATTATTTTATTGATTGGTTTATATCATAAAAATGCTCGATTTGGAATTCAATGTGCAAAAAATACCTCGCTAAATGGAACATGAATATAATGTTGTTTGAATTTCTACATTTGAATTTATGATGTAGAGTTTGTTTAATACCCGTGAACAGACAATATCCGTTATTATAGGACAGCAGTGCAATTTTGAAAACGATTAAGGAGAAAGAATTATGACAGCGCAAAAGATTAACAGGGGTGCAATCAACATCCTTTTGGTTATTTTATTGATATTTGGATGCAGTGAAAACCCAATTACTGGCCCTCAAAACAGTGAAGGCAATGGAATCCCTACGGAAGAACTATCAATAATTCCATGGAATGCTCAGATGAAGCAAATGATTAGATCTTTATCTCGGGACGGATTTGATGACCAGATCATTGGACCTGAGGGTGGATTGCTTGGAGTAGATAATACTTATGGTAATTCTGTATATTTTCCACCTGGAGCACTATCGGAAGATGTTGAATTTTCACTAGAAGTTATTTGCATAGAAAACAATCAGCAATGCGGTGCAGGGGTGGAATTACTTCCCAGTATGAATTTTAATGAACCAGTTCTGATTACTTTGTCATGGGCATACCTAGATTTTGACGGTGATCTGGATGCCGCCGATATCTACTTTAGTCAACTTGGTGATTATTGGTTTTTCGTTGACGGATTCGAACTGAATAATGAAAATGAAACCATTTCATTCTGGATTGACCATTTTACAACATACGCATGGGAATTTGATGGTGAATAATTTTATTAGACGAATTTGGAGGAATTATGACCAATAAAACACTACAGTCATTTCTAAAAGAAGTATTTCAACTTACAGTTGAAAAATGCACACAGGAATTTTCAGATCAATTTTTGTATATCAAAAGAGAACGAGAAAGAATATTGAATAATTCCTGGAAGGAAATTCCAAAATCTGAAAAAATGCCCGGCATGAAAAAAATCATTTTCAAAGAAATTGATTTTGATACAATCATTACACATTCTAAACATTTTATTAGCGATATCAAAGTGTATCTACAGCTTATTAATAAATTGGCAAAAGTATCTATTAAATATGCTCAATTCACAAAAGCAACGAATCTTTTAATAGAAATTACCAAAAATAAAGATGCAGATAATATTTTGGTGGCAAAATCGTTCAGAACTCTTTCCAATATTTGTTTTAATAATGGGGATTCTGATAGTTCGATAAAGTATCTAAATAAAAGTACATTGCTCTTTAAAAAGGAAAATGACTCTTTTGGGATTCTCCAGAACAAAATTGCTTTTGGGGTGATACAAGTTAATAATGGACAGCCGTCTGAAGGAAAACTCATCTTTCTTGAGGCTCAGCAGATGTCAAGTCAACATGATAACCATTTTCTAAAGGTCCAAATATTTTCCAATCTAGGAAATGTCTGTAGCCAATTAGGGGATTTTGATGAATCGATGGGTTATTATCAAAGTGCTCTTGATATTCTAAAATCAAAGGATAATCCAAGACAGCGAGCAAGGCTACTGCATAATATTGCCATTAACTACAAAATAAAACAAGACTACGGGAAGGCAAGTGCTTACCTGACAAAATGCATTAAACTTGCTAAAGAGAATAATGATGTATATCAGAAAGGATTATCCTATCTGGAACAGTCAGAGGTGAAAGCAAGAATGGGAGAATTATCTGAAAGTAATGCATTGGTAATGACGACATTTCAAATATTTTCTGAATTACAAGCAAAATCCGAAATAGCTGAGGTTTATAAGATATTAGGATTGATCAATCGAAAAGGAAAGAATTTTAATGTTGCCATGTCCTACTATGAAAATAGTAAACGGATAAATAAGGAAGATAATAATCATCTTAATCTCGGCGAAACTTACCTGGAAATTGGAAAATTCTATGAGGATACAGGAAATAGAGATCTGTCAGTAGAAAACTATCAATCTGCCCTTAAGGAGTTTCAATTTATCGAGGCAAATGCTCGAGTTACACAAACTGAACAAGCGTTGAGTAATCTGACCATTTGATAATCCGGGGGGAGTTGGTTCTCCGGTTTATTAATTGGTTAATTCATATTCAGACAGGGAGTCGAATTTTTAAATACGATTTCCTGTCTGAATGTTTTTTATAACAAAATTTGTGTATATAACCTACTAATGAAAATTTGATTCATGATTACTCCCGAAAAAGTATTTGACCATTTATCCGATGCTATGGTTATCTGTAGCTCAGAATATGAAATTTTAGACAGCAATCGTTCCGCAAATCTTGTTTATGGCGATGGATACAGCCTTAAAGGAAAGATGTGTTATGAGTTAATCCGCAGAAATGAATCACCTTGCGAAGATTGTCCACTGCAAGAGACAATCAATACTGGAAAGATGATTCCTGTGGAAAACTATGACGAACGATTTGGTGAATATATGGAGGAAAGAACCCATCCAGTTTTTTCTGAAGAAAATGAACTAACTGGGTTTATCCTCACAAATAAGAATGTAACCAAAGACAGGGAGATTAAAAATAAAAACCGCCAGGATAATAAAATGACTGCTATAGGTTATATGAGTTCGGGCATTGCCCATGATTTTAATAATCTTCTTCAAATTGTTATGGGCCGAGTCAGCATTATTAAGAAAAAGGGATTAGACAAAGCCCTGGTTGATCAGCTTGAAATCATTGAAAGAGCAGCTAGAAATGGTGCATCCACAGTGAAAAAAATGCAAGATTTTTCTCGAAACTCTAACGGGATAAAGGAAGTACCGGTTAATCTCAGTAGTCTTGTGGAAAATGTTCTTGAATTGACAGAAAATAAATGGAAAGAAAACAGCCAGAAGAAAGGGATTTTGATTCACATTAACGTAAATATTGAACCGGATTTATATATTCTTGGAAATGCCTCAGAACTACAGAATGGTTTTACAAATATCATTTTCAATGCAGTTGATGCAATGCCAAATGGGGGAATCATTCATGTGAATGTTGATGGAGATGATGAGATGGTGAGCGCCTCATTTAAAGACACAGGTATGGGAATGACAGAAGATACCGTTGAACGTATTTTCGATCCGTTCTTTACAACAAAAGGTGCAAATGGCAGTGGTTTGGGGATGAGCGAAGTTTATGGAATGGTTCAGCGTCATAATGGAGAAATTTCTGTTGATAGCAACGAGGGAGACGGGACTGATATAACCATTAGATTCCCCATCACTCATGAAATACAAATTAAGCAAGAAGAAATCATCACCTATGAAGATCGGCAATTAAACATTCTGGTCATCGATGACGAAAATGATGTGCTGGAGGTAATAGAGGATCTATTATCGGATTTGGGGCATAATGTCACAGGATTTATATCGGGTAAAAAAGCGATACAGCAATTTAAGGAAAGTGATTTTGACGTGGTCATTACGGATTTAGGTATGACTGAAATGAGTGGTAAACAAGTAGCCGAAAAGATAAAACTAATATCACCGGATACCCCGGTTATTCTGTTATCAGGTTGGGCTATTAATGTAAAGGATGATGCCGAACTTAAATTATGTGTTGATTACAGCATCACCAAACCATTTGATGCAAATAAAATTCAAGATATTGTTTCAAAAGCAGCAAACATGAAAATTTCATCACACAATGATTAAACACAACAAAGCAAAAATACTCATTGCAGATGATAACTTAGATATTCTTGCCGGATTTTCTGAGTTACTTGAAATAGAAAATTATCAGGTTTATACTGAAACAAATGGCATGGATGCTGTAAAATCGGCCAAGTCTATCGAACCGGATCTCATACTCCTTGATATAAATATGCCAGGTCTCAGCGGACTGGATGCCTGTAAAATACTGAGAGAATCACCTGAGACTCAACTGACACCTATCGTAATAATTACCGGTGATCGAGATGAATCCACTCTTGCTGAAGCAATAGAGGCGGGAAGCGATGATTTTATAACTAAACCACCAAATGAGATCATACTAAAGAGTAAAATTGCATCTCTTCTCAATTTGAATCGGATGAGAATTCGATACCATGAAAGAGAAAAATTGAATTATGTGATCAACAATATGAGTGATTGCCTTATTATAACCGATGCACTTGGATACAGTAAAAACTTCAATTCTGCTTCAGATCAACTCTTCGACATTTCAAAAGAGAACTATTCGAAGACAAATATCCTCGAAATATTTAAGAAAACATTTGATCATTTGCCAGTGTCCTGGCAAGATATTATAGATGAAAAACATGGTTCATTTCTCCTAACCGCAGGTAAATCTTTAAATTCGATATTTTCAGCACTGAGTATCAAATATGATTTAGTTGTGAATCCGTCAAATGGGATAGCTGAATATATATTCATCGGAAAAAAACTGAATGAAAATGAAAATTCTAACCAACTGCTTCAAAATGCGATGGACAAAACGAGAGCAGCTGAAAAAGTAAAAAAACTTTTTCTCTCCAATATTTCACATGAAATCAGAACGCCTCTTAATTCAATTCTTGGGTTCTCAAATTTAGTCGAGGAGGCTGTGAAGGAATATCTAAATTCCGATGAATTATCATTTTTTGATAATATCAAAAAAAGCGGTGACAGATTGATGAAAACAGTCCATGAAATTGCGGATATATCTCAACTTGAAGCCGGTTCATTTAACTTAACCCTGAAACCTATTGAGTTAACAGGACTTCTAAAAAATATTCTCCAAAAACACAAAAATAAGGCTCACAGCAAAGAAATAAATTTCAGCTATTCCTCAGATATTGAAAAAGTCATGATTTATGGAGATGAGTATTGCATAAATGAAGCAATTAATAATATTCTCCATAATGCCGTTAAATATACCGAGGAAGGATCTGTAAATATGTCCCTTCAGGATTCCATTCACTCAACCTATAAATTGATTATTGAAGACACCGGTATTGGTATGTCTATTGAATATCAGAAAAAATTATTTGAAACTTTTTCACAGGAAAGTGATGGGTATTCAAAAAAATATCAGGGTATTGGCCTGGGCCTGGCGCTAACAAAAAAATTCCTTGAAATGAATGATATTGAAATTGATATACAGAGCGAACGGCAGAAAGGTACGACGATCACTCTGATTTTCCCCAAATATCAGCATAATAGAAGCAGAATAAATGGAATAAAAAAAGGTCTAGTTGAAGTTGCGGGTTGCATCTTATAATTACAAAGGGAAATTAATATTATTTCTGATTTCTACTCAAATGCTATCTTAATCTTAATCCCTAAAATATTTCTTAACAATTCTATATCGCAAATAACACCATCCTTAATAGTTCAAAATAATCATCAGTCTGAAAAGAGCATGTAACCGGATCTACTAAAACCGTGCCAGGATAATAGGACGATTTATAGGCATTTTTGTGATGTTTATATTGGATTTCCAACTGAAACCTATCCGGGACCTTTGTTGAATATGAGCTTAAATCTGATGATAAGGCTTGTTTAGCAGAATCTCTAATTTGATCGATTGCCACATCAGGTTGAATATTAATAGTAGAATCTCCCACACCCTTTTTTACATTGACGGTAATAATTCCAGGCATAAAAGAATTTGCATCATTGCAAATTTGCTCATCACCACTAATTAAAACTACTGGTACCCCCATAACCATTGAGGCAAATCCAAACAGATGAAATTCGGAGATAAACGTATCATTAATCTTCATATACTGAATTTTTGAAGACGACATTGTATGGGATAGTGGGTTTCCCGCAGACCCAGCACTAGAATGAAATCCTATCATCATTAAGGCATCAAATGAAGAGTTTAGCTCCTGGACCATTGATAGGGGATGACCACTCCATCCACGAATTAATTTTGTGTTTTCCGGTAGTTTGCTCCCATCTATGTTTCGTCCATCTGCGTGTGCATCTTTTATCCATATTTCATTTGCACCAGCCTCATTTGCACCATCACATGCCGCTTTAACCTCCAGAGTCATCTGTTTTCGAAAATTTTCATAGTCTGGCTGTGGTTTTACAGCATCATCCCAATGAGTAACTCCTGTTATCCCTTCAATATCAGCACTGATATAAATTTTCATTTTTAGCTCCAATTTGTAATTTCTGCGGAGATTTTCCCTTGAAACTGATCGACTTACTTAAATTATTTATACCATTAAATTATTACTCTGAATAGTTTAGAATTAAATCAATAATCATAATATAAATGGATGTGATGACAATTATGAGATATTTTAAACTGGCCTCTGAAAATTTATCAAAGGATGAATGGTTTCATGCAGGCCAATCAGATAGATGAACAGGTTTAAAAAGAGGAGCGAAAAAACACATTTCCTTCAAAGCTGATAATTTAAATCGAGTAGAATTTCTCCGTCATCTTTATTCCAAGAGTCTCAAGTTCTTTTAATACAGGTTTATATATTTCTTTAATGATAGGAATCTGCACACCGCGGCATTTTATTTTATTATCAGCCATCAGTCCAACACTCACTGCAAGGGGAAGGCTGACGGTGCGTGCCATGGATGAATCACCGAAGGGAATTCCATAATCGATCAAAGTGGATACAATTTTCTCAGGAGTTCCATCGGCTGATTCCACATGAAATGTATGTTGAAGTATGATCATATCCTTTTCATTATCAGAATAGGACATTTTTTCTTCCATCAAATCAACAAGAATATCTAGATGATTATCTTTATTGGTGACTTTCTTATTACTGAATAATCCTAACCATTCAAATTGATTTATAATTGGTGATGCTGTATTAACACCAATTTTTTCAGCAACAGATTTTTTTAAGTCACTATCTGGTTTTGCCCCCGATAACTGAGCCATAATTTCCCGATAAGTATTATTTTGCAAATTTGAAAATTTTGTCTCATTAGTCATGCCTATATTTTGAATGGCCCTGTGAGTTTCACTCCATCCTTTATATCGTAAGGTACCACGCATAATAGTTGAAGCATCGTTTAGTCCATAAGTACTCATGTATGGCAAAGAATCGCGGTTTGGATACACCTCAAAATCCCCCATCCCAGTTATTTCTTCTATTCGGGTATTCGACATGAGATCTGGACCATCAATTTTGATAATTTTTCCATTTTCTTTGTATTGGGCAGAATTCACTGATGACAATAAAGCGCCTTTTGGACTCCACGAAAATTTATAACCAAGTGGATTATCATTATTTTCTGGTGACGGCAAACCACCACAGTATGAATAGAAAGCGGTTACCTTCCCGCCCTCATTTTTCACTCGATCAATTACATCCATAGCGGTCATATGATCATAGCCGGGGTCTACCCCCATCTCATTCAGCAAAAGAATATCCTTTTCTCTTGCCTCTTTATCCAGATCTCTCATCTCATCACTTACATAGGATGCTGTAATCAGATGTCGTGATTCCAGGATACATGTTTTTGCAATACGGGGGTGGAATTCCCATGGAAGCAAACTAACAATAATATCATGATTAGATATGGCAATTCTTACGGATGGAGTATCATTAATATCCAGCCTTATCGCCTTGGCGTGGTCATATCCAACTAATAGGGATTTTGCTTTATCCAGATCAATATCTGCCACAGTCACACTAAGGTGATTTTTTTTGAGCAGATAATGGATACCCGGTCTACTAACTAAACCAGCACCAAAGACTAAAATCTTTTTTTTCATATATTCTCTTTATTTGATGAATTTATTCATATATTGATAATCGTCAGTTAACTCACCATTTTGAAGTATCAAGGCTTTTTTTATAGGCTCTGGTAATGATAATTCTCTAAATGGTACATCAAAATCCAAATTGATAATACCCGGGATAAATTCTTTGAGTATTTTGGAAAATTCTGATGATGATTCTTTTGGAAATTCGCAAGGTAGATTATCAATAGCCATAATCGAAATTCCATTTTTTATAATTCCATCATGATAGGTGGCATCATGTGGATTGTAGGTATAAGTTGGATGGTCCGGGTAGGTGGCTTTATTGGTTATTTCAATTGAGCCATCAATATCGACGCTGATATCACCGATTATTGAAAGTTCAATATCAGGATTATTAGCAAGGTATTTTTTTGTAAGCAATCTTGGATATGCCTCAGTCCAATAAATGCAATTTACAATGACGGATAAAAATGGAAGATATTTATGAAATTGAGATTTGTATTTTTCAGGATGATCATAATATTCTTGAAGATTAAATGGACCGGAGATTGATTTTACCATATCCTGTTCAGCAAATACCACTTTGTATAAATGATTTGTATCGTTTTCAGCTATATCGAAATGTGATTCAAGATCATCTGGGGTAATTGCTTTTACTGGCATGAGATCAAGAATTTCCTGTGCAGCTTGAGACACATTGCCGTAACCGGTGAATCCAAAAATCCCAGGTGATGGCAAACCGGTTTTTCGAATTTTTTTCCCAATATGTCGAATATGGCTTTTTGCCTCCTCAACAGAGTTATATTCAAAGGCTTGTTTAATCTCTTCAAATGAATTATCGATACCCTGTAGCTTTAGTTTTTTACCAAAAGCGTGGAGGGTTTCTATCATCCCGGCATAACCGGCATATTTTCCAAAGAAGATCAGTCTTTGGTTTTTTTCATTAACAATCCGCTCGTAATCAATCAGATTGCATTTCAATTTCATCAATTTTTTTAACATTGCCATATTGTAATCTTGCCCTTTTATTGTGTGGGAAAAATATACATATGTCTTTCCAGCAGATATTAAATCAACGGGTATTTCTTTTACTGCGACTATAAGGTCAGCCGGAATAATATTTTCATCAACAATTGATCCTGCATCAATATATTCACTGTTTTCAAAAACTCTGATGTCTGATGGCTGAGTGATAAAATGTATTCCATGCTCACGACTTAGCCACTCCATATCAGAAGGGACAATTGGAACTCTTCTTTCCCAAATGTTCTTATCTTCTCTACGGATACCAACATACTTATCCATATTGTTCTCCAATCTTAATAAAAGGAATTTAAAAATGCTATAATAATATATCAGTCTTGTTAATCTGTGATCAAAATTGCTTGCTCAATTAAATTGAAATGCAAACTTCCACTAGCTAAAAATTATCAGTCTGCACAATAGTGTTCAAAACGAATTAAGTGAATATCGGTAATGAAAACAGTAAAAAAAAATCAATGATAATTTTTAAACTGGTTTTTAATTTTCCAACGTTCATGTTGCCATCCATAACCTGTGAATAACTACTAAATATTGAAAATATTCCTTTGAGTGAACGTATCAATTCCATTACCTTTCATGCTTATGAAAAATCACAAAAAATCCTATTCTCACAATCAGGAGTTTATCTCAATAAAAGGTGCTCGCGAGCATAATCTAAAAAATATTGATGTAAAGATCCCCCGGAATAACCTTGTAGTCATTACCGGTCTTTCAGGATCGGGAAAATCCTCACTTGCTTTTGATACATTATATGCCGAAGGTCAGCGAAGGTATGTAGAGTCATTATCATCCTATGCGAGACAATTTCTTGGAATTATGGAAAAACCCGATGCTGACCATATTGACGGAATGTCTCCGGCAATTTCTATCGAACAAAAATCTACCAGCAGGAACCCCAGATCAACCGTTGGTACAATTACTGAGATTTATGACTATATGCGTTTATTGTACGCACGTGTCGGAACCCAAACATGCTACAAATGTGGCGGCCTGGTGCAGAAACAGACAGTTCAACAAATTGTTGATCATATTCTCAGCTTACCCGAAGGTACAAAATTTCATGTCCTTGCCCCTGTGGTCAGAAGCAGGAAAGGAGAATTTAAGGAGGTAATGAAATCCATTGCCCGTGAAGGTTTCCTCCGTATTCGGGTGGATGGAAAACTCATGAATGTCACCGGAAATATAGCACTGAAAAAAACGGTAAAGCATAATATTGAAGTTGTAGTTGATAGGCTAGTACTAAAATCTTCTATAAAAGAACGATTGACTGCGTCTATTGAATTAGCTCTCAAGGTAGGAAATGGATTGGTATTTATCCATGAAACTGGGAATGTTGAGCATAGATATAGTGAAAATTATTCTTGTCCAAAATGTGAAATTTCTTTTGAGGATCTGCATCCAAGGATTTTTTCATTTAATTCTCCATTTGGTGCCTGTTCGGTATGTAGTGGCCTGGGCACAGAAATGTCAATTGATCCCGATTTGGTTGTTCCGGATATTTCGAAATCAATTATCCAGGGTTGTATCGAACCTATTGGTGAACAACCAAGAGGAAGTTGGTACAGTGCTATATTAAAAAGTCTTTCAAAACACTATGGCTTCTCCTTCACAACCCCATGGAAAGATCTGTCTGGCATCGTGCAAAAAGTTCTACTACATGGCACAGATAAGGACAAAAATATAACCATTCAATATACCTCCTCTCAATTCAAAGGTGAATATAAAGGAGGTTTTGAAGGCGTTATACCAAATCTAAAAAGAAGACATTCTCAAACAAAATCCGGACATATGAGGGAATGGATAGAAAAATATATGACGATGCAGCCTTGTCGTTCATGTAAGGGATCACGATTAAAAAGATCAACTATGGCGGTACTGGTTGCAACCAAAAATATCCATGAACTGACCGAAGGTACTATTGGGGCAGTTTATTCATTTTTTGAAGAACTGGAATTAAATAAGCGTCAAGCTGCTATTGCCGAACAGATTATAAAAGAAATTAAATCAAGATTATCGTTTCTAGTAAATGTGGGTTTGGATTATCTCACTCTGAACAGATCTTCTGGTACTTTATCTGGTGGGGAGGCACAGAGAATTCGCTTAGCCACGCAAATTGGCTCACAGTTGATGGGAGTTTTATACGTTCTTGATGAACCCTCGATCGGATTGCATCAGAGAGATAATGTCAGACTTATCAAAACGCTTAACCATTTACGGGACCTGGGAAACACGGTCATTGTCGTCGAGCACGATGAAGAAACCATCAGGTCATCTGACTGGGTTGTAGATCTTGGTCCCGGAGCCGGAATTCATGGAGGGGAGATTGTTGCAGAAGGCGGAGTTGAGGATATAATTAAATGCGAGAATTCTATCACGGGTCAATATCTATCTAAAAAAAGAAAAATTGAATTTAAACATCCTCGAAGGAGGGGAAATAAGCATGTTTTGTCTCTCCTTGGAGCAAGAGGGCATAATCTAAAAGATATTGATCTGAAGATTCCACTGGGGAAATTCGTTTGTGTAACCGGCGTATCAGGCTCAGGCAAATCCTCACTCATTAACCACACTCTTTATCCCATCCTTTCGCGAGAATTTTATTCATCAATGGTGAAACCACTTACTTTTCGAAGTACAGAGGGGCTTATATATTTGGACAAAGTTGTCAGCATTGATCAGTCACCTATAGGGAAAACACCGAGGTCAAATCCAGCGACCTATACTGGACTGTTCACCCATATTCGTGATTTGTTTAGTCAGCTTCCGGAATCTAAGATAAGGGGTTATAAACCTGGACGATTTTCCTTCAATGTAAAAGGTGGCCGATGTGAAACCTGCGAGGGTGTTGGTCTGATCAAAATAGAAATGCACTTTTTGGCTGATATGTATATTCAATGCGAGGATTGTAAGGGTAAGCGTTACAATCGTGAAACTCTTGAAATCACTTTTCGGGGTAAATCTGTAGCAGATATCCTCGCCATGAGTATTGAAGAGGCATTAGAATTTTTCAAAAACCATCTTGGAATTCATCGAAAATTGCAAACATTATTTGATGTCGGTCTTGGATATATAAAATTAGGCCAGCAGGCAACCACCCTTTCCGGAGGTGAGTCACAGCGCGTGAAATTATCGTCAGAACTATCTCGTATTGGAACAGGGAGCACTATTTATTTACTCGATGAACCTACAACAGGACTGCACTTTGAAGATGTTAAAATGTTATTACACGTGTTGCACAGCCTTGTTGATAAGGGTAATTCAGTAATTGTTATCGAACATAACCTGGATGTGATCAAAACAGCTGACTGGATCATTGATCTTGGTCCAGAAGGAGGTTTTGGAGGTGGCAGTATAATCGCCCAGGGCACACCTGAGCAGGTGAGCAGAGTTTCAAAATCGTATACGGGTCAATTCCTAAAAAACATTTTTTGAAATAAAAAAATTAACCATAATAGAAAGGAAGTTATGAAGTATTCACCCGTACTATTAGCAATATTATTAACTACTGCTTTACAGGCAGGTTCATTGCCGTTGGGTTATTTCCAGCAGGAGGTAAAATATGACATAGATGTAAAACTAGATGATAAAGATCATATACTTCGTGGTCATGAAAAATTGCTGTATATGAATAATTCTCCCAATTCAATTGATTTCATCTGGATGCATCTTTGGCCCAATGCCTACAAAGATAATAATACGGCATTTGCCAAACAAATGTGGGAAAATGGTCGTTCAAAATTTTACTTCAGCGATGAAGATGATCGTGGGTATATTGACAGTCTAAACTTTACTATCAAAGGTGTACCCCTTCAGGTCGAAGCACATCCTGAGTGGATAGATGTGGTCAAATTGATACTGCCAGCCCCCCTCGCTCCTGGAAAACGGATCACAATTGAAACCCCATTTAAAGTAAAAATTCCCATAGTATTCTCGCGCCTCGGACATTCAGGCAAACATTATGAAATAACACAATGGTATCCCAAACCAGCTGTTTATGATATGGATGGCTGGCATCCAATGCCATATTTGAATATGGGTGAATTCTATTCTGAATTTGGCACATTTGATGTAAAGATTACCATACCTGAAAAATATGTTGTAATGGGAACGGGTACCATTTTAAATGGAGAATCAGAATATGCCTGGCTTGATTCTCTTGCTGAAGAGGGCAATAAGCTAACCTTGATGCCAAAATCAGAAATAAAAAAGAATTCCAAAAAGATAAAAAAAGAGATTGCCAAACGCAATAAAGAAGAAAAGAAAAAAGAAGACTCTGCCCGTCGATATAAAACGCTCCACTTTCACCAAAAGAATGTCCATGACTTTGCCTGGTTTGCTGATCGCGACTATATTGTCCAGAAGGGCACGCTTGAATTGCCTTACAATGGGAAGGAGGTCACTCTTTGGAGCGGATTCCTGCCAAAAAATGCCGAGCTTTGGAAAAATTCAATTGAGTATCTCCACGATTCCGGGTATTGGTACAGTAAATTCTATGGTGATTATCCATATGATCACATCACCGCCGTAGATGGTGACTTATCAGCTGGTGGTGGCATGGAATATCCTAACATTACTATTATTTCAAAAATGCCAAGTAAGGACGTGCTTGAAATGGTTATCATGCATGAAGTGGGACATAATTGGTTCTATGGGATACTGGGCAGCAATGAGAGAGATCATGCCTGGATGGATGAAGGCCTAAATGAATTTACAAATATTTGGTACTGGGAAAAGAAATATGGCCTAAATGCACCCATGGAAGTATTACCAAAAAAGGTTCATAAATTTATTCTTAAAGACGCTTCATTTAGATGGTTGGCAGCATATCTAGGTTATCAAGGCAGAACCATTGCTAAGGATGGGCAGCCAATTGAAATGGTATCCACTGATTTTTATCCTTCAAACTATGGCTCCATGATTTATTCAAAGACGGGGATATTTACTTTTTATCTGATGCATTATCTTGGTGAAGAAAAATTCCAGAAAGCGATGATGGATTACTACGAAACATTTAAATTTAAACATCCACAACCAAGAGATTTTAAAGCCATTTTAAATGCCAATTTGAATGAGGATCTTACCTGGTATTTAGACGATGTTTACAATACAACCAAAAGCGTGGATTATGGTATTGAGAATATTTCTGACAATAGCGTTACCATTTCAAATGGTGGAGATCTTGAAATTCCAGTTGAATTAGTTTATTATGATGAATCAGGACACGAAGATTCCAGGGAATGGGTACCTGGGTTTACCGGTGAAAAATCTTTTCCTTTATCACAGAACATATCTTCTGTTCGAATAGACCCGGAAGATTATCTTCCTGATTATGATAAATCTAATAATTCCTCAAAAAGTGCAGGGATTCAGCTTAATTCTTTTATTGATGAGCCTGATTTTTCCAAAACCTACCTTGGGAATATTATCCCATTTGCCAGGATAAATGCTTATAATAATGCCATAGGTATTAAACTGTGGAGAGGAAGTTTTCCGATCGAGAATTTTGGTTATTCAGTTACTCCCCTTTGGGATTTAAACAATAATACTTTAATTGGCAGTGTAAAGCTGAATCACAATCTTTACAGAGTAGGTAAATTTGATGAGATCAACTCAATCACTGAAGTTACGCGCGGAGAGGGCCGCACATCCTTTAATGTGGGCGCGAATTTCACATTACGTAAACCGATCATTAGCGAACCATTTACTCGTATATATCTAAAGGCGCATTATCATTCATTTGATCAGGTTTCCGAATTTGATCCATCTCTGTGGAATGTTACTGATGATATCTTTTCAGCATCTGGGAAAATCAGATATTTCAGCAAATATTCGCCAATTTTAAAATCTGATTCACATATCGGTTTTCAATACGCCAAGAATGATGATGATGACCATTCCAGTATCAATGCCTATACTTCTATCAATTACCAGCCGTTAAAAAAATTGAATATTAAGGGAGAATTATTGTACATAAACGTTTCAGAAAATAATATACCTCAGTACTCACCTTATGCAGGAGGGTCTGTTGACCCCGATTTTGAGCACATTGTATGGGACCGTTCTGGATCAGGATCATTCAATATGCTCCAGGATCAGGTACTTGCCGATGGCATTGGTATGCGAATCGCCCCGGCACAATATACCCCTTTCGATTCTGGATTTGAATTTTCACTCACTCTGTCAGAATTCAGCACACATTTTTTACTATTTCTTGACTATTTAAATACAGATGATGTTTTTGATATCGATGGAAAATCGTATGATGATTTAGTTTCACTTGGCCTGTCATTGAACCTGAGTATGATTCAGCTGTATATGCCATTGTATGTAAATTGGGATTCAGATATGAATATTGGATCAAAAGCATGGAAGGATCTTATTCGGGTGGATATCACCTTTGACCTGAATAATATTAATATTAGAATGTGATCAGCGACAATTATTAAATCTCATTTGAAAGTATCAGCGGGGTCGTTTTCAATATGGAAACGACCCCTTTTTTTATTATATTTATAATTGATTCTCCAAGTAAATGAAATTGCCATAAGCATTTTAATTATGGGTCCCTACAGTAATTATTAAGTTATTCATATACTCAGCGCGCAATTAATTAATCAAAATTAACTAAAATTTCTATCACATTTTGAAACAATAAATAACAATATATTAATATTGGGAGTCGTAATTTTCAGGTCCTGTAATAAATTTAAATTTATGTATTTATATTGCAGGAAATGACCATTTTAATTGAATATAATTTTTTAGATAACAAGAATTATTACAAAATAAACAACAAGGGAGATATCCTATGACTATTCTACGAAAATCGCTAATTCTTCTGATTTTTTCATCAATAACGTTAATATTTGCTCAGCCGGTGACACTGTCATTCGGTGAAGTCGATATAGATGCTGGAACCGTTGAAGTATATATGCAAAACGAAGAAGATGTATATGGTTTTCAATTTACGGTAACCAACATTAACCTGGTGAGTGCCGCTGGCGGTTCAGCTCAGGATGTTGGTTTCATTGTATCTACCAACACCAGCGGTCTTGTTCTTGGCTTCTCATTAAGCGGAGCCTTTATCCCTGCCGGTGAAGGGGTGTTGACAATTTTAAATGTGGATGGCCTTGTAGATCCAGATGAATCACTTTGCTATACTGGATCAACTTTTTCAGGTGACGGTGGTATAGGCATTGATGTCGACGAGAGTGCCTGTTGGCCTGAAGCGGTTCAAATAGATGCTCCAACAAATCTAACAGCAGTTGGTGGCGGCGGAGTGATCAACCTTAGTTGGGATGGAGTAAATGCTGATGGTTCCAGAGCGGAAGTAACTTTATGGGTTTCAGATGTAACCGATACCAATATCGAGTTTACGATGAATAACACCACAAATGTGTATGGATTCCAATTTGATATTTTGGCCGATGACGTTCTTGGTGCTACATATGGCAGTGCTTCTGGTGGCAGTGCACAGGATGTGGGATTCATACTCTCCACCAATGCAACTGGAACCGTACTGGGATTCTCTCTGACAGGGGCATTTATTCCTGCCGGTGAAAGTGTTTTAACAAATGTTGCATGGACTCCAACGGGTACAGATGCATTTATAGATCTGTCAATTACAAATTTTGCCGGTGAAGGTGGCAGTGCTTTATCATATGAAGCTGGAGATCCATTATGTTACGGTATATGCATCGAACCGACTGTTTACCTATATAATTTATATCGTGACGGTGAGTTATTTGCCGGCGATCTTGACATGACTGATCATTTTGACGATGGTTTAGGATATTCAGAAACACATTGTTATACTGTTACTGCAACAGATGGTGAAAATGAATCTGATCAATCCAATGAATCCTGTGCAACAACAGATCCACTCCTTGGATGTACTGATCCTGAAGCCAATAATTATTGTGAAGAATGTACAGAAGACGATGGTAGCTGCGAATACGATACTCTAGATGCCCCAACTAACTTAACAGCAGTTGGTGGCGACGGCATGATCTCACTTGGCTGGGATGCAGTAAATGCTGATGGTTCCAGAGCTGATGTGACCTTATCAGTATCCGCAGCATCTGAAACCAGTCTTGAGTTTTACATGAGCAGTACTGCTGATGTCTATGGTTTCCAATTTAATATTTTAGCAGATGAAATTCTTGGTGCTTCATTTGGAAGTGCTTCTGGCGGATCAGCCCAGAGTGCTGGATTCCTGGCATCCACTAATGCATCTGGTCTTGTACTTGGTTTCTCACTGACCGGTGGATTTATACCAGCCGGTGACGGTGTATTGACCAATGTAGAATGGACCCATACCGGCACAGATGCCTTCATTGATATTGCGATTGATAACTTTGCTGGCGACGGTGGTGTTGCATTGTCAACTGAAACCGGTGCTCCTTTCTGTTATGGCACCTGTATTGAACCTACTGTAATTACTTATAATTTATATCGTGATGGTGACATGTACATGGGCGACCTTGATATGGTTAATTATGATGATATGAATCTTGGATACTCAGAAACACATTGTTATACTGTTACTGCAACAGATGGTGAAAATGAATCTGATCAATCTAATGAAGCCTGTGCTACAACAAATGAGGAAGTCATCTTGATTGATGCCCCAACTAACTTAACAGCAGTTGGTGGTGACGGCATGATCTCACTTGGCTGGGATGCAGTAAATGCTGATGGTTCCAGAGCTGATGTGACCTTATCAGTATCCGCAGCATCTGAAACCAGTCTTGAGTTTTACATGAGCAGTACTGCTGATGTCTATGGTTTCCAATTTAATATTTTAGCAGATGAAATTCTTGGTGCTTCATTTGGAAGTGCTTCTGGCGGATCAGCCCAGAGTGCTGGATTCCTGGCATCCACTAATGCATCTGGTCTTGTACTTGGTTTCTCACTGACCGGTGGATTTATACCAGCCGGTGACGGTGTATTGACCAATGTAGAATGGACCCATACCGGCACAGATGCCTTCATTGATATTGCGATTGATAACTTTGCTGGCGACGGTGGTGTTGCATTGTCAACTGAAACCGGTGCTCCTTTCTGTTATGGCACCTGTATTGAACCTACTGTAATTACTTATAATTTATATCGTGATGGTGACATGTACATGGGCGACCTTGATATGGTTAATTATGATGATATGAATCTTGGATACTCAGAAACACATTGTTATACTGTTACAGCCACTGATGGCGAGAATGAATCTGCTCCTTCAAATGAAGCCTGCGCAACAACGGATGAAGAAGCCATTATTATTGATGCTCCAACAAATCTCACTGCTGTTGGTGGTGATGGCATGATTAGTCTTGACTGGGATGCAATCAATGCAGACGGTTCCAGAGCTGATGTAACTCTATGGATTTCGGAGATTACCGATACCAATATTGAGTTGTCAATGACCAATACTGCCGATGTTTATGGTTTCCAATTTACGCTTATGGCTGATGAGGTCCTCGGGGCAATATACGGTAATACTGGTACAGGCGGTTCAGCTGGCTCAGCTGGATTTTCTGTGGCAGTAGCACCTGCAACAGGAGTTGTTCTCGGCTTTTCATTCGTAGGCTCGGCTATTCCAGCTGGTGAAGGAGTTCTTACCAATGTGGCATGGGCGGCAACTGGTATTGATGGCTTCATGGATATTGATGTGACAAATTTTGCCGGTGTTGGCGGAAGCGCATTATCATATGAAACAGGTGATCATGTCTGTTATGGTGAAAACTGTGTAGAACCATTAGTAATAACATATAATGTCTATCGTGATGGCAACTTATATACTGAAGATTTAAATGATACGCAATTTATCGATGGTGGTTTAGATCCTGTCGAAACCCATTGTTATACTGTAACTGCTTTCGACCAGACAAATGAATCTGATCACTCCAATGAGGCTTGTGGTACGACCAATTCAGCCGAAGATATGTACGCACCTGTTAACCTTACAGCAACAGGTGGTGCTGGTTTTGTTGATGTTGAATGGTTTGATGGTACACCGGCTGAATCACAATGGATTGGATATGACGATGGTATTAATAATGATAGCATTGGTACCGGTGAAGCCGCAGATTTTGACGTTGCTATTCGGTTTGAAGCCGGCGATATGGCCCCATTTTATGGCAGTCAATTATCACAAGTCAGTTTTTTCCCAAGAGAGGTCGCATGCACATATTCAATAAGGGTCTGGATTGGTGGCTCTGCCTATAACTCAGGAACCCTTGTCGTTGATCAGGCAGTAACACCGGATATCGATACCTGGAATATTGTTCAATTAGATACACCAGTAGACATTGAACCTGGTTTAGAACTTTGGTTTGGTTATAGAGCAAATACCACAATAGGATATCCTGCCGGGTGTGATGCCGGGCCTGCAGTTGTTGGATATGGAGACTTAATTTTGTTTGGTGGTACCTGGGTGAGTATGTCTGATAGTTATGGTTTGGATTATAACTGGAGCCTTCAGGGTTTTGTCACCACTAATGGTGCTGACCCAGTTGCCTTAACACCCATCATTGATTCTAATAGGATGAACACCACAGATGAAATGGTAAATGGAAATATGCCAGCGGTTCATGATAATATTTTTGAACCTGAAAATGACGTCACAAGAGATTTCATTGGATATAATGTTTATCGTGACGGGACAGAGGTTGAATTCACAACTAATACCGAATATCATGATACCAATGTTGCTGATGGAGTTGAATACTGCTATTATGCCACTGCAGTTTATGATGGTGGTGAATCAAATCAATCAAACGAAGATTGTGCGACTCCATTCATTACGGAAGTATTACCTCCAATTGCACTGACGGCTGAAGGCGGCGACGGTTATGTTGACCTTGAATGGTTGGAACCTGCACCGGCTGGTGAGAATGAGCTTTTATACTGGGATGGACCATTATCCAACGCATTCTATTTTTATGATACTTTTGAAGCCGGTTTTGCTCATGGCACAAAATTCGAGGTTGATGGTCCATATGATTTAATGGCTGCATCAACAAAAATTTTATCTTCAGGTGACCAATATTGGCCATGGCCAAACAGTACCCACGGTCCGGTTCGAGTTATAGTTCTGGATGATAACAATGGACAGCCGGGCAATGTGATTTTTGATGAAGAAACAGTAGCAGAAGATGGATGGGCAACTGTGTATCCAAATATGACGGGTATGGAAGGCACATTCTATGTGGTAGTTTCTCATACATTAAACTGGCAGACCGGTGGTGATGCTGAAGGATTTGGTATCGACGGAGCCGTTGATTATCCTAATAACATGGTTACAATGGATGCAGGAAATTGGTCAAATGGAGATCCTCTGGGATATGGCGGTGATTATATGTTCTCTGCACTTGTAAGTTCATTCGGTACCGTTCAGCAATTGGGATATTTTGACGACTCAGATGTTGAAACTTTTGCCGATCCAAATTTAGTGACATCAATCCATGATGGTTCATGGGCTCCTGTTGAAGGACCGGAATCACATCCAGTATATCATTTCAATGTTAATCGTGTACTGACTGGTTATAATGTTTATCAGGATGGCACTCTAGTTGGAAGTACGGATGTGGGCGACACAAGTTATCGTGACGAACCTCTTAATAATGGTACGGAATATTGTTACACAGTGACTGCAGAATATGATGAAGGAGAATCTGGACCATCAAACGAAGCATGTGCAACACCTGCAATGGCTTTACCAAATGCACCAACGAATCTCACTGCTGAAGGTGGTGATGCTGTTGTGCATTTAGCCTGGAACGAACCTGATGGTGAGACCAATCCTGATGCCTATAATATTGGGTTTGAAGATGGTGAAATCCCTGATGGCTGGGATAATATTGATGATGATGGCGACGGATTTGCCTGGGAAATAAAAGAGGGTGTTAATGCTTGGGTTCCTCATAGTGGTGATTTCTGCATAGCAAGTGCATCATATATTAATGATATTGGAGCTTTAACGCCTGATAACTGGTTAATTACTCCTTCTCTTACACCTACTGGAGCTTCTGAATTTACATATTGGGTTGCTGCTGCTGATCCAAATTGGGCTTTAGATCATATTGAAGTTAGAGTTTCGACTACTGGAACCGACCCAAGTGATTTTTCAATTGAAGTTGATGATTATACACCACCGGCGGGATCTAGTGATTGGGTAGAAAGAACTATCGATTTATCAGATTTTGCTGATCAAATGATTTATATCGCTATTCGCCACAATGAAAGTTTTGATTGGTATCATATCAAAATTGATGATATATCTATTACTAATTTGAGTGATGGAGCTGTATTCTCAGCTGATTTTGAAACTCCAAGTGACTTAAATAAATTTACAATCAGGTCATCAAATGAGGATCTTCCAATTCGAATAGATGAAAATTTATCCGAAAATGAAATTGATCTAATACTTGCAGAGTATATTGAAAATAATCAGAACAACCAGGAAACATACACCCGCAATGTGGAACAATACTTTGTTCACAGAAGCACAACACAGGGTGGACCATATAACTTGATTGATATTACTGATGCTGGAACACTTACTTATGATGATACCAGCGTAGCAAACGGCACGACTTACTATTATGTCGTTTCTGCCTTACACGATAGTGGTCTTGAGTCAGACTATTCCAATGAAGCATCTGCCATGCCCGAAGAAGAAATACCTTTCCCACCAACTGAACTTACTGCAACAGCCGGTGATGGTATCGTTGACTTAGCGTGGACTGCACCTGAAGGAGCAGATACTGGTGGCTGGCCGCCATGTCCTGATGGTTCGGCTCAGTATGTTGACTGTGCCGGCACATGTTTTGACAATGAAGATTGTGCCGATGCAACCTATGACGGTTGTGTTGATGGTGATGTAACCTGGCTTGGCGATGGCTTCTGCGATGATGGTACATATGGTTTAGTACTTGACTGTGAAGACTATAATTTTGACGAGGGTGATTGTGGTGAAACAGAATGCAATTCTCTTGATGAATTTAATGTTGAAGATTATGGCTGCTATGATGATAATGGTGAGTTATCAAATGCCTATTCGATCACCTGGAATGCTGGTTGCGAACTGACAATATTAGCCTTTGGTGCCGATGATGTTTATGAAAATGTCTTTGATCTCACTGGTCAAGGTTTCAGTTCTGGAATCACCTTCTATGGGTTTGGTCCAAATGAAGAAAATATGTTCATGATTGAAGCAGGTGCTATCCAAAGTGATATTGTAACCGCTTCGACTGGTCCTGAAGATTGCGCTGGTGGTGGTGACCGAATGATTGGTTTCACCGATCTCTATCAGACATCAGATAAAGTATTCACTCCTGGATCCGCCGATCGTAATACCCGTGATCTCACAGGGTACAATGTCTATCGCTCTCTGGTTTCAGGCTCCGGTTACTCGGTTATTGAAACTACTGACCCTTCTGTTACTGAATACACAGATACAGGTGTAACAAATGGCACCACATACTATTATGTGGTTACAGCGCTTTACTCTGGTGGTGTTGAATCACAAGATTCAAACGAAGCATCTGCAACACCTATGGGCTCTGTCTTGATGTCATTATCTGATGCTACTGCAAATGCCGGCGAAAATGTTACGGTCACACTTTCAATGACCAATGACGGTCTCGTTGGCGGTGTTCAGGTTGATCTAATTGATGTACCTGATTATCTGGTGATTGACTCTGTAGAAGGTTCTGCCAGGGTACCAGGAGACTGGGCACTTTCAACCTCTGAGATGAATGATGGTGTTTCTAGAATTCTTGGCTTCTCATTCACAGGTACAACCATTGCTGCAGGAGAAGGCTCGATCTTTGAAATTACCTTCAGCACTACCATGGTTGGACAACCTGCTGAAGTCTCACTATGTACTGCCAATGAAGTTATTTCTGATGAAAATGGTATTGGTTATGGTGTTACCCCCGGCTGCGGAACAGTCACATTAGTACCAGATGGTATCGAAGTGATGATCTCCAGCGCAACAGAGGCTGTTGATCAGGGTGGTATGGTCGATATCTATGTTGATATTGATAATGACGATCCTATTTATGGATTTGAATTGCACCTGGGTGATCTACCAGAATCTGTAACAGCTGTTGACGTTGTTCCTTCTGGTCGAATACCTGAACCAGCATTCTTTAGTTTCAGCGACAATAATGGTGAGCTTACCGCCCTTTGGTTTAGCCTCACATTGGTTCCAATCGAACCAGGTGCAGGGGAATTATTCACGGTTACGTATCAAGTAAATGAAGATGCACCAAATGGTACTGCCGAATTATTTATGAATCCTGAACTGTCTGTATTCTCCAATGAAATCGGACAAAGCATGTTCTATACATCAAATGTTGGAACCATTGAAGTCGGATTACCCGATGTCATGCTTTCATTAGTTCAGACTACAGATAATACATTTGAAGTACACATGAATAATACCGATCAGGTTGCTGGATTCCAGATGGATATTCAGGATTTACCTGATTATTATTCGTTTGCTTCTGCTGCTGGCACACCAAGATTACCAGATGGATGGAATATCACTGGAAGTGAACTGGATGGGAATTTCAGAATCCTTGGATTCTCATTCAATGGATCTGTGATTTCTGCCGGTTCTGGAGCCGTTGTCACCGTTACCATGAATGTTAATGCTCCTGATGATTCTGAAACGGATGTCTGTTTCACATCAGCAATTGTATCAGACGAAACAGGATCGCCATATTTCACCGCAACTGAATGTGCTGTATTCACCAATCCATTTGATGCTGGTGAAGAAACACAGGATATTGTTGTGAATCCATTTATGAATAATATGATTTCATTCTATGTGACTGCGGAAGATATGAGCACAGATACTGTACTTGGAGATGATTTCCTCATAGCATCTGATGATAGTGGCAACTTCTATGTACCTGCATATGGCATCGATGGTATCGGGACTTTATCAAATACAGAAGGATATAAAGTATTTGTTAATGGACAATCACCAGTTACTGTTTCTGTGACAGGTCCAATGATGGATGCTGGTTCTGTTTATGGATGGTCTCCATTCATGAAAAACATGTTTGGATATCCATTCTCCGTAGGTATGTCAGCCATGGACGCATTTGGAAGCTATCACGATGATATCCTAATCATTAGTGATGATTCAGGTGGATTCTATGTACCATCATTGAATATCTTTACCCTCACCGATCTCGAACCTGGTGAAGGATATGAAGTATTCGTGAATGGACCTAATCCGGTAGATTTTGTCTATCCAATGGGTGGAGGTCTTGCCAATGGTGCCAGATTATCTGACAACGAGTTTGGTGAACAATACAAGTTGGACAGCCAATCACAGCAATATGATATAGTTCAGACAGGTGATGCTTATGCAATAATCCTTACTGAAATGGATGGAATGATTGAAGCCGGTGATGAAGTTGCAGTATATGCCTATGGCGAAGTTGTTGGTGCCACCAGAATTATTGATGCGAACAAACCATTAGTAATTGCAGCATGGAAAGCATTTGATGAATACGGTTTTGAACTACCTGGTTTTGAAACTGGCGATCCAATAGAATTAAGAGTATGGAGCCAAAATCAGAATAGAGAACTGTATGTCAATGCTGATTTGGATAATAATTGGTTTGGTATGAATCCTCTTACTTCTGGATCCATAGTTGTTACAAATGGTGATGCGATTCCAACTACATTTGAATTGGGTCAGAATTATCCTAATCCATTCAATCCAAGCACAACCATAGATTTCACCATTCCGGCAGATATGAAAATCAGCCTCACAGTATTTGATATTACTGGTCGGCAGATTAGAACCTTAGTTAGTGGTCAATTCATCACTCAGGGTTATCATAGCATTCTTTGGGATGGTAAAGATGCCAATGGAAGCGAAGTTTCTGCAGGTCTCTATATCTATACTTTAAATGGTAATGGATTTAATGACACAAAGAAAATGGTTATGCTGAAATAGCAAAACCCAATATCTAACTTTACTCTTAAACGGGGGACAGAAATGTCTCCCGTTTTTTTATCCAGTCCAATTAGGGTAAGGTAGATAGTGGGAATAGGAGAATAGAATTAGTTATCTCGGTATGGCAGTTTTTGATAGGAAATGTATAACAATCATCCTGATTGTTTCCCTTTAGTTCTCACCCTATGCGGATTTCTATAGAATTAGACTGAATATTGATTATTGATTAACGAATGATGATTTAAGAACGGACCACTTTTTAGAGGTGGTGAATAACAATCATCATGAAGGTTCTATTTTGGTTTTAAGTCTTAGTGGATTTCTTAAGATTTATCTCCCCATTCTGCCAGGATAACGCCTGCTACAATGAGTACTCCGCCAAACCATCCCCAAAGGGACAGCCATTCACCGGCAAATACAATTGCAATGGCGGCGGCAAACAAAGGTTCAAGACTTAAAATTATAGCTGTACGTGAAGGACTCAAAATTTTCTGAGCAGCAATCATCACGGTAAATCCAAAAAGGGTGGCGAACAAGGCAGTAATAACTAATACGATCACTAAATGATTTGACCACACGGTGGGCTGGGATTCCAATATAAAATGATTTCCAAAAGATAGAATGGCAACCGTAAATCCCTGAATAATAAAAAATCTATATATGTTTACTGACTGCTGAACATATTTATCTTGAACAATAATATGCAATGCAAAAGACAGGGCGCAACCAAGGGTGAATAAATCTCCATTATTTACCCCATCTCCACTGGGATTCAAAACAAAAAACAAACCAATTATGGCCAATATCATGGAAAGCCAAATTTTTATACGCACTTTTTGAATTCTGAGCATCACCAGGATAACCGGTACCATGATAATGCTGATACTGGTTATAAATGCTGATTTACTGGCTGTGGTGATAGTGAGACCGAAAGTCTGGAATCCAAATCCAGAAAACAAGAATATACCTGTAAAAATACCGCCGATAATCTCCAGCCTTGTAAATCCTTTTAAATGTCGAAAAAATATTATCAATGAGATTAGGGATGCTATAAGAAAGCGCCAGGCAGAAAAAGCAAAAGGGGGAATATTTAACAAGGCATCCTTTACGAGAACAAATGTTGCTCCCCAAATAAAGGTCGTTATTATCATTCCGGCAACAGCAAGATGGGTTTTTGATTTATGATTCAGTTTTTAAACCATGAAATATGCTTGTCACTCCAAATGTTAAATCGATGCATCCCGGTTTACAAAACCCAGCGGATCTGATCATCTCCAGCATTTCAGGTCTTTCGGGAAAGTTTTCAACTGATTCTGGAAGGTATCGATATGCATCAGATCGTGAGAAAAGACCGGCAATTCTTGGCAGAACATTTTTAAAATACCATTGATAGAGGATATCAAATATTTTTGATTGTGGTGTTGAAAACTCAAGTATCGCCAGTTTTCCGTTTGGTTTTAATACACGGAAGAACTCGTTTAATGCCAGATCATAATGACCGATATTTCGAAATCCATAGGCAATGGTCAAAGTATCAAACTGATTATCCTTAAATGGTAAATGTTCACCATCACCTTGAACAAACTTAAAGTTATGAATTTTTCGTTTTTTGGCCTTTTGTAAGCCAATTTTCACCATGTTATAGGCATAATCCAAACCGATAATATTTAGGTTATTGTTTCTTTTTAAGATGGCAAAACCAACGTCACCTGTCCCGGTGGCAACATCAAGAATACGTTGTGCAGCCTGCGGTTGTATAAATCTCACCAGGCGAAATCGCCAATAATAATCAATACCAAAGCTTAACAGGTGATTAAGAAAATCATATTTTTCAGATATATCATCAAACATATCTTTGACATATTTTTTCTTTTCAGCACCCTGATGTTTGAATTCAGTCATAGTTCCGATTAATGTTTTATTAAAGATGAATTGGTAAACCACTGTAAATACAGCGAATTTTAGTGTAAATTTTACGTCAAATTTTCAGTAATAAACATGACTGCGCCAACGAAAACTCTTCTAAATAAAATAAAAAGTGGTGTTGAACAAGCGATTCAAAAATCCAAGGACCAAAACATTGACATCATACTGTTATGTTCGTTTCCTTTTGAATCGGATGATCTGTTACCCGTATTGACCCATCCTGCCGATAGAGATGTGACGCGAATATATTGGGAACAGCCGTCAAAACAATTTACCATTGCTGGTCTGGGTGCCGCCCGGGTTTTTAATTTCTGTAATTCCAAAGATTTCCACCAAATCAATAAAGAAATCACCTCATGCATGAATAATTTTGTATCCTGCGATGAGGATAACACAACTCCGTTTATCCTGGGTGGGCATGCTTTTAACCTATCGGCGAAACCGGATAAAACCTGGTCAAATTTCCCGCGCGGACGATTTATTTTGCCTGAATGTTTGGCAGTACATGAGAATGGATCTGGTAAATTGATAATTTCCAGGGTGGTTAAACCAGATGACAAGCAGAAATCTCTATTTGAAGAATTCTACCGCACCTGTATTCATTATACCAATCGATTACCCGTAACTCTGCCGCCAATCCAATATATTCCGGTGGATAAGTATCGGGAAAATCCAGATTGGCCTTCTTATAAAAAAACCATTTGCTCGGTATTAAAGAAAATTAAACCTGGATTAGTCGATAAAGTTGTTATTTCCAGATCTCATCATGTGAGAGTGGATGGGAAGTTTAAAGCGATATCTGCATTGCAGGTTTTACGAAGTACCTATCACGGCTGCACAAGTTTTATGTTCAGTTTTCCTGGAGAAGGAATATTCTTTGGTTCCACCCCTGAACTTCTAATTAATAAAGAGGGCAGCCTGATTAAAACGGAAGCCCTTGCCGGTACAATGGGTAGGGGACGAAATATGGAAGAGGACCGATTGCTTATGGAGAATCTGATGGACAGCCATAAAGAAAGAGAGGAGCATACTTTTGTCATCGATCAGATTAGAAGAAAACTTGAACCACTTGTTTCGATTTTAGAAGTAGAGGATACACCGGGGATTCTCAAATTAAAAAATGTCCATCATCTCAGGACAGAAATTAAAGGTAAGCTGGAGAATGGTAAAAATATCCTGGATCTGATCCAGCAGTTACATCCCACACCGGCCGTAGCTGGAACACCAACCGAAAAAGCAATGAATATTATTCGTCAATATGAAACCCATGACCGAGGTTGGTATTCTGGACCGGTAGGGTGGATAGATAAAAATGGTGACGGTGAATTTTGTGTGGCACTTCGTTCGGCTTTGGTTAACAAGGAAGAGGCGCATGTATTTGCTGGTGGTGGTATTATGGCAGAGTCAGTCCCAGAAAACGAATGGAAAGAGTCTGAGCTAAAACTCATGCCGGTTATTTCAGCATTATCAGGTGGTCAGATTTGAATACAGGTGAACTGAATTTAGCCTGGTCCCGGGCCATGGTTGAAATTTTGGTAACTACTGGTATAAAACATGCCTGCATTTCACCAGGCAGCCGCAATACTCCTTTAGTCCTGGCGATTGTAGAGCAGACATCAATCAATTGCATCAGTCATTTTGAAGAACGCTCTGCCGGTTATTTTGCTTTGGGCATGGCAAAAAAATTGAGCGAACCGGTAATTTTAATATGTACAAGCGGTACCGCAGCCGCTAATTACTATCCGGCAATAATCGAGGCAAATTATAGTCGGGTTCCACTCATTGTCATCACCGCCGATAGACCTGATTACCTGGTTGGATCCGGCGAAAATCAAACCATTCATCAAAAAAATCTTTACGGCTGTCATGTTAGATATTTCAAGGATGTGGGATTACCTGTAGAGGACCCCATAAATATGACTCATCATATTTTCTCGGCCGTAATCATGTCACTGGGAATCAATGGTGAAGGATTACTTCTTAACCCGGCAGGACCGGTTCATATTAATGTTCCATTTGAAGAGCCGCTTATTCCCGACAACATAAATATACCTTTAGAAAATATTGAACCAGGCATTCAATATGCAATTCCTCCGATCCAATATTCAAAGGTTTCCGAAGATGCGGTAAAAAACTTACCGGATGGCGATACGATTATCATTTGTGGAAGAATGGATGATGACCAATCAAAGCTATCTATTCTAGAATTATCTGAGTTTATTAACGCTCCCATATTCGCAGATCCAACTTCAGGTCTAAGATATTGGAAACATCATGAAAATATCATAACAACATATGATTTATTCTTGAGAAATGAAAATATTGAACCGAATTTGGTCATTCGTTTTGGGTCAAAGCCAGCTTCAAAAATCCTTTGTAATAAACTAAATGACTGGAATGATAAAACAATTCTGGTTGATAGTATTGGTCGATTCAACGATAATTGTAAAATTGTTATTAATTCAAGGATCAAGAACTTCTGTGAAAAAGGAATATCCCAAAATCTTAGAGCATCCAAAAAATCTAAAACGGCTGAGATAATTAAATTATTTGAATCAAAATATCGAAATACAATTTCAGATTATATTCAGAACCAACCAATGTTTGAGGGTTCGGTGGTGACTGCCTGTATTGAGTCATTGAAAAAGGGTGATAATCTAATTCTGGGTAATTCCATGCCGATACGGGATGCCGATATGTTTACACCAAATCTTGGTGTTGATATAAACGTGTTTGCAAACCGCGGTACCAGTGGTATTGATGGCGTTACATCCACAGCGATGGGGATTGCGGCCATTACATCCTTAAAATTAAAATCTGAAAATACAATGCTTATCACCGGTGACCTGGCATTCTTTTATGATCTTTCAGGTCTATATCAGTCAATGCGTTATGGGATGAAATTGACAATAGTGGTAATCAATAATAAAGGTGGAGGTATATTTTCATTTTTACCGGTGTCAAATTATGGGACAGAATATTTTGAAGAGTTCTGGCTGACAAATCCAAATCTTAGTATTCCGAAAGCAGCGCAATTATTTAATTGTTTATACTTTTTTGCTGACAACATTAAAGCATTGAATGAATCTTTGGAAAGCAGCAGGCAGAAAGATGGTGTTACGATCATTGAAGTGAGCTCAGATATGAATGAAAATACCACTGCTCATAAGGCCTTATTAGAATCCCTAACAACAAAGTAGAATTGCCCCATGATTTATAAAACATCTTCTGTAGAGTATTATTTGGATGTAGATCCTGAAATAAAAAATGACACCATTCCTGTTGTTCTGCTACACGGGTTTACCGGGAGCAGTCGGGTTTGGAATCCTTTTTGTCAATATTTTCCCTGTCCCTGTATTACCATTGACATCCCTGGCCACGGTCAATCCCGGTTTGCTGAAAATATCGAGACGTATACGATTGATGACTGGTGCAACGATCTTTACAATATATTACAGAAATTAAATATTCAAAAAATCAATCTCCTGGGATATTCCATGGGTGGAAGATTAGCACTTATTTTTGCAAATCGCTTTCCAGAATGTGTCCAGTCGCTTATATTGGAAAGTACCACTCCAGGCTTTGAAAATGATGATGACCGTAGTAAAAGGCTGATGGATGACATGGCATTAGCAGAAAAAATAAGAACTGATTTTCAAGGATTTTTAAGTATTTGGGACAAAAAGTTTTTATTCAGAAATCATAAACAGAGAAATCCTAAAGAATATGAAATACTTTCGGATATTAGAAGAAACTCAGAGATTTGGCAGTTATCGAAGGCACTTGAATTTCTCGGACCTGGGAAGCAGGATAACCTCTGGCCGCATCTGAATGAGTTTCCATTCCCCATAATGATAATCGCCGGTGAAGAGGATAATAAATTCTCACAAATTGCCAATAGAATGTGGAAATGCCTCAGACATAGCTCAGTACATGTCATTCCATCCTGCGGCCATACCGTGCATTTGGAAGAGCCGGTAACTTTTCGGAATATTCTAATCGACTGGCTGAAATTGAATTGCTAATTCCGGCCGAATGTTAATATCTAATCGTGGGAATTAGGACTCACTGATAGTTATATTTTAATGATATTGGTTCATAGGGCAAAGTAAAAGTGTGATAGCTGATAAATTTATAACTGTTTATATACGAGTCCATAAATGAACTCGCTGGAAACGAAAATCGATGCTAAAACATACTGATAAAAGCGCGAAGGGATTTATCAATTCTTTTAGAAGTATCTGAATGAATTGACACATGACTATCAATTTAGTCACGTAAACAGATATCATTACATTCCCATACAGGTGACTTGCCGCAACTGCAGGCAGCATCACCCTCCTTCATTAATTCAAATGTTACCTGATCCAAATGTGTTACAAAGTGATGTGCTTTAGGCATATCTTCTGGTTCCACTGATCCAGCGAGGGCAATAACCATGGCGCCAGATGCCAATGCTGCATTTAATCCATGTACAGAATCCTCAATAATTATACACTCAAATGGTTCAACATCAAGCAATTTCATCATTAAGAGATATGGTTCGGGGTGTGGTTTACTATTTTTAGTCATGCCACCGTAAATCACTTCGGGAAAATATTGTTTTATTGACATTAATTCATTGACATATTCATACATGGGCTTTGGTGAGGATGTGACCAAACCGATTTTGTAACCAGCATCAGAAATTCTACCAGAAAGAGATTTGAAACCGGACATGAATCTCAATTCACTTTTAAATTGATTCCGCACATATAAACGTCCTTTTTCCATCAATTTCTGTTTGTCTTCACGGATTTGATATCTCTCCATTGCCAATTGGTAAAACCCTTCTTCTGTACTGCCGCGGAATAATTTCCAATCTTCATCCGGAATGGTAACACCGTACTCTTCAAATAATTTTATTTCTGCTTTTGCATATAAAGGTTCTGAATCAACAACTACTCCATCAAGATCAAATAATACTGCTTTTACCATATTTCCCTATGTATCTGTTTAGTTTAATGAATATAATAATTGGCAATGAGTAATAAATAAATTTTTCATATCAGTAGGATCAAATTTCCCAAGTTTATGACCAATCACTTCTTCATGATCATAATGTAGCTTCCCCATTTTTTGCCACACCCCGGGAGCAGGTACTCCACTGTACTCTTCGATAACATGTGCAGATAATTCGCTTCCTACCGGTCCCCACATGGATACTGTATTTACAACCCCATCATTTTCATACCAATCTATCTCGGAGGTCAAATATTTTCCCATCATATAACCAGATGTCCATAATCGCCAATTCATCATCTCGTCTGGACGATGATAATCTGAGTTCTCTTTTTTCTGGGTCGCGTACGTAGCATAGGAAAAATAATATGTTGAAGAATCGGTTTCGGATAAATCATTGAATGATAATGCCCCCTCAAGAGATAAATCCCAGGCACAAAAATTCTTTGATTCTGAAAGTTTGGATGCCTTTATTTTACGGAGATACTGTTTTATGGATTCATCTTCATCACGAGATAATCCCCATTGCTCAAGGTCGAAATCATAGTATTTTTCGACAAAGCTATCTTCCTGCATTCCACCAAGGTAGACGACCATTTTTTGAACAAATGGGAAAAAATTATAGACAATTGGCATGAGAGTGGTGCCATTATGAGGTGTGGAAATTGTTGTATTGCTTTTTATCCAACCGGAATCTGAGGAAGTGAGCAACGAACTTTTCTCATCTGGGAAAGTGGTTTTCAACAGGTATTCAAGCATCCTGGTAGTCTGTCCTCCCATGCTGTGTCCGATAATATGTACCGGGTGGTCAGCATCCCATTGAGGAAAAAGACCATCATATACTTTACCTTCCGGTGATCGAATCAAACCATATTCCTCAGAATGAGAGATGCCATAATCTACTTTACCGCCTTTTATCTGATAGTATGCCTCGATAGCCCGGTCCCAATTTGATGAAATGGGTCCAACGGAGACAGTATAAACCTCAAAACCTTCATCAATAAGAACCTGTTGAAGATCTGTATGCCCCCCCCAATAATTATAATCACGCATTTCATCTCTACCCCAGCCAATAAAACCATGTATTAGAATGATTGGATGACGATTGGATGAAAATGCCAATGAAGGGAGAGCTATTGAAAGAATGAGTAAAAAGGAATAAACAGATCGCAGTAATGGACTCATGATTGTTCCGAGTTTATAATTATTTCCCTGATATTACGAACTCGTTCCAGTACAGGGGGATGGCTATAAGATAAAAATACTGTGAAGAAATGAGGTGTTAGATTGCTCAGGTTTGATAAAGATAAGTTTTTTAAGCCATCAATAAATGCATTACCGTTATTGGTGGTTTCTACTGCGTAAGTATCGGCCTCAAATTCATTTTTCCGGGAATAATAATTCATCACCACCGATAATATTATGTCAATTGGTGAGAATAATAATCCAAAAAATAAAAGACTTGCATAAACAGAAAGATGAGTCATTTTGAAGGCAGAAAACAAATGTGGATTATTAATAAACAATGACATGAGATAGAGCAAAACGCCGGTATGGATAATTGAAATAATCATACCTTTCAAGATATGCTTCCTCTTGTAGTGACCAACTTCATGGGCGATGATTCCCAATAGCTCATCTGATTCATGGGTCTTCATCAAAGTATCAAAAAGGACGATTCTTTTATTTTTCCCGAAACCGGTAAAGTATGCATTTGAATGGGTGGATCGTTTTGAACCATCCATAACAAAAACTCCTTTTAGCGGGAAACTGACCTTTTTTGCATAATTTGTGAGTTTATCCTTTAAGTCACCATCTTCCAAAGGAGTGAATTTATTGAATAGTGGTGCGATAAAATTTATATACAGCGGGGGAAGAACAAAAGTGAGTACTGTCATGATTATCCAGGCGGTAAGCCATGCCAAATTTCCGAGAAATTCGAATACATAGAGAATAGAACCCATAACTAAAGAACCTAGAATAATTGTAAGTAAATAGCCCTTTAATTTGTCAGTTATATATAGTCTCGGCGTCATTTTATTGAAGCCATATTTTTTTTCAATACGAAATGTTTGATAAAGGTTAAATGGCATGGATAGAAAATCCTGCATGATAAACAGAAGGCCGATAAAAAATAAACCACCAAAAATGGGATGATTGGTGTACTCTCTAACGAATATATCAATATAATTAAATCCGCCGTAAAGGATGAATAATAATGTGATAATAAAACTAAATACTGATTGAATAGAGGCAAATTTTATATTCTCGCGAGTATAGTTCTGTGACTTTTCGTATTTATGGTTATCATATACACCTGAAAATTCCTCAGGTAAAACCGGGGATAGGGATTTAAGTGTAAGATATTGCGAGATATTGCTGAGCAGGAAATCAACAACGAGTGCTGAGATGATGATTATCAAATATATATTCATATTTACCTCGTTAGATTAACCGAAAGAATAATGTTTTTTAATAGGTTTAATTACTTTCCATCGACATTTCAGTCCTTGTGGAAACTCTACAAAATCACCCTTCTGGATATGGAAAGACTCAAGGTTAACTGTGACATAAACTTCACCCTCAAGTATGAGACAGCGTTCTTCTTCGTCGTAAAACCAATCGAATTCGGAAACATCGCAAGTCCAAATAGGCCAGGATGATATTTCCTCTCGATTAATATTCTGATCCTCCGGTTTGATAATATTAATTTTCATATTTTACTTTCTAATAAATCGATGTAAATCTAAACTCATGAAGATGTATCGTTCATAAGTTTTGAAATATAGTTTTCAAAATCTTCAAATTGAGTATAGTGATATCCATGCATTCCATTTCGATTTGCCGCTTTAACATTTTCTGACGCATCGTCAACGAAAATAGATGAATCTGCAACAGATCCAGTAATCGATAGAGCATATTTGAAAATTTCATTATTGGGCTTTGATACGCCAGCACTTTCAGAGGTAATAACAGAATCAAAATATTTAAAAAAATCAAATTTCATTTTGAGTGAATTTATATGACTGTTTACTGTGTTGGATATGATGTGAAGATTAAATTGCTTTTTTAAACCTGGCAATAAGCTGGCAATAGGTAAAATCCCCATTTCCTGTTGCTGAAGTCTTGAAAGAAAATCATTACGGTTTAGTTTATCCCCGTTAACCAGCTGGTATTGTATTTTTTGAAAATATTGATCAAAACTGAGTTCCAGGCGAACAAAGCGCATATAATTTTCCCCAGTAACAATTTCTCTGGTTTGGTAAAAGGGAATATCCAACTCTTTTGAGACATATCTGACAATGGATGTTTCATCCCTGCCAATGAGTACACCAAAAAGGTCGAAGAAAATTGTTTTATACTCTATGATCATTAATTGTCCATATAAATTTGGGCAAAATTATTCAAACTACTTTCCATTGTCAAAGGGATTGTTTTCAGTATTCAATTTCAAGTTTGAGGCAAGAATCTCAAAATTTATAATTATGTCAAGTTGAATTGTCACGAAAACCTTTCAACTTTATAACTTTCCACTAATTTATACCCCTTCAATCCCTTTAATTTCACCATTGGTATTTTTAAGATAATTAACGGGGAATTCTATGCTTTTGAGAAAAGTATTCATTATTATTTTTGTATTATTCATAGGCTGTTCGCCAATAACACATCAACCCCTGGCAGTTTCTGTAGAGCAAGTTGAGTTAATACAGGCAGGAATGACCGTAACTGAGGTACAAAATCTACTGGGTAAACCATATAAAATATCTCATCTTTATGAAGGTGCCCGTGACGAGAATATTTTTATTCACCAGTATCCTGTAAGATATAAATTGTATCCCTTTGATAAACATAATGAAGCATTAGGACCATTATCCGCTGATCAGATCGAGGGGAAATTCAACTACCGGAATAGTCGGTTTTTCAATAAAGGAACTTTTGACCGGGTATATTTTCTTCAATTTGTATTTGAGGATAGTCTGCTTGTGAAATATGAACCGTTTATCGAAAGAAAATAATTTGACCGGAATTCCAGCGGTACTTGTTCTTGAAAATGGAATAATATTTCACGGAACATCAATTGGTGCTGAAAAAAATGCTGGTGGTGAAGTCTGTTTTAACACGGGCATGACAGGATATCAGGAAACATTCACCGATCCATCATACCATGGACAAATCCTAACAATGACCTATCCTCATATTGGGAATTATGGGGTCAATGATATCGATAATGAAAGTCAAAAAATTCAAATTGCCGGTTTAGTTGTAAAAGATCTATGTGATACTCCTTCTAATTTCCAGTCTCAATCATCTCTGCAGGATTATCTAAAAGAACAAAACATTACCGGCATACAAGATGTAGATACGCGGGCGCTGACCAAAATCATTCGGTCTGAAGGTGCCATGAATGCGCTCATCTCAACGGATGTAGATGACATCGCAGGTATCACAAAAACTTTAGATACGGTACCCAAAATGACAGGTTTGGATCTGGTCTCAAAAGTGACCTGCAAGGAAAGTTATCCATACCCTCCGCCAAAGGAGATGATAAATAATAAATACCATGTTGCCGTTGTGGATTACGGTGTAAAAACCAATATTTTAAAACAACTTACTGAATCCGGATGCCGGTTGACAGTGTATCCAGCTGCAACTGAAAAAGAACAATTACTGGCTGCCGAAATCGATGGTGTTTTCCTCTCAAATGGACCTGGAGATCCAGCTGCAGTGAACTATGGTATTGACCTGGTAAAATCGTTGCTTGGCAAAAAACCAATATTTGGAATCTGCCTTGGTCATCAGATACTTTGTCATGCCCTTGGTGCATCCACGTATAAATTGAAGTTTGGTCATCGAGGTTGCAATCATCCTGTAAAAAATCTGTCAACTGGAAGGGTGGAGATTACCAGTCAAAATCACGGATTTGCTGTGGCTATTGAGTCGTTACCCGAATCAATGCAGGCAACTCATATTAGTTTGAATGATAATACATTGGAGGGAATACAAAGTTTGAATTTCCCAGCTTTTTCGGTTCAATATCATCCGGAATCCAGCCCCGGCCCTCATGATTCACGATATTTGTTTAATCATTTTATTGAATTAATGGATCAACAATGAGCACTCCCGCCCTCGAAATTCACAATATCTGTAAATCATATGGTAAGAGGAAAGTGGTGGACAATTTGTCCATTTGTGTGAACAAAGGAGAAGTATATGGCTTTCTCGGTCCCAATGGTGCTGGTAAATCCACTACCATCAGAATTATACTGTCACTGACAAAAGCAGATTCTGGGGTGGTTAAAATATTTGGTCAGTCAGTGTCGGAGTATAAGGAAAAAACTCTCATTCATACAGGTGCCATGATCGAAAAGGCCGATTTTTATCAAAACCTGTCTGCTGAACAAAATTTAAAAATGCTGGCCAGTATGACAAAAACACCATCCAAACGTATTGATGAGGTTTTGGATATTGTTGGACTTGAATCCAGACGAATGGACAAAGTCAAGAAATACAGTCAGGGGATGAAACAAAGATTAGGCATTGCTCAATCTCTCTTAAACTATCCCAAACTGTTGGTATTGGATGAACCAACAAATGGTCTTGACCCTGGCGGTATGAAAGAAATAAGAGATTTGATTCTAAAATTATCCAACGAAGGCATCACTATATTTATTTCATCTCACCTCCTGAGTGAAGTGGAAAAGATTTGTACTTCAATGATGATTATCAAAAATGGTGTGGTTATCCGGGAGGGAAATGTAAAAGGTCTCATTTCAGAGATATCTGATATATACTTTACCATATCAGTAAATCAAGTAGACAAGGCCCAAACCATAATTAAGAATTTATCTTTTGCTAAATTGGTGAATACGGATGGTGAATATTTGCAAATCACTTCGGAGAAAGACCGAATTTCAGATATAATTAAAATTTTTGTTGATCAGGGCATCCAAATCAAATCAGTGATCCCCAATATGACCCTTGAAGATTATTTTCTCACAATAACAGAAGAGAATTCAAAAGGAAATAACTCAAGATCATGAAATTCATGCTTACATTGATAAAAAATGAAATTCAAAAAATTCTTGGTAAAAAAAGAAGTTTGATTGGATTTATTGCAATGGGTGTGTTGATTCCAGTTATCATGATTGCCTTTAGTTATAGCGAGGGAGGATTTGCCAATGAATTGAGTAAAAAAGCCAAAGGTATGGGTGGTGGTTTTCTTGTAGTTGGATCAATTGTAAATGGATATTTTATTGCCCACATGATAATGAATTTTCTCTGGGTGCATATCCCTTTTCTCATAACTTTGGTTGCCGGGGATGTGGTGGCAGGAGAAGGCGCTGCCGGTACATTCAGAATTTATCTCATCCGACCTGTGTCTCGATTTAAAATTCTGTTATCCAAATTACTAGCAGTTTATATCTATACAGCAGCATTGATCATATTTTTTGGATTATTAAGTCTTGGTCTTGGTGTAACGTGGCATGGAACCGGTGATTTATTTGTACTCCATGACGGAATTCTAATCCTTGGACCTGAAACCGCTTTGATTCGATTTTTGCTGGCTTATACTCTGGCCATATTTATTATGTTTTCGGTGGCATCACTTACCTATATGTTTTCATCAATGGTGAATAATGGCATTGGACCTATGGTGGGTGCCATGGCAGTGATAATCATTTCTATTGCCATATCAAATATTCCTTTGGATATATTTATAACGGTCAAACCATATCTGTTTACCACATATTTCGATATCTGGATGAAAGCCTTTTACGATCCAGTTCCCTGGGATGCCATCTTCAAAGGAATAGGTGTATTGGCCATATACATCATCAGTTTTGTTTCTATTAGTTTTTGGATTTTTACCCGAAAGGATATTCTTACATGATCAGAAGAACAATACCATTGATTATCGTCGGTTTAATCTTTACATGTCTTGATGCCATGGACTCAAGTTTCAGCGTCACCATGGTTCGGGAAAAACTAACTGAACAATTCTCAAAGGTGGAAGACTTCACAGTTGATATCAAGCTGTCAGTTCAGATGACAGGGTTAAGGATGCCAAAGAAAAAAATCACTCTCCATTATAAAAACCCTGACCATTTTAAAATAGAATCAAAAGGATTTGCCCTCGTTCCCCAGTATGGATTACCACTATCACCAGAAGTACTACTGAATTCTTTGTCAGATATTACCATTGACTCCGTGGATGAAATATCGCATCGATTAATTCTCAAAGGTAATATTCAGTTGGGAGTTGATAAAGAGGATATCTGGAATTTCTCGGATAAAGGCAATCAATCCATGACAATGTCAGTGTCAATAGATACTGAAAGATGGGTGATTCCGTCGTTTGAAGTATATGCTGGCGCTGAAAAGATATTACGTATTGATACCGGGTTTTCAAATTTTGAAAATGGTCTGTTTCTTCCGGTGGAGACAGTTATAGAATTGGATATCCCTGAAATGGATGCAAATCCTGAATTTCATATGCGAGAGGGCAATGCACCGCAATCAGGGAAGATCACCTTAGTGTATAAAAACTATAAAGTAAATCAGGGATTGGATGAAGCCTTTTTCCTCGAAGAACCGGAATAGCTAAAATGCCTAAACGCGATGATTTAAATTCCATACTTATCATTGGGGCGGGTCCTATTATCATTGGCCAGGCTTGCGAATTTGATTATTCCGGGACCCAGGCCTGCAAATCATTACGTGAAGAGGGATATCGAATTATCCTGCTAAATTCAAATCCGGCTACTATAATGACAGATCCCAATCTTGCCGATGCCACCTATCTTGAGCCGATTACAATTACAGCCATTGAAGAAATCATCAAAAAAGAAAAACCGTCAGCAATTCTCCCAACTGTAGGGGGACAGACTGCATTGGATCTTGCTATTCAATTGGAAAAAAATGGATTGCTACAAAAATATGACGTTGAACTCATAGGTGCCAATGTGCAGGCCATTGAAATTGCTGAGGACCGAGAGAAATTTAAATCGGCAATGCACGAGGTGGGTATTGAAACTGCTGCAGGTCGATTTGCATCTTCAATCGATGAGGCAATGGAAATTGTCAGGGAAATCCCATTTCCCATAATTATTCGACCGTCGTTTACTATGGGTGGAACCGGCGGTTCAACTGCATACAATATAGAGGAATTCAGTGATTTGGTGGATATCGGTCTCAATGCCAGCCCCATTCACCAGGTCCTCATTGAGGAATCGCTTCTCGGATGGAAAGAATATGAAATGGAGGTGGTGCGGGACAGGGCTGATAATGCCGTAATTGTCTGCTCGATTGAGAATCTAGATCCAATGGGAATTCATACAGGTGATTCTATAACGGTTGCCCCTGCTCAGACATTATCAGACAAAGAATATCAGAAAATGAGAAACTGGTCTATCAAATGTCTCAGAAAAATTGGTGTGGATACTGGTGGTTCAAATGTTCAGTTTGCTGTAAATCCCCAGAATGGTAGAATGATTATAATTGAGATGAATCCACGGGTTAGTCGGTCATCGGCATTAGCATCAAAGGCCACTGGTTATCCTATCGCTAAAGTTGCAGCTAAACTTGCTGTGGGATATCTTCTCGATGAAATCCGTAACGACATCACCGGCTATACAACGGCGGCCTTCGAACCGGTACTGGATTATGTGGTGACGAAAATCCCAAGATTTGATTTTGAAAAATTTCCCAGTGCAGATGGAACCCTGGGTGTGCAGATGCAATCAGTTGGTGAGGTCATGGCCATTGGAAGGACATTTCCTGAAAGTCTTCAAAAGGCCTTTAGATCCCTGGAAACAGGATTATCCGGAATTGAGCCTAAAAAAACACCATCACGGGATTTATCTTTATATACAATGAGATTTGGTACGGCCTTCAGAGTCCAAAAGATATGGTCAGCATTCAAGCAGGGCCGGTCTTTAAAAGAACTACATGATGCCACATCAATAGACCCATGGTTTTTACATCATATTCGTCAGCTTTATCAAAAAACATTAGAATTTTCATTGAGACCTGAGTGTGTAATCCTCCTAAAGAAAAATGGGTTTTCTGACATTCAGATTGCTACAATGAGTGGGAAATCAGAGGATGATATCCGGTCCTATAGAAAAATTCACGGCATATTGCCAGTATACAAAATTGTCGATACATGTGCCGCTGAATTTGAATCGCAAACACCCTATTGTTATTCCACATATGAGCAATTTGATGAAATCGAACCCCTGGATGGTAAAAAGATAATAATCCTTGGCAGTGGACCCAATCGTATCGGCCAGGGCCTGGAATTTGATTATTGCTGTGTTCAGGCAGTATTCGGTTTGCAGTCTATCGGTTATAAAACCATAATGGTGAATTGTAATCCAGAAACAGTTTCAACGGATTTTGATATCTCAGACAGATTATATTTCGAACCGCTTACCTACGAAGATGTTATGAATATCGTTGATTTTGAAAAACCTGATGGTGTATTGATCCAATTTGGTGGACAAACTCCATTGAACATTGCATCTCGACTAAAAGAAAGCGGTGTTTCAATCCTGGGTACATCACCGGATGCTATTGACCTTGCCGAAAATCGACAAAAATTTGGTGAGATTCTTACGAAACTGCAAATTCCGGTGCCGGATTGGGGGACTGCAACGACGGTGTCTGAAGCTATTGTCATTGCTGAGAAAATTGGTTTTCCAGTATTAGTACGACCTTCATATGTATTGGGTGGGCGTGGTATGGAGATTGTCTATGATGGAGCTGAATTAGAACGGTATGTTGAAAACGCTACTGAAATATCCGGTAATTATCCCATTCTGATCGATTCATTCCTTGAGGACGCTTTTGAGTTTGATGTGGATGCTTTATGCGATGGCTCAGATGTCTATATTGCCGGGATAATGCAGCATATCGAAGAAGCAGGGATCCATTCAGGGGATTCAGCCTGCGTCATCCCGCCATACTGGCTACCGAAGAATTCCCGGTTAATGATTGAGGATTATACTCGTCAACTGGCTCTATCCTTAAATACAATCGGCCTGGTAAATATTCAATTTGCCATGAAGCATAATACGATATACGTTATTGAAGTGAATCCAAGAGCTAGTCGAACGGTACCATTTATCAGTAAAGTTATTAATATCCCAATTGCAAAAATTGCTTCTCAGCTGGCCGCAGGTAAGAAATTATCAGATTTTGACTTGCTGTCCAAAAAGAGAAATCATCTGATTGCCATCAAAAAACCTGTTTTTCCATTTAATAAGTTCCCCGGTGAAAATGTATTTTTATCCCCTGAAATGAGATCTACCGGTGAAGTAATAGGAATCGACTCTCATCTCGGAGCTGCCTATGCAAAGGCAGAAATCGGCTCGGGAAATCGGTTACCGAAATCAGGGATTGCCTTCATATCCGTGAATGATGAGGATAAAATTCAAGTAGTATCTGTTGCCAGAGATCTGCTGGAGTTAGATTTTGAACTTGTGGCCACATCGGGTACAGCAGCACTATTAAATGAAAATGGTTTACCTGTAGCTGAAATCTTAAAGGCAACAGAAGGTCGCCCTAACATTCTTGATGCGATAAAAAATGGAGAAATACACCTGATAATTAATACACCAATGGGTAAATGGTCCCGACGGGATGAGTACATGATTGGGCGAGATGCCGTGAGACATTCTGTCCCGGCAATAACCACCATTTCAGGGGCACGGGCTGCAGTAAGGGCCATCCGCGCCATACAGTCGGGTAAAATCAGATATCACAGTTTACAGGAAATTTTTAACTAATCCAAATAAAGCAAAACATGATTCATATAATTTATGATGATCAATTTTTGGAACATGATAATGGTTATGGTCATCCGGAACGCCCCGAAAGATTAACTTCAATTATTAATGCTTTGAAAAAACTAGAACCTCAACAGCGGTTCAACTGGGTCAAACCGAGAAAAGCAACATTGGATGAATTGAGGTGGATCCATAACGATGAACATATCCAGAATGTAAAATCTTTATCAGAATCAGGTGGGGGATATGCTGATCCTGATACATATATTTCCCCTGCAAGTTATGAAACAGCGCTATTGAGTGCTGGTGCCTGGCTGGATGCAGTCGACATTGTTGTGAATAGAAGGGAATGGGCATTTGTTCTCTCCAGACCGCCGGGGCATCACGCCGAAAGGGATAGGGCAATGGGATTTTGTTTGTTTTCTAACGCAGCATTGGCAGCTCATTATGCTGTAAAGCAAAAATTAATTTCACGAGTAGCCATATTCGATTGGGATGTGCACCATGGTAATGGAACCCAGCATATCCTTGAAAACGATTCAAGATTTGGATATTGTTCAATGCATCAACATCCACTCTACCCGGGAACGGGACAATCAATAGAAACGGGTAAATTTAATAATGTATTGAATATACCGATGCCGGCTGGATCAGATGGATCGGGGTATAATCATGAATTCGACCAAAAAGTAGATCCATTTATTAGAAATTTTGATCCAGATCTGTTTATTATCAGTGCCGGATTTGATGCTGCTCGATTGGATCCCTTAGCGGGAATGAATCTGGAATCTGAAGATTTTGCTGATCTTTTACAAAAATGTAAATCCATACAAGACCCATTACTCATCGGTTTGGAAGGTGGATATGATCTGGATGTATTAAGTGAGTCAATCGTAAAATTGGTAGAAGTAATTGATAAATGATTTAATTAAATAAGAAGAGGAGAGTCTATGACAAAACCTGAATATACTGATGAACAGAAATTACATCATTTTTTGGGAATCGAATTAAATATGCAGACGTGGAATCTATTAGGGATGAAAAATCGCAAAGATAAAGATGATTCTCGAATGATTGCTTTCGCCAAAGGATCACTTTATCACTGGTTAAGATCTCCCTTGTTCAAACCCATTAATGAACAACGTGGTGAATGGATGGTCTCCCATGTATATGCTGTGTTGGGGAAAGGCGAACAGGCCCTGGTAGCAGCAGAAAAAAGTCTGGCGATTAATACTAAACACGGATTTGTAGATTTTGATCTGGGTTATACGATGGAGGGAATGGCCAGAGCATATGCCGCCTGTAATAATAAAGAAAAAGCCATTGAATTCTATACTAAAGCCAAAGAGATTGGTGAAACGATCAAAAAGGATGGAGATAAAAAACTATTTAAATCTGACCTTGCAGCAGGTCCCTGGTATGACTGCATCAAAACATCATGAAGTTTTTGATTCTGGATATTGAAACTATCCCACGTGATGATCTTCCTAATTCGCTGGATGATGAAGTAGCCAAAAAAGTCCAGCAGCGAGTTGAACGAACCGGTGATGATCCTGAAGATGCTGAATCATTAATCAGATCCGTATCACCGTTTTTTGGTAGAGTTTTATGCATTGGTATGCGGCTTTATGACGAAATGAGCGGTGAACATAAAGATAGAGTGATTTGTGAGGAAGATGAAAAAGCCACTCTCCTTAAATTTGCTGAAATAATAAATCATAGCAATTCCAGGGGTTTGAAGTTTATTCACTATAATGGATTGGGATTTGATATCCCATTTTTGATCATTCGATCTGCCCATCATGGAATAAAAATTGAAAACCGAAAATTCCGTAATCTCAGACGATTTACATATGATAATCACATTGACCTTATGATGTTTTTATCCGGTTGGAGCACTTACAATGCAGTGAGTCTTGACATTGTTTGTCAGTCATTTGGGATTCCATCCCCCAAAGAGGGGGAGGTAAAAGGAGATTCTGTTGCAACCGCCTATAATGATGGTGAAATTGATCTGGTAAATGAATATGTAATGCGTGATGTAGAAGCCACTTTCCAGCTATATGACAAGTTGAAAATGTATCTATAATGACTTTATTCTAAAATAATATTATCGCTATGCGCATTGGACTGCAATTAACTCAAAATCCGGATAAATACCAATTTCTCCTTGAGAAGATTAAATCTCAAATCACCAATTGCGATGAAGTTCAATTCATCCAAATCTTAGATGATGATCACCTAAAGATACATATTTCAAATTTGGATATTTTAGCATGTTATCGATTGAGGGAATCATCTTTTTCACTCCGGAGCAGAAATCTCAAATGGGTTCACTTTGGTGTTGCCGGGGTGGAGAAAAGTCTGTGTCCAGATTTAATCAATAGCGACGTGGCCATCACCAATGCCAGGGGAATACATGGCGGACCTGTATCGGAATTTATAATAGGGATGATGTTATATCTCGCCAAAAGATTTGGTGATTGCGAAAAATTCAGATCAAGTGGTGAATGGAAACAATGGGAAATCGCTGAGCAGACTATCCAGTTAGCTGGTAAAACGCTGGGAATCATCGGCTATGGTTCAATTGGAAAAGTTCTGGCAATAAAGGCAAAAGCATTTGGGATGCATGTGATAGCTTCCAGTCGTACAGGATTGAAAAAAAATGATTCTGATTCTATCGAATTAGTCCAAAAAAAAGAAATTTCTGATTTGCTAAAGCGAAGTGATTTTGTGGCGATAACCTGTCCCCTCACTGATGAGACAGAAGGAATGATAAACAACAGCTCATTTGAGCAGATGAAATCTACTGCTTTCCTTTTAAATATTTCCCGAGGTAAGATTATTGATGAACCAGCATTAATATGCGCATTATCAAATGGGAAAATAGCAGGTGCAGCTTTGGATGTTTTTTCTAAAGAGCCACTCGCAGAAGATAGCCCCTTGTTGCAATTAGAAAATGTATTTCTATCTCCTCACGTTTCAGGGAATTTCCCAGAATATCAATCGATGGTAGCCACCCAGTTTGGTAATAATCTTGAAAATTTTCTTCGAAATAAATCCTTATTCAACATAATTAGTAAGCAATATATGTATTGAGAATAAGGTCAAATTAGACAAGTCCCTGACATTCAATAATTCAATGAAAATAATATGAAATTAGTTTGATTATCGTCAAAATGAGTTTGAATCAAAAATAAGTGAGTACATTTTCGAATAGGTAAAGATTTGTAACAACAGGTTTACTCCGAAGGTTTGAAAACGAATTTGCAGTAAATTAATACACTATATTTTAATATATATTCTAAAATGAGAAATACCGGTTTGTTCAAATATTTTAGTTGTTTCAAAGGATGGTTTTTTGAATTTTTGACATTCTATAGATGTATTTTTATTTAAGGGTTTTGATTAAACCCAAATTTTTGATTAAGTACAACCAATACTAGGAATATTTTTTATGTCCCCGTTGAAGGAATTATATCCAGAAATTGAACCATTTGATGATGGTTACCTTGAAGTATCTAATTTACACACCGTACACTATGAACAATCAGGGAATCCGCATGGGAAGCCGGTAATTTTTCTTCATGGAGGTCCAGGTGGCGGCATTGAAGCCGTATATCGCAGCTATTTTGATCCTGAGAAATGGAGAATTATCATTTTCGATCAAAGGGGGTGCGGAAAAAGCACTCCACATGCAGAATTACGGGAGAATACGACATGGAATTTGGTTGATGATATTGAAAAAATTCGAAATCATCTAAATATTGATTCATGGGATGTGTTTGGTGGTAGCTGGGGATCAACCCTTGCTCTTTCTTATGCTGTAACTCATCCGCAAAACTGTAAAAACCTCATACTTAGGGGGATATTTTTACTCCGTAAATCAGAAATAAATTGGTTCTATCAGGAGGGTGCCAGCTTTATATTTCCTGATGAATGGGAAAGCTTTCTCGCTCCAATCCCCGTTGAGGAACGAGATAATTTGGTAAAATCATATTATGCGCAGCTTACCAGTGAGGATACTGCGAAGCGCCAGAAAGCTGCAAGAGCATGGGCAACCTGGGAAGGACGGACCTGTAAACTTCTTCAAAATGAGCAAAGTCTACATCAGTATGATGATACAAAAGTTGCCGAGGCTTTCTCACGAATAGAATGTCATTATTTTATAAACGAAGGCTTTTTTGAATCCGACGGCTGGCTGCTGAAACAAATTGATAAAATTCGTCATATCCCTGCATATATCGTTCAGGGAAGATATGATGTTGTATGCCCAATGAGAACAGCATGGGATCTGCATAATGTTTGGCCTGAAGCAAAATTTGATATTATACCAGATTCGGGTCACTCAATGCTTGAACCTGGAATTCGCAGTAAATTAATTGAAATTATGGAAGGACTTGCCTAAGATTACCTATCCTTACCGGGAACCGCTTTCCCGATGATTAAGAAACTATACATTACCATCATCCTCATTTTGTGGGTTTTCATGATGGGTCTTTTGATAAAAAAACATTATCTGGATGAAAATGCTTCAGTAAATTATTTTTCCCTGGGTACCGGTATTAAATCAATCCCTACCGATTCTGAGTGGATGACAATTTATCATGATGGAAAAAAACTGGGTTATTCGGTATTCTCAATTTATAATATGGATAATGAAGGGTATGTAATAACCAGCACCACACGTATGAAAGCAGCTATCGCCGGATTAGAAGCCAATATAATTTTAGATAATGAGGTAAAACTCGATACTCTTTTCCGTTTGAATGAATTCGAGTTCCAGCTTACATCCGATCAATATAGCACTCATTTGCTTGGCAGAAAATCTGGAACCACCATGGAAATCACTACGATTCATGGCCTTGACAGTACTAGCTTTCAAATTGCCATTCCTGAGGAATTGTACACCTATATTGGCATTCAGCCATTAATTGCTCAACAGGGTATAATAGAAGGTGACAGATTCAAAATTCCCTCATTCGATCCTGTATCGATGGAAATGGATGATGTTGAAGTTATTCATGAGGGCCGGGAAACATTGACTTTCGGTGATGAAGAATTTGAATTAAATCGTATCAAAATTCTGTACCGTGGAATCCCGGCAATACGATGGCTGGATGATAGCGGCCTTACTTATCGTGAAGAAACATTGATGGGTCTGATGATGGAGCGAACTAGCGCCGAGGAAGCATTAAGCATTGATGAGTCGAACTTGTCCGGTATCGATCTTCTTGACATATATGCAATCACGCCTGATAAGCATATTCCAAAACAAAATAATATAGAAGAATTGATATTAGAGATAACCGGTATCGATCCAATATATTTCAAAAATATGGATTCACCAAGGCAGAGGGTGATCAGTGAAAACCCTCTTCAGGTAAAATTCACCCTCTCAGATTTTGGTAATGAACCTGACAGCAACGGTGTATTCCTTTATTCATCTGAAATTATTCAACCGGATAGACCAAAAATTATTTCTAAGATGAAAGAGATCATTGGAAACTCCTTAGACAGTTCTGAAAAAGCTGAAAGCATCCGAAGGTGGGTTTATCGATATCTAAAAAAATTCCCGGTAGTAAGTCTCTCTTCTGCCCTTGAAATTCTCAAACATGGGGAAGGTGATTGCAGTGAACATACAATATTATATACATCCCTCAGTCGTGCAGCAGGCATACCCACCAAAATTCATATTGGTGTTGTTTACCTAAATGGAAAATTTCTCTATCATGCCTGGCCGGTAGTATATATAGATAATAAATGGATTTCAATTGATCCTACATTGGATCAACCTGTCGCCGATATTACCCATATTGCCATCATGGAAAGTGATTTTACCAATTTATCTGATCTTATTCCAGTATTGGGCAGGATATCCATAAAAGTAGTTAACCAGGTTCAAAAGGAAAACGGACAATGATACAAATCGAAAATTTATGCAAGTCATTTGGAGAGTTAAAGGCAGTTGACAATGTATCATTTCACATTAAGAAGGGTGAACTATTCAGTTTTCTGGGGCCAAATGGTGCTGGCAAAACAACAACCATAAGTATGATGGTGGGACTGATGTCTCCAGATTCAGGGAAAATTCTTATCAAAGGGAAGGATATCGCCAGGGATCCAATTTCTGCAAAGCGTATCATTGGATACGTTCCTGACCAGGCATATCTATACGGGAAATTAACCGGTTTGGAATTTTTCCATGTTATCGGTAATTTTTTTAATATGGCACCAAAAGAAATAACCAAAAGCATCCGCCATTATGCACAGCGCCTGGGATTTGAATCATGGTTAAATGATCGGATAGAGGGCTATTCACAAGGAATGAGACAGCGTATGGCATTTGGAGCTGCATTTCTCCATGATCCTGAAATTCTTATTATTGATGAACCGATGGTTGGTCTGGATCCGGGGAGTGCCAGAATCATAAAAACAATGCTGAGAGAGAAAGCAGATGCAGGTGTTACCGTCTTTTTATCCACTCATAATTTGAATGTCGCCGAAGAATTGTCAGATAGAATCGGCATTATTAATAATGGCGGACTGCTGGCTATGGGCAATCTAGAAACATTCAAAAGCGAGATAAAAAAAGAAGGAAATCTGGAGGATATTTTTCTGGAATTAGTCCAGAATCAGACTGAATCCCAAGTATAAATCACTGATTTTTTATGTCTCGATTATTTAACATATTAACCATTCGGATAAAGTCCTACTTCTCCCAGATTCTCACTAGAATCAATTCCAAAAGGCTTGAATTCTCCGTATCTCTATTCATCATCTCAACAATATCAGTTGGCAGCTATTTTATGTTTTTAAAAGGGGCTAGATTTCTGGAGGCTCAAGGTGAAATTGGCGTTTTGTTTCTGGACAGGATGTTTTATATTGGTTGGAGTATCATTTTTACTCTATTAATTCTGTCAAATATTATCACGGCATTTTCCACACTTTACCGTTCATCAGAAGTCTCTTTTTTGATGACCATGCCAGTTTCATTTTTGGAGACATTCAGGTTAAAATTTGGTGAAAATCTCTTATATAGTTCATGGGCACTGCTGATACTTGGATTTCCACTTACTTTGTCATACAGTGCCATAAAAAACCTCTCACTTTTTGAAATGTCATTGGTTCTGCTCTTCGGTCTTCCACCATTTCTAGTAATTGCAACCGCAATTGGTTTGGCAACTCTTCTTATAATTGTTTGGCTGTCGCAATGGATCAGAATGCGATCGGTTTTTGCCTTTGTCGGTTTATCAGGATTTTTAATCTTGCGCTTATATTTTGCATTGAGCAGACAGGATCTTCCTGTCCTTGGCAATATGGCCAGCTTTCGAGCAATTGATCGCTATCTGCTTAATTTATCTCAACAGCCCTTTCCATTTATGCCCAGTCACTGGTTTACCAAACTTGTCACATCATATTCAAAATCAGAACCGCAGGAATTGCTGTTTTATTGGGCTCTGCTGATATTAACAGCGCAAGTTCTATGGATCGGTACCGGCGTTTTGGCAAAGCATATTTATTACAGGACATTCCAGATTATGGAAGGAAATATCGGCAAAAGCTCAGCGAGAACATCAAGTACTTCGCAAGATTATGTCGAACGCTTTACCTGGCTACCGTCACCTACCAGAGGTATTGTCATGAAAGATACCCTGCAGTTTATTCGATCACCACAGCAATGGGTGCAATTTTTACTCTTTGGATTCTTCATTGGCATCTATCTCATTAATTTGGCATGGATAGATATAAGGGTGGATGCGATGATGCCATTTTGGAGAACAATGGTTTTTATATTCAATTTTGGATTTAATGGATACATTCTGGCAGCACTCACAGCCCGGTTTGTATTTCCTCTGGTGAGCATGGAGGGAAAAGCAATCTGGATTGTAAGGACAGCCCCATTTTCTATCAATAGATTATTTAGAGAAAAATTCTGGATGTCATTTATAATTTTTTTCACACTGGCAGAGGTAGTAGCCCTTGCCAGTAATTATTACCTGCAGCAAAATCTGGTGGTAAGTTTGATTTCTACTGGATTCCTCCTCATGATGAGCATATCACTTATTAGTTTATCACTTGGATTTGGAGCGGTTTATGCCCAGTTCTCGGAGTCGAATCCAATGAAAATCAGTTCAGGCACCGGTGGAATCATCACCATTGTAATCAGCCTCTTTTACGTGGCGATTATGGTGGCCGCCCTCGTGGGTATAATATACTTGAAGGATTTTTCCGGGATGGCACAATACATCCTGATAATATTTGTGGCAGTTATTATATTAAATATATTTTTCATATACTTCCCTTTGAAATGGGGAAGACATGCATTGATGACAAAGGAATATTAAAAATTTACTAAATTGACGGGGATATATTAATTGTCACTTTCTTAGATGCAGTTAAATCCACACCTTTTGCATCGAGTCTAACTTCAATTTTCCATTTTAAGTAGGTTTGTCGATTACTGAGAAGTCGAACAGCTGCAGTCAGAGATTGGCCAATAGCTGACTCCAGAAAATCCGGAGAAGATATATTTGGTGCATTCATCTGAAAGCTTCCTTTTTCAGAATAATTTGCTGGATAATCCCGGTTTTTTTCAAGAATTATCTCATCCCGGTAAATCTCCTTGGTATGGGTGCGTCTTTTCCCCCCTCGGTGAGTAATGGTAACTTTTTTACCAATCAGGCTGACAGTGAGTTTATTTCCTTCGATAGGTTTCTTGGTGAAAAGATCAAAGCTACCTGAAATAGTCTCACCGGAATTGAATGTTGACGAATCAACGGATAGCTTGATTGACCCTCGCATAAACCGAATAAGATAATAGGCTATACCAGAGATGATGCCGCCTCCAATCAATATAGCAACGACTATGGGAATCACATTATGTGATATATTGTTTTCCATTTCACAATTGATAATTTAGAGTGGTTTACTCATCTCGATGGACTGAAGACGGTGAAAACGCCGGCAGACATACTGCAATATACTCTGCCCCTTCAGGGCTGGGTGTGCTGTAACGAACCCATTCATTTGCCTCGGTAATTATTGATTGATCCTTCTTTACGATAATGATTCCGTCATTATGCTGCACATGCAATTCACCTTTGAGGACAATCGTAATTTCTTGAAATTCTGGTTTTTGCCCAGGTTCTAACCAACCGGACGGTGCCGACATTTTAGCAACACTAATGTTTTGGGTTTGTGTATTCACATTGCCAACAAATTCTTCAATAATCTTGGATTTATTTCCGGCTGCTTGAATCAACGTTGGTGTTTTAATAAGTTTTGGCATAATTGTGTTTACCTTTTCATGATATTGTTTTCTGTTCTCATAAATATAGTGAGAACCATTTCTGACAATGGCCCAAATATTATTTTAATTGAATACAGGGTCATAACTCGGTCTAAATGGTCAGTTTAATCGAACATCATCTAACTGACTGTGCATCATGGTTTTGTTGTTTTGGGCAAGGAAACATGGTCACTATGTTTGTTTTTGGCCTGGCATCTGTATTAACTCTGACACTTCAAGCGAACCGCCAATATCCAGAAAAGGACAGGCCTTGGCAATTAACAGTGCCGCCTCCATGGATTCAGCTTCAATTATTGTGTAACCTGACATTGATGATGTGCCACCGCTAGAAACTGTACCATCAGAGTTTACAGTATGTGTATTTTTAAGTGGATTTGCGGGACTAATTGCAGAGTCACCCAATGAAGACAACCAATCCATATATTTAGACATATGCTTTTTACCTTCCTCTGGGGTGGATGGCTGATCACCACCGAGATAAACAATAACATATTGGGCCATTTCGTTCTCCTTGTTTTTGGTGTATTTACAATTACTTGAATATCTTGGACTCCCACCATCAATTCTTTAATAGTATTAAACAAGTATTATGACTGGCAGTATTTATTAATCAACAAAATGATGCACTGAACGATGCGGGATAGGAAGAATTTTGGTAGAATGTAATTAGAACTACTTTACAGATGATAACTTTTCAAATTGTTTTGAGATAAGTTTTAGACATCGATTGGAAATCGTTCTTCAAATGACTAAGAGTTGGTAGCAAAGAGCTAATAGCTACATATCATTTATCGCATTTGCTGTAACCGCAATCGGGATCGACGCAGATATCACATCCATTTTCAATTTTTAAGGTTCTAGAACTACACTCCGGGCAAATTTTAAATAATGAGTTAACATCAAACGGTTGTTTTTCAATTTCATCCGTTACATTTTTTATGACACTCTCACTAACTACACCGTTATCAGAGGCAGGCATGAGATGAGGCTGATCCAGTATACCAACTTCAAAAAAGAATTGTTCTATTACATCGGCAATTTCGGCATAGAAAGAATGATAATACTTTCCCGCTTTAAATGACCCGCCATTGGGATCAAATATTCCTCGTAATTCCTCAAGTATGAAAAAGGGGTTTGGTGAACGTCTAAAGATGGCTGAAATTAACCGCGTCAATACGACATATTCCGGGGCTCGAGTTAAATCTTTTGAGTTGATAAAAATTTCTATTGGTCTGATCACATCATTATGTTTGAAATACCCTAAAGTAATAAAAACTGAATTTTTTACAAATGCACTTTTCAGTTTATATACTTTGGCACTTACAACATCGGGTCGATAGTTTCCCGATTCAAAAATGGGTTTTGCCTTGTTTTGTTTTTTTTCAGATTTGTTTTTTACTTTGTCTTGATTTTGTTTTGGTTCAGGTTTATTGTCTGTTACAATTTCAATTTTTGTTTTGGTCGTAGGTATTTTAATCACTGAGAAACTTCCTCTAACTGAGTGGTTGAATTTTTAACATGTTTGCTTTTACCTATATTCAACATGTAATGATAAACGGTACTTAAATCGCCATTTGGCAGTTTCAGAATTTCATCGCCTTTGCATTGTGTTTCTTCGCCATCGGGTAATGTAATTGTATATGTTGTGTCTTTATTTTCCTGGAATCGAGTTCGTTTTCCTTCTGTACTGAGAATGGGGAAGCGACTTCCATCTCGATATATAGTAATCCCTTTGAGTTTTTGTTTCCAGGCATGAATATATACATCCGAAATAATTTCCGGCTCTATATCCTCAGCTAAATTTACAGTGGAAGAAATACTATGGTCGATATATTTTTGGCAATGTCCCTGAATTTTTACACGCTGTTGCGGATTCAAGTTATGCGCCGTTGCACTAAAGTAATCAGGCAGAACATCTTCGATATTCTCTGATTCGTTTACGATCTCCTGAAGATCCATTTTATCAATGTACGCTTGAACTGTTGAGTGGAAAACCTTAAATATCTGGTTGCCAAATGATTCTGATCGACGGGTATAATACATCGCAAAGATGGGTTCAAGTCCCCCTGAAACACCAATGTAGTTTTTCTCTTCGCTTTTATAACCAAGCACAATATTTGAAATAGTTCCTGTGGGAGCTATAGACAGGATGGCAATATTCCTGACGCCATTTTCCTTGATTTGCTTACGGGTTTCAACGCTTAAAGCTTCTTTAATAAAGGGACATTTCAAATATTTATTAGAATACGATGGGGCCACCCCTTTTTCTGCTGCAAGTCCTGCCGAAGCCTGATAGGATGCATTGGCAATAAATTCCATCAGTTTGTCTAAAATCTCTATCCCCTGTTGTGAATCATAAGCAACCCCCAATTGATTCTGCATATCAGCCACTCCCATGATACCAAGCCCTAAACGCCGTGTCTCTGAGGCGGCATTTCTCTGTTTTTCCAAAGCATTGAGAGATTCATTCCAGGTTACTACATTATCAAGGAATCTTACGAGTGTTCTAGTGGTATCTGCTAATTGGTCCCAATCAATTTCAGCATTTGCCTCGTAGCCATTTTTCACAAATCGTGAGAGATTCAATGACCCCAGGTTACAGGCACCGCCATCTTCAAGGGGCACCTCAGCGCATGGATTTGTGCTGATGATAGGTTTGCCAACATAATTTGAAGGGGAATATTTAGTCATTGTGGACCAGAAAATCAACCCTGGTTCAGCCGTTTTATAATTGCCTTCAATGAATTGATCCCATATATCCCGGGCTTTGACCAATTCCCTGATTTCCCCAGTTGGCTGGCTGCTGAAATACAATAGGAAATCACCAGATTGTTTGATGGTGATATCAAAATCACTTTTATCACATGGATAAACAAGATCACCATAAACATCCCTCAACTTCACATTGTGAAGATCTTTTTCGCGGGAAGATATACCATATTCCTGAAATAACCAGTTATTCATTTCTAAAAATGATGAAAAAGATTTTAAAAGTTTGTAATCTGCAGGATCCTTGGATGGAATTCCGATAGAATAATGATAACCATCATCCTGCGGAGCTGTGAGAAGTATATCTTTATTCATTTTTTTATACACCAGATACTGATCATCACCGAATTGGCGTTGTTCATCCACTGCATGCATAAATTCGTCACTGGCTTTGATAGAAATATTGGCAAACCTCACCTGGGTATTCTCCATGACCTGTCTTTCAATATTCCGTAATTGCTTGTCACTGAATAGTCCAGAAAATTTACATTGTTCTACGACTTGGGAGGTGACCCAGTTGGGTATTTTCTTCACTCGAATAAAATGATGAATATCAGGATGTTTGATGTCAATTGTCAACATCAGAGCACCGCGTCGGCCGCTTTGTCCAATCAACCCGGTTGTCAGTGAATACAGTTCCATAAAAGATACGGCACCGGATGATGTGTCAGCAGCATTATGAACGATTGCATCACGTGGTCTCAGGCAGGATATGTCAACACCGATACCTCCACCATATGAATATGTTCGGGCACATTCGTAGGCAGCCTTATAAATGGAGTCGATATCATCTTCCTGGATTTTCGCAACAAAACAATTGGCGAGCGTTTTTAGGCGGAAGAGGTCACCCGATCCGGCAAGGACTCTGCCACCGGGCACAAAACGCCCTTCAAATAATTCAGTATAAAACTGGTCTGCCCATTTACGTTGTTTTCCCCGCGTGCCTTCATTCACAGCCATAAATGCTGCAACACGCTTGAAAACGTCTTCAGGTCTCGTTTCAATAAGCTTATTGTTTAAATCTTTTAAGTAATATTTTTTTCTATAAATATTTTTGGCAAGCTCGCTATCACCTAAATAATTAAATTCAGATGGAAGTGATTCACTATCAATTGCAGCAGTCAAATATTCATATAAATCCCGATATATAGAGATATTCTTTTTACCAATAACACGGGTGGTTTTACCATCGTAACTGAACATATTACTGAAGGTCACGGTCGGGTAGTCCTTTCTGTTGCGCTGGTTCTACCGAAGGAGAAAAACTGGAAATGATATCCATAGAACTGAAATAATAACATTCTCTGTTAGAACAAAAAATAATGATCATCTTCCCCGGTGATTTAGGATTTTTGTTGGATTTTTAATAATTAGCGACGAGGACTATATGGTAGTGTCTTTTCATCCAGCCAGACAGTCCAAAAAATATAAGACTTATGATAGATTGGCTTAAAATAATATTTAAGAAATCTAAAATAAAATTACATTATTTTTTAACAACATACAACTAGTACTATATAGTATTGTTGATTTGAAATGTTTTTCGAATTTGATGCATAATCAATATCGATGTAAATTTTTTATTTCTGACAGGAAAAAGTATCCCCATCATGGAAAGAATTCTATGCTAAATTAATACATGAAAAATTTATTGGAAATCACCCAGTTTGCCTGTCTGAAAGCAGGTGCAGAAATAATGAAATTTTATAAAAGTCAGTACAATATCACTGATAAAGGTTATCACAATCCGGTCACCGATGCTGATTTTGCCGCCAACACATCAATTCACGATATCTTGAGAAATGAATACCCTGGATATGGTTGGCTGTCAGAGGAAACGGCTGACTCTCAGGAGAGACTGAGCAGAACCCGTGTCTGGATTGTTGATCCCCTCGATGGTACAAAAGAATTTATCGAAGGCGTTCCCAATTTTGTGGTGAGTATTGGACTGGTTGAAAATGGAATACCCATTTTAGGTGTTCTCTATAATCCAGTCACCCAGGAAATGATGGATGCTGCCCGAGGGATGGGAGCAAGATATAATGGTAGCCCGGTAACCTGTTCAAATAAAACAAAGCTTAATGAATCCTCTGTTGTCATCAGTCGTTCTGAAACAAGAAAAGGATTATGGAAAGGAACGGAGTCCTGGTTTTCCGAACAGGCCCATATTGGCAGTGTTGCATACAAATTGGGTCTAACCGCATCGGGTAAATATGACAGTTTCGCCACATTGCGACCCAAAAATGAATGGGATGTATGTGCCGGCCATGTGATTTTAAAAGAGGCGGGAGGATTGTTGCTAAATCTTGCTGATAAATCTGAGCGAATGTATAATCAACCCAATCCACTAATCACACCAGGATTAGTCGGCGGCAATGCTGAACTCATCCATGAGTTTTCCAAACTTTGGGAAAATAAACCCGCAAGTTAAAATAGACCATGCAAGTATATCTGAACTTAGTAAAAAATGTTCTTGAAAACGGTTTAAGAAAAGAAAATCGAACCGGCATTGACACCATATCATATTTTGGAGCTCACTATAAAATCGATCTTCAGAATGGATATCCACTACTCACAACCAAAAAAGTATATATCAAATCGGTCATCCGGGAGCTACTATGGTATCTATCCGGTGTAACTCATATTCGTGATTTAAGAAAACATACAAAAATCTGGGATGCCTGGACCTCTGAAGAAAAAAACTGGGAAGTGGGAAGAATGTATGGTTACCAATGGGTAAACTGGGAAAAGTATAACTTGAACCCGCAGACTGGAGAATACCGCCGTGAATTTATCAACCAGATCCAGGAAGTCATCAATTTGATTAAAAACAATCCGGATTCACGCCGAATGGTAGTGACTGCGTGGAATCCTTCCGTTTTAGATGAGGTTGCGCTGCCAAGCTGTCATTCATTTTTTATATTTAACGTAATGGGCAATAAGTTAAATTGTCATTTAACCCAGAGAAGTGGTGATATTGCTCTCGGCATTCCCTTTAATGTGGCATGTTATGCAGCACTGACTCAAATGATTGCCACTGAAACTGGATTACAGCCTGGAGAATTTTCGCATTATATTAATGACGCACATATTTATGTGAATCATATTGATGGTCTTAAAGAACAATTACAAAGATCTCCAAAAACATTACCACAGCTTGAAATTCAAAAAAAGCCCTTCTGGGATATACAGTTTGAAGATTTTCAACTATTGAATTATAATCCACATCCACCCATAAAATTTGGAGTGGCAGTTTGAAGATTAATTTGATATGGGCACAGGACGAAAATGGCGGAATTGGAAAAAAAAACCAGCTGCCATGGTCTGTTTCAGAAGATCTAAGGAATTTTAAAAAGCTCACCCTAAATCGACCAATTATCATGGGACGGCTTACCTGGGAAAGTTTACCTGTCAAACCACTTCCCATGAGACGCAACATTATTATTACCTCGCATCATATACCCGATCAGGAATGTTATTCAAAAATTAACGAATGCATCCAACAATTAGAAAATGAAGACATTGAAAATATTTTTGTAATTGGTGGTGCCTCCATTTATCGATCCTTTTACCCTATTGCCACCGATTTGCATATAACGATTATAAATAAACTTGTAAGGAATATTGACACCTACTTTCCAGTAACTTTGGATAATATAAAATCTCAGTGGACCATCAATTACACTGAACAATTGAGTGAGATAGCGCAATTTACTCAATGGATAAAAATTCATAATAAAACCCATTAGAAAAACATTATTTATTCATTTAAATTTCGCCTGAAAATTTTGGATAAATCATGATACCACACATAAAAATATTCATCACCGGCGGGACATTTGATAAGGAATATAATGAACTGACTGGTCGTCTGTATTTTAAAAAAACACATTTATATGAGATGCTTGAAAAAGGTCGCTGTCATTTAGATACAGATATTGAAACCCTTATGATGGCTGACAGCATGGAGATGACCGATAGCCAACGGTCTTATATCATTGAAAGATGTCTGGAAATTCCTCAGAAGCAGATCATCATCACTCATGGAACTGACACTCTTGTTGAAACGGCCAAATGTCTTGGTGAAGCAAATATGGATAAAACGATTATCCTCACCGGTGCTATGATACCATTTAAATTTGGCAGTTCAGACGGACTATTCAATCTTGGCAGTGCTCTATCATTTGTACAGACCCTTCCATCTGGAGTTTTTGTAGCAATGAATGGCAATTGCTTTAATTGGGATAATGTTCGAAAAAACACCAAACTGGGTCTATTTGAGAATCTGAATTAGATTCCATCATAAAGAACCGTGATCAACACTTCCTTCCCTAAGAATAAAATCAAAACCCTATTGCTGGAAAATATCCATTCCTCAGCATCTTCAAAATTCAAGGACGAAGGATATCCTGTTAAAAGTATTGCCGGTTCATTATCCGAAGCAGAAATAATTACAAATTTGAAGGATGTAAGAATTTTAGGGCTAAGATCCCGGACAAAAATCACCAGACGGGTCCTGCAAGAGTCAAAAAAGCTATGGGCTATTGGTGCCTTTTGCATTGGTACAAACCAGATCGACCTGAAAGCTTGTGCCGATCATGGTGTTGCCGTATTTAATGCTCCATACAGCAATACTAGAAGTGTTGTGGAATTGGCGATGGCTGAAATTATCCTGTTGGTAAGAAATATCTGGAGCAAAAATCAAGATATGCACCGTGGAATTTGGAATAAATCTGCATCATATAATCACGAAATCAGGGGAAAATCTCTTGGGATTGTAGGTTATGGAAACATTGGTTCACAGTTATCCATACTTGCGGAAGCTTTTGGTATGTCCGTTTATTATTTTGATATTGTAGAGAAGTTATCTCTTGGTAACACCCGAAAATGTTCAACATTGAAAGAATTGCTTGAGAAATCTGATGTTGTCTCAATCCATGTTGATGGTGAACAATCAAATCATAATTTAATTGGTGAAAAAGAAATTGGCTGGATGAAACAGGGCTCTCGGATATTAAACCTCAGCAGAGGTTTTGTACTTGATATTCCTGCAGTGGTAAAAGCATTAAAATCAGGTAAAATTACCGGGGCCGCAATAGATGTGTATCCTGAAGAACCATCATCAAATTCAGATCCGTTTCAATCAGAGCTTCAAAATCTGCCCAATGTAATTCTTACACCGCATATTGGCGGCAGTACCGAAGAAGCGCAAATGAATATCGCCAAATTTGTCCCGCAAAATATCATTCAGTACATGAATACTGGGAATTCGTTTATGAGTGTGAATTTTCCACAAATAAATTTGTCGCCTGCTGAAAATGCTCATAGACTTATTCATGTTCATCAAAATGAACCTGGTGTCCTCGCCGAAATAAATAGGATCATGGGCGAGAACAATTTGAATATCGTTGGTCAATATCTAAAAACAAAAGATAATATTGGATACGTAATTACGGATATCAGCAAAAAGTATAATCGATCGGTAATTACTGAATTGGCAGGTGTAAAACACAGCATTCGTTTTAGGATATTGTATTAGTGTTATTCTTCACTCCCGGCCCTTCACAATTATATCCAACTGTGAAAAAACATATAAACACCGCATTGGATTTGGATATAACATCCATCTCACATCGAAGTGATCAATATAAGGAAATCCACAAAGCGGTCGTGGATGGTTTGGATGAACTTCTAAATTTGAATGATCAATATACTGTTTTTTTTGGTGGATCGGCGACTGAGATGATGGAGCGAGTTCTTCAAATCAGGCTGGTCAAACATAGTGTTCATTTGGTAAACGGGGCATTTTCTAAACGTTTCTATCAAATCGCCAGGGCAGAAAACCTGGACACAACCATATTTTTCAGAAAAGACGGTAAAGGATTTGACATGCCAATGGAAGAAATCCCTGGACATGCAGATGTCTTGTGTCTGACTCATAATGAAACCAGCACAGGAGTGATTACACCACTGTCCTTTATAGAATCAGTAAAATTAAAATCTCCCAAATTGAAAATCATTCTGGATGTGGTCTCGTCGATACCGGTAATTCCCTTTAACGCTGCTGCTGTAGACTGCGCCTTTTTCTCAGTACAAAAGGGATTTGGTCTACCATCAGGTCTTGGTGTTCTGTTGATGAAAAATACCTTCCTGCAGGATGTCTTAACCGCCGATGACCTCGGAGATGACGAACGATATCACAGCATCTCAAGCTGGTATAAATATGGAAGCAAATATCAAACCCCTGAAACTCCCAATGTAATTGGAATATATCTATTAGGAAAAATTATCCACGATATGATTGCAGTGGGGATTGACAAGATCAGGGCTGAAACCATGCATAAATTCAATTTGATAAAAAAAATGGTCCAGGCACATCCTGATTTATCGATGTTTGTGGGGCTTGAAAAATTTCAATCGCCATCGGTAAGTACAATAAGTGTGAAGGGTGGTTCGCAACGAATCGTTTCAAAATTGATGACAGAAGGAATGCAGGTTGGGTTTGGTTATGGCAAGTATAAAATGGATCAAATTAGAATCGCAAATTTTGCGGCGCATAGTATTAAAGATATAGAAACATTGTGCGATGCCATCAATAATGAGCATTTTTAAAGTTAAATCCTAAATATTGAACTTTTCCCACTTCTAAAAACAACGAATATTTTTGTAAATTGATGTCCTTCTAATCATTACAAACCACTATAAACAGAGGATAAAATGAGTCAAAACAGAGAACAATGGGGTTCAAGAGTAGGATTTATTCTGGCTGCAAGCGGATCAGCGATTGGGTTAGGAAACTTATGGAAATTCCCTTATATCACCTGGCACAATAATGGCGGGGCATTTGTAATTGTCTATCTAATTGCAGTTATCCTTATCGGATGGCCAATCATGACTGCTGAGATTCTCATCGGCAGGAAATCGCAAAAGAATCCAGTTCTCGCATTTGATGAACTTGGCGGATCTAATTGGAGTCTCATTGGCTGGCTTGGCGTCTTAACAGGATTGGTTATTCTTGGTTATTATGCTGTCATTGCCGGGTGGACAATCACATCATTTATCTCATGTATGAACTGGAGTATGAATGGATATACTGCCCCAGAAGAGGGAGCGTTTGGCGAGTTCATAGGTAATGGCAAACTACAGCTGCTTTTATCGTTTATATTCTTAGCTCTCACCGCAGGAGTAATTTCCAAAGGAATAAAGAAGGGTATTGAAAGAGCCACAAAAATCCTCATGCCAATTCTTTTTCTTATCATCGTATACATGGTGATAATGGCACTGGGTCTACCAGGTCGCAACGAGGCATTTTCATTCATTTTTTCACCTGATTTTTCAAATCTTCCACCATCTGGTATACTTGAGGCTGTAGGTCATGCATTCTTTACCCTCTCCCTAGGTATGGGAGCGATGATAACCTATGGATCCTATATGGACAAAAAAGAATCAATTTTTAAAAATGCTGCCTTAGTGGTAATTCTAGATACTGTTTTAGCAATAGCTGCTTGCGTTATTATGTATACTATCATCTTTTCCGTACCTAGCGTTAAGGATAGCATATCCGGATCAACAGTAGGGATGTTATTCATTACCTTACCAAATCTGCTTTATACAGAAATCCCTTTCGGGACAATTCTGGCCCCGGTATTCTATATCCTGGTTGGCTTTGCAGCCCTGTCGTCGACTATATCACTGCTGGAGGTAATTGTATCCCTTCTTATTGATAAGATGAAGATGTCCAGACAAAAAGCTACCCTAATTGGTGCCGGTACAACATATGTCATATCAATCTTTTGCGCGTTATCTCTTGGTGCAGTGGATGCGCTTTCATCCTTTTCAATATTTGGTCCGGGGAAAGAAGGTGTCTTAAGCACGCTGGATCATCTGGCTTCTAATTGGATGCTTCCTGTTGGGGGATTATTCATAACCATTTTTGTTGGATGGTTTATGGATCAAAAGATTATACAGGATGAAGTTGGTAAATTCAATGATGACGGATCAGTAAACTTCACATACAACATGTTCAAATTCTTTATCCGGTTTATTGCACCTGTGGCTATTTTAGCCGTGATAATTTCTGTGATTTTTGGAAAAGATTTCAGCTAAGGTATTTAATTTTTCTGGTACAACGATCGTAACATTTCTTGTGCGGTCTAAATCAGAAGCGGTCTAAAAAGAAAATTATTGCTCAGAATTGTCTGTTTGACACTCGATAGCTTTCTATATATAATTGTCAATGGTGCTCTGTGAATGAAGCTGATGCGGAATAAAATATCAGATGCACGACAAAGTAAATATTTCAATTCGGTAATGAAACAATTAATATTTAAGTTTCGGACTAAAATAACAGGAGTTTTTATGAAAAAAGGTTTATTATTCAGCAGTTTACTCTTTCTGTTGATATCTTGTAGCGAAGCGCCCTCTTCAATCGGCTGGTTTAAAGGTGGATTTGAGGAAGCAATTAACACATCAGGCAATCGCCTGGTAATGCTTGAATTCTATACTGATACATGAGTATGGTGTACTCGGCTGGATGCCGATACATTTTCAGATGGCAATGTAATTGAATTTTCTGAACAGTTTATAAGCATAAAGATAAATGCTGGCAAAGAGCCTGGAAAAGAGATAGCTGAAAGATATAATATAAATGGTGTACCCCAAATGGTTTTCGTCAATAATAATGAAGATGAAATTGATCGCATTATCGGATACAGAAAACCAGATGATTTTATCGTTCGTGTACAGGACATTCTGGACGGAAATAACACTCTACCTGATTTAAAGGATAGATTGACAAATGACCCTAATAACAATGAATTACTCTCAGCACTTGCAGGTAAATATGTAGAGATGGGAAATGATGATGGGGCAACAGAACTATACGAAAAATTATTAGTGAATTCCCCAGGAAATGTCTCAGAAGAAATTAACGGAGCCAGATATTATCTTGCCATGAAAAAATTCTATGATGGAGATAAAGCACCGATAGAATCTTTCATTAAGGCTTATCCTTCTTCAGAATATGTTTATGAAGCATACTCAAAAGTTTCACGATTTTATGCTTCTGAAAAAGATACTGAAAATGAATTAATCGTATTAACCGAATGGTCAAACAAGTACCCGGATGACTATTCCGCCTTGAATGCTTTTGCATGGCGGATGACCGAATTGGAGACTCAGCTTGATGAAGCTCTGGTGAAGGTTCGTCACGCCGTATCATTACTTGCTGATAAACCGGATACCCAGGCAAACATCATTGATACTGAAGCAGAAGTTCTCTGGAAACTTGGGAGAATTGATGAAGCAGTTGAAGCGATTGAAAAGGCCATTAAAATCAGCCCGGATTATCAATATTTTCAGGATCAAAAGACCAAGTTTCTGGAATCAGCTTCATAAGCTTCAAACTATTTTAAGTGATATAAAGGATATATATGTATAAACCCAGCGGTTTTATCCCCGGAAATCTAAACATTGAAAATTGGGAAGATATTAAACCCTATTTTGAAATGATGATCAGCAGGGACATTCAAACCAAGGATGACGTCCAAAAATTAATCCAGGATTATTCTGACGCAACTTCGGTATTTTATGAGCGATATGCCTGGTCATATATCAATATGTCCTGCCATACAGATGATAAATCATATGTTGAAAAATATGAAAATTTCTCAACAAAGATTGCCCCTGAGATGAGTAAGTCTTCAAATGAGGTCGAAAAGAAAATCGCATCAAATGCCTTTTTTAAAGAACTGGATCCTGAGCGATTCAACCAATTCAGGAAAGCCCTGAAACGAGATCTTGATTTATTCCGCGAGGAAAATGTTGATTTATTCGCAAAAATTAGTAAATGCTCCTCTAAAGTAGATCAGCTCACAGGTGGATTGATGGCCACGATTGATGGGAAGGAACTCCCAATGCCGCAGGCATCGGTGAAACTTCAATCGGATGACCGTGAAGAAAGAAAAAATGCCTGGTTGGCTATCTGGGACTCAAGAGCTACCGTGAGGAAAGATCTGGATGGATTATTCAATGAAATGGTTAACTTGAGAAATCAAGTTGCTCTAAATGCAGAGTATAAAAATTATCGGGACTATCAGCATGACAGCTTGCATCGATTTGATTATACCACCGCTGATGCTGAGAAATTTCAAGAGGCAGTTGAAGAGTTTGTCGTTCCACTTGCCAGGGAGATTACCAGAAAGCATCGGGATAAGTTGGGAATCAAAGATGGGGATTACCGACCCTGGGATCTTGCCGGTGAACCGGCTGGTCAGACCAGACTAAAACCTTTTGACAAAGGCGATGAACTATTAAATGGTGCAATATCTATTTTTGATAAACTTCATCCGGATTTTAGCAAAAATCTGCAGGAAATGAACAAAAACGGCCTGTTTGATTTAGATTCTAGAAAAGGAAAAGCCCCCGGTGGATATAACTATCCCCTTGAGGTAACTGGGATGCCATTTATTTTCATGAATGCAGCGGGAACACAAAGAGATGTAACTACCATGATGCACGAAGGCGGACATGCCATGCATACATTCCTTACCAATGATGAACCACTGGTTTATTACAGAAATACACCTGCTGAAATGGCCGAAACTGCCAGTATGAGTATGGAATTAATGACCACCCCCCACTGGGATAAATATTATAATGAAGCCGATCATCTTCGTGCCAGAAAAGAACATCTTGAAGGAATAATTTCATTCTTTCCATGGTGTGCGATTGTCGATGCTTTTCAACATTGGATATACTTGAATCCAGAGCACACTCCTGAGGAAAGGGACGAGTATTTTGCTGAACTTTCCGATCGATTTGGTACAGGTTTGGTGAATTGGACTGGATACGAAGAACTTAAAAGATTTGGCTGGCAGAGACAGAGTCATATTTTTGGTTCTCCATTCTATTATATCGAATACGGGATTGCCCAGCTCGGTGCTTTACAGATTTATCGTAATTTCCTCGAAGACCCAAAAGCAGGCCTGGACGGATATATCAAAGGGTTGACTTTGGGATCAAGCAAACCTTTACCTGAAGTGTGGAATGCAATGAATATTAAATTCGATTTTTCGTCAGAGAATATCCGTGAATTGATGAAGTTTGTACAAACCGAATTGGATAAACTAAATCAATAGTCAGATAATTAAATATGATATAAAAAAGGGGATGAATTTCATCCCCTTTTTTATTGTAATTGAAATAAAGAACCTGCAGTTTAAGCTAGTGGCAATTACCTCCGCAGTTCAAACCTTCGGAACTTGATAGCGCTGTTAATTGTCCGTCATTATATTTTTTGACAGCATCAAGTAAGGACTCTCCGGGGGGAACCATATAAATATCAATTCCCAGGTATGCTGCAGCATCATATGCACCCGGACCCATATGAGATGTTAGAATTTTTGTAAATCCCAATTTGTTTTTCCAATTGTAAATTCCTTTATGATGGGATTGTTGATTCCCTGGAATTGAATCTATTAAACTTCCCTCGCTGTCAACAATCAAATACCAATTTGATCGACCAAAATGGTTATCCACTTTCGAGTTAATATCATTTATTTGGGCTGGTACTAAAAATATTTCCACCTTATTCATCCTTTTTCTTCAGGTTTAAGACTTTAAATAATCGATTTGTCACATCCTCTGGTACATCCTGCTCTTCATCACATTTCCGGTACATTTTTACAACCTTGGTGACAGAATCAAAATATACTTTGCAATCAGGGCATTCCTCCATATATCGCTGAAGTTCCTCACAGGCTTGCTTATCAATATCACCACCCATTTGTTCACAGATGAGATGTGTGATCTCTTTGTCTGGATTGAAAGTACTCATAACCAACCCTCCTTACTGAAAGTATGTGATAATTTATCTCTTAAAAACAAACGGGCTCTCATAAGTCTAATTTTTACATTGGATTCAGTGATAGCCAGTATTTTTGCTGTCTCTGCCACAGATTGACCTTCAATATCCCGTAAAACGAACACAGCTTTTAATTTTTCATTCAACTCAATCATCGCTTTATTTAAATAACGGCGAAATTGACGGTCAGATAGTTTTTCATCTGTGAATTCAGGAAATTCTACCGGGTGGTATTTCTGGAAATTATCAAATCCTAAATCATCAATTGAAGCTGTGACATGCGTTCGATGTTTATCCTTCAATTTTTCTAAGGCCAGATTTGTAGCAACTCTGTAAAGCCAGGTATACAGGGATGATCTGCCTTGGAATGTATTAATTTTTTTTATTAATATGAGAAATGTCTCCTGCAGAATATCCTCGGCATCCTTTTCATTGCGCATCATCCTTAAGCCAAGATTATATATCCGTGAAGAGTATTGCGTAATCAGCGATGTTAAGGCTTCACGATCTCCACTTTGAGCCTTCTCAATTAGTACAATTTCATCTGTTTTCATTTGATATAAATTAGTGAGTATAGATCCTGAGTTCTTACATCGAAATTGTCGTCAAGGGCTTAAAATTTATTGCCGTGGTTCATAGTCCAAATAATTATCCAGAGGATCATCGATGTTTGTATTCAGGCTCTGGATCCAGTCGATAACAGGTTGCCGCCAATGAATAGAAGTATCTAATGGGTCTGGATCAGCAGTTTGAAAATATTCAGAGGTACTATAAATATAATCTGTAACTAAAACAGAGTATACCGAATCTGGATGAATTGGTGTACCATCAATGAGCATTATCTCTGGAATCGTGGTCATGCCGCCAATCACATAGTAGGGTATATTTTGAATTAATTGCTCACCGGTGATATCAATAACATAAAGAAAGTTTTCGAATGGGAGTATTCCTACCCAGGTTTCAAATGTAATATCACCTGGAGGCATATCAGCCCTGATTCCACCGGTATTTGTAATTGCGATATCCACATTCGGATAAGACCATAACCATGCATCGGTAATGAGATTATACATTGCATCCGAATTGCTGCTAATATTCTGTGCAACATAACCAATCACCTGAGAGAGCTCCGAATCCATTTGCCCCTGCCAGATAGATATGACTGAATCGACAACAGAATTTTTGGTCAATCCCGTATTATTATGAGTAGAAACGTCTATATCCACCACGGTGTTGGTAATGATATCAAAATCAATTTCGGCCTTTGCATATGCGGACAAATATGATCCACCTTCCATCACACCAATGCCATTTTGAATTTTTGAAACAGTCTCATGACAATGTCCACCGCCGATTAGAGCAATCCCCAGTTCCTTTGCAAGAGGAACAAGGCTGGTGATCTCAAAACTGCATATATGCCCAACAATTATAATTAATTCAGCGCCTTCAGATTTAATTTGAGGGACGATTTCATATAAAACATCCTGATAGTCAATAAAATCAATACCGGCAACGTTTTCGGGAAAATTGATATCATCTGCTTCGGTTGCAGTCAATCCGATAATGCCAACTGAAATATCGTTTACGGTTTTGATAATATATGGCAGAGCAGGATTGACGATTTCGCCTGAACTCTCTGATCTCATATTTGAAGATAATAATGGAAAGTTTGCCTGTTGCGATCTTTCCAGCAGCGTCAACTGATTAAAATCAAATTCGTGGTTCCCGATTGCGGCAGCATCGTAATTCATTGAATTCATCACATCAACCATAGATTCACCCTTAAACCATGTTGATATTGCCGGACCAGTCCACATATCACCACCGCTTAAAATCAAGAAGGGACCATCTTCAACATATCCTTCTTCCTCAATCCAGGTATTCATCAACTGAGCTGCACCACCGTTTTGTCCTTCACGAAGCATCCATCCATGTTCATCGTTTGTATATAGAATTGTTAAACGGCGAAGATCATCTGGGTTCTGGTTGACAATCTTGTTATTGGTTCCACCACAGCCAAGTGATAACAGGATGATAAAAGGAAGAAACTTCTTCATATAATAAGATGGTGCATGTAAATAATTAAAAAATCTTCAAATTAATTTATTGAATTTCTCACGGATAATATTCATGGGTTGAGCGCAGGTTATTTGGTCCACTTTTTTCCCATCTTTAAAAAACAAGAGGGTTGGAATACTGCGGATACCCATCTGCCGAGACTTGGTGTTTTCGTCGGCATTCAATTTTCCGATAATAATTTTCCCTTTATATTCTTCAGCCAGCTCTTCAACAATGGGTCCAATTAATTTACATGGACCGCACCAGGGTGCCCATATATCAACCATCACGGGGCCAGAATTTGAATTTATAATTTCGTCCCAATTGGCATCGTTAATGGAAATTGTTGATTTTTCTTTTGTTTTGAATAAGTTGAACATTTCAGATTCCTCAATTAATTACCTGTTTGATTAATTTTTGAACCTGGGGTTACAAATAAATATATCAATCCATTTCCATAAAAAATGATACTCGGCGATCACGATAACTAAAAAACAGACTATCGCTCCCCGCATAAAAGTCTAAACCTGTTACCGTGTAATCTGTTATGTCGGTTGTAGAAATGGGAGTCAAATATTCATCAGTTGATATCAGTATATCGGTTCCATCAATTCTTACTGCCAGCAGGTAATATTTATTATTACGGTAAGTCATTGCATAACAACCATATTGAGTATTATCCAGGAAATCAAAAGTAATATTGACTTTTGATCCTTCAATGCCCGGATTATCCGGGGCAAGATATACTCCGCGGTATTGATCTGGGTAGTTTCTATTTTGAAAAAGTACAAAGAGGGAATCTACATCTGAATTATAGCAAAAGGTACTTGCTGACCAATCTGGGTCATCATCATCATAAGGCAATGGCAGCAAAGGATATTGCTCACCGACATTAGTTAATTTTATCATAAACCAGTTGAATCGTGGCAGTAGGTACAGGTCAGTTCCATCATTTGTCATCGAAACATAACCCAAACCATTATAGTCCAGTTCATATCTATCAGACAAGACTCCATCAGGGGCGATTTCAAAGAGGTCTATTTGGGCGCCGGAGTGACCTGAAAGATCATAATTTGTTGTGTAAAAATGATCATGAAGGAAAGTAATATCATTAAATGAATCCTCTGCAGTATTCTTATCGGTGTTCAAGAATAGGTCGTCTCCACAACCGATCAAAATAAAAATGGGGATAATAAATAACAGAATTAATTTGACAGGATTTTTCATAATTTATTTTCCATTCGGTGATAGATTAATTTCATACCTTTCAAGGTTAATGCCTTGTCGATAATATGGTCAGTTTTTAAACCGGGTGCAATTACAGTGCTGAATCCCCCGGTGAGTATAATCGCTGTTTTTTTAACATTCATCTCAGATCGAATTCTATGTATCATCCCATCTACTTCATCAACAGCACCAAACATGATACCGGATTGCAGATTTGATTCCGTGGTAATGGCTATGGCTGATTCTGGGAAAGTAAATGCGGTTTCTCTAAGCAGCGATGCTGATTCAAAAAGATACCGGGCAGAAACATCAATGCCAGGGGCAATGGCACCGCCGATGAATTTATTCTTTTCGTCGATTACATCATATGTGGTGGCTGTTCCAAAATCAACAACAATGGCAGGGGTCGAATAAAATTCTATTGCCGCAGCAATATTGCATAAACGGTCGGCACCGATTTCAACAGGTTTATCTACAATTGTTGAGACACCGGCATTCTTTACGGAGATAATTGCAGGTTCGATTTGGAAAAGGTTAATACAGGCCTGAACATAAATTTCGTTTAGTTTGGGAACCACTGAACTGATAATAATACCATCAACTTTGTATTTCTTGATTTTTTGGAATGATGCCCAAAACTTCAAATCAGATTCCACTCTCACCGTATCAATAATGTCATTATTTTCAAATACCGCGATCACCACATTTGTATTACCGATGTCAATTGCCAGGATATTCATAAGATTATGCTGTTCCCTGAATAAGTTTCAACTTTACCATTGGTTTCAATAAGGGCATGTCCATATTCGTCCAGATCAAGGAATATCCCTTCTATAATATTTTTTCCCTGATGAAAGAAAATTTTCTGATTTTTATGTGCACAAAGGAAACGCCATTGGGGGATAACCTGTCTCATATTTTCTAGATAGTATTCAAAATGATACAGAATTTGGGCAAGGAGATATTCTCGAATAGTTTTATTTCCAGTCTCGATATTAATGGATGTTGCTGTTTCCTTCAAGTCTCCTTCAAAATCAATTTTACGTTCATTTACATTCAGCCCAATACCGGTAACAACAATCGTTTTATCCTTTGCCCGACGTGTTTCAACCAGTATACCACATAATTTTCGATGATTGACTATGATGTCATTTGGCCATTTTACCGCTGGTCCAAATCCAGTTGAAACCCGAATGCCGGTGGCGACTGCTACCGCCGATAACAGGGCAAGCAAACCCAACTTTTCCATTGGCAGAGTGACCTCATATATGATTGAAAATGTCAGGCTGGTATCTTTTGTTGAAAACCAATGTGATCCATGCCGTCCGCGTCCTTTATACTGTCTATCGGTCAATACAACGGAGCCTTTTATATACTCTTCTTCATACAAATGCCAGGCATCCTGATTGGTGGATTCGGTCATTTGATAATATTTCATTTCGCGGCCCATATACCGGGTTGTCAATTTGTCTTGAAACCGTTTGATCATAAACATGATTTCTAACCTGAATATTCGCCGAATATTTCTTTTAGTTTGCCTGAAATTTCACCCAAAGTGGCATATTCATTTACTGCGGTGAGGATATAGGGCATCAAATTACAATCATTTTTTTCGGCGGCTTGTTGTAACATTGATAGTGAGTTTTCAACCTTGGAATGATCCCGATCCGTTTTAACCTGTTTTAATCGGATAAGTTGGGATTCAACGGCTTTCGGGTTGATTGGCTGTAAAGGGGGAGAGGTCGTATTTTCGGAAACAAATTTGTTTACACCTACAATGACCTTCTCTTCATTATCGACTTTTTTCTGGTAATCAAATGCACTATTGGCGATTTCATTCTGCTGAAATTCCTGTTCTATTGCTTTGGCTGAACCACCAAGGTCATCAATTTTCTGGATGAGTTCAAGGGCTCTTTCCTCTAAATCATTACAGAGGGATTCTATATAATACGATCCTGCAAGGGGATCAACCACATCGGGAATTCCGGATTCATAACCGATAATCTGCTGGGTTCGAAGTGCGAGCCTTACGGATTCCTCAGTAGGCAAAGCCAGGGCTTCATCTTTGGAATTGGTATGGAGAGACTGGGTCCCACCAAGGACGGCAGCAGTAGCCTGAAGTGTAGTTCGGATCACATTGTTATCAATTTGTTGTGCAGTGAGAGTTGAACCTGCTGTTTGTGTATGGAATCGACAGGCAAGGGCCTTTGGTTCGGTGGCCCCAAACCGATCTTTCATGATTCTGGCCCACATCCGGCGGGCTGTGCGAAATTTGGCAATTTCCTCAAAAAAATTATTGTGACTATTAAAGAAAAAACTGAGACGTTTACCAAATGAGTTTACATCCAAACCGACATTAATAGCCGATTTCACATATTCAATACCATTAGCCAAAGTAAAAGCAATTTCCTGGACAGCAGTCGAACCGGCTTCTCGAATATGATAGCCAGATATGGATATGGTATTCCAATTTGGTAGTTCTTCACCACAGTATTCAAAAATATCAGTAACAATACGCATACTGGGTTTTGGTGGATAAATATAGGTGCCGCGGGCAATATACTCTTTTAGTATATCATTTTGGATGGTGCCGCGAAGTGCTGGCCTTTTGACTCCGGTTTTATCTGCCATGGCGATAATCATGGCCAGTAAAATGGCAGCAGTAGAGTTGATTGTCATGGATACAGATACTTTTTCCAGCGGGATATTCTTAAATAGAATCTCCATATCAGCAAGTGAGGATATAGGCACACCAACTCTACCCACCTCTCCATATGCCATATCATGATCAGAATCATATCCTGTCTGGGTGGGCAGGTCAAAAGCAACAGACAGACCCATTACTCCCTGATCGAGGAGATAATGGTATCGCTTATTACTTTCCTCGGCAGAGGCAAATCCGGCATATTGCCGCATAGTCCATAATCTGCCTCGATACATTGAAGGATATACACCATGGGTGAAAGGAAACTCACCTGGCTGCTCTGCATTATCAGGTCCATAAAAGGATTTTAAAGGAATACCGGAACTTGTTTTTTTATTCATTATAAATAATTTTCAAATGTAGATTATTAATATCCAAAGTGTTAGAGTTTATTGTGTCAGGAAATTCCTCTTTCCTTTTTGACTTGCTGATATGCTTCATTCACTTTTTTGAATTTTTCTTCGGCAATTGAACGAAACTCCTCGCCAAGATGACTCACTTTATCAGGATGATATTTTGTTGCCATTCGTCTAAAGGCTTTTTTCACTTCAATATCTGTGGCACTTTTGTCAATTTCCAAAATCGTGTACGAGGATTGAGTATCCTTATAGAACATGGCTTTGATAGATTCAAAATCTTTCTGGCTGATCCCCAGGTATCCAGTAATATCCCTGATGATATTCACTTCACTGGGATGGACATGCCCATCAGCCTGCGAAAGACCAAATAAAACATGAATCATTTGTAGCCGGGCGGGGTGATCCATATTACTTTTTATTTGTCGGCAAACATCTCTAAGGGGATATTCCTGTTTAAGAATATCCTGAAATAATGCAATACGTTCTTTTGCATAAGTAGAACCAAACTGTTTGATAAAAAACTGCTTTACAAATTCTAACTCAGATTTTAAAACCTGACCATCTGCTTTCATTACTGCAGCAAATAATACAAGCATGGATAAACCAAAATCCCCTGCCCGAGTAGTTGTTTTGGGACCACCTGAAAAAATTCCTGATGATGGGCGAGATCGAGCTGTTTTTATATCATCAGATGCCATTACATACCCGAGGATACCACCAATAGGACCAAATACAGCCCAACCAAGTCCTCCCCAGAAAAGTTTGTTCATACTAATCATTAAATTTAATTCTCCTTAATATTTTATTTGAAGACCAGATTTTAAATGGACAAAATTATTGTTCACTATTCAGGTCTTTTATCGATAGTTGTTTCAATTATTTTAAATTATTTATCTTCAGCAATATGAAGAATCAACTGTCCCTTTTGGACGGCCTTCCCTTCTTCCACAAGTATCTTTGTGACGCTTCCTGATATGGGGGAGTCAATCTCATTTTCCATTTTCATTGCTTCAAGTATAAATATTTTCTGACCCTTCTCAACTACATCGTCTTTTGATACAAATAGTTTTGTTACCAATCCGGGAATAGGGGCATGAATTTCACCGACATGATTTGATTCTGGTTTTGCGAAACCATATGTCTCAAGCAATATCTGTGTTTCATCTTTTACGACGATTTGAGATTTTTTTTGATTAATGAGAGCGGAAACGCTATCTTCATAATTCAAAATACTGACGATATGAGATTTTCCCTCTACAATAATTGAATATGAATGATTGGATAATTTTTCAACTTCGGCATTTACAGATTTTCCATCCAGAAAGATTTCAATTCCATTGGAATGAAAATTCATCTCAAAATTAGATTCAGTTTTACCGATAATGGTTTTGAATTTCATCGAAGACTTTCCATTCGACCTGCAGTGGTCCACTTTGAAATTATTTGATCTTTTTTTAAGGGTTTTACTATTTTTTTTGAACTATGGATAATTGCAGCGATACTGCCGGCAATGAGATCCCCGGTTTTGCTGATTTGCATTTTCTCTTTCAGGTCTGAAATGATTTCATTCAAAGTATGTGTGCAGTATTGGCCCTGTCTAAATGCAGAATGAGCGATAAACTCCCGGCAAAAAGGAATTGTAGTATCGATACCAACAACGCGAAACTCATCCAAGGCCCGAATCATGCGATGCATGGATTCCTCACGATCTATTCCCCAGGCAATCAACTTGCCGAGGAGTGGATCATAGTAAGGTGAGATTTCCTGACCCTCGCGGACGCCCTCATCCAGCCGTATGCCGGGTCCATTGGGAGTCTCCATTTCTTTAATAAATCCAATGGAAGGAGCAAAATTTTGATAGCCATCTTCAGCATATATTCGACACTCTATAGCATGACCGTTTGGCTGCAAATCATTTTGATTGAATGACAGAGGTTTACCTGATGCAACATGGAGTTGTTCTTTTACCAAATCCACACCGTATATCATTTCGGTTACTGGATGTTCAACCTGGAGCCGAGTATTCATTTCTAAAAAGTAAAATTTACGATGTTTATCCACCAAAAATTCAATGGTGCCAGCCCCAAGATATTTACATTTTTTTGTGATATCATAGGCTGTCTTTTGCAGCTGTTGACGAAGATCATCTGTTATAAAAGGAGAGGGGGATTCTTCAATTATTTTCTGGTACCGTCGTTGCACTGAACATTCGCGTTCTCCAAAGGTAACAATATTCCCAAACTGATCGGCGAATACCTGGATTTCAATGTGATGGGGCTCTTCTAAATATTTTTCAATATAAATGCGATCATCCGAAAATGCTTTACCGGCCTCAGATGAAGCTCTTTCCATGGCGCTGATGATTTCTTTTTCATCATGGACAATCCTCATACCTTTACCACCACCGCCACCGGCAGCTTTTATCAATACTGGATATCCAATCTCATCGGCCAGTTTTTTTGCTTTTTCAGGATCGGTAATGGATTGTGTAGTACCGGGAATAATGGGAGCATTAACCTCCATCGCCAGTTTCCTGGCGGCCATTTTATCACCCATAGTCGTTATTGATTCTGCAGATGGACCTATCCAGGTAACTCCCATGCGGATTATTTCATCGGAGAAAGCAGTATTCTCAGAGAGAAAACCATATCCGGGATGAACGGCATCGGCGCCGGATTGCTGTATAATTTCAAATATTCTACTTATGTTTAAATAGGACTCCGATGATGGGGATGGTCCAGCATAATAAGCTTCATCTGCTTTGAGAATATGAGGAGCAAGGCGGTCCGCATCTGAATACATGGCAACGGTTGCAATCCCCATTTCCCTGCAGGCACGGATTATACGAACAGCAATTTCCCCACGATTGGCTATTAATATCTTATGAATCATAAGCCATAAAATTACTGCGATTTGTATTTGATTAGGAATTAGGAAATTGGGGCTATTTCCCAATGAATTGACAAAATGATTTATCAGGTATAAGCCTGTTTCATGAACCACTAATCAATAAGTTTTGAGAAATTAATAAATTAGAGATGGTCCCAAATAATATGTAACTCATTTTCGCTTAAGGATACAATCTCAATGGTGTTTATACTGTTTGTTTCAAACCAATCTTCAGAATATGTAATCCTGAATAAACTATCATCAATCAATTCCCATTCGCCTTCCACATCATAATACGCTACGGGTGGGGTTCCGCAAAACCCAAAAGATCTTAAATAAAAGACACCATTTTGAGCAAAAGTGAACCCCCCTTGAGCTTGATCAAATTCGTCGACCTTTTCATAAATATCCCTGGTACTATCTGATTCGATAAATCCCCATTTTCCTAAAGGGGCAACACTGTCGGAATGTTCGTTGATTGTATTGTTGCACGATATTAATAACAATGAACAGATAATCAACATTATTTTCATATTTCATATTCTCCCTAGAAAAGGTTTAATAGTCAGAATTTTCTATTCACTGACAGTAAGTGTAATACGGTAATCCTCAAGATTAATGTTCTCATCGACTACTGGATAAGGATTGACTGATATCAATTCAATCCTAAAACCAAAATGATCAATCTCTCTTGGTTCTAAGGATGTATTTAGATAGAATGGAAATTGAGACACTTCAATGCCAATGCGGGCATTTCCTTCCCAAAAACAGAGTGCTCCCTGGGGACAACGAGAATCGTTTTCAACCATTGTGAATTCTATAGTTAGAGATTGATCCTCAAGTGTGATGCTCTGGCCGTATTGAATTTCAAATTCACGACCCCGTTTGGGTTCCATAAGACTATCTGATGTATTGCAGGCAGTAAAAATGGTTGCTGTCAGTATTAAAATAATAAATTTCATAATTGAACCTTTCTTAAGAAATTGATTGATTATGTGAATGATATTAATGATGAACAGATTCAAATTTTAAAAAATGAACTCTACCCCTATTTTGTAATAACTAGGCTCTAATATTGACTCTTTTAGGGCACAGGTTAATTTGAAATACTCTTTATACTTGAAAGAAATGCCGGCATTCATTTCATATTCATTCATGAACTCATTTGTCGCCGGGAAAAGATGCCCCTCAACATATGACGAATCAGAGGATACCGTTGTAACTCCATCCTGGATGGTAACGGTAGATTCGTCATATACAATGAGGTCATATCCTTCTTTAATATCTATTTTCTTTATAACTTTTGTCAGACCCAGTTGAAATTCTAAATTGCTCCCGGCTTTCACTATGATGCCAGTTGGAATAGCAACCGTAAAGAAATCTTCATTACGATACCAATGGAATTCTTTTTCCTCATCTTGGGTAGATTCTTGTAATTGCCAATTTATATATGAGTAATTTTCTCTTTCTGAATATGAATACTTACTACCGATAAATGGTTCATGGGCATCCATATCAACATCAATGTTATCCACAACTACACCGCCAATAAATCTGATTTTTGTTGAAACAATCACATCAGCCCCTATACTCAGCTTGAATCGTTTATGAATATTGTCACCGGTTCCATAGCGGCTAAAATTGACATTCGAAATATTTAAAAAGCGATGTACAGTATCGGTATATGTATTCCAGTATCGTGAACCGTAGTAATTATCTCTTCTCATTATTTCAGATTCAGTTAAGTCCGATTTTCTTTTTTCACCGTATATGGCTAAACGCAAGGTAATATCTGAATTGAGAAAAAAGTCTCCATTTAGATTTCCATATGAGGTACTTCCAGCATATTTCCATTGTTTATCAGATCTGGAACCGCCGAAACGATCATAAAGGCTATAATTGTTTGTGTCCGGTCCTTCAAAATGATAACTGTGATAAAAGGTGGAATCTGTTTCCACAAAATCGCGTTCTATCTCACCTGTGACATACCCCAAAGAGCCACCCAATACCATCTTGTCGGGTTCGTTCCAAATCACGCCAAATGAATAGTCATTCATCTTATAATCCTGATTTTGATTCGCCTTGGTATCTGAATAATTCAAGTAATTATCATAATAATCGTTTTCGTCGGTAAAATTTAAATTGACATAGTCACCATCTGTTTTTTTATCCAGTATGGTAAATCTCAAGCCGAGGGATAATTTGCTGTGTATATCAAAGGATATCATGGCGCTTGCCTGGATTCCACTGGACATTAATTTATTGTTGCCAAATTCTGCTATCCGATAATCTCCATACGGGTCGCTGGATTCGGAGTCAAAATAATTACCTAATGCATCCATCTCCCACCATCCATTATGATACCATTGGGGTTGATAAAACTGCTCCTGCTCGTAATAATATTCTATGGTTCCGCCAATTCCGATTGGAGAGTTTTCCCCATACGGTTTCCCCAAATATATAAATCTTGCAATGGGTTCGCTATTTTCAGGTTCATGAACATATCGATAAGGAGACCAGTAATAAGGCATATAATAAAAGTCATCATACCCATATGATATCCCCGGGGTAGAATTACTATTTGATCGGTCTTTATCATTATCGCTTCCCGCGATATCGAAATAGATATAATTTTGTGACTCAAGGCTCAAATAGGCAGGGTTTTGAAATACATTACTTACCGGATGGTTATAAATACTGTAAAAATGAGGTCCCAGCGCCTGGAGTCCGACTGGGTGAATAGTAAGCGGTTTTATGAAATCATAGGGCAGTACAAAGTCCGTTGCCATGACAGAATATGAAGGATACCAGGCAAAACCCTTGGTCAGTAACAATAAAAAAGCGACAAAAAATTGAATTTTGTGTTTCATCTTAACTCCTCAAAAAAATATGAATATGAATCATGGTCCAATTCAGAGTTTCTACTAATAATTAAACCAAAGCCTGATAAGTTATACACAAATGAACCACTCATTGAGGCGATCCAACTACTACTGGCGCATGCTATCTCAGTACAGCTAACTTCATTAATTATTAATGAATCGCCATCTACTATTTCAAAAATTCCTGTACAATAATTACATGCATCTGTTGCTTCCATAATTCCATCCTCATGGAAGATTAAAGTATAACTTTCTCCTTCACTCGGTTGAATATCAAGTGGGCCCGTACTATCGTTATATTTATATAATTGCCATTCAGTATTAAATAGGTCCTCTTGTTTGTTTGCATTTGACTCATCACATATTGAAAACATGGTTGGTAATAATAAGAATAGTAAGGTTGATTTAATTTTCATTCCGTCTCCGTAGTTATATATGATCTAACTACAGACAAGTTGACAAATGATATACCATTTTAGAAATTTAGATTTTGATAGAGGAATTATCAGGAAAATTATTGAGGATTTGATGACATGCCGTTCACGAATTTAAGGAAATAAAAAAAATATAACCAGAAAGTGAAAACCTCCTGATGAGTTTCAGAAAACTGATGGTTTCCTCAGAATTCTGAAACTAATTGTTAAAGATAAAATAATTAAAAGGAGTACTTGATTCCGGTTTCGATGGTAGTTTTATAGAAATATTTAGAGTTATAAATGGACTCATTTTCTTGAAAATTCAGCTGAATATATATACTATTTTCATTTTTCAGCATATGCTCAATGCGAATATGCATTTGATTCAATGTTGCTGTTTCAGGATCCCTCAGGCTGCTAAATCCAGCTGTGTTAATATGTGAATATTTTTTTTTCATCACTTTCAATAAAAAATGATAGTATGTTTTTTTTAACCAGGGTCCTGAAAGATATAATCGAGAACTGTATGTTCGATTGGAGGATATTAAACTGTTGGAGTCTATTGTTTCACCTGCAATGGACCACCCTAATATGTTCTTTCCATGATACTTGATGTGGATATTTGCTTTTAATCCCTTATCTCGCTGCAATGAGGTTCCGTCGATAAGCTCTGAATCAGTTCCATGGTCAATTGCAAAAAGATCCTTATGGTCGGTATAATTATAGGAGAGGATACCTTCAAGAGAAACGTTTTTATTAAAATTAATGAGATTGCCCAATTCAATGGTGGAGATATTAAATCTAAAAGTATCGGGAATGCTGTACGTTGAATAATTATGTCTGAGACCAATCCATGCCGAGTAATTTTTGGTGATATGGTTATTTAGAAAAGTAGAGATATCCGTTTTTGAATAAGAACTGGAATTTTCTGAGAATTTTTTTTGAAAGTGGGTTAATTTCCAGGTATTAATTATTGATTTGGTCAACAAAATTCTTGAGATCAAATTTGATTTGACGATCATTTTTGACTCTTCACTATTGCTGGGATCATACATGGCTTGTGTCAAAATATTGGCCGAAAATGCGATATTACTCATTTCAAAGTCATGGCCGAGATTACCGTGTAGTTTAAAACCGTAACTATCAAGACCTCCAGTTATTGATTCAAAAACATTAGAGTCATAATAGGACGATAGCTGTAATTGTCCTTCGGCGGAAAAAGCGCATGTCAATAATAGGGGGAAATATAAAAAAACGAAAAGAAGGAAGAATGTTAATTTATTGCGAAAGCTCATTCATCATCTCATCAATGAGAATCTTATATTGAAGGCGTTTATGTGCAAGTAACAATACATCTCTTTCAATATTATTTTGGGGTGTTAAGGATAGAGACTTTACATTTTCCGATGGCGACAAATGAGAATTTTCCATAACTTGTATATCTGTAATAACGGCATCAAAATCAATAAAAGACTCATCATCTTCAATTATATCGGAGAGATACTCCTCACCTAGATTTGTGGAAATGATATCATTATCAGAACTTAATTGCAAATCTACATCACTATGGAAGTCCTGTATATTCTTTAGCAAAGTAAGATCCTTTTCTTTTTCGACCAAAATGGAATCAATATAACTTAATTTAGAATGTAATATCAAAAGGAGATCATCATAGATTAATTGTTTCATTTTTTTATCACTCCAGATATTTTTTATCAACGAATTGTAGTCGGGGAGAGGAAGTGAGTTAAATCCGCTAACATCAAGAAGCTTGGACAAATTTATGACAAATTCTAGTCTATTCTCTTCCATGCTTGGGGCATCGGCTATGAGCATGTAGGTGTTGTATTTATCCTTGATAATTTGCATTGAAGTATTTTTGGTGTCTTGAAGCGTTTCTATTCTGTTTTGGATAACGATAAGAGAATCTGATATTTCCACTAAAGAATTATTGATATTGGTAAGTTTAATTTCGCTGATCCAGCCATTATACCAGGCTTGATTTTGTTTAATTTCCTGCTTTTTTATAAACAGAGATTCTTTATTTATATTCAGCTTTTGATTTTTGCTAATTGCAACCTGCAGTTTACTATTGATGGATAAATATTTCCCCCATTCATCCTCCAGGGATTGCATCCATGAAAAAGAAAAGCAAACTATAAAAATGATAAAAGTATGTTTATTAATCTTCAAATAAGTGGATTCTAATGTTGATTAGTGGATTATTGGGATTATATATCATCATTAATTTCAATGCCAAATTTTTCCATTTTATAATAAAGAGTGCTGGTTTTTATACCTAATAATCTGGCTGCCCTTTGTTTAATGCCCCCGGTCTTTTTTAATGCATCTTTAATCATTTTATACTCTGTATCATCTAAAACATCCGTCAAGGATCCTTTTTTTAAATGGGGTTCAGACTCGATCATATCGAAGTAAATCTCTGTTTCTGTTATTATTTCTTCATGGGCAAAAATTAACACTCTTTCGAGAAAATTTTCTAATTCACGGACATTGCCCGGCCATGGGTATTGTTGTATTTTCTCCATCGCTTTGGGACTCCATTGACGCATTTTAACCTGTAGTTCCAGGGCTTTTTTTTCATTAATATAATCTATCAGAAGTGGAATATCATCCCGTCGTTCCCTTAACGGCAAAGCATGTAGGGGAAGTACATTCAGTCGAAAATATAAATCTTCCCTGAATTCTTTATTTTGTATGGCTTTTTTCAAATCTTTATTGGTGGCGGCGATGATTTTTACATTTGTTTTAATTTCTTCAGTACCACCGACTCTCTGGAATGTTTTCTGCTGCAATACCCGCAATAGTTTTGCCTGAGTTCTCTGTGAGATATCACCAACTTCGTCAAGGAAAAGAGTTCCTCCGTCAGCATGTTCAAATAGTCCTCGATGGAGTTTAACAGCCCCGGTGAAGGCACCTTTTTCGTGACCAAATAATTCACTTTCCAGTAACGACTCGGTAAGGGCGCTGCAATTAATTGCAAGAAATAATTTATGTTTTCGATTACTTTCTATATGAATAGCCCGGGCAATCAATTCTTTCCCCGTACCGCTTTCACCGGTAATCAAAACAGCGCTGGTTACTTTTGCTACCTGGGTAATTTGTTTGTTAAGGTTTTGAGACTCAAGTGAATTTCCAACTAAGCCATGAAAGGTAGACTTGGACTCATAACTGTTCATCGGTTTTATTATTGGATTTTCTTCCAGGACATGTTTCACCTTTGTTCTTAACTCATCAACCGTAAATGGTTTTGTTATAAAATCCTTTGCACCGAGTTTTAGGGCATTTACAGCAAGATCAATTGTGCCGTAAGCTGAAATTATAATCATGATGGTCTTGGGTCGTTTTTCTAAAAATTCTTTTAGAAGCTCCATGCCATTTTTACCGGGTAGTTTTAAATCTGAAATGACCAGGTCAGGATGTTCTTCAGAAAATAGTCTCACACCTTCATACCCATTCTTTGCAGCAATTACATCATAACCGCTTTTACCAAGCACGGTCTGGATGCCCTGGCGCATAGTATTATCATCTTCGATTACAAGGAGTTTGATTTTATCTTTTTTTGTCATTTTCTTTTTTGGGCAATGTTATCACAATCTGCGTTCCCACATTAACTGTACTATCAATAAAAACTGTGCCAGACATCTCCTCAACAATGTTTTTGACTATTGATAATCCCAATCCAAATCCATTTTCATGGGTAGTGTGATATGGTTCAAAAATCTTGTCATAATCCGTTTTATGAATACCAATACCATTATCTGAAAATTTGATTTGAGTCTGATTCGGTGAAGTTACTATTTCTACAGATATCCTGCCAAGGTCATCTTCAACTGCATCTATGCTATTTTTAATAAGATTCAGAATGACTCTTCTCAGCTTTGATTCATCTCCAATGAGACTGCCTTCACCAATTAGCTCAAATTGTAAATTTCTTTGTTTCATATCCTGTTCTACCAGGCGGTGGACGTCCTCAATAATTGAATTCAATGATAAGGAAACTAAATCAATTTTTGTTGGACGGGAATAATCCAAATATGAAGATACAATTTGTTTTAGGTTACGGAATTCGGTTTTTATTTTTTTTATATACTCGTTCTCATTGGAGTCTTCTTTTAATTCTTCGCTAACAAGTCCAAGATACAACTCGATACCACCAAGGGGATTTTTTATTTCGTGGGCTACATCGGCGAGAAATTGTTTATTCTTTCTATCGGTATTTCTAATTTCATCGTGCATCTCAATTAATGCTTCATTTAGGTCACCAAATTCATCTCGGCGACCAAGTTTGATTTTTTTAGTATTAATATTCTTTTGGATAGCATTTGCATAGTCGGATAGTTTCAAAAAAGGTAAGAGTAAAGATTTTGAAAATGCCGCTGCAAAGCTCAGGGCAATAAATACAGCAACAATTACAATCCAAAAAATACTTCCGCGTAATTGATCTATATAAATCATAAACTCTGCATCGCTTGAGGCTACCAATGCTATGGATGTCTTTTCATTAACGATTATATTTAAATATGCCACTTTTATGTAATCAGAATTACTTAACCTGTATAAATCTGAAACAAAGGAGGGATCATTTTGAAAGGATTCATCTGATTTACTCAACAGGGTTTTTATAATTGGTTTCTGAGAAACCATTCTACCTGCTGAGACCAGTTCATATCCATCTAATGTGTATATGGCTAATCCCTGGATTTTTTGAGTTAATAATAAATTTAATTGCGACTCTAGTTTTTCCCGAACGGTATGCAAGGATGGTTCTTGGACCAAAGATGACAATAATTTTTTATCGAGTATATTTTCGGTGATTTGCAGTACACTCAAAAAGTGTTTATCTAATTCATCTTCTATTGCGCTGCGTGAATACCAATATAATGGTAGTGACAACGCTGTGAGAGACACAATTAGAATTCCAAGAACGAGGGATAATATTTTATATTTTAATTTCAAACCATATCCGGATGCTAAATTTAAATAAACTATTCAAATTCGAATGGTATGAAATATTGGCTCAGGTAGAAAATCATCCAGCTATGCAAAGCCGTACACAGAATTATTTGATTGTATGCGGCTTTCATCTTCAATCCATCGTCAGGATCCCATGATAATTGCTATGAGCATGACAATATCCAGAATATCAATTATGCCATCTTCATTCAAATCACTGGCTTCAAACTGATGTTGATCTGGTGTAGTATTACCCATGACAAAATTGATGATAATTACAACATCCAGGACGTCGACAATTTGGTCATCATTTACATCGCCAGGTTGAATATCCAGAGATGATGGTTCAAAATAACCGGTGCGGGTAAGGCTACCGCGAAAGAGATTCCAATAATCATCCACAGATCCTTCACCCTTTATATCCAGGTTGATCATTCCATCTAAAGCACCGATCAGTATTTCCAGATCACCATCGCCATCAGTGTCTGAAATTGCCGGAGCCCCATAGATAGGATGTTGATAATCAAATGGGAAGTTCTGGTATATATTTCCATATAAATCAAAAATATGTATTTCTCCTGCGTTAGTACCGGTAATTATTTCAGGAATTCCATCATTATTCAAATCGGCAATCGAAGGTGTTGAAGTTACTGGAGAATTAAGATTTATTGGCCATCCTGTAATAGCAGCCCCATCTGGATTAACTGCGTATAAATAGCCATCGTCAGAACCAAATAAAACAATTAATCCCAGGTCCGGGTCATCTAAGAAACCACAAGACGTTGAAATATTTCCACCGGTTTCAATAGTAAATCTGGTGGTTCCGTCAGAATTGATACCATAAAAGTTATCATCCTTTGAACCGGCAAGGATGATCAGCTCATCATTATGTGTTTTTATTATTGATGGCGCCTGCCTGAAGTCACCACCGGCATCAGTAAATGGGAATCCTGGTGCAATTGAGCCGTCATCATAAACCAGGTAGATATTCTCGCTATCCGTACCAACGACGATATCCATCTTTCCATTGCCATTGAAATCAGCAAGTGCTGCGCCTTTTTGAATTTTTTCTACAATAGTGACGGGGAATCCCTCAACTGCAGATCCGTCTGGATTTATAGCGATTATTTGATTTGAGCTTGTTTGACTTCCATAAGTACCAATGACAATTTCCAGCTCATCATCATCATCCAAATTGCCAATAGCGGGGGTAGCCATGATGTATTTATTAATATTTAAATTCAATAACATGTCGCCGGAGGTATTGAATATATAAAGATGTTTATTTTTTGAGCCAATGACAATTTCCAGCTCGCCATCAAGATCAATATCTGCAATAGCTGCAGAACCCCATATATCATCTCCAGTATCATATGGCCAGTTATCCAGAATATTTCCATCATTAGACAGACCATAGAATGAGCCATTATTATCTCCAAAGAAAATTTCGGAATATGGTTCATCCTGTTGATAATGCACTACTGCAGGTGATGTTTGTACTGGGAAATCACCAATCATAGGCCAGTTTTCCTGATAAAGTGACACAAACAATGATAAGGGAAATTCAAATGAATCTATCTGGCCGGAAACATTCACTGCAGAGACAGTTATTGTGCATCCCGGATCTCCCATCAATATATCATCGTTTAATTCAAACTGAAATCCAGATCCTGTTGGATAAGCAGATTCGTCTACCCCGATATATCCGTATTCCATTTCATCTTCAAGAATGTTAACACCTTCGTTCAGACAACTTATTGACGCTGATACATCTGTGGCTGGATTAACCCCAATATTTGTGATCATGGGATGTAAATCAAATGACTCACCTGGGTTAATTACTGAATCGTCATCCCCGTTTGAGATTAAAATCAACTCATCGGTCAGGGCAAGATCAACAGCATAAATGTCAATACCGACGGATAACCATCCGGCATAAGCAGTATCAAAATAATAGGGATGCTGCGAGAAAACATCATTGCAAACATCCAGCATTTTAAAAGCCCCGCTTAAGAAGTTATCGTTTGGTGTGAGATACTGTGTGTTCCAAATATGCCATATATCAGCAGCTATTCCTCTGGATATATCAAGGTCCATATCAAATGGTTCAACTTCAATACCATAATGGAGGCCTCCTTCAACCATCATTTGAAAGGCCTTATTTGGGATGCCAGAATTTGAATGAACGCCACCGTTGTCATTATTGCCGTTGGGGTTGTTTACGGGTGGCATATAATATGGGCTGTTAATATTATCGGGGTGGTTGAACGCAGTTGGATCTTCCATGCTTCTGATACCATTACCGTTCAGGGTGACGTCTTCTCCTACCAACCAGTCACCGCCATTTTGAAATTCTGCTTCCACAAGGTATCCAAAAATATCAGAAAGTGACTCATTCATTGCACCGGAGTGATTCTGATAAATTAATCCTGAACTGGACCCGGTAACAATATGGGTAAATTCATGTGAAACAACATCTTGTCCGGCACACCATGGTCGATTTTGACCACCGCCATTTCCATATACAATAAAACTTTGAGTTGCCATGGCATTTTGCCAATTTGGACCCAGATTTACAATCACTGCCGTTCTATAACCGTTTCCATCTAAGCCATAATGATCATGGGCGTTGATATAATAATCCAGGGTCTTTCTATGGTAATCCAAAGCACTTACCCCGGATGGATGTGAGTCATATAGTGTTTCAGATAAAAATTCAGGAGACTCGCTATTAACAAAACTCAGTATATCATAATTAGTATTGTGGGCAGAGAGTATGAATAATGAACCTGCAGATTCATTTGTTACATCGACCATATTATAATTGCCGATTCCCGGTTCACTATCGGGAGGTATAAAAGAATAGAGTGATGACCAGTCGAAGGTAGCTCCTTCATATATGTTCAAGATTTCAACGGATTCATCAAGTAGATTAATACCGCTTCCTGTGGTTGGACCATCTTCATAAGCAAGGGGGTACGTTTTTAATAGCTCACCTGAATTTGCATTAACAATATATCTTTTAGAGTTTTGGAAATCCGAGACATCAAAGACCCATGCTAATTTTGGAATTTCAATTTGAGTAAATATGATTAATTCAGGAATTATGTCAACTGAATTAGGAATATCGTATAATTCTTTTACACTGTTTACAGCGTCAATTGCAGAGATTGATGGAGTGGTATTGAGATAAATATTTGGCGTATAATCACTGGTAACTGAGGAAAGGTTTCCCAAATGATCGGCATGAAGTTTTATATACGTATTTAAAACGGGTACATCATTATACATCTGCTGAAGAGTAATATGCGATATCCCTTTATAGTCAGTAACATTTGACTTGGTTATGAACTCATCCTGGAAATTTGTGAAGCCAAATAAATCATTATTATTTATGAGAAAATCCAGTGCTACTGATTCAAAAGATCGTCCATCATTAATTTTTAAAACACCACTAAGATTTCGGATAATTCCATGATCATCAGCATGATAAATGAATGGTTTTTGAGGATTGATTTTATAAGACAATTCCTTTATAGAATTTATATTTTCTAGATTGGCACTGTTTAGCATAGTAATAGGAAAGAACAGTGTAAATATAAAAATCCGCTTGATGGTTAATGGGTTCAATCCATTGATAAACCTGATTACTGTTTGCATTTTATTCCTTTTATAAATTTAATTTATTTAAATGTATCAATAACCAAACCTCAAAAGTGATTGAATCATTTAACTGTTTTGTAGTGGAAAATTAGGTCATAAAGCTAACTGATTTATTGCCAAGTTCCAATATGAGATTTTGATCAAATAGTAAAAATGACGCATATCCGTTAGTGGTGTCAACTCTATTGATATGAAGAATTTTGATTTAAGAAATCTGATTTGAAATTTGTTGAATTGAAAATATACCGTACTATAGTTTTTGGAATTCAATAGCAGTGCCGCGGTGATGCCGCGGACTCATCATTCTTTTCTTTGAAGAAAAGAATCAAAAGAACATGCCGCTATCAGGATCTTCCGGTTTCAGGATTTTGACTCGGGATTGCATGAAACTCACTCCAATATCTTGGAGCTCAAACAGCCATGCAATCTAATCCTTATCAAAATTCTTCAATATTTCCGGAATATCCTTAAGGCGGGTGGGAGGGGAACCAAATATAATAGAATCACCAACATTACGTACAATGGGAACTATAAACGTAGTTCAGTTGATTTTATTTGAACTATTGTTATTTCACCAGCATTACTTTTTGGGAAGATTGGAAAGGACCAGCGGTCATTCTAATAAAATACAAACCGCTACTCAGATCAGATGCATTCCATTCCACAGAATATAAACCTGCCGTTTGATAGTTATTCACCAGTTCACTTACCTGTCGGCCGAGTACATCGTACACAACAAGGTTTACTTGTGAGTCTGAGGGGAGTCCGTATTCAAATGTAGTAACTGGATTAAATGGGTTTGGATATGCAGGATGCAGAATATATTGCTGAGGGATGAGATTAATCTGAGCGTTTATTGTATTTCCTGACCAGTCAACCATTTTGACATTTTGGATGTGTATATCACCTGAATAACTAAATATGCTTTCACTATTTAATGTAGAACCTTCAGCGGAGAATATTATCATTCTGTGGGCATTGCTTTCAAATATCCATCCTTCAGGAAGATGATTGTCTAAGATGGTGATGGTACCGGAATAATCAATTTGAATACCGGCAATATTTCCATTTGTATTAATTGAGAGTATACCTCCGCTTGCAACAACCTGGGCATCGCTGAGGGGTTGTGAGCTCATCAGATTATCTCCAAGTATCCAGCTGACCAATAAGACGATATCCTCAATATCAATTTCACCTGATGTGACCACATCTCCAAGAGCAAGTTCTATCTCAGATGGATAATAATTTTCTAGTACAATATTTACCATCACAACCAGATCTAATACATCAGTTACACCATCCTGAGTGATATCACCTAAATCAACAAAGCTATTACCTTCACCGACAAATTGTATGGTTGGAAAATAAGGAGGTGGAGAACAGACATTATTTGCATCGTACTGGTAGTTGCTCTGATAGCCAATAGTTTGACTATACGGTCCGGGCATATTGCGTTGGATATAACCATGATATTGTTGAGTGATTCCACCCCAAAGTGTAATTGTACCTCTGTAATCGTGGTTCACCATATATCCATTAAATCCATTTACCCAGGGACCGCGGCCATCTCCATAGGGAGGATCAAAATGCCCGTTTGTAACATTCTGCCAATATTGGACGGTAAAAGATTCGTTGAATGCCACTAATGATGCATGAATAACCACTCCGGATCCATACATGGAATTTGCTGCACCATTTAGGAGTGTATTGGCGACAATTATATTTGCCCCGGATATTAATCCCATGCGGTTTTCTGATCCGCCATCACAATTTTCATCAGGTTGCGGTGGACCATCATTACCAACAGGTGCTTCAGCGTTTCGGAGGTCATCAGTAATCCAGATATTGCACCAAAGTGTATCAATAGGGGCGGTATAATTATTCGGCCAGGCATGACGACGGTAAGTGATATATTCATCAGTTACAATTGTATATTGTCCCTGATAAATACCACGAACTCTGACTGGACCACCCTGAATGTATAAAACAGCCGGACCATCGGGATTTATAATTTCTTCAGATAATAAATTTTCAGGATTTGGTATACCGGTATCGGTTGCCAGAGGTATGTATTCAGATGTTGAGTATCCATGGGGACCAGAAATAGTTGCATCTAAATAATATTCATCCAACCCGCTTGCACCATTAGGATATTTGGCATGGTATGAAATGAGGGAATCACTATATGATGTGCAAGTTCTCAGGTCACTAGGATTTGCACAATTTGTTGTGGGGTCAGTTACTCCTTCTAAATGAGTTGGAAAAGGGAATGGAATTTCTGTGGTATCTAGCCTTGCCGATAAATTTAAATGAGGTGGTTTGAGAAACCACCAGCGTTTTACATGAACACTTGAATCAGCATAAAAATTGATATCTGTCATAATCAATGTATCACGATGGAAGAAATCATGATTTAATAATTCGGTGGAATCAAACACATAACCCTCACCATTCATCGCCGATTCCTTAGCCAACACATAACCGTTAGGAGGAAATTTCACTGGTGGTCTATATAATATTGGAGGATCGCCTTGAAAAACTTGGTTTTCATTACATATCCAAACATCGGGATAATGAATTTCTCCAGTTTCAGGATCGATTGTTAAAAATACAGTGGTTTGAAATTCAGGACAGCCAAAAACGCCCATTACCATAGTACTATTGGTCTGGATAAAACCACCGCTGAACAATTCACTTTGTCCGAAAGTCGCATTTCGTCTATTTCCAGGACTATCATGTACGAATGGGCCTCCACCTCGTTCTTCTAAATCCGTAAGGTAAACATAATCTGCGAGTGTTCTATTACTGGATGCTGTTCGAACATGATCATCTAAAAATGTATCTGACTGAATCCTAACAAACGATATATTTTGATCTGATATAGATGAGATTGGATAGAGTTGGTTAAACTGCTGTTGTAAATGAAGATTATTGATAGCATTATCGGCAAAAACAAAACAATGAATGGATGTAACAATTATAAATACGTTTTTTATTTTCATTATCTTCTCCAATGGTAATAATTATAAATCTAAAAAGAGGCTTTGAATCTTTATATATTATATATCTCTATTTATGTGACAATAATATTACGAAAATAATTCGAGGGAATATCTCATTTATGGATACTGTTACAAACTGAAAATCTCAATAGTTTGAATTGTAAATGATGGAGGGGAGTTGATTACCCATAAAATAATTACAATTCTTGTGCGATAGGTATTTGAAATGCAATAGCAGTGCCGCGGGGATGTCGCGGACTCATCATTCTTTTCTTTGAAGAAAAGAATCAAAAGAACATGCCGCTATCAGGATTTTCCGGTTTCAGAATTTTGACTCGGGATCGCAGGAAACTCGCTCCAATGGTCTTGGACCTCAAACAGCCACACAATCCAATCCTCGTCAAAATTCTTCAATGTCTCCGGAATATCCTCAAGGCGGGGGGAAGGTAAATAAACCGATGTTATTCTCGATTATCCCTTGTCATTCGCCAATATTTCATGGTCTCAATCCTCGATGCTGCTTCGAGGAAATTATACCGAATCTCTTTTTGCGAGATACCCTGTAAATAAATGGGGAAATACTTCAAAACAAAGGGGCTAAATGCTGCAAGTATATCATCTGTTACAATATTTTCCAGATTATCTCCGGAAATAATTGTTTTTGAACTTGGTTTATTGAGACGAATATCATCAATATCACTTGGTCCCAAATCACCTAACCAGGATTTTGAAAATCCAGATTTGTTTTGATCTCGGTTGATTCTCCGATAGGTCATGAGAACCTGTTGATTTGGAAACTGATTTTTTAAAACAAGATAATACAATTTCAACTGTGGAGACATTTCAGATATGGTTTTGAATTCTGAAACGATACCTGTTTTAAAATCTACGGCAAGTATAATTCCTGAGCTTGAAAGCATATCAATACGGTCAATAGTTCCACCAAATTTTAAAGAGCCTAATTCATTGTGGGAAATAGTAAAATTCGACCAGGATCCATTGCTAATATTTGGATATCCAAAAGCTTGCTCGGCATTAATAAATTTAAAATTGGGGATTATGAGGCGATCTTCAAGCAGGAGATTTTTAAATACACCAGGCTCTTGTTTTTCGTCTACCAATCCATTGGTAAAAGACTGTAGATATAATTTTTCCTCATAACCAATTTCAGGATAATCTTGTATCACACTCTTAGAGGTCTGAAATAAAAGAGATTCTGCTTCTTGTGGAGTCACTTTATTTATTTCCCAGCCAGATGGATCATTATTGCCAAATAATTCAAGAATTTTGTGGATAACGTTACCCATGAAGGCGGCTATGTTGTACTCCGGGTCTATTTCATGGAGTTTCCAGATATATCTCATCAAATATAATAAAGGTGTTTTTGTGAGCATGGTCAACTGTGAGGCAGAGAAACGATTGCCCTTATGATATTCTGTTAATGAAGGGACTTTTCCAGAATATTCATTTTCAGGATTTCGATTTAATAATGTATTATGACGATGAATTTGTTTTTTCAAATTAAGTGGTGTATTCCCGTTGACTTTCAGCAATTTATTGCGGTAGAAAAGTTCAGGAGAAATGTATGGGGTTGATTTGATAACTTCCATGGATTCGAGGAAGATAGAGTATTGCTGTTCACTGCCATCCACTCCATTGAGAGGGCATGAAAGAAAAACCTCCTTTGCGCCAGATATCCATGAATGAAATATCATTTGATTGGCATTATAATGAAAATCAGGGATGTTTTCCATCATAAATCCAGTTGGTGTCTGGGATGGAAAATCTCCCTGCACTAAACCTGGGATATAGAGATATTTTCCAAATGTATTGCTGATGCTGTCGGCGACAGATAACAACGATATTCCATCATTGTGAGTTTCTGTGGAAATATCCAATTTCAAAGATTCACGGAGCTCCAGTCCATATTCCCCAACAGAAATAGCCGGATAATTCTGATTTAGAAAGATTGAAAGTTGCTGAACAATCATAGAAAATGCATCAATTGCTTTCTTTTCCATCGTGCCGATCGATTTTGAATATTGTTTAAATAAGTGAGTTATCACATACTCAAATCGTTTATAGATGGGGTCGGTGGAATTGTTGATCTCTGATACATATTCGGCTATGAACTTACACAGTGGCTCAACATCAATATCGGCATGATATTTTGATTCTGCAGCATCAAGGAGGGATTGATATAAATCCAGTTTGTTCAAAACTTTGCCGGCATTGCCATTTCGTCTCATTCTAATATCGAGTTTTCTCAACAACGACATATATTCATTGTGATCATCAGGATAGACACAATATGAAATTGGATGCATAAAATATGGTCTCATATCCTGCCAGGTCAGTTGATTTGAGTCCATTAATCGCAGCAATGTCAGGCAGGCATGAATGACTGGTCTTTCGAATAAAGGCTCGCCCTTTGAGAGCTGCATGGGAATACCGGCATCCTCAAAAATTGGTAATAGAATTGGAATATATTTTTCCATGGATGGCAGCACAATAATGATATCATCCAAATTTATATTTTTTGAAATTTGGGTTATAATTCTATTTTTTATATCCGTCAATTCTTCATTTAAATCAAAATATTGATGCCAGGGCGGAAGGTGAACCTGATCAACCTGAGAATCCAATTCGATCTGAATTAACTTTTCACAATGATGATTGATAATCGGGATGAAATCAATTTCCTTCTTATAAACGGGTGTCAAAGAATCAAGATATACATGTTTTCCGTGAAATAGGCTCAACTTGAAGTTGTCAGTAGATAAATATGGAAAGTAACCACTTTTTGATAATTGTGCTTCAATATCCTCATTCAGGTTTTGCAATTTATTATCAGGGAGGATGCCATGCTTATCATACAGGTCATAATTTTTCTTTAGTGCCTGCAATATTCCAGGGTATTCTTTAAAGGAATAATCCAGATAATAATTATTTTGATATTTACGAATCAAACTTCTGATGAGCAGACCGGGTGCAGGTTGAGAATTAAATTTTGCATTCAATCCGGTGAAGGTATCAATTATCATTGTGGGATGTAGTTGATTCTGCGAAGATAAATGCGTCATTAACTGATTAATTCTCAATTTTGATGGACAAATTATTATGGCATTTTCAGGCAATGAATTCATTTGATCTGAGAGGAAGATTTTATTATTGTCAGGATAACTCGGTTGCCAACCGCAAATAGATTCAAATTCCACTTTATTGAAATAGTCAGGTTCAAAAGGAACATCTGTAATATCTTGTAAACGGGTATAAGCAATCTCAGCGCGGATATTTGGGAAGTGAAACATATATTTCAACAACTGTAAATATATCTGGACCTGATGAACATACTGATTATGATATTTCCTGCTACTGTCTGTCTTGTAATCCCTAACGACCCATTCATCAGACTCCTTATATAGTAAATCAATCACTCCTGATATTATGAGGGTGTGGTGAGTACTGATAGATTTAAATTCGGCTCTTACAGGATATTCTGTAAAACGATCCGTTTCAGGAAAATCAAACACTTTTGTAATTTGAGGATAGTCGGCTAATTCACGTATGTGCTGAAAAATTTCATCATGATGATTCTTTAATTCGAAATACTGTGGTCGATCCAATTGGTTTCGAAGTTGCTGATCATACGTATCGATGTCTAGGTAATTGTGTTCCAAAACCCAATGAATATAGGTACCAAATGCAGAAGAAGAATATTGACTGGATTCTTCAGATGGAGCCACTTCAGCAGTTGGACTCAAAGTCTCCGATAAATAATGAACGCTGAGATGAAATGACGAACTGATTGGTGATTTTGGAATTGGATATGAGTAATCAACAGATTCGATATTGTGAGAGTTACTTTCCCATTTGGTTTGACGGTAGGGAGTTAGAGTAATATCTGCTTCATCATGGTCTATACTGCCTTCGGTCAATCTATCGGCAGTTATCTGATAAATGCCTCTTACCCAGTTCATCCAGGTACTGGTTGATTTACGAAACTCAATTATTTCAGGATATCCTTTTTTGGGATGTTCTTCCACAACCCCCGACAGAATTACACCATATTGGGCTCGGGTAACCGCAACATAAAACAAACGAATATATTCAGCGAAAAGTTCTTGAAACGCATTTTTTCTCAATAGTCTGAGAATTACAGAATTTGATTTTTTACCCATATGCGAGGAGAATGTGAATCCCATTTCTGTATGTTCATTACCTGATTTATCCGGAATAGACGCCATTGAAAAGCTGGATTTATTGTCAAAATTCATCTGTCGGTGTAAGTCGGGTAGAACAACAAAGGGGAAATCCAAACCCTTTGCTTTGTGTATGGACATGATGACAATATCGCTATTTACTGATAACTGGGCAAACTCCTCATCAGGATGAGTAGATCGTCTTTGTCTGAGCAATAACTGAATCCGAATCAAATGTTTGCCATCCAGTGACCATTTGTGAATCAACCTGATACATTTATGAATATTTTTCCATCTTTGGGATCCATCATTTTCAGAGAGATATCCTAACTCGCGAAACTCACTATGAAATATGCTTGTCAATAAACGATCTAATGGATCTGTATGGACTCTATGAAGCCAATTGTTTATTTCTTCAAATATGTCAGGGAAATGGTTTTCCAATAATTCAAATACAGGAAATCGTCCCCTAGCCGGTTCGAGCATCTGGGTAAGTTCATCATCACTCAAGGCAAAAATCGGAGATCGAAGGAGACCTGCCAGAGCCACATCGTCCAGTGGATTGATGAGAACGGATATGATCATTTCAACATCTAAAATTTCCTGACGACTATAAAAACCTCGGCTGCCAATAATTTCAGCCTTTAAACCACTTTGTTTGAACGCCTCACGGTATGGACCAATATTGCTTTTTACATTTCGCAGCAACACGCCGATTTTGGGTTTCCCTGGTGGGCAGTCTAATTGTTTATAATGTGAGGTTTGCTGGAGATCCTTTAAAATAGTTGCCAAATGTCTGGCATAAGCCAAATCATCCTGTTTATATGTTGATTCACCACTTTCAGATTCGTCAGCTGTAACCGTCAAGATATTTACATTAATAAAGCCGCCAATGCTGGTATCTTTTTCTTTCAAGTCATGGGATTTATTGAGAGGATAGGATGTGGAATTAAATTTTGCTTCATAGGATTTTTGCATGTCATCTTCAGGTGTAAACAGCTTGGAAAATAAAGGATTAATAGCTTTTTTGATAAATTCAGCTGACGATCGATAATTATCATCAAACTCAATTTCCAGTGGAGGATTATCCATGTTCCTCAATTCCCCGATCGCATGGTTAAGTACTTTTACATCAGCATTTTGGAATTTATAGATGGACTGCTTTTCGTCCCCGACAAGAAATATTCCTTTTGAACGTATAATTCCTTTTGAAGAACATATAGTCTTGATAATGCTCCATCTCAATTCATTGGTATCCTGAAACTCATCTACCATGATATGCGGGAATATTCGACCGTATTGTTCGCCTATCCCAGGATATTCAGATAACAACTTATGAGTTTGGAATAATACATCAGCATAACTGATCATATGATTTTCAAGCTTTTTCTGCCAAAGCAGCTGCGTAAACTCGTGATAGAGATTGACCAGGTCAACAAGGAGTTTGGCTGCCAATTGATCATCGGCAGTGAAGAGACTCTTAATTATTTCTTCAGGTAGTATGGATTTGATTTCAGCGATACAATCCAGAAAAATTTGTTTGATTGCTTTGTGATCGTTAATCTCGTATCCGTTGCTTTTCCAGATACTCTGATTTGGCAGTAGATCGACTCTCTTTTTATATGTGCCGCTAGCGGTTACAAGCATGGGATGAATGTATTGACAGTAAAATGATTTGGGTTCATCTGATTGAACAAAGTTTTCAATCATTTTCTGCATTGACTGGATTTTTTCTTTGGTATCTGCAGGCATACGAACTGTGAGAATCTGTTCAAACGATTCAGACAGGATTTCGGCAGCCTGACCCACGTCGGCATCTGGCTCATATTTATCCCGCCATAATTGGAAAATATCTTTTGAAGTTTTGCCAGAATACTGACGTTCCCATATTGATAATTCGTTATGGTTATCAATTAGATATTGGATGGCGGACCGGATTCTGTACAAACCCAGATGATTTACCAGGTAGAGAAATTTTTCATCATTATTAGAGTAAAGCTGTTGGAAAAAAACATGTAGGAGATTTTGAGTCAAATCCCGGATATCATTTTCATCACCGGTAGAAATGGTTGGGTCTATTTTTGCCTGTATGGGATGTTCCCGGAGGATTTTTGCACAGAATGCATCGATGGTTTTTATTTGATTTCGAGAGAAGGTTTCCAGTATCCAATCTGAATATCCATCGGCGCTTGAGTGAAGAATATTTTGCCCAAGACCATCTATTTCTAATTTGCCTTTTCGGATGAGGGTGTTGATATCCTTGTATATCCTGCTGGACATTTCTGCTGTAGCCTTGTTTGTGTAGGTGATTACCAGAATATTTGCGGGTCCCAGCCATTCAGCTTTTGGTGAGTCGATTGATTTTTTGGCGAATTCATCGAGAATAGCGATATATCTTTTGGATAATGCATAGGTTTTTCCTGCACCGGCGCAGGCTCGGATGACGACATTTCTATTCAGGTCGAGGGCGTTAATGAGATTAGACAATGTATATATTTTGGATAAATTATTTGGTATGAAATATTTTCATATAAAAATCATTTCCTAAATTTATCAGGAATAATTCAGGAAAACTAAACATGAAGGAAGACACGAAAGATTACCGGAGAGTATCAGCTATTATCTCCGGTCGCGTTCAAGGCGTCTATTACCGGGAATCCACCCGCCGGCAGGTTTTGAAAATTGGCGGATTAACAGGCTGGGTAAAAAATCAGCCAGATAATACGGTCAAATTAATTGTGGAAGGAAATCGAGAGAAAGTACAACAATTACTGGATTGGTGTCAATCCGGTCCGCCTATGGCAAGAGTTCAATCAATTGATATACTGGAAGAAAATTACCTAGGTGAATTCAGTGATTTTATGGTGAGATATTAGATGATGAAATCGACAATATCCTGAAACCCAAATTGGATATTGTGTAAAGGTATATTCTCCTTTTTTAAGTTAAAAATTTATTAACTATGGTAACTTAAGAGTAATTGTGCTACTGCACGTTCATTTTCTCTACCTTTCTACTTCACAGAATGGGATATATTAATAAAAAAAGAGCTCATGAATAACATGAGCTCTTTTTTTATTATATTAACTTATAATTCAATATGATCAAAGCTACCATAGAGTAATAGTTGCGCCAATTGAAATCCTCGTATAGGTCATATCTACTCCTTCACCAACATCAATATCGTACCATGAGTACAAAACATTAGCCCCAAATTTTTCGGAGAAAGAATATCCGGCACCAATTGACCAACATAAACCTCCATCAATATCACTTTCATTAGGAATATCTAGACCGACTCGGGCAAATCCATTTATGGCATCTGTAATATTATAATTTGCAATTCCGTAAACAGAATGGATTGCAAACTCATCATCTCTCTCTAACTGGTATTCACCGCCGGCGCCAAACATATCGGTAAACATATAATCATAGCTAAGACTTATCCCTTCTTCAACATCAGCGGTTATGCTGTTTCCGCCACCAGTTGCTTCCACTTCCTGATTTACATCATAAGCAATCCTGAACTGTGAGAATGCAATGCTACCAACCACAGACAAGGATAATAAGTAATTTAAATAATTTCATCTATTTTCCTTTGTATTGATTTTTAATTGTCTTCAAGACCGTCAATAGTTTACGGTTGTTAAAAGAGTTTAATCAAATCTTAAAATAAGATACACATACCCATTAATATTTTGATTGTGGACTTATCAATCTATTTTATTGGTATTTGATACACCTGTAAATAGCTAAACTTTACGATGTATTTTTATCGATTTTCAGGTATTTCGTGAGTCAAAAAGGTGTTTCTGATAATCAGCACGGAACATCTAAAGGTGAAATAATTTAGGGTTTCGCCAGAAGAGGCAGTCACACAGGTAATACATAAATTTTAATAGTAAATTGGAAAATTAATTTTGAATAATCACTACAAAAAAATGAATAATATCCTGGCATGGATTGCATTCATACTATCATTTATCGTTTATCTTTCGACGATGGCACCAACCACTTCATTCTGGGATTGTGGCGAATTTATTGCTACCTCGGTAATCATGGGTGTGCCGCATCCACCGGGGAGTCCATTATTTCTAATTATCGGAAATGTGTTTTCTCATCTGCCATTTTTCAGTGATGTTGGAGCAAGAGTAAATCTGATATCTCCAATTGTCAGTGCATTAGCCGTATTGCTTTTATACCTAATTATTGTCCAGCTTATCGAAGAATGGAAAGGACCGGTAAAAACAAATTCAGAGGCGATAATTACTTTTGGAAGTGCATTCATTGGAGCTTTGACGTTTTCACTCACTGACTCTCACTGGTTTAATGCCGTGGAAGCAGAAGTATACTCAATGGCAACATTTTTTACAGCAATCATTGTGTGGCTTATCCTTCGCTGGGCACAGGGCATTGGAAAACAGGGCAATGTTCGTAATATTCTAATCATAGCTTATCTGGTTGGATTGGCCATTGGCATTCACTTACTGAATCTTCTTGCCTTTCCTTTTCTTGCTCTCATTATTTACTATAAAAAATATCCGTTCAGGCCAGTATCCTTCCTCACCGTAATTATCTTAACAGGAATTGCCTTTGGTGTGATATATCTCGGGATTATCAAGGGAATTCCAAACTTACTGGATAAAACAGGATTGTCCATGACAATCATTATTATCTTAGGTATTTTCGCCGCAACGGCTTATTTCATCAAATCTAAAAAAACATTGCTTGCCACATTATTAGCTTGCCTGTCCTTAGTCTTGGTAGGATATTCCACATATACGACAATTTTTATCCGGGCGGTCCAGAATCCTGCCATCAATGAAAATTCACCTGATACTATTGCAGGGGCAATCTCCTATCTAAATCGTGAACAATATGGTGATTGGGATATCCTTAATCGAAAATCTACACTCCAGCGACCGGAAAACACTTATTGGAAACGATACACTCTTAATCGAGGCAAACCAAAACCAAAAGAAGTACGTGATTTTATCTGGAATTATCAGGTAAAAGAAATGTATCTACGATATTTTGCCTGGCAATTCATTGGTAAGGGGGAGATGGATTGGCCGGTGATCAATAAAAAAGGCACTCTTCTTCGATATAAGGAAGGTATCAATTCCACAAGATATATCATACCATTGGCATTTATTATTGGAATGATTGGTATGGTATTTCATTTCCAGCAGGATTGGCGAAGAGCCCTGGCTGTGCTGGCATTGTTCGTTACCACTGGTCTGCTTATCATTTTATATTTAAATCAATATGATCCCCAACCCCGGGAAAGAGACTATTCATATGTAGGAAGTTTTTTTACATTTTCAATCTGGATCGGTATCGGTATCGCCGGCATTGCAGATTGGATTTCAAAGCTGGTGAAAGATGCGAACGGTTCAAAAATGGCAACTGCAGGATTAATGATCCTGCTATTTATTATGATGCCGGTGAATATGCTGGCAAAGGATTATCGAGAACATAATAGGGCTGGAAATTTTGTGGCCTGGGACTATGCCTATAATATGCTGAATTCCTGTGAACCGGATGGAATCATATTTACCAATGGTGATAATGATACGTTTCCATTATGGTATCTTCAGGAGGTGAGGGGCATACGTAAAGATATACGGGTTGTGAACTTAAGTCTACTAAACACACCATGGTATATTCGACAGTTACGGGATGATCCGCCTACCCTTCCGTTGAAAATGTCAGATAAGGATATTTCCGGAATTACGCCAATCGTTTGGGAGCCAAAGGATATTTCAATTGCTGGCCCCATCCCAGATAAAACACCAATTACATGGAATCTGAAACCCACCTACGCCGGGAGATATATCCGGGTGCAGGATCTGATGGTATATCGAATCATCAAAGATATGAAATGGAAAAGACCCATCTATTTTGCAGTAACCGTTTCTCCTGATAATCAAATTGGTCTGAATAAATATTTGCAAATGGAAGGTCTGGTTTACAGACTTACCCACGAAAAAGGAAGTGAATTAGATTATAAACGAATGCTTCAGAATATTACTCAAACGAGCAATATGGATAAACTAATTGTCACTGCAGATGATTATCGTGAACATATGGCCTCTGACGATGGAGTCTATCGATATCGGAACCTGGATAATCCCGAAGTATTTTATAATTCAAATATCCAAAGATTAATCCAAAATTACCGATCAGGCTTTTTACGACTGACACTCAGTGATGTGTATTCTGGCAATGATTCAAAAAAAGAAAACGCTTACCGGATTCTAAAAGATATGGATCGATATTTCCCAAATGATTTACTGCCGTATAATAGTCCTGATTTGGAATTACAAATTGCCCGATTATACAATGGTGCAGGAGATGTTGAGGAATTTAAAAAGAGATTGCTGGAAATTGAAAACTATGTTGATCTTCCAATGGAGACCCATTATTATATTGGTCAGATGTACTTAAATGAATTGTCTGATTACGAATCTGCTATCCGGGTTTACAAATATTTACATGGATTAAAGGAATATTCCCACATACCCAATTTTATGGAAGGATTAGTCCAGGCCTATTCCAGATCGGGGCAAGTTTCTGAGGCTGTTGAGGTATTAGAAAACTGGATATTATCCAACCCGGATGATACAGAAGCAAAGTCTATGTTAAAATATTTGAAAGAAGAGGAATCATAGGTCTTCCCCTTGTATCAATAATTATTCCCCATTTTAATGGTTCAGATATAATTGATTCATGTCTGCAATCATTGAAGTTATGCTCGTACGAGAATCTTGAAATAATTCTTGTTGATAATTACAGCTCTGATGACAGTGTCAGTTTTGTACAAAAAAATTATCCGTATGTTTGTATTATTCAAAATTCTGAAAACCATGGTTTTGCCGAAGGATGTAATATTGGCTCTCAACAGGCAAAGGGGAAATACCTGCTCATATTAAATAATGATACTATCCATGAACCGGATTGGATATTGCCATTGGTAAATATCTTAGAATCGGATTCAACAATATCCTCCGTTCAGCCCAAAATTTTGAATTTTCATAATCGTCAACTTTTTGACTATGCCGGTGCATCCGGAGGATTCATGGATATGTTTTGTTTTCCATTCAGCAGGGGCAGAATTTTTGATACCGTTGAAATGGATAAAGGCCAGTATGATGATCCAATTGAAATATTCTGGGCTTCAGGCACAGCATTTCTCACCAGAAAAGATTTGTTTTTGGAAACAGGTGGTTTTGATGAAGATTTATTTGCTCACATGGAAGAAATCGATTATCATTGGAAATGCAAGCTGATGGAATACCGGATATTTGTTCAGCCATCCTCAGTGATATATCATATGGGGGGAGCTACACTTCAATATTCTTCTCCAGAGAAAACCTATTTAAATCACCGCAACAGTTTTCTGCTGCTGCTGACAAACTATAGTTTTATCAACAGTGTTATATTGTCAATTCCACGATTTATGATGGAATTATTATCGGCTTTTCGCGACCTTTTTTCAAAAAGGACAGATCATGGGATTGCCCAATTCAGAGCCCTTTGGTGGATTATTAGTCATCCGGGTATTGTGATGAAAAGACGTCGAAAAACAAAGAAGATCCGAATGCTAAAAGATGCAGATATTATGGTGAATATGTACCGAAGAAGCCTGGTATTTGATTATTTTGTTCTAAAAATGAAATCATATACAGAAATTTTAAGGAAATAATGCCAAAGTCAAAATTAACAATTGACCATATTGTTCATTATGTAGAAAATCTGGATATTGCCGTTGAAGATTTTCAAAAAAATGGCTTTAACGTTTTAAGGGGAGGTATCCACACTGGTGGAATAACTCAAAATGCGATGATCCATTTTTTAGATGGTACTTTTATTGAATTAATATCTTTCACTAATTCTATACAATCGACTTTCTTTAAATGGATGTTCAGGCTTCATCTCAGTAGTTTTATACATAATTCTCCGAGAATGACTGTAGCAAAACGAGTTGTCTCCCGAATGGCGCTCTGTCCTCAGGGTATGATCGATTTTGCGATAAAATCGAGATCATTTCAAGATGACTATACCCGGATAACCCATGAAGGTGTACAATTATCAACTCCTGCTAACATGACGAGAAAATTACCAGATTTAGAGCTATGTTGGCAGATGAGCATCCCAGAGTTTCACGAGCTGCCTTTCCTCATATCAGATTATAATGTGATTCCTGTTCTTAATCATGATGCGGCAATACATGAGAATGGTGCGACTGGAATTTCGAAGATTTTAGTTTTTACAAATAAACTTAAAAAGACCTCCGAATACTATCAAGCGTTTCTGGGTATTGATGCTGAAATCGTCAATAGTGAATCGAGAAAAGCGGTTTTGTTTCACTCTACACCAAGTATTATTGAAATAGTTAGCCCCAAAATTCCAGATATGGATTCCCGTGGTTATGGAATATTTGCTCTTGAATTTAAATTTCCAGATCAATCCAGAGAAGCCAACTAGCAAACTATCTTTTAGATAAACATCTTTTCATATTTGGTAACAGCATTCTGTAGTTTTATCAGGATTACACATAATCAGGGATGGAAAGGTCAAAGGGTATTTCTCCAATATAATTGATTTGATCAACTTGCATACTGGATTTAATTACATGGATTACCACACCAGTTTTTTTGGCATGAACCAATGCTTTGCCAAGTTTGGGATCTCTTTCCCATTGCGGAGTAAATAAATCTACATCATGTCGCTGAACAACAAATAGGACCATACAATTTTTTCCAGCTTCCTTCATTTCTGAGAGATGCATCAAATGTTTTCTACCTCGTTCGGTTACAGCATCCGGGAATTTTGCGACCCCATTTTCTACATAAGTCACAGATTTAACTTCAAGATATAACAATTTTTCATCATTCCTCAACAGAAAGTCAAAACGACTTTTACCCACGGTATGCTCTCTTTTTTCTACCTGCCAGTTTTTGAGAAATGGTATGGATTTATTCTGAATGAGATATTCAACAAATGTATTTGGGAGCCAGGAATTGATGGAAATTAATGTTTTCCCAGAATATACTGCCTGGGTGGAATATCCGGTTTTACGATGGGGACCATTTTCTTTTTTAACCAGGAGTTTTACGCCGGGAAAAAGTAATTCCTTTAGTCTGCCGGGATCAGGTAAATGACTAAGATGTTTGGTGCCGTTAATTTCAATTTCAGTCAGAAACCTATTTGGGCGACTAATAAATTTGGCGGTTAATAATTTCCATGGTAATTTCATTTAATGCGAGTCTCTTAAGAATATTTCAGTGATAATAATTGGGTGAAACTAATCATTTATGCTATTCAATTACATAATTAAAAAAACTGAAATTAATGTAATTTTTATTTAAGGAATGAACTGAAATCTCTTTAAATTTTAATTCCGTTATGAACAAATACTCAAATCATTTCCTCATTGCCATGCCCCATATGATGGATGCCATCTTTAAAGAAAGCCTGGTATTCATGTGTGATCATGATGAACAGGGCGCTATGGGCATCATTGTCAATAAACCTATGATGACTGATAATGTTGAAGAAATTCTTACCCAGACCCATCTCGATCAAATCACCCCATATCCCAATGTATATTTTGGTGGTCCTGTGAGGATCGAACAGGGATTGTTTCTCCATGACAAGAACTATAACATTGATGGGACATTTACCGTTTCAGATGAGGTGTCGCTCACAACAAATCCCGATATCATAAATGATATCTTAATTGGCAAGGGCCCCAAATATTTCCGTTTCACACTTGGTTATGCTGGATGGGGGTTGGGGCAATTGGAACGAGAAGTTGAAAATGGAGATTGGCTTGTCATGCCTGCCACCGGTGATTTCATTTTCCAGACACCTGACAATAAAAAATGGAAAAGTGCTGCCAGTCAATTTGGTATAGACATCCTGGATTTTAATGGTCAGACAGGACAGGCATAAAAAACTCCTTCACAAATAAATAGGTTTTATTTGTTGGGCTAAAGTCCGTTTTCTTACTCTCCTATCCACAGTTAAAATATCAGACTTAATGTTTCATTCAATCCGGCATCAATCCTTTATCCGCAAAACTGGTGATTTGATTCCCGGCGATAATAATGTGATCATGAACGACCACATCGATAGATTTACAAGCTGATATTAATTTATTCGTAATTGACTGATCATCCCTTGATGGCTGAGGGTTTCCTGAAGGGTGATTATGAACAAAAATGACAGCAGCTGCATCCTTCTGCAATATGAATTTGATCACCTCCCGCGGATAAACTGCACTTGTGGTAATTGTACCTGTAAAAAGTTTTTCAACTGAGATGATTCTATTTTGTCCATTTAACAAAACCAGGAGAAAGGACTCTCTGTTTTTATCCCTGAGACGATGCTTGAGGTAATCGATCACATCATTGGACGATTTTACATAATCGGTGTTAATAATCTGATCCTTCAAATATCGTCTTGAGACGGCTTGTATCATTTTAATGCCAAAAACATTTGCCGGCCCAACCCCATATTCCTTTTTTAATTCATCCGGATGAGCTTCAAGAACGCCTTTTAATGATTTAAATTTTTTGATCAGATTCTTGGCGGTATTTTTTTGATCCCGTCTATTGTCGGCAAGTTTTAATAAGAGTTCGATGACCTCATAATCCAGAAATCCTTCCAAACCGCCATCTAAAAATCTTTTACGCAATCTTGCATAATGTCCATGTTCATTCATTTTGGTCTCCTTCATAACCTGAGAATTACCTAAAAATAATTTGATTCGAGTATTCCACCCAACATTTTATTTAAAAATATAGATGGGGTATAAAATATGCAAATCTCAAAATAGAATCACTTGATATGAGTAAAAAACGTCAAAGCGCCCTGGCAATTGTTCTGTAGGGTTTTATCCGTTTTGGATCGGAGTGGTGATTGTAAAACCTGGACTAATTATAAAATATTAATTCAATTATTTTAATATCACCTGAAAATATTTCTCAATAAATGGAATAAATTTCAAGTAGAAAATGTCAAAGAATTTAAAGGATTAAAATAATCCAAAGTCTAAAAACTTAAAATCAAATACAATCACATCAAAATGAAGATGACAACATATATTCTCCTCATAATGATTACCATATCATTTGCTCAATACAATCTTGTTTGGCAGGTTGATCAGGATTATTACGAAAGCGGACATATCCTTTTTGATGTGAATGATGACGATGTTGTCGATTTGACTAAACAATATGGACCATACATTACCGTATATGATGGGTCAGATAATTACAGCATAATCTGGTCACTTAATAACCTTGATTTCGAATACAATACCCTATATCAGGAATTAGATATTAATACTGATGGATCGTCTGAGTTCATCGTTGTATCCAGCGATATCTGGACGCAAAATCGCTTCCAGGTTCACCTCTACCAAAACCTTGATACAGAACCGATGTGGAGTTCACCCATTTTTGAGGGTTATCTCTCAGGAACTGATTCATTTGATCTACTTGGAGATGGAAACAAGAACATACTAATTGGATCTGTGAACTCAACTGATAGTGATTATTCAAGTTCAATTGTTCTATTGAATGGTTCTACTGGAGAGATTCTATGGAATGAGCCAGATATTGATGGGTATATTACCGGGCCATATTCTGGTGATCTGGATGGAGATGGTAAAACAGAAATTCTTTATAATCAGTATCATCAAACCTCAGAAACCTATCAGTTGATTTCATCGGAGATATCCATTGAATGGTGTGGTTCCGGTGATATAAATGAAGACACTATGCTGGATATTCTTGATATTGTCGCATTGGTCACCTGCATAATGGATGGCTGTAATTTTGAAGATTTTCCCTGTTGCGATATTACCAATGATCAGTCAATTGATATTCTGGATATTGTATTGATGATAGATCGGATATTAGGTGAGTGGTTTTATCAAAACCTGACTATCATTGAGGAATGGCAGGTGGATCAAAATCAGTACGAAAGTGGACATTTATCATTTGATATCAATTTGGATGGTTATCCTGAACTTACCAAAACATTGTTCAATACAGTAACAATTTATAATGCGGTGAACAACTATCAGGTTGATTGGTCTTTTCTTGATGAAGAATCAGACTATTTATCGCTGCAGATTTTCGATCAGGAATTATTTGAAGGTTTTGAAGGCGGAATATTTTTACACGAGACCGTCACATCAGATACACTCTTTCATATTAGCCTGCAGCTTCCTGCAGACAATACTCCACAATGGGATTCAGATACCTGGGATGGTTACATTACCCGTGTCCAGTTATATCAAGAGCCTGAAAGCGAGACTGGATTGTTCTTTTTAGGGGTAAACGAATATATTGAATCGACAGATAATTATGTATCTCGAATAGTAGTTTTGAATACTGATGATGGGTCAATTCAATGGCAAAGTGAAGAATATTCAGGTTACATAATTGGACCCTACGCTGGGAATATTAATGGAGACGGTAACACAAATATTCTGGTAAATATCTTTGATACTGTAAGTGAGGCTTCATCGCTGCTATTATATGAATATTCTGAAGTTGCAACTCAAAGTGATAATAGTGTACCCGTGTTTTACTCTCCGGAAAATAAACAAAAAATTCAGGTTAACCTTCCGTCATCATGCAGCTCTGATGCGGCATTTCAAAACTTAAAAGGGATTTTTCCAGTTGGCAATTAATTATGTCTAAAAATAAAATTAAAAATACAATCTATCTCATTTTTCTTCTGTCCTGTGGTGTTTCACAAAACTATTCCGGTATCCTCAATCTATATCCATGGAATGTGAGTGCCTCAGTTTATGCGACGGGCGGTGATTATTCCACGGGATCAGAATATTCATCCACTTCAATATATTTTTCAATGGATCGCCATTGGAAAGATCGCTTCATCGTTTCATATGAAGAAATCACAATTAGCAATGATAATGAAGATTTCAAGCAGTATAATTTGTTTGGCAAAGACTATTTCTTTATTAGACCATGGTTCTCCCTGGGTGGAATTGTCGGGCATTTTGAAACAAATTTCAGTATGGTAAATGATACTCTAAACTCTCCCGGCGTCTACACCCTGAATAGAGCAATTCGCTCTGATCAATCCGGCTGGATTCTTGGTTTTCAATTAATGGGCGATTTGGAGAATATGGGTTATTCCTTCAATTATATTTCATCAAAATACCTAGATACACAGGCATTTACAGATGAGTATGAATATGAAACCATTTTTCAGGATACCACATATAATTATATATCCAGCGCAAAAACAAAATTTGACCAAATTGGTCTAATGATTAGCAAAAAAATTGGCAAGCACATTTTCAGGATTGGGTCATCAGGACATTTCTTTCCCGATAAGAATTATTATGCCCATCATGGTGTATGGGAATATGAAGGTAAAAATGATCTTTATTCGATACTGTCTTTCGGATTTGGCGAGAGTCGGTATGCTGTTGATTCTCATGCATTGCTTGTCAACAATAATTCAGATATATTAACCGAATATGTCAGTTGCAATATGTCGAAAAGAATAGCCACCCATTGGACAGTATATGGTAACATCTCATTTCATAAATATCAGTTTTATAACATTCCCGGAAATTATAATACCCGATATTTAACATTTGGATTACAGATAAGATTTTAAAGGATTATATGAAACGATTATTGCTGATACTTTCAATTTTTCTCTCTGCATCATTCTCAAAGGACGATTTGAGTCTTGATGTAAATATTGTTGTGGATGCTGACACTGGTTGGCCTGTTAAAGTAATGGTATCTGGTTATTCGCCACACGATCAAATTTGGATGGGCACTTCTCGGTATCCATTCAATGCTGAAATACCGGAAACAGATGGAATACACGATATCATAATTATATATGAAGGTATCATTGAATATGAGGTATCCATCAAACCAATATTGCTGGATGGTAGTTTTGAAATAGCAATATGGGGCACAAAAGTTCCAAAAGTGGATTGCACTCTTGAGTATTGTCATTGGTGTAAGGTAAATGGATTTCATCTTGATAATCTGTTGATTTATAAAACTGGACTATTAACACAATTAAATGGATATTAAAACAGGAGGCCAAATTGCCAGAGCTATTTAAATCGGAATTAACCTTAAGTGACAGTGGGTTTTTATTTGACCATAATTCAGGGCTTACCTATACATTGAATGTGACGGGTCAGTTTATTTTCAACTGCATGGAAGATGGTCTGCAGGCAGTAGATATACTGGGTAAAATCATGAAAGAATTTGAAGTAAACGAGGATACTGCAAGAAAAGATATGGATGATTTTTACCGGCAATTAACGGATATGGGACTGATTAGTAAATGAGTATTAATGTAGCGGTAACCGGTCTCCATGCTGCCGATAATCCGGCACCGGGAATTGGTGTAATTCGATCTCTGCGGCACCCTGAAGGATGGGACGGAAAAATTATTGGTCTTGCGTATGATGTACTGGATACAGGTGTCTATGATGATGGTCTGCTTGATCATGTTTATATGATTCCATATCCCAATCAGGGTAGTAAATATATTCTGGAGCGAGTCCTGTATATAAATGCAGAGGTAGGCATTGATGTTTTGATTCCCACTTTAGATAGCGAATTGACGACATTCCAGCAACTGGAGCCTGAATTAAACCAACATGGTATTTTCCTCTTTATCCCGGAGAGCAAAATCACCAATAAAATATCTAAGGTATATCTCGCTGAGTTTTGCGAAAAGGAGAATATCTCTTACCCCAAAACCAGGGTCATCAAGGATCCCGGTGAACTAAAAGAAGCCGTAGAAGATATTGGTTTTCCACTCATGTTAAAAGGTGTTTTTTATGAGGCCTATACCTGTAATAATCACATGGAGGTTCTAAATCACTTTGACAGGATTAAACTGAAGTGGGGACTACCGATTATACTCCAGGAAAAATTAGATGCCGAAGAGTTTGATATATGCTGTGTGGGTGATGATGATGGCAATTTAATGGGGGCGGTGCCTATTCGGAAGACCCGACTTACTGATAAAGGAAAAGCATGGGCGGCGGTGACATTGAGAAATAGCGATTTGATGGAAATTTCCAAAAAAGTCCTAAAAAAACTAAAATGGAAAGGACCCTGTGAAGTTGAAATTCTCCAGGATACTAAAACGAAAGAATATAATCTGATCGAGATAAACCCAAGATTTCCAGCCTGGATATTCTTGTGTACCGGAGCAGACCAAAATCTCCCCCGCATGGTAGTGGATTTGGCCATGGGAAAAACGGTTGAACCGCTTGAGCCGGCTAAATCAGGTGTGTGTTTTGTCCGCCACGCTACTGATCTGGTATGCCCACTTGAATATATCGAAAAATTAACAACCATCGGTGAGTTACATTATAGTACGACTAAAAATTAGAGGAGGTTGATGATGTCAGAAAAGAAAAGCTATTTAAAACCCACGATTGTCAGACATTCAGTTGGTGTTACAAATAAATTCGGAAGACCCCCAATTACTGTACCTCAAGATCGTATCGAAGGACTCACTATTGGTGAACTCACAAATTTACATGGATCACCTCTCTATGTCCTTTCAGTTGAGCAGTTGAGAAATCAATATCGCGATATGGATAGAGCTTTCAAAACAAGATATCCCAGAACTCAAATTGCCTATTCCTATAAAACAAATTACCTGAAATCAGTGTGCTCAATATTGCATCAGGAAGGGGCCTGGGCTGAAGTAGTTTCAGGGTTTGAGTATGATATTGCCAGGGATTTAAAGATACCGGGCGAGAAGATTATTTTTAATGGACCGTATAAATCGCATGAGGATTTGATCCGCGCCTTTAATAATGACTCGATGATTAATGTGGATAATTACGATGAAATTCAAGTATGCGAAGATATATCCGTCGAGTTAGGCAGAAAGCTCTCCATTGGTGTTCGTATTAATATGGATTTAAACAATCCACCATGGCATAAATTTGGATTTAATGTCGAAGCGGGCCATGCCTTTGATGCGGTAAAACGAATACAGGCAGGTGGTAAACTTGAAGTGGTTGGATTGCATATCCATACCGGGACTTACGTGGATGATGTGAATATTTATTCTATGGCAGCGCAGGGATTGGTAAATTTTTATACCTATATAAAAAATCAGCTGGGCGTTACATTAAAATATTGGGATATCGGCGGCGGTTATGCTTCTCATAATACTTTGAACTGGGCCTGGCAATCCTCTGAGTACACTTGTCCCACCTTCGATCAATATGCTGAAGCAATCTGCCCGATTTTGATGAACGGTCCATTTCAGGGAAACGAAGCACCACAGTTATTTCTTGAACCGGGCCGGGCTTTAGTGGATGAGCCATTCACATTGATCACAACAGTGGTAGCTCAAAAACGCCTTCCAGGTGGAAAACGGGGGATCGTTGTCGATGCAGGTATGAATGTCCTCTCATCTGTTCAATGGTATAATTACTCTTTTCAAACAGCCCAGGATTCTGGTTTGACGACGGAAGAAACCGTTTTATATGGCGGATTATGTATGAATATCGATGTTCTCAGACCCAGCATATCTTTGCCGCCGGTTCGTAGAGGAGATCATTTGGTGATACCACATGTTGGGGCATACAATATCAGTCAGAGTTGGCAGTTTATTTATTTACGACCGGCAATTATTGCCATCGATAAGGGAAATATTCATGTGATCAGGGAAAAAGAAAACCGTGAATACGTTCAACAGGGAGAATATGTACCAGATGAATTTTCAATTTCGTGATAATTCATCGACATATAAATCTGGTGATCAAGGCGATATATCAAACTTAATTAATAATTGTAATTGAATAAAAAACACAACATAATTATAGGGATAGGCACATGATCGAATTTTTCAGGATTTGCCTTAAATCTTATGGCATCATTGCCTTTTCTCTCCATCTGATTCCGTCATTTATTCTTTTTACTGCGACATTTTACAATCCGGTGATGGGTCTAATGGGATTGGCTGGGAATATCATTTCAAATCTAACTGGGAAATGGCTCCACCCCAATAAACATGTTTATAAAGCCGGAATCTTTGGAATTAACGGAATCCTGTTTGGAATTGCACTGACCAAATATGCTGAATTGAATTATTCAATAATTGTATTTCTTTTGATAGGTGCAATATTAACTGGATTGATCACGTTCATGCTTTCAGTTCACTTTGAGAAAATTGATCTACCTGTTTTGAGTATCCCGTTTACTTTTGTATTCTGGATGTTCATATTTATTATCGGCACAGGCACTGAAGTTGATATCAGTCTAACACCTATTGCATTCATGAAATCCATCGACCTGTGGATATTTAACATTCTGCCATACTGGATGTTTGAATACATAAAGATGTTCGGCAGTATTTTCTTTCAGGATAATTTGATTTCAGGATTTCTTGTACTCACTGCAATATTTCTCTTTTCCAGAATTTCGGCTTTTTTTGGTCTGTGGGGCGGAATAATTGGCATGATCACCTATTATTTTCTCAATGGTTCACTGGTGGGATTTCATGGCTTGAATTATGTGTTGATAGCTCTGGCCTTTGGGGGATTTTTCCTGGTTTACAATAGAAATGTGTTCCTGCTTGCAACCATTGCAATCATTATCACCGGATTCGTCGAACAGGCATCCACGGTTCTTTTGGATATTGCCGGATTACCGGTTTTGGTATTTCCGTTTAATCTGGTTGCAATTCTTATGCTTGCTCCTGCGAAAAAACTATTTCAGGATGGTTATCATCTAAAAAACGTACCGGTGCCTTTGTACCTCATTAAAAGTCCGGAAGCTAATGTCCGCTGGTTCAATAGATTTCGTGATTATCTAAATCAGCAAAAGACTCAAATCTCTCCGCCTTTTCTGGGTGAGTGGACTGTCTTGCAAGGTAATAATGGAGAATGGACCCATAAGGAAAAGGGTAAATACGCCTGGGACTTTGTTATCCGTGATACCTCAGGGAATCAGGCCAAAGGGTTTGCAAATTCACTGGAAGATTATTATGCCTTTGGATTGCCGGTTTTAGCTTCTGCACCTGGTTTGGTATCTGCTATTGAAAATACGATTATTGACAATCCTCCCGGCACTGCAAGTACGGAGCAAAATTGGGGAAATTATGTAATTATTGATCATCAGAATGGGGAATTCAGCGAGATCAGTCACCTTAAATTGGGTAGTGTAACCGTGCTTCCAGGTCAATATGTGAAACGGGGTCAAATTATTGGTTATTGCGGTAATTCAGGGAGATCTCCAGTACCGCATATCCATTATCAGCTGCAAAAGGAACGTTCCCTTGGGTCTGAAACAAAAGCGGCCGCTTTCTCAGATGGCAAATTAAATGACGTTATTTCAATTCATTTTAATCCGGTAAAGAGCGATAGAATCTCCCAGGCTGACATGGTATCAGAACAGATTTTTACTTTATTGGGGAGGGAATCTGAAAGCTGGGTATATAAAACAAAAGGAAAGCTCTTTAGTTATAAAGAGATACTCAATTTCACCACAGATGAATATGGTAATCCAGTAATATCCATGAAGAATAGCTGGTTGTGGCATATTATTGAGCTACCTGATTTTATAGAGATTAAGCCTGATTTTAAAACGTATTCATCAGTATTATCTCCATCAATTTGGATGGAATCAATTGGAGAGGGAATTGTTTTCCCAAAATATCTAATTGACAATTTCTCCTGGGATGGAGGTTATGTAAAAAAGGTGATTGGAACCAATATGGAGTGGGATATTCATACAAATAAATGCATATTCACGGTGCATTTGGAGAAGGGAATAATCAATGTACGTTTTGAAGAGTTTTCCCAAAAAGAAATGGATTTGGTTACTATAGAGAAATTAAAAAAATAAGAGAGAGCCACTCATTTTCTGATGTGCGAAATTGAATACCGCACTCCAGATAATTATGGAATGCGGTACTTAATATTCTACAAATTACTGATTACGTCCCTAACAGCTTCAGCAATATTATCGATTTGCCATGCCTCAATAGTCAGGGCTGGGGCAATTCGTACTGTTGAATGATGTGTTTCCTTGGCATAAACACCATGATTTAGCAACTCTAAAGATACTCTATGGCCATCGAGTTGTGGTTTATTAAACATCTCGAAAGCGATGAGTAATCCTTTCCCGCGGACTTCTTTTATTTTATCGGGGAATTCAGACTTAATATCTTCAAAATGCTGCATGAGTTGGGCACCGCGTATGCGGGCGTTTTTGGCAAGATTCTGATCCACCAATACTTTTGTTGCGAAAATAGACACCACACAGGCAAGGGGATAACCACCAAATGTCGAGCCTTCAGATCCAGGAGTCAAAACACCAATTACATCATCACGACCTGCGACAAAGGACACTGGCAAAATACCACCACCAGCAGCTTTACCGCAACCCATCAAATCAGGTTTTATACCATATAACTGATGAGCAAAATTAGCACCGGTTCTTCCGAAACCAGTTTGAACTTCATCCATGGCAAGAAGGATGTTATATTTTTTGCACAATTCTGCGACTGCCGGCCAATAGCTGTCATCAGCGATGATCACACCGGCTTCACCCTGGATAGGCTCAACGAGGAATGATGCAATTCTATCCCCTTTTTCAGCAAACAGTTGTTCAAGAGCATGAATATCATTAAATGGAACGAGTTCAATCCCAGGAACAAAAGGTCCAAAATCAGATTTCGCATCCGGGTCGTCTGACAGCGAGACTGCAGTCATTGTACGGCCATGAAAGTTTCCCCTGGCGGCGACGACAATCGCCTCGTTTTCGGGTATGCCTTTTACACGATATCCCCAACGCCGTGACAATTTAAACATCAACTCAGGAGCTTCAACACCTGCCACCTTTGGTACAACTCGGTCCATTTCCGTTATTGCAGTGGTTGCCATCAAAAAGGCTGCCATATATTTGTGGCGGATAGACCTGGGTACGGTTGGCAATTTATCCACGGTGAGGTGGTGAACAACTGCATCAACAATTGTTTGATTCAGCTGGCCCTGATTGACAGCAGAATAGCAACATAATCCATCTATCAATTCTTCCTCAACAAATGATTTTACATCCTCAGAGTTTGGTTTTCGACAAATTAGGGTTGATGAGTCCTGAACATGCGAAACAACTACATTTTCAAGAGGACTATAATTTCTTCCGCCTTTTTCTTTTTCAATATTTTCGTGTTCTCGGGGGGTGAGATCACCAATCCGTATTCCATTGACAGTGAGATCATCACCATATCCTTGGATTGAAAGTTCAGCCATAACGATTCTCCTTTTAAACTGTATTTCCTAAAGGAAATCACAGTCGATTTGTGCAAGAATAATATTTTTAAGCTTCTGAAAGCTGCCAAATTTATTATGATATTCTTCTCATTTCCGGCGATTATTCAACAAGATTCAGAGAAATTTCATAACCATATTTAATGACTTAATTTCGTATTCAGGATTGATTCAATTTTTTCAATTTTTGAAGTCATACGGGAATTGGATCCAAGTCGATAATCTAACTTGATATTTACTGCTATACGGTTTGAATGTATTTTTAAATGAGAAAAACAATCGCCTATGACTTTCATAACATCACTCCATGATCCTTCTAAAATGGTTCCCATAGGAGTTAATTGATATGGTATACGACTTTCATCAATGATTTTTAGAATTTGCGCTACATAGTCGCTGACACTTTCACCCTTATCGGTGGGATAAATTGAAAATTCTGCTAGAATCATTTCCACGCCTCCAAATTGAACGAATTAAAAAAAATAATGAGAAAGAAATTTAGACTTTAGAAGGGGAATAATAAATTTTTAAAAGACGTTGGACTGTCAAAAAATGCAGGTTGCTGCGATGTTACTTCAAATAAAATAGAAAAATCATCCTAAAGCGAGAAATAGCCGGGTGTAGTCTCACCCTCCGACCATAAATATTTAAGTATCTTTAATAAAATGAAAATTTGAATTGTGGTTTTCTGACTTAATCCATTAAATTATTTTCTCTTGAAGAAAGTTTTTAAGAAAATGTGTGCATTTATTTTGTGTACATTTCCCTTCCTGAAAATGAGGAAATTATGTTAAAAAATATCACCCTAAGCGCTGAAGAAGAATTAATACGCAAAGCAAAAGAAGTAGCAAGAAGAGAACATACTACCCTGAATGCTAACTTTCAGCAATGGTTAAAACAATATGTCATAAAGAATACAAAAGTTGTAGATTTTAATAAATTTATGGAACAGCTTGATTACGTAGATTCAAGTGGAGAGTTTACACGAGGTAACAATAATGAACGATAAATACTTTATAGATACAGATATATTTATTGCGTCATTCAATTCCAAGAAACCGACAAAACAAAGAACAGCAGTTAGTTTAATTGAACGGGCATTGCGTACTTCCTCAGGTGTTATTAGCTATCAGGTGCTTCAAGAATTTCTGAACGTTGCTACCAGGCATTTCCCGACCCCAATGCTGCATGTAGATTGTCAAAGATATTTGAATAATGTTCTGGAACCTCTCTGTGAGGTATACACCAATATTGAATTATATCACAGCGCCCTCGATATAATGGATAAACTTAAATATCCTTATTATGATTCATTGGTGATTGCAGCCGCATTACGTGTGGATTGCAAATATTTATTTTCGGTAAATATGGTTCACAAACAGAAAATAGAGAATACGATAATTTTCAATCCATTCCTTTAATTTTCGTTACTGATTACAGCTGAACGTTATTTTCTCGGATAAAGTCAGCGATTTTTCTGTCCTCCTTCATGATATGTTTCGTAATCCAATTAATTAGAAAGTGAATCATATTGAAAGTATTAACTGGAATCCCTTTTTTTAATTTCACTAGATAATTAACAACGCTATTAACAAACTCCTGGTGATCCCTTTTTTGCGTCTTTATATCGGGATACTTTATTCGCGCCATCAGTTCTTCTTCCGATTTAAAATGATATTTTGTATAATCTACCAAAAATTTTAAGATATTACCAATTTCCTCACTGGCCTGCCCTTTTGCAATTGAAGATTGTAATTTATTAAAATGGGATACCAGCGATTTATGCTGTTCATCAATAATTTCTACACCAATGTTAAAAGATTCATTCCATTCCATAATAACTCCTAGTATATGGATTGATAATATTTATATATATTCAAATATTGAATTACATTTCTCTGTTTAAAGTTGCCTCCAAAGCGGAACTGATTTTTGACTCGATTTCTGTCAAATGGACCTTAGTGTATGAGTCAAGTGCAGGATGACTTTTAATCCTTTTAATCTTTGATTTCAAATCAATGAGATTATTTCGAGCAAGTGAGACTGCATCTCCAGGATAATCATTGTTTTTTTGAAGCAGGATACTAACCAGAATATGTACATGAGTTCTTTGCAGTTTTCGTCTGTAGCTATTAATATTTTCCCGCTGTTCCATCTCAGACCATAAAGACATTTGCATTGTATTAAATAATTCAGACATCTTGAATATTTCTTCATTGATGGGAATTTTCAATTCATTATCCTGCATCCTGTTTAAAACAGATTTTGAGTATAATCTGGATAATGCCTGAGCTTGTAGGGCAAATACAACATCATGAATCGGATAATCATGTCTTGCTCTTGTCCAATTAGATCCTCGAAAATCACCAAAATACCGGGGAGCCAGTTTGTTCAGTAATTCTGGAGAAAACTGAAATGCATCTTCAGAAAAGATTTGTGCATTTAAAAATTCCAATGCCTGACGCTGTTTTAATGCTGGAACTACTTCAAATGGAATTCTGCCATTTGGATCACCGACATGGTCCCGATATGCATAAACACCGCCAATATATTTGGGTACATTATTACACATATTTCGATATTCACCGATACCCTGTCCAAATACAGATCGCAGCTTGTAATATGATTCATCTTCACTTTCAAATTTTTCAGGCAGGTTCTTCCATAATTCATTGACCATTTCAATTCTTGATTGATAATATTCCAATGGATCACTGGTCATATCATATAAGTTGCAGCTGGGATCCATTCCACGCATGGAATATCCTCTGGCATCTTCGTCTGTACAATAAGCGAGAAGTGGTTCAGCACTTCTACTGGCGATGCTTTTTAATAATTCATCTTCTGTTTCAAATTCGGATTTGTCAAAAGGACGGTAGGCATATTCAATCGCCCAGTAATCATACACACCAAGGGTAGTATGATAATAGGATCCCTGCGGCTCGCCTTCAGGTGAAAGATTTATTGGCGTATAATCCATAACTGAACCGGCAATACCATATTCGCTAGTAAATTCATAATTTTTTAATAGTTCGAGAGGATATATGGAAGTACCTCGAAAATTATGCCGTAAACCTAAAGTATGACCAACTTCATGGACAACGAGATCTGACAATCCTGCCATGACGAATTCTTCAAGATCATCTGTGCCAAGTGTGCCATTTGCCAAAAGAAAATTTGAAGCAAAAACCATCTGTCGGTGTTTTTCCTGTGAATACTCACATTGGTGATTATTATAGTCTTCTAATTCATTTGGCGGGTCCATCCAATTCAATACATCGTTCATGGAAACTGGAGTGACAAATTCATCATACTCCCGGTAAAAATGTCTCACATAATCTGAACTGATACGAATATCTGCATCATATAATTCACCGGTAAAGGGATTGGCGCGGGAAGGTCCTACTGCATAACCGGCACCAGGCTGAATAATCCAGCGAATAGTATTATATCTTGAATCTGCCGGATCCCATTCAGCATCATCAGGCATTATATTCGCTACCATGGCATTTTTAAAACCGATTCTTTCAAATGCCTCATTCCACATAAGAATACCTTCCGCAATGGCTTGACGATATTTCTCCGGAGTGGTATTTTCAATCCAGAAAACAATGGGCTCTACGGGTTCAGATAATTTTGCATCGGGGTCTTTTTTTTCAAGATTCCAGCGATTGATATAATATTTATACGGTGAGTTGAGATCAAGTGAAGAGTAATCCTGATAAAAGGTTTGAAAATGTCCAACACGGTCATCGGCCACTCGTGGCTGATAATCCGATTCAGGTATAGCAGATAAACTGAAATGATATTTATGCAGCATGCTTCTTGAATCTGCCAATGTACTACTGCCATGGGGTTTGTCAGATTTGAAGTGAAGTGCAACACCAACCTCGGTATTTTCGGTAAACGATTTTAATGTTATAAATGAGCTGTTATCCTTGTCAAAATCATACTTACGCTTCCATTTACCTGTCCGATAGCCCACCATGGTATATTTATCGGTAATAAAAAAATCCTTCATATCGATGAGAATTTTCCCATTGAGTGAATCAGGCTCTGATAAGATTTTTGATTTTAATAAAATTGAATTTGGTAACTGCTGCTTAATTGCTCTTGCGGTTGGAGTATTTTCTTTGGCACGATAACGAGTATTTGCCTCAATAAGTTGGATGCTCTCGCCAAATTTCTTAAAGAAAAATGGGAAAGATCCCATCATGGATCCGCTATCAAAATATGCTGCATCACCGGATTGACGGGTCACATTCCAAAGATAAACTTGTTCAAATTGATCAGGGTGAATCGAGAAATAAGCTGCATTTTTTTCCTTATCCCAATACATATCAAATAAACCGGATATTTTTTCATAGTCTTCCACAAGCTCTTCAAATGCAGGTAATTTAGATTTATCCTTTTCGTCTTCTTCAATATCAACTGTAACTACTGGCGTTTTTTTTGTAGTATCTGCATCAATTTGTATTGATGGATTTGGTGTATCCTGTGTGAAAATAATCGCATTGAATAAGATACTGATAATGAGAAAATAATTAACTCGAGACATGAATTGATTCCTTTGGAATATTAAAAGATTGATAAACATTGACATTCTTTGATTGATGTGAAATTTATCCTACTTTTTACTATTGAATAAAATAAATTCTTCGATATTAACTTCACAGTTAGCAAAGGGTCAAAAATGGAATAAGAATTAACGAAAAGACAAAACGAACAGTTTTCAGATGAAATTAGATATAAATGAATAAATACATTAATAGGGGTGACTGAGTTGGAAGTTCCAGGTCAACAAATGGAAAATGCTCATTGTCAATTCAGAATTAATACGTCTCAATCCAATGAAGAATATTATTATCATTGCAGTTGCAGGGTTATCTGATTATTATCTTCAACTTCAGGTTGTTTATCGGATTTTGACACGGTGATTCCAAGCAGCCTAACTGGTTTTTCCAGTTTTGGAGAAAACAGTAAATCCATTGATTTATTAAGAATATCCTGTTGATCGATTACATAATCTTTAAAAGTCTTACTCCGCGTATGAATCTCAAAATCAAAATATTTAATTTTTACGGTAAGTGTTCTACCTCTAAAATTTTTCTTTTTCAATCTGGTTGCAACAACCCGGGATATCATACCTAATTGTAATGTGAGTGCTTCCTTATCTGAATAATCAATATCAAAGGTGCGTTCTGCTCCAAGGGATTTCCGAATTCTTTCAGTTGATACTTTGCGGTTATCTTCTCCTCTCACTGCATTATAGTAATATTTACCTGCCTTTCCAAAAAGATGCATAAGTTCAATTTCAGTTTTTTTCTTTAAATCTGCACCATTATTAATGTCAATTGATTTCATTTTTTCGGCTGTGACTTTTCCAATTCCATAGAATTTTTGTATGGGAAGTTTCTCTAAAAATTCAATTGCTTCTTCTTCAGGTATAATTGTCATCCCATTTGGTTTATTCATTCCTGAAGCAATTTTTGCAAGGAATTTATTGTAGGATATGCCAGCAGATGCAGTTAGCCCCGTTTCGGCTTTTATTCTTGCCCGAATCTCACGAGCAATTAAAACTGCTGAAGAGAATCTCAGTTTATTTCGGGTCACATCGAGGTATGCCTCATCCAGAGACAGGGGTTCCACTAAATCCGTGTAATCCCTAAATATGGCCATGACGTGCCTGGAAACTCCAGAATACACCTCAAAGCGTGGTTTCACAAAAATAATACCGGGACATTTTCTATATGCCGTGCGAGATGGCATAGCAGAGTAAATCCCATATTTTCTCGCCTCATAACTGGCAGCCGCCACCACACCGCGCACCTTTGATCCCCCAACAGCAACTGGTTTCCCGCGATATTCCGGGTTATCCCTTTGTTCAACAGACGCATAAAATGCATCCATATCAACATGAATTATTTTTGACGAATACACTTGATCTTTTACCAGTCCAACTGATCCCCATCTCTAAAAAATAATCCTGATGGACCGCCATCCACCAGTGTTGCTAACCGAATCATACCCTGAACACCCTCTTCAAGAGAGCGGGGGGCGTTCTTGCCACCCATATCAGTTCGCACCCAGCCAGGACTTACAGAATTCACCAGAATTTTTGTCCCTTTCAATTCATTATGAAGAATAATAGTCAGGGCATTCAATGATACTTTTGATATACGATAGGCTGGATATAAACCATTCATATCTGATAATTGTCCCATTGCACTGGAGACATTGACAATTCGACCAAAATCATTTTCTTTCATTTTTGGGATAAGCAACTGGCTCAATAACAAAGGTCCGTAAACATTCGTCATCATTGTCTTATGTATAATATTGGAATTGATTGTGAGAATGGAATTATCCGCACCGGAATCTGCGTCATCAATCAGGATACCGGCGTTGTTCACAAGGATATCAATTTTGCCATATTTAGACAAAACTCCATCAGCAGCATGCCTTATGGATTGCTTATCAGACATATCCAGAATGACAGAATCAATATTCTGGAATTGGTCTTTTAATTTTGATATCACAGAATCAAGTGAGTCAGCATTCCGGCCTGATAGAATGGTATAGTAACCCATTTCAGCAAATGTTTTTGCAGCTTCAAGACCTAAACCTCGGTTGGCTCCGGTAACCAAAACTATTTTTTTATTATTCATATTGTACCTTTTAAAATTTATTATTGGAAAATTGATTATTGATTTAATTACACAGCAGAGTCATCACACATAGCATAGTTTTGCCAGAATCGCACGGATTCAGCCCATTCTTCAGTAGAGTATGTTCCCTTGGTTCCACCAGTCAGTTGCAACTGATTTCTCATCATCGTTACCGGTCCCATTGGCATATTTTCCAATCCCTCTGGAAGACAGTTGAAGGCAATGAGCTCCCAATCGGCATTTGTCTCATCTTCATTTGTTTCAGCAAGAACATCATGATGATAAAGAATAAGATTTACAGACCCTGCCGGTAATGGCGGGACACCAATGGCTCGGATTTGAATATACGGCTCTTCATTCTCACGCCGCCGGGTGATAATTGCTTTTAATTGCATTTCATTGGAAATTTTAACCAAAGGACTAAAAAAATATTGAAGCAGTGAATTGGATACATGAACAAGACGAACGCCTTGGCGATATCCTGATTCAAAATGACCTGTATTCAACTGAGTGGCTGCATGTTCGGCGATCTCGTCAAATCCAAGTCCCAGAGCAAAAGACTTACCTGAGCCCTTTACCTGACGGGTAACAAAACTATTTACCGAAACTGTTTCCATGTACGAACTCCTTTGTGAGTTTTTTGTCGGTAAATGTAAGAAAGAATATTCAATTTACAGGATGATTATTCTATTTTATTTGAGTGATTTGTCCTAATGAGTGAATCTCTAAAAGGTGTACTTACAACCATGTCTGCTTTTTTACTGTGGGGAGTGGTGGCAGTATTCTGGAAACTATTGAGTCATGTCCCATCGATCACTGTCATGTCACATAGGGTGATATGGTCACTGGTTTTTGTCTCAATCATTCTATTTACTCAATCCCGATGGAAAGAAGTCAAACTGGCTTTTTCATCCAAACGAAATCTGCTGACCATGATGCTCACGGCAGTTCTGATTGGTACAAACTGGCTTGTTTTTATCTGGGCAGTGAATAATAATCATTTAGTGGAGGCCAGCTTGGGGTACTTTATAAATCCTCTTGTCAACATGCTACTGGGAATGGTTTTACTAAAAGAAAGACTGGGGAGGTGGCAATTTCTGTCTATAGGATTAGCTTTAGTTGGCGTTGTGATGCTTACCATACAGTCCGATCGGCTTCCCTGGATAGCATTGATCCTGGCATTTTCTTTTGCATTTTATGGCTTATTACGAAAAACCGGTAAGGTAAACTCTCTTCCCGGATTGACAGGAGAATTAATAGTTCTCATGCCGTTTGCCTGTCTCTATTTATTAATGAAGGGTGGTGGACCCGGCGAACTATTTGGTGGAAATGATTTACCTGGTATTTTATTATTAATGTGTGGTGGTGTGGTCACAGCGATTCCACTTTTACTATTTGCTCATGGTGCCAGAAGGATTCAGTATATTACAGTCGGTTTTCTACAATACCTTGCACCCAGCGGACAATTACTGATTGGCATATGCGTATATCATGAACCATTCACGTCGTTACATATAATGTCTTTTGGATTTATTTGGGCAGCATTACTTGTTTATTCTATTTCAGCTGTTTCTCAGTTTAGAAGACAAAAAATTAAGTTGTAAGACCTGAAGGTTGCCCGTGGCATGCCTAACGCCAAAATTACCAGCTTATAAAACAAATTCCAGCATCACGACACAAAACATTTTGTTTGCTGTCTGTTGACATTTAACAATACGATTATACAATAATTTTCTATCCCGTATAAGATATGAAATGAAAAAGTTTTGTATCCCTGATATCTCAGTATCTCGGAAGTGTCTAAATACCCACAAAGATAAATCAATTGAACGAGTCTCATTGCCTACCCTAAATTTGCACCAAATTTTAGGAGAAAATATATGTCAGACTGGGCAGTAATACTGGGATCATCCAGTGGATTTGGTGAAGCTACTGCACGAGAGTTAGCCAGCAAGGGAATCAATATTTATGGAATCCATCTTGATCGAAGATCTGCGAAAGAACGAATCGACGAACTCATCACTGATCTAAAGTCAGAAGGTGTACAAGTTGTATTCAAAAATATGAGTGCAACAGATGAAGATAAGAGACATCGGGTAATTGAAGAGTTAAAGAGTTTTGGAGATATCCGTGTAAAAATTCTTATGCATAGTCTGGCATTTGGTGCCTTAAAACCAGTCATCGGTGAGAGTCCGGCTCAATCACTTTCACAGAAACAAATTGAGATGACTCTGGATGTGATGGCAAGCAGCATTATATATTGGTCTCAGGATTTGTATTATGCCGGATTATTAAAAAAAGGCAGTCAAATTTTTGGAATGACCAGTTCAGGTGGACATTGTCAATGGAAAGCTTATGGTGCTGTATCTGCTGCCAAGGCTGCCCTAGAATCATACAGTAGGCAATTGGCATTTGAATTCAGTGAGTTTGGTATTGCCAGTAATACTTTGCAGGCTGGAGTAACGGATACCGCCGCTTTGAGGAAAATCCCGGAAAATGAGAAAATGATTGAACTTGCCGAATCAATGAATCCTGGTAAGAGACTGACTCAGACTAAGGATGTGGCAAAAATTATTGGACTGTTAGGACTTGCAGAAGAAACCTGGCTCACAGGAAATACAATTCGTGTTGATGGGGGTGAAGATATCAGCGGGTAGCTGATGAAAAGTTTAAACTGTTACAAATGGCGATATTGGTTCATTGATCATAATACACCATAAATTCATTTCAAGGCATAAAAAAGGACTGTTAAAACAGCCCTTTTTTATATTCATTTTGAATATGAATTTTAAAATCTAATATTTATACCGGCATTGACATACCTTGGTGTACCAAGAAATACTTCTGCATTATCGGCATCATGTATAGTATGATCCCAGCCATTATACTGACTATTATCAACGGCATCCTGAACATAGATTTCATCAAATAAATTGAAAATATGTAAAAACGCCTGAATATTGGTATTCCCAAATTGTATCGGAATATCATAATATGCATGTACATCAATTTTAGTATAACCGGGTGCTTTCCAGACTTCATAGCGATCAGCAAAAAGCCATTCTGAATCACTTATTACACCATCATCTTCACCATTATCAGGTGCAGTGTCCCATTGGTCGGTATAATCTCCGTCATTATTATCATCGTTTTTTTCTATACCATCGTCACCAAAGTCATTTACTTGTCTGCTTTCAGGGCTCCAATCGGCATAATTATCTTCATACCAATTTAATAAAGCTTGAATTTTTAAACCTTCAATTGGGGTTATTGTGGCACCAAAAACCATGGCTGCCTGGGGTCTCCAGCGACAACTATAATATACCCTCAACGACAATTAGATTTCCCTATCATTTAACAGAACTATTAAAGCTAACGGAAGGAGCCCGAAGGGCGACTGGAGTTAGCTTTACACAAGCTCTCATTTGACTATCCATTTTTCTCTTTTTTATCTCTCATTGATTGCTCCAATCGATAACTATCTACATTCAGCTCCAAGATGATGCTGTGATGAACCAGCCGATCAATAGCAGCGGCTGTTGTCATGGGATCCTTGAATATTTTTTCCCACTCACTGAACTTCAGATTACTGGTTATCATCAGACTTCTCCGCTCATAAAAATCAGCAAGCAATGTAAACAGAACTTCCATCTCAGCCCTGGATTGCTGGACATAACCAATATCATCAATGATAAGTACATCATTTCTCTGCAGTTTCTTTAAGAACTGTTTCAGTTCCAGATCCCTCTTTGCTATCAGAAGGTCCTGAACCAAAATACTGCAGCTGGTAAAAAGCACCTGTTTTCCGGAATATATCAACTCCTGGCCGATGGCACACAAGATGTGACTTTTCCCGCTGCCAGGGCGACCAAACGCCAATACATTTTCACATCTATCCAAGAAAGAACCATCCATTAAAATATCTATGTGGCGATTAATCATGTCCGGATAGCGGGTACGGTCAAGACTATTAAGGTTCTTTTCAAGAGGCAGTTTTGAAGCTCTGAGTAATCTCTCCACGCGATTATTCCAGCGAACATCTTTCTCCTGTTCCATCAGTACCAGCAGATAGTCCTCATATGACAATGATTCCGTTTCAGCTATTCTAGCCTGATCTGAAAACTCTTTCCTCACGGTTGGCAGATGCAGGGCTTTGAGAACCTGATTTAATTCATGGGTTGCATTTTCTTTCATTGCCATACCTCCTTCGTGCTCAGGAGATTATCATAGTCCTGCAGCACGACTGGTGACACCTTTACATCTTTTACAACACTTACCTCAACCTCACTGCCAAGCAAGGCTTCCACAGCCTCTACAGTGATCTCCTGTCCGGTCTTGAGCAGTTGATCCAGTGCTTGATCGACCGCTGACTCATTCTCACGAGCAGCCAGGTATAAAAGCTTCAGGTACTGTTTATCAGATTGCTGTGTTGCTCTCAGAATATCATAGGCCATCCTGAACCGGTGGGTTGGATACATGCTATGGCGGTAACGGAAGTTTTTAAAAGCCCCCGGTTTTCTAACCAGCCAATCAATGATATGACGGTAATTGATATGAGCTTTGTCCTCGCCTCTTAACCGGGGTATTGTATCTATTTTTTTCTGACCATACCACAAATCCAGATACTCTGCAAAAAGACGAACTTCAACTTGTTCACCTATCAGACGGCTGTGAACTGAATATACATTATGCTTCACCCGGATAGTGCTGGATGGTCCGACTTTCATCCTGATCCGTTCATAGGCTTCTAGACGACGAAATGGTAATTGTCTTAGATTTGCCAGCTCATCTTTGAATCGTCTCTGTCTTCCCAGATTTAATTGATCATAGAGCTTATTCAGAAAATCACTATAATCCTCACGGCTTTCAAAGTCACGGCTTCCACGAAGCAGCAAGGTCTGTTCAGCGGCTCTTTTTAAACGATTGTGGCTTTGTTCAATATCTCCGTTTTCATTGGGGGATGCCGGATTGGTTTTTCTGCCCTTGAGACCGTAGTGCCGCATTAATGCCAGATAGCGGTCTGTAAACTTTTTGGGATTTGCCATATTGCGTACCGCAGCACTTAAGCTGTCGGTCTGGTGATACTTTGGAACACCGCCCAATTGGAATAGAGCATTTTGAAAACCTTCCCGTAAACTCTCCATGCTCTCTGAAAAACAAATTGTACCAGTCTCCCAATTTGAGTAGGGTAATACAAAATGATAGACCATGTGATCAAACGGCTGTCTCTGGATGGTTATCCCTAAAGAATCCATGTGTGTAAAATCAGACTGACATTCATCACCGGGATAGTGTTCCTGCGAGAAAAATACCTCCCGGGCAGGACCTTCAGTTGCTCGCCAGTACTTGACTTTTCTCTGAAGTGTGCGCAGTTGACCATCTTCATATTTACCAGGATATCGGCGCTGTAAATACTCAAAAAGCGTCTTGGCTTCAAAACCAGAATTTGCTTCCAGCTTCTTTTGTATCTCTGACCAATCCTCTATAAACGGATCTGGCCGGGTTCGCCATGTATGTGATTTTGATAGTTCACTGGGCGCGTGGCCCGAGTGGATATATTTGCGGGCTGTCTTAACATCCAGGCCCGCTTTCGATGCCGCAATCGCTTGCGTCTTTTCTGTGTTTACCAACTTCAGTAACCTCCTATATTGGTGATTTGTCACCATCTAAACCTCCATTATTAAGGGGGTTCAAATAGCTAATATCAACTATTGTTCAATAGGGAATTATAATTGTCGCCGGTAGGGAGTTCTAAATTTCGCTAAACA